>WBZP01000343.1_pt1 | contig 64051 bp, 61 predicted proteins | sample 5204301 | NCBI WGS metagenome assembly WBZP01 (sample SAMN12412401, study PRJNA552823) | activated sludge metagenome | isolation source: activated sludge from nitrification reactor of wastewater treatment plant... | place: USA: Pennsylvania | collected 2017 | reverse complement strand
AGTCGTTCGGGTCGGTGGTCTCAATGACCTTCGGCTCGACGCCCAATTCCTTGGCGGCCATCTGCACCCCCGCCCAGGCCGAGTCGTTGAAGCTCTTGTCGCCCAGTTTGGCAATGTCGGTCACCATACCGATCTTAATGGCGGTGCCAGCCGGAGCCGCCGTCGGTGCCGGGGCAGCGGTCGCCTCCGCCGGAGCCGCCGTGGGTGCCGGGGCAGCAGTCGCCTCCGCCGGAGCCGCCGTGGGTGCTGCCGGAGCCGCCGTGGGTGCTGCCGGAGCGGCCTGACCACAGGCAGACAGCACCGGCACGAGCAGTGCCAGTAAGAGTAACATTGCAGCAAAAGACTTACGCATACGCTTCCATCCTCCTTGTGTGCGTCGAATGCATAATTCGACTTGAAGCATCTGTCGCCCAGATATTGCTCACACCTGTGGCTCGCCGCCAAATCGTCTTTAGGCAGGCGAAGTTCTCTGCCCAGGAACGAAACCGAATCATTCGCCACGTAACCGCACTTCTATAGAAAGAGCGATAGGCCCGAAAACATTCGCAATTTTCGAGCCTATTGATTTCTAGTGCTGATTACAAAAGCTTGCTTTTCGGCATCGGCGTTTGCATTATCGGGAACTGCGCGATTATAGCATAGTCGGATTAGGTTGCCAAATTGGCCTATGGCATTACGACGCAGGTTTCGCTGGTGCCACGTTAGTCTTGAGCGAGCCGTCAAGCAGTTGCTTACGAATGTCCTCAAGTTTGGTCTTCAGATCAGCCGGAACCGCACTTTCCTGGTCATGGAACGGTGCCAGGCCAACTTCGCCAACATTATTGCCGCCTTTGAACGAACCATCGGCCGCTTTGGCGATCAGGCTAGCCACGCCCTGATCAATCACTTTAATGGCACAGGTCAGCATTACCGCCTTGGCTTCTGGCACAGTGTAGTATTGATCGGTGTCCACACCAATCGCCAATGCACCCTTGTCCTTACGCTCGGCAACGCCCAGCAGTGCGCCGTTGCCGGTGCGGCCACCGCCCCCAAATACCACATCCACGCCCTTGTCAATCATCGAGAGGGCAGTTGCCTTGCCCCACTCCGGGTCGCTGAAGGTCTTGTCGAACCCGACGTCGTTGTGGTACACAATCTGGACATTAATGTCGGGCTTGGCGGCGAGTGCGCCAGCGCGATAGCCCTCGCCGAAGCGCCATACCGGCGGCACAGCATCCGTCGCAACTGCTGCGCCGATCTTCCCGGATTTTGAAATTGAAGCGGCGAGATAGCCAATTAAGTACCCCGCCTGATCCTCATTGAAGACCAGCCCGGCGACATTCGGAATCGTGTCACCCTGGAACTGGTCGACGCCGATGAACTTCACCTCCGGGTTGGCCTTCGCCGCCGCATTCGTCGCATCGGCCAGCGCAAAGCCCACCGTCACAATCACGTTGTAGCCCTCGGAGATGAACTGGTTAATGTTCTTCTCGTAGTCGTTCGGGTCGGTGGTCTCAATGACCTTCGGCTCGACGCCCAATTCCTTGGCGGCCATCTGCACCCCCGCCCAGGCCGAGTCGTTGAAGCTCTTGTCGCCCAGTTTGGCAATGTCGGTCACCATGCCAAGCTTAACGGTCGCGCCAGCCGGAGCCGCCGTGGGTGCCGGGGCAGCAGTCGCCTCCGCCGGAGCCGCCGTCGGTGCGGGCGCGGCGGTTGCTGCCGCTGGAGCGGCCGTGGGTGCAACCGCAGGCGCTGCCTGACCGCACGCGGCCAGCACTGGTACGAGCAGCGCCAGCATCATTACGAAAGCCACGAACGATTTGCGCATGCATTCCTCCTGAATAATAGAACTTGAATAATACGCAAAGCAGCGATACACCCACTTTAACAGTGGATGAACTCAGCTTCAGAGCTCGTGTGGCTATGTATATCCCTGGGAATAAAGAGATTATAGCATAGGAATGCCGTGTGACAGTAGGTGTCACACATCTGTGCTACAGTGGATTGTAGAACAGACCGCCAGGAAAGGAAGATGGCATGACGAGGAAGCAAAACAGCGTCGCACCCGCCCGGCATCGCCGTAACCTCGCGCAACACACGCTACGGATGCTCCTACTCGTCCCCGAGGCCCCACTGATTCTGGTATTGCTAGCTACATATGCAATACTGGGTGCCTGGCCCTGGCTTGGCCTGTGCATTGCGCTGGTCATTATTGGCTTTCTTACCCGTATGCTGGCGCTGCTCGGCGCATTTATTGCCTATACCACTGCCCACTACCGCGAGGCCGAAACGCTCGGGCGCATTGCCCTTGCCCTCCATCCCTGGTCGGCAGACACGTTGGCATTGTGCGGCACAATCGCGCTGGCGCGCCGCCAGGCCGATCAGGCCGAGCTACTATTGCGCCGCGCCACCCAGCTACAGCCCGAACGCGCCGATTTTCAGATCGCTTTGAGCAGCGCACTACTGACACAAGGACACCCCGCCGCTGCCGCCGAGGCCGCGCGCACAGCCCTACGTATTGCCCCTAATACGCCACTGGCACAGCTCTACCTGGCCGAGGCAGAACGCGCGAGTGGCATGCCTGTAACAGAAGTAGAAGAACGCCTGCGGGCCGGGCTCGCCGTCGCCACCACGCCCGAAGCCGAGGCTGCATTACGCTGTGCGCTTGGAACCGTACTGTTTGAAGCAGAGCGGAATGCCGAAGCAATGCTAACGATTCGCGGTGCCGAAGCACTCCTACCGCGCTGCACACCAAGCAGCCAGCTTGAATTACGGGTGCGCCTGGGCGAACTGCTGATTGCTCAGGGCCAGATCGAACGCGCCCGCGAGCAATTTCAGGGTGTGGCCGCGCTCGATCCCAGCGGGCGCTACACCGGCGCGGCCTGGCGTGCCAGCCACCTGCTCTAACAATACCCCCTGCTAATACGCGGCTAGCTCGCGTACCGCCGTAGCAATCTTCTGTGGGTTGAGCATAAAGTGCGCCTCAAGCACATCGCTGAAGGCAACGGCATGCACATCGGGCGAGGCCAGCCGTCGCACCGGCGCGTCAAGCGCTTCGAAGGCATGTTCAGCTATCAACGCGCTAATTTCGCCGCCAACCCCACCCGTGAGCTTATCTTCATGCACAATCAGCGCCTTGCCGGTTTTGCGCACCGAGCCAAGGATCGTCGCCTGGTCGAGCGGATAGAGCGTGCGCAGATCAATGACCTCAACATCAATGCCTTCGTCTGCCACAACCTTAGCTGCCTCAAGACTGTAGTGAGCCATCAGCCCATAGGTAAACAGGCTGATCTGCGCGCCCGCACGCCGCACCGCCGCCTGCCCTAATGGCACAGTGTACGTTCCTTCGGGCACATCGCCGCGCACCCCGCGATAGAGCTGCTTATGCTCAAACACAATCACCGGGTCGGGGTCACGGATGGCGGCGATGAGCAGGCCCTTGGCATCGTAGGGGGTCGAAGGCACTACCACCTTCAGGCCGGGCGTGCTGGTGAACAGCGCCTCGGTGCTCTGCGAGTGGTAGAGCGCGCCATGCACCCCAGCCCCAAACGGCGCACGCACCACAATCGGGCAGTGCCAATCGCCATTCGAGCGGTAGCGCAAGCGCGCGGCCTCATTCAAAATCTGGTCAATCGCCGGGTGAATATAATCGGCGAACTGAATTTCGGCGACCGGGCGCAGACCATGCAGCGATGCGCCAATCGCCATGCCCACAATGCCCGCCTCGGCGATCGGCATATCCACTACCCGGTCGGGGCCAAAGCGCGCCAGCAGGCCATCGGTAGCCAGAAACACGCCGCCCTTCAGGCCCACATCTTCGCCCAGCACAAATACGCGCGCATCTTCGGCCATCGCATCGGCCATCGCGCTACGCACCGCTTCGATTAGATTTAACTGTGGCATGGCACCTCCGCTCAAAAGGTACGAAGGGTTACGAATACCACGAAGGCACGAAAGTTCGAAAGCAATGTTGTTGAGTGTCTACGCACTACTCACCATACAGATGATGAAGAAGTGATTCAATCGCCGGATTCGGCGCGCGTTCCGCTTCAGCAATCGCCACATCAACCTCAGCCACGACCGCTGTACGAATATCGGCCAGCCCGGCGGGATCGATAAGCTCGCTGTGCAGGGCATAGCGCTCAAGCCGCGTAATCGGGTCGCGGGCACGCCAGGCATCAACTTCCTCGACACGGCGGTATTTGCGGTCGTCGTCGGCGTTGGAATGTGGGCGCAGCCGGTAGGTTTTGCACTCAAGCAGGGTTGGCCCACCACCAGCCCGCGCGCGCGCCAGCGCCGCCTGTGCCGCCGCATAAACCGCAAAAAGGTCATTGCCATCGACCACCATACCGGGCATACCATAGCCCGCCGCTTTAGTGGCAACATCGGGCACTGGCACCTCGCGCGCCTGCGGCACCGAAATCGCATATTGATTGTTCTCGCACACAAACACTACCGGCAGCTGGTGAATGCCCGCAATCGTCATGGCCTCGTGCCAGGCGCCTTCCGAGGTTGCGCCCTCGCCAAAGAACGTCATCGCCGCAAGGTCAGTTTCTTTAGTGATGCGGAAGGCCCAGGCCAGCCCCACCGCATGCAGCGGGTGACTGCCCACCGAGCTTGAGCCGCTCACAATCCGCAGCGCGCGGCTGTTGAAATGGCCGAACATCTGCCGTCCACCGCTGGCCGGGTCTTCGGCTTTGCCCAACGCATGCAGAAAAATATCGCGCGGCGTTTGGCCTAGCGCCAGCACCAGCGCCATGTCACGATAGTACGGCACCACATAATCGCGGCCAATCTGAACCGCCCAGGCACAGCCAAACTGCGTCGCTTCGTGCCCAGCCGAGGTAATCACAAAATGCGCTTTACCCTGACGGCTCAGCAACCACAGCCGGTCGTCAACCGTGCGTGCCACGATCATGCCACGCAGCGCCGCCAGCACCTGCGCGTCGGAAAGGCCGAGTGCAGCGTGTTCATACTGCAAATCGTGGCCGGGTGGGGGAGAAGCATCCTGCATATGCAACCTCGCGTTCGGCAATCATTGCCACCTGAAGAGTTCAGGAATTACGAAGGTATAAATTGTCGATTGACAACGGATGACGGACGATGAACGGCTAGTGGGCAGGCGTCGCACCCAGCGCTCATGCGGTACGAGCTGCATAAAGGGCTTCACACCGTTTCCAAAGGAATAATTCGGGCGCTTGCCTGCCCGGCATCCACATCCAACAGCGCCACCGACACGCTGCCGCCAAAGCGCGGGCGTCCGGCTGCGCCCGGGTTGAGGAACAGCACGCCATATTCCTGCGCTAGCAGCGCAACATGGCTGTGCCCGCAGATGTAGACATCGGGCTTTGGCTCGGGTAGGGCATAGCGCATTTCGGCAGGCCGCCCACCAATATGCGTCATATAGATCGCAACACCTTCGAGCGTGAGGCGTTGCGTGCGCGGGTAGCGCTGCCCGAGTGGCATGCCTGCATCGACATTGCCCTGCACTGCTACTACCGGCGCGATGCGCTCAAGCACCTCAATAATCGTGGCGGTGCCGATATCGCCTGCATGCAGGATGCGCTCAACCCCGTGCAGCGCTGTCAGGGCGCGCGGGTCGAGGTAGCCGTGGGTATCAGAAATAACACCAATGCGCATGGCTGCTCCTTCAGGTGGCGCTGGCGGCGCACTCAAGCACGTAGATACGCGGGTGGCTGCCAAACAGGCTTATGGCTAGCTCGCGCCTAAGCTGAAGCGTAGGTAATTCAGCGAGCGCAGCCGCCAGCGCTGCGTGTTGGTCGGTGAGCAGCACGGCCCGGCCACCAGGTACCAGCACACGCGCGGCTTCGCCCAGTAGCGCACCATAGAGTGCCGATAGCTCGGCACTGGGTGCGACCTGGCGGCCCCACGGCGGGTTACACACCAGCGCATCGACCGAGGCTGCTGGCAGCGGCACCGCTCGCGCATCGCCCTGGTATAGCACAACGCCTGCCGATTCCGCGTGCGGGTTTATGATTGCACCCGGCGCGGCCATTTGCACCGGCGCATCGCACGCCGCCAGGTTTTCTTGCGCCAGCAGCAGACCTTCCGCGTCAATGTCGCCGCCAATCAGCACGCCGCCTGGTAGCAGAGCCAATGCCTCGGCCAGGATCGTGCCCGCGCCACAGGTGAGGTCGAGTAGCGTTTGGCCAGGCGCACAGCCAGCCAGCAAGGCCATACAGTACGCGACCGGCGGCTTCAACGCGCCCGGTCGCTCGGCCAGGCGGCCAGCGCGGCGATGCAGCGGCGTTGTGCCCAGGCGCAGGCCCAGCAGCGCCCAATCATCTTCCAGCAGAATCCGCAGATCAAGCTCGGGCTCAGGCTCGTCGGCGTCGTTCAGCACGAAGCGCCAGGGCAGCAGCGGCGTGAGCGCCTGCTCGATCGCGCCTTCGACATCGTAGCGCGAGTAGTTGCGCCGCCCCAGGTGGCTGGCCGTAACACGATATTTTGGGTATTCGGGCAAGGCGCGCGCGGCCTCAACCGCAGCCAAAGCCGAGCCAAAATCGAGCGCAGCAATTTTCTTGCTCAGGCGCGGCAGGCTGGCGCGGGTATGATCAAGGCCATTCAGGCGCGCGACCAGCGCATACACATCATCGATGGCACGCAGCGTGAGCAGCACCGCAGGCGGCCCGACATAGGCGAAATCGAGCCGCCGATGGCCCATGCCCAGCAGCCGAGCGCCCGTGCGCTGGGCAATGTCGTCCCACGCCACCTGTTCGAGCCCGGCGCTCACACGCGCGAAATAGCGCCGCTCGGTCGCTTCGGCCATAGATCACCTGCGTATGTGCATCCAGCAGCAAGGGCAGTATACCGCATGTTTCAGCGAGTGCGAGCTACTGGCTGCCATTCGCAGCTTTTTTCAACATCCGTTATCATGCTGGCACGCTATTCGCCAGATGTAGATATGAACTGCCTATGACGATTCTTGTGGTTGGCGATGCCAACGCCGATGTAAGCGCCGCACTGGTACACTACCCCGCCGAGGGCGATGATACGCAGATCACTACGCTCGAATGGGGCAGTGGCGGATCGGCGGCAAATGTTGCCGCTGCCCTGGCTCGCCTGGGAACCCCCACGCGCCTGCTCGCCCGCGTTGGCAGCGACCCCGCCGCCGCCATTGCGCTGCGCGTGGCGCGTGCTGTCGGTGTCGATTTGAGCGCAGTGCAGACCGACCCAGCGATTGCCACCGGGCTGTGCTACGCGGCGGTTTCGCCAGGTGGCGACCGAACATTCTTCAGCTTTCGGGGGGCGAATACGACTCTGACGGTTCCTGCGCCCGCGTTGCACAGCGATACGCGCTGGCTGCATATTGCAGGGCACGCCCTATTTGAAGGCCAGCAGCGCGAAACCGCTCGCGCACTATTCGATGCAGCTGTACAGCAAAACGTGCCAATCTCGGTTGATCTGTGCCTGCCAACACTGCGCGCCTGGCGTAGCGAAATCGTAATGCTGCTGCCGGACATGGCGCTACTGTTTGCGAACGAGCTTGAGCTGGCTGAGCTATACCCTGGCAGTACGCATGATAGTGCTATTGCGCAATTGCAGCGTACTGGCGTGCCGCTTGCAGCGATTAAGCTCGGGGCTGGCGGCTGCCTGGTAGCCACACCAGACACCCAAACGCATACGCCTGCCTGCCCGGTCGCCGCAATCGACACGAACGGCTGCGGCGATGCGTTCGTCGCGGGTTTCCTGCACGCACAGCTGCGTGGCGCGGCGCTCGAACATCACATGCTGCTGGCGAACGCTCTGGGCGCGCTCACCGCCACGCGCTACGGCGCCGCCGAGGCACTACCCACGCGCCACGAGCTGCACGCATTCTTAAACGCACAGCCTGGCGGCGCGATTGTGGCTGCACAAATACTTTCAAGCTAAATATGCTCCGCGACCATGAACATACGGGTTCGACAAGAAGAGAGGATACCGCAATGACAACGCCCGCATGGAAAACGCGCCTCGACGCTTTACAAATCAGCGATCTACAACAAATATTTCGCACGCCCAAGCCAGTAATTGGTATGGTTCACTGCTGGCCGTTGCCCGGCGCGCCCGGCTACACTGGCTATGGTATGCAAACCATTATCGATAATGCCCTGCGCGATGCCCACGCCCTGGCAGAAGGCGGCTGCGACGGCCTGATTGTCGAAAATATGTGGGATATTCCGTTCCGCGCCGGGCCAAATATTCAGCCCGAAAGTATTGCCGCCCAGGCCGTAGTCGCTGCCGCTGTCAAGCGCGAAATTGCCCTGCCGATGGGCATTAACCTGGTGCACAACGGCGGCGTATCGTTACTGGGCATTGCAATCGCTAGCGGCGCTGAATTCATTCGCGTATGTATGTTCACCGGGGCGGGTGTGTGGGATGCGGGCGAGTGGGATGAGGGCTGCGCCGCCGACCTGATGCGCCGCCGCAAAGAGCTGCATGCCGAACATATCAAGCTCTTCGCCGATGTCGATAAGAAACATTCCGTGCGCTTCCCCGGCATCGACCTGGCGACACACATTGAGTGGACACGCTTCTTCGGCGCCGATGCGCTGATTGTGTCGGGCCGTATGACTGGCGACGCCCCTGACCTGGGCAAAGTGCGCGAGGCCAAGGCCCTCGCTGGCGACCGGCCAGTCCTCATTGGCAGTGGCGGCGACGAGCGGAATATTGGCGCATTTATGGAAATCATCGACGGTGTGATCGTCGGTTCAAGTATTAAGGTCGGTGGCCGTTGCGAAAATCCCGTCGATCGTGCGCGCGTGCAGCGCTTCGTAGCAGCGGCGCGCAACGGGTAGGCATAGTACTTTGTCACCCCTGGTACTATGCCAGTACTAGCCAGCCTGAGGCGCTTTCGTTTTTTTCATCAATATGAGTCATCTGTTTAAAGCGATTTCGCCCGTTCTAATGACAAAAATTCAGAATTGTGATTGGCAACCTGAACAGTTTGTAAACTTGGCTTAGTACTTTATCACTTATTGGCGTTGGTACCACTGGTTCAGGGCAAACCATACCCATGGTACATTGAGTACCGCCCGCGCGCATGGTATGCTATTGCCATCGAACGAGCTGCATCACACCAATCACTACTACCAAGGCCGTCGAAAAGCTGTCAGACCTGCCAGCGCGACCAGGCATTGTACACACATTACACTCAGCAATCTGCCCTCGTCGTAGCACTCATTGTTAACACGTTCCAGTCACATTCAAGCATCGTCGTAGCACAACACCGTAGCACAATCGCACTACCAACCTAACAACATCGCAGCACACATTCAACCAACATTCACTCACAACCTAGCACCGTCGTAGCACTCTGGTCGAGCCATTACACACGTTCATTCCATCACATCGCTAGCACGGTACCTGACTGACAGCCCAACCACACCCCATCTCCGCAAGGCCCTGGCAATATGCCAGGGCCGCTGTCGTTGGTAGCCCGATTTCTCTGGTATGATACGCACCGCGCACGAAATTGCCGCGCTCACGCTTTGGGCAGAACCATAAAACGGGGGAATATATGGCCGATACGACCACATACCGACTGATTCTGATTGGTTTTGGCGCAGCCGGGCAAGGGCTGGCCCGCATCTTACGCGACCGGGGAAGCTGGCTAGAACAACGCTACGGCGTTGATCTGCGTATTGTTGCGGTATGCACCCGCAATCGCGGCACCGTCTACAATACCACAGGGATAGACCCCGCAGTACTGTTGGACGCAGTAGCCCAGACAGGGCATTTGCGAAACCTACCCGACCAGCGCGATTGGGCACCCGAAGATATGATTGAGCGTGCGGATGCGGATGTGCTGGTTGAGCTAAGCGCCACTAACCTGGCCGATGGCGAGCCAGCCACCAGTTATGTGCGCCTGGCACTGGAAAATAACCTGCATGTAATCACGGCGAACAAAGGGCCAATTGCCCTACACCTTCCCGAGCTGCGCCGCCTCGCCACCGAAGCACAGCTCTACCTCGGCTACGAAGGTACTGTTATGTCGGGCACACCGGCGCTACGGCTGGCGTGGAGCAGCCTGGCTGGCTGTGAGATTAGCGAAATACGCGGGATTGTGAATGGCACAACCAATTACATTCTCACCCAGATGGAACAAGGTTTATCGTATGCCGATGTGCTCGCCGAAGCCCAGCGCCTGGGTTACGCCGAAGCCGACCCCAGCGGCGATGTCGAGGGCTACGATGCCGCTGCCAAAGCCGTTATTCTCGCAAATGTGGTGATGAACGCTCACCTTAGCCTGAGCGATGTCGAGCGCATGGGCATTACCACGCTCACGCGCGACACGATTGAAGCGGCGCGGGCTGCAGGCGAGCGCTGGAAGTTGATTGCGCGCGTGTGGCGCGAAGGTGAACAGGTACGCGCCAGCGTGCAGCCAACCCGCTTGCCGCTCAGCCATCCGCTGGCAGGCGTAAGCGGGGCAACCAATGCCATCACCTATACGACCGATCTACTGGGGGACGTGACGCTGATTGGGGCGGGCGCGGGCGGCACCGCTACGGGCTTTGCCATTATCTCCGATATTCTGGAAATGCACCTGCTCTGGGGCCGATAGGATTGTGCAGCAGCCGCTATGGTACCGTCGATCACAATTGCTTTTCAAACCAACCACCCGCTGAGTAGCTACGGCCCAATGGCCGCGCAATGTGAGGCCTATGGCTTCGACGGCGTGACGGTGTATAACGACATGCTCTACCAGCCCGCCTGGCTGCCGCTGCTTGAAATCGCGCGCGCCACCCGCCGAGTTCGGATTGGTCCGGCGGCGGTCAATCCATTCACCTGCCACCCAGTGAATATTGCTGGCAATATTGCCCTGCTCGACGAAGCTTCAGGCGGGCGGGCTTACCTCGGGCTGGCACGCGGTGCCTGGCTCGATTTCGTGGGCCTCGCGCCGCCACAGCCCATTACCGCGCTACGCGAGGCATTTGCCTGTGTGCGGCACCTGCTTGAGCAGCGCAACGAGCCATTTCGTGGCACTGTCTTTCAGCTGGCGGGCGGCGACACGCTGCGCTGGCCGATTCTGCGTTCCGATATTCCGTTTCTGCTGGGCAGCTGGGGGCCAGCCGCAATACGGGCCTGCGCCGCGCTGGTTGAGGAAGTGAAGATTGGCGGCACCGCCAACCCGACGGTTGTAGCGCATGTGCGCCAGGCAGCTGGCAACCCGGCGCTACAGCTCTGTGTCGGAGCTGTCACCGTAGTCGATGAGGATGGCACAGCTGCGCGTGAACTGGCGCGCCGTCAGGCCGCGCTCTATCTTCCGGTGATTGCGCCGCTCGACCCAACATTGGCAATTGAGCCCGATCTATTGGAGCGGGTGAACGCTGCGGCAGCGGCCTACGATTTCGACACCGCCGCGCGCAATATTTCCGACGATCTACTGGCACGTCTGGCCTTTGCAGGGACGCCCGCTGAGGTTGCGGCACAGGCCGAAGCGCTGTTCGCCGCTGGTTGCGACCGCGTGGAATTTGGCACGCCGCACGGCCTGAGCGAAGCCAGTGGGCTACGCTTACTGGGTGAGCAGGTGCTCCCGAGGCTACGAGTGTAAGCCATGCGAACGCGGCAATCCAGTGTGTGGCGCAGTCGTGGCGCAGATGAGCGCAATTGCCGATCATAAAATGCCCTACGCCACCGAGCACGATATGTGCCCAATGGCGTAGGTTGCGATTATTCCCTAAAAGTAGTGATCGCGCAGGCTACCATCGTAGCGACCACTTAGCATACAACATTTTTTGAAAGCGTCGTCCAGAGCCACAGGGGCATGGATCGTTTCGTCCCAGCTTCTCTACCAGCTCTTTCTCACCATGAACCACGCGAGCGCCACGCTTGACCTGCGTTTCAGAAGGGAAACCATAGCGGCGTTTGCTGCTACGCTCAAAAGGAGTGTAGCTCGGTGTAAAATTTTCGCTTTGCCATGATGACACCTCACCTTTCTGCCTGCTCTGCATGCAAAAAATAATGCCGCCTGGCGAATATACCACGCCGATCGTGAGCTGAGAAGAGACTTTGTACCTACAGGAAAAAACGATGGCGCATAGCGATGAATTCGAGCTGTATGATTTGAAGGTCGAAGTTGAAGCCATTGAAGGCCATTGCACCTGCACCATGCAGGTCGGCGATTGCTTCTTTCTGCGCAGCGGCAAGCTAGCCCTACCCAATGGCCGCGACTTCTGCCTGTATGCCTTACAAGCGACTATCCCATTGCTGCCAGCTAAACAGCGCCGCAACCATGCCGCCGACTGGATGGAGACTGACGCGCGCGTCACCTGCCCCGACCCAGCCTGCCGCCTGATTATGCGCATCGAGCGGGTGGGCACGCGTACCTTGCGCCACGACGACGTAAGCCCGATTCCTTGGGAACAATAAACCGACGGCATATGGCTTTGCGATGCCACACGCCGCCGGTTTATCATCGAGCAATGGTCGCTACCTCAGCGCAAGCGGGCCACGGCAGTAGAAATTGCCAGCACCATATACAGCAGCAGCAGTAACCCACCAAATATCGCAAACGGCAGCGTGCCAATTGCGATCGCAATACCAACGGTAATTTGCATCGGTCGCCCGCGCTTGAGCTTGGTAACTCGGTCGACAACCCGCACAATGAATTCGGCAATCGCCGGGCCAACCATGAAGATAATAAACAGGCCAAAAAAGCCCAGCCGCCCGACAAACAGCGAAAGCACTAGCGCCACTGCCGCCGATGCGAATAGGGCCACTAGCCCGCCGACCAGCACATCGCCCACCGACACCTTATAGTTGCTTGGTCGCCGCGCGCGCCTGTCGTCGGGACAGAGCTGGCCTACCGGCGTCATGGTGGCACATTCCGAGCAGATTGGGCGACCACACTGGGTACAGTGCAGCCCGGTTTCGCGATCGGGGTGGCGATAACAGTATTCCACCGCAGTTGCCGTGGTGCTGGTTTCGGGCGCACTGAGCAGCGGTGAAATATCGCCCGAGCTGTTGCGCTCGTCGCGCCGCCGCGATGGTTCGAGTTGTATGCCCTGCGCAAGTAGCTGCTCGACATAGCGCAGGCTAGCCGCTGCATCGGCGTTATCAGACTGCAGCATCAGGGCTTTTTGCAAATATTCGCGCTTTTCGGCCAAAATTGGTACGGCGCTGCTCAGGCCCAACCAGGCCTCGACATTGTCGGGTTCTAGCTCGGTGGCGCGGCGAAAGGCCGCTCGCGCCGCCAGGGTGTCGCCTGCCATGGCAGCAGCACGGCCTTCCTGCACAAGCTGGTGAATATCAACCGGTGTTTCAGTCATCATCTGGCTCAATACGCATTGCTCGACGCAATGCACTCCTCAACTAGGTGTATAGTATCACGCGCGGGGTGCTCGCAGCAACTAGGCGCGCAAAACTATCATTTGGTTCTCATTTTTAGGGTTACGCGCTGCACGTAGCCGCGTAGGCAAACAAGCCACATATCCCTTAGTATTAGGACGTAGGCGCAGCACCGTTGTTGCGAGTAGCTAACACAGGCAATTGATGCTAAAGCAGGAGTACACAAATCCATGGCAAACCAATTAACGCTGATGATTGTTCACGCACACCCCGACGATGAAGTGATTGGCTCAGGCGGTACCTTCGCGCGCTACGCGCGGGAAGGCGTACGCACCGTACTGGTTACGGCTACGCTGGGTGAAGAAGGTGACATCGTGGTGCCGGAGATGGACACACTCGAGAATCACGCCCGCCTGGCCGATATTCGCCGCGACGAGCTGCAGCGCGCGACCGAGATATTGGGTATTGCGCACCAGGAGTTTCTCGGCTACCGCGATTCAGGCATGGCTGGGCGCGAATCGAACAACCACCCGGCGTGCTTCCACCAGGCGAACCGCGATGAAGCTACCGGGCGGCTAGTACGCCTGATACGCGCCTACCGGCCCCAGGTGCTGGTATCGTACAACGCGCATGGCGGCTATGGTCACCCTGATCATATTGCGTGCTACCACGTGACACATGCCGCCTTCGCCGCCGCCGCCGACCCAACGCGCTACCCCAAGGCTGGCCCAGCCTGGGCAGTTGCCAAGCTCTACGAAATGAATCGGCCGCGTGAGCGAACCCGTACAGCCTGGGAGCAAATGCGTGAGCGCGGCCTGAAAACCCCGCTCGACAACCCCGATTATCAGATTGAAAACTATACCGCGCCCGACGAGGTCGTTACAACTGCGATTGATGTAAGCGATTACATCGGCCTGAAGCGCGCTGCATTACTCGAACACCGCACGCAGATCGCAGCCGACGGGCCATTTTTGGGCATGCCCGAAGATATTGGCCGCACCTGGTATGGCACCGAGTTTTTTACGCTGGTAACAGCGCGGGTGCCACTCCCGCCACACGAGGGTTACGAAACCGACCTCTTCGCCGGGCTGCGCTAATCACTTCAGCGACTGCGCTTAGGCGAGCACGTCCTTCATTTCCCTGGGGGTATTTGCACGCCGCGCCAACGATTTAAGCCGTTCGCTCACTCAAGCTATTTCTTCATTTTCTCGGTGTTTTTGCGCTCCGCGCAAAAAACACCAGAATAAAGAGAAAGTACTTTGCTATAGCAGGCGAAAACACGCTCAAGCGAAAATCATAAATATAGACAAGACAGCAGTGCCGCGCGACGCGCGGCACTGCTGTAATGAAACGCTATTCAACAACCCCAAGCAACTTACCCCTTGCGAATGACATCTAGCATATCAGCCACCCGCGTCACTTTAACGCGCGGGCGACCCTGCGCTACCCCGGCTGCCAACTCGTAGGCATCGAGCTTCTTCCAATCGGCATAGGTGACGTAATCGGGCTTGCGTGCCTTGAGCAGCTCCACCATAAGATTCGGGTCGCGCTTGGCATCATCGATACCCGTCAGCGCGGGAAGGTCTTGAATCATCGCCGTCACAGTTGAAACAGCATCGGGTTTGTTGGTGCCAATCACGCCAGAAGGGCCACGCTTAGCCCAGCCCACGACATATTCGCCTGGGATTGTCTCGCCGCTACTGGCGTGTGTTACGCGCCCGGCTACATTCATAATCGTGTATGAGGCCTCGTCGAACGGCACGCCCTTGAGTGGCACGCCGCGATAACCTACCGAGCGCAGCACCATACCACAGGTCATTGTTTCAAACTGGCCCATACCCTTCGCCCTCAAGCCACCCCGGCCATCGGCAACGAGCTGGTTGCGCTCGATTTTCACGCCTGCGACATGGCCAGCCTCACCGAGAATTTCTACTGGCGAGGCTAAAAAGCGCATACGAATCGTTTTTTCTCCGCTCCAATCGGTGCGGGCGGCGTAGGCGCGCAATAAATCAACATTTTTCGCGGCGATCTTATCTTCAGCTAGCGCGGCCTCGCTATCGGGGTCAAGCTGAAGATCGCTAGGATCAAGCTCCACACGAACATTTTCCAGCTCACCAAATTCTTTCAGCTCGGCATTGGTGAACGCAGCCTGGGCTGGCCCGCGCCGCCCAAGCATCACCACTTCGCGCACGTTGCTCGCGCGCAACGCCGCAATCGCATAGTCGGCAATATCGGTTTTTGCCAGCTCGTCGGGGTTCGTCACCAGAATGCGCGTTACATCCATAGCGACATTGCCATTGCCCACCACTACTACGCGCTCCTGGCTCAGATCGAAATGATAATCGCGGTAGTCGGGGTGCCCATTGTACCAGCCAACAAAGGCCGTGGCAGGGTAGCTGCCTACCAAATCTTCGCCAGGGATGTTCATGTGCCGATCGGTTTGCGCCCCAACCGCATAGATAATCGTATCGTAGAGCGGCTTGAGATCTTCGCGCAGTACATCAACGCCGAAGGTAACGTTCCCAAAATAGCGCACCCGTGGGTCGGCGGCGATTTTGTCGTAAATGCGGGTCACCGATTTAATCGATTGATGATCGGGGGCCACGCCCTGGCGCACAAGACCGAATGGGGTGGGGAAGCGATTCAAAAAATCGATTGAAACAACAAGCCCCGGCTGCTTCAGTAATGCTTCCGCAGCATAGAATCCGGCTGGACCAGCGCCAATAATCGCGACACGAAGCGGGCGCGCTTCGGTTCCAAGCGGTGGGGCCATAGATATCTCCCTTCTGTTCAGAATGTGTGGCGGCCAGCAAAATCGGCGAGAGGCAGCAGCTCCATGGGTTGCGTAGAGCAGCGATAATCTAACACGGGGTGAGAAGCGTGTCAAAAGCGAACGCCGCGCAATACAAAGGGCTAGCACGCGGCCAGCCCAACAATTCGCCATATGATACAAGCCTACGCGCGGCCATACACCGGGATACTCGCCCCGCTAATGATATTCGCGGCGGGGCTAGCCAGAAACATGATCACCTCAGCAATCGCCTCGGGCTGCACCCAGCGCCCGCCGCCCGCAGAGGAGTCGCGCTTGCGGTTGGCGGGTGTATCAATGACGCTGGGCAGAACAACATTCGCGGTAATATTCTGCTCGCGCAGCTCGGCAGCAAGCGCTTCGGTAAGCTGCACCAGCGCGCGCTTCGCGGCAGCGTAGGCTGCCAGATTTTTGCCCGGTTGGGTCGCAGTGCGCGTGCCTACATTGATAATTGCGCCGCCGCCGCGCGCGAGCATATGCGGCACAGCAGCCTTGCACGAAAGCACCGTCGTTTTCAGGTTCATATCGAGCTGCTGCTGCCACAGCGCCCAGGGCGTTTCGTGAACGGGCTGACCGCCACCGTACCCACCGGCGACATTAATCAGCACATCGATACCACCAAGCCGCTCAGCTGCACCAGTGTACACACGCGCAACCGCATCTTCGTCAGTCAGATCCAGCACATCGCCGCTCAGAGCCGCATCGGGGGCCAGGCCAAGCGCGGCCCGCAGCGCATCGAGGTCGCCTGCCTGGCGGTGGGGCACAAACACAGCAGCGCCAGCCGCCAGAAACGCAGCAACGACTGCCGCGCCCAGGCCGCCGGTTCCGCCGGTAACCACCGCAACCTGCCCGTCAAACGCGCCCATGCGTATTCCTCCACTTCGAGCTGACAACACCACGCTTCACTTTACGTCATCGGCACCTGCGGCACAATCATACCCTCGATCCGAGCAAAAATCTCTGGGATCGAATGGCCCGTAATCGTCAGCCCATGATTCTTCAGGCCAATCACCGCACATGAAGGCTCGGGAGCCTGACGCACCAGCTCGGCTACTTCGCTCGCCAGCTCGTAGGTGCCACACGGGTAATTTACTTGCGTTGAGGCAATTGGGTCGCGCCACCAGGCATGCACATGCACAATCGCGCCAACGCCCGGGTGCTCGCGGTAGATCATAAAGTGCTCGATCGCATCGACCGAGACACGGCGCGGCTCGACATGCGGCGGCACACTCAGGCGCATTGTCAATGCCTCAGGCGCATACCCCGTCACCAGCAAAATGTCGCGGCCAATTGTTTGCAGCTTGCTCTTATCCACGCCCGACGCCGACATCCAGAACGTAGCAGGATCATGCTGGGCGCGCGCGCTCAGATTGCCATAGCTCAAGCCGCCGATGCCATAGAGCCGCTTGACATGACGCAAATCGCGTGCACTCAGAATATCGTTGATAGGGAACGCCGCGGGTAGCAGCCCCATCGTATCGAGCTGACGCCCTGCCCAGCTAATCTGATCAGTTTGCTCATCACCCTCCCACAGCCGTTCGGGCAGATCGGTCACATAATCGTTGTTGATCACCAGATGACTGCACGCCAGCGGCTGAATACGCTGGTAGATGCGCTCAAAAAAATCATCTTCATCACCAGTATGGCGCACTACATAGTGGCCCTGTTCAATCGTGATAAAATGACTTTCGAGCGAATCATTCACACGGGTGTTAAACACCACCATATTTGAAAGCGAGCGTACAAGTACCGGGTAGGCAGCCTTCATCACATCCGGCGCGTTATCCGGCCCTTCAACAATCGTAGCAACAAATGTGCCCTGCCCACGGCGATGCACCGACCGCGGGCGATCGATATCGCACAGGTTCAGCACAAGCCGTACCGGGCTGTCGGGAGCAGCATCCTCAGCGCTATCGCTCGCCAGGCCACCACGACGAAGCAGGTGGCCCTGGTGGGCGAGCGTGACTTGCAGGCGTTGCGCGAACCACTGTACGAATGGGTTTGTCGAATCGCCAGCGATCGTGAAGCTTAGACGCTCATCGGAACCGAGCAGGGGTTCCGCTAGCGGGGTCCAGGTTTCTTGGTGCATGGCAAATACCTCGAGCGATGCGTGGTTGGAAAACAGCAAGGTAGAAGCATACCTTGGCGGATTAGATGCGGGCACAGCATAGCGAAAAGGCCCCGGTCTGTCAAGTTTAGCTGCCTTGCTTACCGGCCCCGGCTATCGCTTACGCATCCGAGATGGTAGCGCCATGCGTTCATAAACACAAGCATAGTTTCGTTTGTTGCAACTTTACCGCCCAATGAATCAGTATAATAGATACAATCCGATAGAAAGAGTGAACATGGCGACACGACTATGGGGCCGCATCACAGGCGGCCTGCTAACAGCGACAGTACTTGTTGCTTGTGGCGGCACCACCACCACGGCCACCACCACTGCGACAGTACGGCGCGGTGATTTAACCCAGAGTGTTAGCGGTAGCGGCCAAGTAAAGCCACTACAAGACATCAACTTGAGTTTTGGTACCGCCGGAACCATCGCGCAGGTTATTGCGCGCGAGGGCCAGCATGTCGAGCAGGGCGCGAAGCTAGCGGCACTCGAAACCAGCGATCTCGACCAGCAGGTGCTACAGGCCGAAGCGAACCTGAAAAGCACACAGGCAGCGCTTACAACCCTTAAAGCTGGCCCCAAAGAAACCGATTTGCGCACTGCCGAAGCCCAGCTGCGCGCCGCACAAGCCCAGCTAAACCAGGCGCTGAAGGGCAATGCGCGTGGCACTGATGTGGCTAGCGCCCAGGCCCAGCTGCGGGCGGCCCAGGCCGACCTGGCGGCGCTGCAAAACCCTACTTCCGCCGATCTCAGTGCGGCGCAGCTACGCGTCACCCAGGCCCAAACCAATCTGCAAAGCATTCGCGATAATGACTCGGCGGCAAAAACCCGCGCCGAAAGCGATATGAATCGCGCTGCCGCCTCGCTTACACAAGCGCAATCGCGCTATTCTACTGCGCTACAAAACTGGCAGCATGTGCAAGAAACCGGCACCGACCCGGTGCAGCCCACCCGCACCAACGCCCAGGGAAAAAGTATCCCCAACACCCTCAACGACGCCCAGCGCCAGCAATACTACGACGCTTTTGTGCAGGCCGAGGCCGCAATGCACAGCGCCGAAGAGGCGCTACGGCAGGCCCAGGTAACCTACGATAACGCGCGGCAGAAAGAAGCTGCCGACATTCCGCTGGCCGAAGCCCAGCTGGCCGATGCGCAGCGTCAGCTCGACTCCCTGACCAGCCCCACACCACAAAAGCTCGCCGCTGCCGAGGCCAAAGTAGCCCAGGCGCGTGCCCAGCTCACCCAGCTGCTGGGCGGAACGAAGAACGATGCCGCAATAGCCCAGGCCACCGTCGAACAGCGCCAGGCCGCGCTCGATGCGCTTAAAGCTCCACCCACCGAATCGAACCTTGCGCAGGCCGAGGCAAATGTGGCCCAGGCATCGGCAAACCTGGCGAAAGCGCGGCTCAACCGCACCCACGCCGAGCTGGTTGCGCCATTCGCTGGCACCATCGCTACTGTCAACATCAAGCCCGGTGATAATGCGGGCAGTGGAGCTACACCAGCGATTGTCTTAGTCGATGATTCAACATTCCATGTGGATGTAAATATCAGCGAAGCCGACTTGGGTAAGCTTAAAACTGGGCAGGCTGCCGAAGTGGAGCTTGATGCGCTGCCCGGGCAAACACTGGCAGGTACGCTCGATTATATTGCGCCCACTGGCACCACCGAGCAGAACGTAACCACCTATCTGGTGCGCGTATCGCTCAAGCCCGGCCAGCAGCAATTGCGTGTGGGCCTCAGCGCCGCCGTCTCAATCATCATCGACAAGCGGAGCGGGGTGCTGCTCGTACCCAGTGGTGCAGTGCGCGAAACCGACAGCGGCCCGCAGGTCGAAGTGAAAAGCGGCAACAACACGACGCTCACGCCCGTCAAGATCGGCCTGATCGGCGACAGCGAAACCGAAGTGCTCTCGGGCTTGCAGGAAGGCGACCAGGTGATACTCCCCGGCCCCCGCCAGCGTACCGGCGGGTTTGGGCCAGGGGGTTAATTGCACAACGGCACTACCGCTGCAAGCAACTAGGAGTAACTAATGCAGAAAGCTGAATCTATCGCTGCTGTTGCCAGCCCTCGGCGCGGCTTCCGCCTGACGCGCGGCACTGGCCTGTGGGAAAGTATTCGCATCGCACTCACTAGTCTGCGCGCCAATAAGCTGCGCACGGTGCTCACCATGCTGGGCATTATTATTGGCGTGGCCTCGGTCGTTGCCCTCCTAGCAATTGGCAATGGCGCGCAGGCGGCAATTACGAGCCAGATTGCCAGCATTGGCAGTAATATTCTTACGATCTTTCCTGGGCGGCAGCGCGGGCCGGGGCCAAGCGCACAGGCCCAATCGCTCACCCTCGCCGATGCCGAAGCGCTTACAAAGCCGGGGGTACTTCGCAATGTCGTAGCGGTTGCACCCTCGTTCCAAGGTGGGGCACAGATTGTGGCTGGCGCGAACAATTTACAATCGTCGGTCGTAGGCGTAACGCCTAGCTATTTTTCGGTGCGCAACCTGGCGCTGGTGCGCGGCGATTTCATCACCGATGCGCAGGTGAGCGGCCAGCGATCGGTTGTCGTCATTGGCAGCAACGTAGGCACCGACCTGTTTGGCCTGGCCAACCCGGTGGGCCGCACGCTGCGCATTAAGGGCCAAACCTTCCAGATCATCGGGCTGCTCGAAGCCAAAGGCGGCGGCGGCTTCGGCTCGATCGACGACCAGCTGTTCGTTCCGCTCACCGTCGCACAGCAGAAGCTGTTTGGCGCGCGCAGCGCCGATACTGCCAGCCCGCGCATTTCAAATATTAGCCTGCAGGTAGCCGAAGCCAGCCAGATGACGGCAGTATCCGAGCAGATTTCGCAGGTGCTGCGCCAGCGCCATCGGCTCAAATCCGATGGCTCAGAAGATGATTTTACCGTCTTCAACCAGGCCGATATCCTCTCGTCGCTCAACCAGATTACTTCCGTGCTCACCGCGTTTCTTGGGGCGATTGCCGGTATTTCGCTGCTGGTGGGTGGCATTGGCGTGATGAATATTATGCTCGTCAGTGTTACCGAGCGCACCAAAGAAATTGGCCTGCGCAAAGCAGTGGGCGCACGCCGCCGCGATATTTTGCAGCAATTCCTGATTGAGGCGCTGGTCGTGAGCATGATGGGCGGGGTGGTTGGCCTGCTGCTCGGGCTGCTTATATCATTCATTGTGCAGCTTACTGGCGTGATTACGCCGGTAGTGACCCCTGGCGCAATGCTGCTAGCGCTGGGCTTTTCGATGGCCGTGGGGTTATTCTTTGGCATCTACCCGGCACGGCGGGCGGCGCGCCTGCGCCCCATCGAGGCACTGCGCTACGAATAGAGAGGGCGGTTATGAGTAATCTGCAACCAATTATCTATATCGTCATCGCGCTACTGGTTATTGGGGTGGTGTTCCGGGTGCTCAAGGGCATTATTCGCCTGGCACTTACACTCGGCATTCTGGCGATTGTCGCCTATTTGATCTTGCGAACGCTGAGTTAAAATCGGGTTCTGACGAAACATCCTGGAAGGGAGAAGCGCCCATGCCGCTGATAGATATTCAGAATGTGACCAAAGTATATAAAATGGGCGATGTTGAGGTGCATGCGCTGCGAGGCGTATCGCTCGCGATCGAAGAAGGCGAGATGGTGGCGATTATGGGGCCATCGGGCAGCGGAAAAAGCACGCTGATGAACATTATGGGCTGCCTCGACCAGCCGAGCAGCGGCAGCTACCAGCTGGACGGCGTTGACGTTGGCAGCTTGAACGACGATCAGCTAGCTGCGATTCGCAATCGCAAGGTTGGGTTTGTGTTCCAACAATATATGCTGCTGCAACGTACCGACGCGCTGCGGAATGTTGAAATGCCGTTGCTGTATGGCGACGGCCACGACCGCACCACCCGCGCACGCGCTGCACTGGAGGCAGTTGGCATGGGCGAGCGACTGCACCACAAGCCCAACGAGCTTTCTGGCGGCCAGCAGCAGCGCGTCGCCATTGCCCGCGCGCTCGTCACCAATCCGCGCATTATCATGGCCGATGAGCCAACCGGCGCGCTCGATAGCACCACCGGCGAAGAGATCATGGCGATCTTCGAGCGGCTCAACCGCGAGCAGGGCATGACGATCATTCTGGTGACGCACGAGCCTGATATCGCCGCACATGCCCGGCGCATCATTCATGTCCGCGATGGGCATATTGCCGAGGATATACCACGCGCTGTGGCTGCGGTTCCGGCATAATGCCCTGCGCCCGGCTGAGCGTGTTTCTGCACCAGTGAGACACTAAGGCACGGAGCTGTGCCTTTTACCTTTTACTTTTTGCCGTTGCCTTCGGCCTGCTGCCTAGCTGTGCTATAATCGCCGCGCCTTGCCCGTACATCAGCAAAGGGCGTATCATGATCGCATCCATTCGCGGCACACTTCTCTTCGTCGGCCTGGATCACGCCGTTATCGAAACCGGCGGGGTAGGCTTCCAGATCGCCGCGCCGCGCAATGTGCTGGCGAACCTGGGCGACATTGGCAGCGAGGTCATGCTATATACGCACCTGCATATCCGCGAAGACCTGCTGGCGCTCTATGGCTTCGCCTCTACCGATCAGCGCCACCTATTTGAAACGCTGCTTGGTGTGAGTGGCATTGGCCCCAAAGTCGCACTCAGTCTGCTCTCGTCATCGCCCGCCGACGAGCTGCGCACCACCATCGCCACTGGCGACACCGCACGGCTGTCGCGCGTGCCGGGCATCGGTAAGAAAACCGCCGAGCGGCTTGTGCTGGAGCTGCGCGGCAAGTTCGATTTCAAAGGCGGAATTCCCACGCCCGGCGTTACCCCGGCCGCGCTGGCAGCTAACAACGAGCTTGCTGAAATGCTCGTGAGCCTGGGCTTTAGTGCCAGCGAGGCCCAGGCCGCAATTGCATCGCTCCCCGCGGATGCCCCGCCCGCGATCGAAGAGCGCTTACGCCTGGCTTTGCGCTACTTTGGCGGCGCCTAACACAAACACATACTGACAGTATATTGCCCCTGTTTCTCTTTCTGAAGCCATTTCGCAATAAATAGTGTCTTGCATTACGATGATGGGTGGTATATACTGCCCGCGTACTATGCAAATTCACGCTCAACCATAAAGGAGATCGGGCATGGCAAAATCAGAAGCACGTCGCTCACCATTCAGCCTGCTGTCGCGCAACACCAATGAGCCACGCACTGCACAGCCGCTGTTTGTACAGCTACCAACCCTCTGGAAAGCGATGATCCTGACCTCGTTTCTGGTGAATATTCTCCTGATTAGTGCAGTCATCGGCACATTATTCTTTATGTTTCGCTGGCGGCCCGAGCTAGGCAATACCCTGGTCAATGCCCAGGGCTTTGCGCACGGAAATGTAGCCGAGCTGCGCGATGTGGTGCAGCAGCTACAGGCCGCGCATATCAAAACCACTATTCCGCTTGACCAGCAGCTGCCGTTGAAGGGGAAAGGCGTAGTGGTTCCAGTTGACCAGCAGACACAAGTGGTATTGACGAGTGATGTGCCGCTGAACCTGGCAGGGGCCGATATTGACCTGGGCGCAGGCAACCGACTGCGCGCACAAAATATTGCGCTGGTGCTTCCGGCTGGCACGCCACTGAATATTGCGCTGAAAATGGATATTCCGCTGGATAATGTGACCATCCCGATTCGCCTTGATGTGCCGGTGGATATTGCCATGGCCGATACCGAGCTGGCCCCGCAGTTCCGCCGCCTGGGGAATATTGTCGACCGGCTGGTGTACCCGCTGCGCGATGTAGTGGGCCTACCCGATGTGCAGAAGCCCGAGCCGCCGCAAGTACCCAAATAAGTCATCGCGTACTCATACCCCGCACCCGCAAAGACGGCCGCAAGGCCGTTTTTGTATGCCTTCGCCAATACAGCTACCTTTTTGAAGCGATACAATTTGCTCTATTGGCACGTCACCATGTATGATGGATTCGACCGTGTTACCACAGGCCAGGCGAACGGCGACAAGCAGCGGCTGAGCCTGAGGCAACCGCGGAGAATTCTATCAAGCAAAGGGTAGCTATGCACAAGCTCATTTTGTGGGATGTCGATGGAACATTACTGTATAGCGGCGGAGTAGCCGGTGAAGCCATGCGCGCCGCAATGACACGCGTGTATGGCCGCACTTCAACCGAGGCGCGCCACTCGTATGCGGGCAAGACCGACCGCCAGATTATCCTCGAAACCTTTGCCGATTTGGGCCATGATGCGCTGCTCGAATCGCTCGACCGCTTCACCGAGGCGTATATCACCGAGCTGAGCAATCGCCGCGAAGAATTTCTGGCGCGCTGCCGGGTATTGCCAGGCGTTACCGCCGCACTTGAACGCATGGCCCAGGCCGGCGCCATACAATCGGTACTTACCGGCAACCTCCAGCCGATCGCGCAAATTAAGCTCAACCTGATGCAGCTCACCGGCTGGCTCGACCTTGCGGTAGGCGCGTATGGCAGCGACCACCACCGCCGCGCCGAGCTAGTGCCATTTGCCGTGGCGCGCGCGGCCCAGCGCTACGGGCATACCTTTACCAGCCACGATGTTGTTGTTATTGGCGATACACCTAACGATATTGACTGTGGGCGCGCGGCGGGTGCCTATACGATAGCCATCGCCACCGGGCCATTCAGCATCGACGACTTGCGCGCCCATACGCCCGATGCCGCGCTACCCGACCTGGCCGATACCGATGCGCTCTTCACAGCGATTCGGCAGGCTGGCTAACACGCACGCAGCGCATAGCGTCCAGCCAACGTTAGGCTGCTGCAGCTGATACTGGGCTGATAGCCAGGCACGGCTATATCATACGCGGCGCTCATCCGCCATTCAGTCATTATTCATTCAGTTGCGGCATGGGCCTGCATACAATGTTTATAGCATTGGCTTCAGCCATCGTTGCAGAGGGGGTTACGATGAAGCATCTCCTATTCTGGGTGCGCGCGACAGCACTCGCCGGGGTGGCCGCCATGGCGCTGGCAGCGCTGCCCACGCAGGCCGCACCATTTGATGGGCGGCGTGCCCATTTTGCCGACCCCGCCTTTAGCACGGTATGGGAGCGCACCGATGCCGAACGCGTGCGCACCGGCCGAACCTGGTACTGGGGGCCGCAGCCCTGGTTCGATTATGCCGAATTCTTCCGCGAGGGGATAAACGGCCTGCGCACCATGCAATACTTCGATAAGGCGCGCATGGAGATCAACAACTCGAACGATCGCAGCTTCCAGGGTGGGGTTACGAATGGCCTGCTTGTGGTCGAGCTCGTATCGGGTCACCTGAAGAAGGGCAATGACCCGGCCGATTTCGAAGCGCGCCAGCCCGCCAATGTGCCTGTGGCTGGCAACCCGCTGGCCGCCAATCCCAATGGGCCAACCTATGCCACATTCGCCCACCTGGCTACGTTCGACAATAACGGCTACCGCGATGCGAGCCGCCTGGGCCAGCGCATTGGCACCACCATCGATAAATATGGCAATGTATCGGTGCGGCAAGACCTGGCCGATGCCCACGCCGAAACCACGATCGCGCAATTCAATAGTATGACCGGGCACAATATCCCGCAGGTGTTCTGGGATTTTATGAATCGACAGGGGCCAGTGAGCGAGCAGGGAACTGTGCGCAACCAGCCAGTGGTCGATTGGCTGTTTGCAATGGGCTTACCAATTACCGACCCATACTGGGTACGCGCGCGGATCGGGGATGCCGAGAAAGACGTATTCGTGCAGCTGTTCGAGCGCCGCGTGCTGACCTATGTGCCCGACAATCCGGCGGGCTTCCAGGTAGAAATGGGCAATGTCGGCCAGCACTACTTCCAATGGCGCTACCCCAACCTGGGCCAGCCCTGGGCCGCAACCGAACCGCAGCCGCCACTGCTGTTTAGCGCGAATATCTCGAACCGCGACTATTTCGAGATGTTTGCCTTCAACATCAACGGCAGCGTACAGCTCACCGGCGACCTGATGCACCCGGTAAGCAGCCCAGGCACAAATAGTGTGCCGTTCTCCTTCCGCCGCAGCTTCGATCCACTGGCTGAATGCGTGTTCTACGACTCGACTCAGGGCGATGGCAGGCACCGGGGCATTTACCAGCGGCTGTTACTGCCGTTTGTTGCTGAAAGCAACGTTGTAGATACCTGCCTACCGCAGGCACTGACCTTTAACGCACCCATCACTAACCCGCCGCAGGGTGCCGCACTGCAAGCTGCCGACGATTACCAGCCCAGCATTTCGCCCGATGCCAGCAAGCTCGCGTTCGTCTCGACGCGCTATGGCGTACCCGAAATCTACCTCGCGCCGGTTGGCGGCAACACCGCCACGCGCCTCACGCTCGACCGCTGCACCAGCCAGCATCCGAGCTGGAACCCCGATGGGCGCACGCTCTTCTGGGAACGCCAGTGCAACGGTAGCGATTTTACAATTATGCGCGGCGACCTGCGCTACCAGGATGATGGCAGCGGCGCAACCTACGCCGAACTCATCAATGTGCGCGAGCTGACCGACCCAAGCCAAAGCAATCGCTACCCGCGCGTGTCGCCAGGCGGCCAGATCATCGCCTTCACCTCGTACCGCGATGGCAATGGCGAAATCTACCTGATGGACATCAATGGCGGTGCGGTACGGCGGCTCACGAACAACGCAAGCGAGGACGAAGTGCCCGCGTGGAATGCCACCGGTACCCAGATTGCATTTGCGAGCAACCGCGATGGCAACGACAATATCTATGTCATGAATAGTGATGGCAGCGGCCAGGCGGCGCTGACCAGCAGCCCGGCCACCGAGCATTGGCCATCGTGGGCGCAATAGGCACATACTCCGGTAAACCTGCCTGGTGCGGCGCGGGTTGCTTCCATAGCCTGGGAAATTATTCCATACCGCACCAGGCAGGTTCAGCCTCAACAGGGATTACACCCCAGCTTCATACGCGCACTCGGCACAGCGGAGCACCATCATCAGGCAGGCACCAGTGCTCCGCTGTTCAAGCATGACGCGACCGCCAAGTAATTCGAGCACGCGTCGGCTAAGCTCAAGCCCCAACCGCGCCAGCGCCCCACCACCTGCGCGGTCAGCGCCCGGTACCCGTATCATATCGAAGAGCTCAACGGCATTTCCAGCCTCGAAATCCATCCCAGGAAGCGGCAGCTCCATCATCAGCTCGCCTGGGGCAAGCGCTGAATCTACAACAAGATTGATAGACAGCGGGTGCGAGTGGGTCGTTTCAAGCGCAAATGTGAGCAGCCCAACAAGTGCGCGGCGCAACCAATTCGCATCAGCCCACACCCGCGGCAGCGCATCGGCCCCCGTAATATATATCTGCGTCGGGTCGAGCTGAAGCTGCACCAGCGCTTCGTGCAGGCACAGCTCCATATGTATGGCTGCTGGCGACAGCTCAATCTCACCAGCCTCAATACCCGCCAGGTCAAGCAAGCCCTCTACTAGCTTCAGCAAGCGGCGCGCATTCCGATGAATGGCATCCAGCGCCTCGCGTTGCTCTTCGGCTACTTCGCCAAGCACACCTTCCTGATACAGCTCGGTAAAGCCCAGCACGACGGTAATCGGCGTGCGAAACTCGTGGCTAATCGTATCGAGAATCACTGCGCGGGCCTGCGCCGCCTGGCTCGCTTGCTCGCGTAATTGGGCATGGCTTAGCGCACTCGTTGCCGGGCCAGCCAGCAGCTGCGCCAACGAGCTTGCTGCCGGGCTCAATGCCCCGCGCTTACCCGCCAGCAATAATATGCCAACCACATGCTGCTGCGATTGCAGTGGCACAAGTACCACTGCGTCGAGCTGGTTTTGCCGCAGTAGCACATGCAGCGGTGCCAACCGGGGATCGGTCAGCGCACTATCGCATTCAAGAATCACGCTACTCAGCCCAGGCCAGTAATAGCGCCACCCCAGCCAACCTTCAGACGCAGAACCGTATACCGCGCGGATCAACATATCGCCCGTCGCTGGCGTATAGCTACCAATCAGCGCCAGCTGCGCGCCGGTAAGTTTGCAGCCCTCTTCAGCCAGCACAGGCATTATTCCTGGCTCACCGCTCGCCCCTACGAGCTGAGCGATACGCGTTAGCACAGCTGGGTCGGGCGTATCGGGCATACGTGGGCGCAGTGATGAAATCTGCAGCGTGCGGGTACGAGGCCGCAACATTGAAACAGCCACGGGGAAGCGTTCTAAATACATAGCTGTACCTGCCCAGTGAGCACAATACCATAGCAGCGCAGCCACCCCAGCGGCAACGGCAGCCAGAAGCGCTTGGGCTACACTACGCGGCTGAAACATAAATATAAGTAGCAGCAATGCCAGCCCAATCACCATTTCTGATATGAGCGGCTGGCCCACAAGCGCTGGGCGAATAGCGCGTGCCAACCTGAATAAAACAGGCGGCTGAGTTGGCATTCGCTTCCACAATGTATTCATTGGCTGCTCTTTCGGTAGATCCCACCCACGCCCGTGTAAAAAAGGATGGCGTGCGATCGCTTGTATGGTTCGCCAACGTCGGCGCTATAAAGAAAAGGACAGGGAGTCTACCATCAAATAGATTCGACTAACAATCCTCGTTGATGACACAACGATGACTCTCCCCTCACATACTGCTGATACGGCAATTTGTGTAGGGAATTATTAAACGTCAAAATCGGGCCATTTTTACATAGCATGCGGGCGTTGCCATAACCGCAATCTTGGGCTATGATCAGGCGCGCCAAAACCGAATACGATCGCTCTTCATAGGTGGGAAGTAGCACCATGACTATACGATTAATCCAGGTGGGGCTTGGCGGCTGGGGGCGTGATTGGGCCAGGCTACTGGCACGACATACCGAACTAGTACAGGTGGCAGGCTACCTAGATGTGCAGCCCGACATGCTGACGCTGCTGCAACACGAAACGGGGGTAACGCCAGCACTATGCTTTCCGTCGCTCGATGCCGCCCTCGCCGCCACCAACGCCGATGCAGTACTGGTAACGGCTGCGCTACCCGGGCATGTGCCGGTTGCGCTGGCGGCGTTGGCTGCCGGTAAACATGTACTCGTCGAAAAGCCGTTTGCGCCATCGCTGGCCGAAGCACAGCACGTAGCCGCCCTGGCGGCGCAGCAAAACCGCGTGCTGATGGTTAGCCAGAACTACCGCTTCTACCCTGCCGTACAGGCCGTAGCCACACTCCTGCGCACCGGAACGCTCGGCACGGTTGGGGCGGTCAGCATTCAATTTCGCAAATACGCCAACAGCCAGCCAGCGGGCACACACCGGCACTACCTGTTACAGCAGCCGCTGCTGATGGATATGGCGATCCATCATTTCGACCTGATGCGCTTCGTGCTGAACCAGGAGCCAGCTAGTATACACTGCCACGCCTGGAACCCGGCGTGGAGCAAATTCGCCGATCCCGCCGCCGCAACCGCCACGATCATGTTTGATGGCGGGGCGGTGGTTACCTACAATGGTAGCTGGGTGAGCACCGGCGCGCCAACCACCTGGGCAGGCGATTGGCAGATCGAGTGTGAAAACGGACTCATCAGCTGGACCAGCCGCAACGATACGTCGCTGGATGCCGAGGCTGTGGCGATTCGGCTGCCCGGCAAGCGTGCACGGCGGCTAGTGCTGCCAAATCTACCATATTGGGATCGGGCCGGGTCGCTCGCGGCCTTTGTCGCGGCCATTCGTGATGGCACCGAGCCGCAATCAAGTGGGCGCGATAACATTGGCAGCCTGGCGCTGATGTTCGCGGCCATTGCATCGGCCCAAACCGGGCAACCTCAGCTGGTAAATGTTGAACCGGTTGCGGCATAAGTGCCGTTGAACGAACTGTTCCCAGCCGAGCATGGTTCTACAACACTAAGGAGCATCATTCAGTGGAACACCAACCTCCGGCCCGCCGCCAGCATGTCACTATCGCCGGTAATATCGGTGTAGGCAAAAGCACATTGGTCGGCATTCTCGCCGAAGAATTTGGCTGGCAGCCCTACTACGAGCTGGTAGCCGACCACCCCTACCTGGACGATTATTACGTCGATCAGGAACGCTGGGGGTTTCATTCGCAGATCTGGTTTTTATCGCAGCGCTACGAGCAGCACCTCGAGATCGCCGACACGCCGATTTCGGTCTGCCAGGATCGCAGTATCTACGAAGATTACGAGGTATTCGTCAAGGGTTTGCTGGAACAGCGCATCTTTTCGCACCGCGATTTTCGCACCTACCGGCGGCTGTTCCAATCGCTCACGCGCAGCATCACCCCGCCAACATTGTTGATCTACCTGAATGCTAGCGTGCCCACGCTCTTAGAGCGCATCAACGGGCGCTCGCGGCCCTACGAGCGCACCATCCCCACAGAATATCTGGCGCAGCTCAACCGGCGCTACGAAGAATGGCTGCGCCGTTTCGAGCTATGCCCGGTGCTGTCGGTAGAAACTGACCAGCTCGATTTTGCCCACGATGTTGGCGCGCGCCGCGAAATCGTCGAGCTGATTAGCCAGGCGGCGGGAGTGCGCGGTATGAAGCAGGAGCGGATGATTCCCTAAATGTGCGCACTCAGCTGCAATGCCCGGCTATGCCGGGCATTGCAGCTGAAAAACCCATGGTAGCAAGCTCGCTAGGTCCTTGGTGTAGCCAGCTCGCGCGCCCTGGCACTACCCTCTTCGCGCAGCTGCGCAAACTTCGCCGCATCGTACTTCAGCACCGGCTGGCGCGCGGCCCGCACTTCATCGAGCCGCCGCACTGGCGCAGTGGTAGGCGCCTGGTGCAATATTTCAATGTCCGCGCGCGCTTCGTCAGCAATCTTCAGCATCGCCTCAACAAACGCATCGAGATTCTGCTTGCTCTCGGTTTCGGTTGGCTCAATCATCAGCGCCTCAGGGACGATCAGTGGGAAATAGACCGTCGGCGGGTGGAACCCGTAATCAATCAGGCGCTTGGCAATATCGAGGGTGCGCGCCTGCGGTGCTTCGGCAAGCTGGCCCTTCAGCACGCACTCGTGCATGCAGGTGCGGTTGTAGGCCGCTGGGTAAGTGCCTTGCAGCTTCACACGCAGGTAATTGGCATTGAGCACCGCCGTTTCGCTCACCTCGCGCAAGCCCGCCGCGCCCAGCGTGCGAATATACGTCCATGCGCGCACCAGCATCCCGAAGTTGCCCCAGAATGATTTCACCCGGCCAATACTCTGCGCAGGCGTGAAGAAGCGATAGGCGGGCTTACCATCCTGCATGTACTGCTCGACGCGCGGGCCGGGCAGGAAGGGGGCCAGCGCCGCCGTGCAGCCCACCGCGCCCGAGCCAGGGCCACCGCCACCGTGTGGGGTGGTAAAGGTTTTATGCAGATTGTAGTGCATAAAATCAAAGCCGGCTGCGCCGGGCTTTACAATGCCCAGAATGGCGTTGAAGTTGGCGCCATCGCCATACATCAGGCCACCCGCAGCATGCACCAGCTCGGCAACCTCGCGCACATTCTGCTCGAACAAACCGACAGTATTTGGGTTGGTGAGCATCAGGCCCGCAGTGCGCGGCGAAAGCTTGCTCTTCAGGTCTTCGAGGTTGCAGTTGCCGCGCGGCCCCGATTGCACCTCGATTACTTTCATGCCCACCATTGCAGCGGTGGCCGGGTTGGTGCCATGCGCCGAGTCGGGCACAAGAATTTCGTTGCGCTCGGTATCGCCACGGCTGAGGTGATAGGCACGAAACACCAGCACGCCGGTGAATTCGCCCTGTGCGCCCGCCGCCGGTTGCAGCGACACCGCATCAAAGCCCGAGATCTCGCCCAGCAGGGTTTGCAGCTCGTACATCAGGCGCAATGCGCCCTGCGAAAGCTGTTCGTCTTGCAGCGGATGCGCCCCAGCAAAGCCAGCATAGCGCGCGGCTTCTTCATGAATTTTGGGGTTGTATTTCATCGTACACGAGCCAAGCGGGTACATGCCAGTGTCGATGCAGTAGTTGCGCTGCGAGATGCGCGTGAAATGGCGCATGACCTCGGTTTCGCTCAGCTCGGGCATCGCCGCCAGGTCGTCGCTGCGCAGCAGGTTGGCGGGTAGCTCTGCCGCTGGCACATCGAGCGCGGGCAGGTTCGCGCCGATCTTGCCCGGTGCCGAAAGCTCAAAAATCGGTGGTTCGTATGTATTCATCCTACACCCTTATCACCAGCACGCAGCGGGTGGCCGCGTCGTGTGGTCGGTTATCCTTCAAGAACACGCATCAGGCCGCGCAGTATGCCGCGCCGCCGCCCACATTCGTTCAGGTCGCCAGTAGCGTAAGCCGCCTGCATCCGCTGAAGCATCAGCAAGATGCGGTATGGAACCAGGACATGCTCGCGCACTTGCTCATACGCGCGGTTGCTCTGCTCGTCGTAGCCATTACCATAGCCCACCCGCAGGCTGAAGTAGCGCGGGTCGTCGATCGCATCCAGCCAGGTCGCATGTTCCCAGGCCGGGCACCAGCCCAGCGCGTACTCCCAGCCGAGTATCCCGCCAACCCGCCATGCACCGCGCCCACTCGCAGAATCGGACTCGCCGCGCCGCACCAGGATGCAGCCTGGGGTAAGCCCGCCATGCACCAGCGCGGCCTGCTTGCCGACTGGCTGGAAGTGTTGCGTGAACCAGCTCGTCAGCTCGCTGCCGGTGCGCCGGTCGAGCAGCCCAAGCTCGCCGCAGCGCTGGGCATCGCACTCAACACGTGCCAGCACATACTCGCGCTCAGTCGCGGCGGCACCACCCTCATCGAGCGGGCCATAGCGCGTGCATGCCAGGCGATGTACCCGGCTGACAATCGTACCCAGACGGCGGCCCACAGTATAGAGCGCATCATTATCCAGCTGCGGCAACACCTGGTTGAGCGGCTCGCCGGGTGTGTTGCCGAGCAGCAGGTAGGGCAGGCCCACCGTTGCGCCTTCCGGGTCGCTGGCACGCAGCTCAGGGATCGGCAGATCGACCTCGCCGCGCAGCTGCCGTAATGCCGCCGCTGCCGCCCCGGCTGCCGCTGTCGATGCGTACAGCTGCATTTGTAGGCGCGTGCCATCGGCCAGCGCGAGCACGTAGCGCCCGCCCGGTAGCGCGCGCGTTTCGCGTATACGCGCTTCGGGCAGCGCGCGGGCCAGAATAAGCGCAAGTTGTTCGGCAGAAAGTTCCATATGGAGAACTGAGAACCAAAAACCACGAACACGCTCGAGGCGGTTCTTAGCTCTTGATGCCTGATTCTAACTAGCGCGAAGCTCGTCTACCAGCACGTCGATCTCGGCCTTGCTGTTCATTTCGGTAACGCACAGCAGCATCGCGTTCGGCATATCAGGGTAATCTTGCGACACATCGTAGCCGCCGACGATGCCGTGCTCGCGCAGTGCCGCGTTGATTTCGGCGACCGGGCGCGGGCAATGCAGCACAAACTCCTTAAAGAATGCGCCCCGATCTTCGACACGATAGCCCGGCAGCTTGCCCAGCTCGGCGGCGGCGTAGTGTGCACGGTGGTAGCACAGCTCGGCCACGCGCCGTAGACCCTGGCGGCCCAGCAGGCTCAGGTGTACAGCCGCGGCCAGCGCCATCAAGCCCTGGTTGGTGCAGATGTTTGAGGTTGCGTTTTCGCGGCGAATATGCTGTTCGCGCGCTTGCAGCGTCAGCACATACGCCAGCCGCCCCTCGACATCGAGCGTCGCGCCCGCCAGGCGGCCCGGCAGCTTGCGCACCAGCTTCTCGCTGCATGCGAACATGCCCAGGTACGGCCCACCGTAGTTCAGGCCAATGCCCAGCGGCTGGCCCTCAGCGGTAGCAAGATCAGCACCGGCTTCGCCCGGCGATTGGAATAACCCCAGCGCAATCGGGTCGAAATGCGCCACCAGCAGTGCGCCAGCGGCATGCGCCCGCGCCACCAGCGGCTTCAGATCGTGCAGCGTGCCGAAAAAATCGGGGCTTTGCACCAGCACGGCGGCGGTGGTGTTATCGGCCAGGGCAAGCACCTCGTCCAGCGTCGCATGCGGGTTTTCGTCGCCGCGCACGCGGATGCCGGTGCCCTGCAAGTAGGTGCGCAGCACGGCGCGATACTGCGGGTTAACGCTCGGCGCTACCAGCACGGTGCGGCGGTTGCGCGTCGAGTTCACCGCCATAATGGCGGCCTCGGCCAGCGCGGTTGCACCATCGTAGTGCGAGGCATTCGCCACATCCATGCCAGTCATTGCGCAGATCAGGCTCTGGTATTCGAAAATGGCCTGAAGCGTGCCCTGGCTAATTTCGGGCTGATACGGCGTGTAGGCGGTATAAAATTCCGAGCGGCGCAAGATCTGGTCGACGGCGCTGGGCACAAAATGGTTGTACGCGCCCGCCCCCAGAAAGATGCTATGGCTGTTGGCGTTAGCATTCTGGTTCGACATTGCGCCCAGCTCGCGCCGTAGCTCAATTTCCGAGAGCGCGGGCGGCAGCTTCAGCTCGGGGAAGCGCAGCGCTTCAGGCACATCGGCGAATAGGTCGGTAACGCCCTGCACACCAATGGCGGCTAGCATTTCGGCGCGCTCGGCCTCGGTGATAGAAATATAGTGTGACACCCTCAATTACTCCATTTGCGATTTTGGATGTACGATTGACGCTGAGTTTGCGCGTATCGCAGATCTAAAATCGCACGTCGTACATGTATCAGTGCTTAATCTCGTCTACGAACTTCTCATACGCCTCAGCGCTCATCAGCGCGCCCACGCCCTCGGCTACCTTAATCTTGATCAGCCATGCGCCATCATAGGGTTCGCTATTGAGCAGCTCGGGAGAATTGACTACGGCATCGTTGGTGGCGACGACCTCGCCCGCCACCGGCATATACACCTCGGAGGCGGCCTTCACCGACTCAATCGCGCCGAATGCGTCGCCCGTCTCAAACGTGGTGCCAACATCGGGCAGCTCAACATACACCACATCGCCGAGCGCGTCCTGCGCATAATCGCTAATCCCAATCGTCGCCTCATCGCCCTCAATGCGAATCCACTCGTGCGTTTTCGCGTATTGCAGGTCGGCAGGGGTTTTGAATGCCATAATTGTGCTCCTTATCTTGTTGGCTGTCATCGCTGGCAGCAGGCGCATATGCCCACTGCTTATTTCTTGTATCGTGGCTTGTAGAACGGTGTTTTCACCACGCGCGCGCGCACTGGCCGGTCGCGCACCACGACGCTCAGCTCACTCCCTTCGGTGGCGAGCGCGGCAGGCACCAGCCCGAGGCCCAGGTTCTTGCCGAGCGATGGCGCGGGCATACCGGTAGACACTTCGCCAATGCGCGCGCCCGCAGCATCACGAAGCTCGTAGCCGCCGCGCGCGATCCCGCGTTCGGTCAGCTCGAAGCCCGCCAGCTTGCGCGCCACGCCCTGCTGCTTGATCTGTGCCAGGGTCGCACGGCCTACAAAATCGCTGCCCTTGTCGAGCTTCACTGCCCAGCCGAGTTTCGCCTCATACGGGTTAATATCATCGGCGATCTCGTGGCCGTACAGCGGCAAGCACGCCTCGAAGCGCAGGCTATCGCGCGCGCCTAGCCCGGCAGGCTTCAGGCCAGCGGCGCGGCCTAGCGCAAGCAGCCCGTCCCACAGGCGCGCCGCGTTGTCATCGTCAATAAACAGCTCGAACCCATCTTCACCGGTGTAGCCGGTGCGGGCCACAATGCCAGGAATATCGCCCAGCAGCATGCCGGTGGCAACGCCATGGAACGGCAGCGCAGCCAGCTCGGGGCCAGCCGCCTGCGCCAGAATACCTTCAGCAGCCGGGCCTTGCAGCGCCAGCATGGAGGCATGATCAGAAATATTAGTTAGCTCGACATTGAAGCCGTGAAGGTTATCGAGCATCCAGGCAAAATCTTTGTCGATATTTGAGGCATTGACGACAACGAGATAGCCATCGGGCAGGTTATACACAAAAATATCGTCGACAATGCCACCATCGGGGCGGCAGAGCAGCGAGTAATTCGCCATGCCCTCGCCAATAGCGGCGATATCCTGGGTGCAAACGTGCTGAAGAAACGCGAGCGCATCGGGGCCTTTCACCTCGAACTCGCCCATGTGGCTGATATCGAACAGACCAGCTGCACCGCGCACAGCATTGTGCTCATCGACAATACCGCTATACTGCACGGGCATCTCCCAGCCGCCAAACTCAACCATACGCGCCCCCAGGGCGACATGCTGATCGAACAATGGCGTGCGCTTGAGGGTCGCCGAAGTGGACATGGGCCGACTCCTTTCGCTCTATGCTGAATATTACTGTGTTGCAGGAGGTGCAACGGATTATACCAGAACGACGAACGAATTCTTTTCACTACCGCGGCGCAGAGCGCACTGATGCCTCGCCTACATCGTAACTCCCATTCCCAAGACTTGCACTAGCGCCCAAATGTCCACGCCGCATCGCTGTACTTAGCCCGACGCAGATCAGCGGCATGCGCCGCTTCAGCCGCGCTCAATGTCCCTGGCACAAACGCAATTCCCCAGCTTGCACGAAAGCCCGCCAGCAGCGCCTCGGCCAGCTCGTCAAATGCAATTGCCCGGCCCGCCGCCTCGTCGAGGGCGATCATGCGCGCCGCCAGATCAGCTGGTGGATGCCGCAATAACCCACTCAGGCGCTCGGCGTGGGCCGCGAGCGGAATGGCACCGTGCTGCAAAATTGCGCCATTGCGCCGGGTTTGCGCGCTACCTACCAGCTTGCGTCCGTGTACAGTCAGCTCGTAGCTCGCTGGTGCATCGAAGCACGCCGCCGAGATTGGGCCGCTCGCCGCACGCGCTGGTTTAGGAGCCGAGGGCACGCCATCAAGCATCGGCTGCCGGGTGGCGTGGCGCTGCACCGGGGTAAGCTCGGCGGCGACACCAAGCTGGCGCAACCCGGCCACTAGCGCCAGGCTGATCTGGCGGTAGCTTGCGAGGATCGAGCTGCCCCCGAGCAGCGCATGGCGCTCATCCACAACCACCGCGTAGGTCAGCTCGCTGGCGTGCAGCAGCGCCCGCCCACCCGAAGGGCGACGTACAACATCAATGCCAGCTTGCGCACATGCCGCCTGGTCAATTTCGCCGCTGCGCTGAAAGCGCCCAAGCGACACACAGGCAGGCTGCCAGGCGTACAGCCGCAGCGTGGGCACGACCCCGGCATACGCCAGCGCCTCATCGCGGGCCATATTCGTCGCGCCATCGCGCGGAATATCGATGATCAGACGCCAATGTTCCATATATTTCGGGAATCAAAAACGCGAACAGAATCAGGCATTGTGCCTGTTCTCTGTCCGCGAACCTGAGAGATGCCCTACTTTCAGCTAACCGGAGTTCGCAGTGTATACGTTACGAAACGCGCGCTGCGAACTGCCAGCTATAACCTGAAAGCAGGTTACTCCGTCGGTGCCGCGCGGTGCGCAGCTCTCCAGAGTGCCGTCGGGGCGCAGTTCTCGGTGCCTGAGAGATTCGCGCAGGCAGTGGCGTTGCCCGGCTTGCTCCTTCGGCGACCGCTGGTGCGGTGCTCTCCCGCGCCCGTCGCTCGGCTATGTATTTGTTGGCTAGTATAGCATACAATCCTCGAGTGTAGAAATACAAAAGCTGGGCGCGCATCCACACCCAGCCCAGTTCGTACACCCGAACGGCTTATAAACCCAGCGCGTTGCGCAGCCGCCCAAAAAAGCCTTCGTCTTGCTGGCCGCCAATTTGCTCGGGTTCGAGCGAGCGCTCAAGCTCCTGGAACAGCCGCCGCTGCTGGTCGTTCAGGCGGGTTGGCACCATCACTCGCGTCACCACGATCTGGTCGCCGCGCCCATTCCCGCGCAGGAAGGGCACCCCCTTCTTACCAATGCGGAAGGTTGCGCCGTTCTGGGTGCCTGGTGGTACCCGCAAACGCTCGGTTCCATCCACGGTAGGCACCTCTAGCTCGGCACCGAGGGTCGCCTGCGCAATATTCAGCGGTAGCTCCAGCAAAATATCGTTGCCCTCGCGCACGAAATAGGCGTGCGGCTGCACATCCAGCGCCACATACAGGTTGCCATGCGGGCCGCCACGCGGGCCAGCCTCGCCCTCACCGGTAATCCGAATCTGCGACGAGCCGTCGACGCCGGCTGGTACTTTCACGCGCAGCGTGCGCGGCTGGCGCACCCGGCCATCGCCACGGCATTCCCTGCACGGAATTGCGATCACGGTGCCTTCGCCACGGCACTGATCACAGGTTGTGACCGTTACCATGTTGAAGATCGGCGCACGCTGGCGCACCTCGCCCAGGCCACCACATTTCGGGCAGCGCACCGGGTCGGTGCCTGGCTCGGCACCACTACCGCGACAGGTGGGGCAGCCTTCAAGGCGGCGAAATTCGATCTCCTTCTCGACACCGAAGATCGCCTCTTCAAACGAAATCGCCAGGTTATAGCGTAAATCGGCACCGCGCTGGGGACCGCGCTGGCCCTGGCGCTGGCCCGCCTGCCCGCCAAAAAACGCCTCGAAAATGCTGCCGAACGGATCAGCGCCGCCGCCAAATGGGTCGAAACCAGGCTGACCGCTCATACCGCTATGCCCAAACCGATCGTACATTGCGCGCTTCTCAGGGTCCGAGAGCACCTCGTTGGCCTCGTTGACCTCTTTGAACATTGCATCGGCACCTGGCTCGCGGTTAATATCAGGATGATACTGCCTGGCGAGACGCCGAAAGGCTCGTTTAATTTCTTCCTGTGAGGCGTTCCGTGCTACTCCCAGTACCTCGTAATAATCACGCTTTGCGGCCATATATTCCTCGATGATGGCTGGAAATTGGGAATGAGAGGCAGGATTGCACGACACAACCCCTCACTCCCAATTTCTATGCCCTGATTACTCGGCGCGGTATTCGCCCTCAACCACATCCTCATCGTTTGCGGCTGCCTCGCCATTGTTCTGGTACATTGCCTGGCCCACCTGCTGCAGCACAACATTCAGCTCGGCGATGCGATTTTGTATTTCTGTGACGTTGTCGCTTTCCACGGTGTTGCGCAGCGCCCGAATCTTATCTTCAACATCGGTACGGAGCGCGCCATCGACTTTATCGCCCGCATCGCGCAGCGTTTTCTCCGCCGTGTAGATCAGACTATCAGCCTGGTTGCGCGCGCCAATCAGCTCGCGGCGGCGCTTATCTTCATCAGCGTGCGCCTCGGCATCGCGCACCATGCGCGTAATCTCGTCGTCGTTCAGGCCCGACGATGCGGTAATGGTAATATGCTGTTCCTTGCCAGTGGCTTTATCCTTGGCGTGCACGTTCAGAATACCGTTCGCGTCGATATCGAAGGTCACTTCGATCTGGGGCATCCCGCGCGGCGCAGGCGGGATACCATCGAGCACGAACTTGCTGAGCGATTTATTCATGCGGGCCTCGGCGCGCTCGCCTTGAAGGACATGCACCTCAACGCTGTTCTGGTTGTCGCTGGCGGTTGAAAATACCTGGCTCTTGCGGGTAGGAATGGTGGTATTGCGCTCAATCAGCGGCGTCATCACACCGCCGAGCGTCTCGATGCCCAGGGTGAGCGGCGTCACATCGAGCAATAGCACATCCTTCACGTCGCCCGCCAGCACGCCCGCCTGAATCGCCGCGCCAATCGCCACCACCTCATCCGGGTTCACACCCTTGTGCGGGTCGCGGTTGAAGAACTTACGTACCGCCTCCTGCACCGCTGGCATGCGCGTCTGCCCGCCAACCAGAATGACCTCGTCAATATCATTCGCGCGCAGCCCTGCATCGGCAAGTGCCTGCTTCACCGGGGCAATCGTGCGGTCAACCAGGTCGCCGGTCAGCTGCTCAAGCTTGGCGCGGGTCAGGTTAATGTTCAGGTGACGCGGACCACTGGCATCGGCGGTAATAAACGGCAGGTTCACTTCCGTCTGCAACACGCCCGAAAGCTCCATCTTGGCCTTCTCGGCAGCCTCTTTCAGGCGCTGCAATGCGGTACGGTCGCTGCGCAGATCAATGCCGGTATCGCGCTTAAATTCGTCGGCTAGCCACTCGATAATGCGCTGATCAAAGTCATCGCCGCCCAGATGTGTATCGCCGTTGGTGGCCTTTACCTCGAATACACCATCGCCCAGCTCAAGGATCGAAATATCGAAAGTGCCGCCGCCAAGGTCGTACACCGCGATCGTCTCGTCTTTGCCTTGCTTGTCGAGGCCATAGGCCAGCGCCGAGGCGGTTGGCTCATTGATAATACGCAGCACCTCAAGTCCAGCGATTTTGCCCGCGTCTTTGGTGGCCTGACGCTGGCTGTCGTTGAAGTAGGCCGGTACGGTAATGACTGCCTGGCTCACAGTTTCGCCCAGGTAGGCTTCGGCGTCAGCCTTCAGCTTCTGCAATACCATCGCCGAAACTTCTTGCGGCGAGTGCTCGTTGCCGCTGAGCAGCACACGGACATCACCATTCGGGGCCGACGCTAGCTTGTACGGAATCAGGTCGCGGTCACGCTGGACGATCGGGTCGTTCAGCTTGCGCCCCATAAAGCGCTTCACCGAGAAAATCGTATTCTCAGGGTTGGTAACAGACTGGCGCTTGGCAACCTGGCCCACCAGCCGCTCGCCGGTTTTATTCACCGACACCACCGATGGAGTCAGGCGATTACCTTCGGCATTGGAGATCACGACTGGCTCGCCACCTTCCATCACCGCTACCACCGAGTTGGTTGTCCCAAGATCGATGCCGATAACTTTACCCATTATTGTCTCCTAGAGGCAGTTGGCAGTCGTGCCACTTACTGCTGGCCGCATACTACCGACTGGTTATTCTTGCCCAACCTTCACCATTGTTGGCCGCAGCACGCGTTCGCGCTGCATGTAGCCCTTTTGCAGCTCGGCCACGACCTTGCCGCCCTGGCCTGCTCCTGCTGCCTCGTAGATCACCGCCTCGTGGAAGTTCGGGTCGAAATCCTTGCCAAGCGCATCGATCGGGGTCACGCCCTCGCTTTCCAGCACGGTTTGCAGCTTTTGCGGAATGAGCTTAAAGCCGTTGTACCACTGCGAGGCGTAGACCTCGGGCGTCACGCTGTTCATCGCGCGCTCAAGGTCGTCGATCACCGGTAGCAGCTTCAGCACCAGCCCGGCGCTGGCGCCACGGATGAGTTCGGCACGCTCCTGGTCGGTGCGGCGCTTGAAGTTTTTATAGTCGGCAGCCGCACGTAGCCACTGATCTTTATAATCAGCAGCTTCTTTTTCCAGCTGGGCAATGCGCGCCTGAAGCGCTTCGATGCTGCTATCCTCAGGTGTAGAGGTTGCTGAATCGGTCACGGGTACTCCTGTATTAGTTGCGTTCTTCTGCTCTTCAGTCATAGAACGTAGATCCTCCAAATAGCTATGTTGCTTGTTGACATACTCATAGCACCGCACGGCCAGGTATAGCCGCCAGTGCCAGCGCTAGGCGCGGCTGCTTTCGCCACCGTAGATATCGCCTAGCATATCGCTCATTACGGTTGAGATATAGCGAACGGTTGAGATCGTGCGTGGGTAGGCCATGCGCGTCGGACCAATGACCCCGAGGATGCCGACGACTTCGTCGGCTACGCCATAGCGCGAGAGCACGACGCTGTATTCGCGCATTTCGTCGCGGCTATGTTCGCCGCCAATGATTACCTGAACGCCGTTATTGGCGAGCACACGCGGAATCAGCGGGCCAAGCCCTTTGCCACTTTGTAGCATCTCAAGCACCTGGCGCACGCGCGCCACCTGCGCAAACTCAGGCTGGTTCAGCATTTCGAGCAGGCCATCGCTGTATATCTGCCCATTCACCTGATCTTCGAGCTGGTGCATGGCCTTCGTGATCAAGTCCAGCACTACCAGATCCAATTCATCGAGCTGAGCAGGGGTTACCGTGCGCTCTTGCTGCAACATCTCTTCGATCTTGCCGATTGGCGCGTCGTGGCAACGCTCGTTCAGGCGCGCCGCGCTGCGGCTTAAGTCCTCTTGTGGGCGCGCGCTTTCGAGCGTAAAGCTCTGCTGGCGGATGGTGCCATCGTGGAGCACCAGCACCAGGAGCACGGTGGCTTCGTGAATGGCGATCAGCTCAAGGTGCTTGAAGCGCGCCTGGTATGCGCGCGGTGGGGTTACCACCGAGGCATTTTGCGCCGTGCGTGCCAGCACCGCGCCCGCCAGCTGAATCCACTGGTCGAGCTCGGAGCGCACCTGGTAGAACTGATGCCGAATCGTGCGCTGCTCGGTAGCCGAAAGCGGGGTACGATCCATCAGGTTTTCGACATAATAGCGATAACCCGCATCGGTGGGCACGCGCCCCGCCGAGGTGTGCCAGTGTGTAAGGTAGCCCAGGTCTTCGAGCGCGGCCATTTCGTTACGAATGGTTGCCGAAGAGACCGCCAGCCCATATTTGCGCAGTAGCAGCTCCGAGGCTACTGGCGTCGACGTTTCAATAAACTCCTGGATCACCAGCTTAAGGATGAGCTGGCGACGCTCGTTCATATCAACGGCCATAGGCGTGACTCAACACTAATACATTTGCTCAGATCTTAGCACTCGCACTATCCGAGTGCTAGCGCTTGAGTCTAAATGATTGGCGTGCCATTTTGCACGCCGATTAGCCAGTATTTTACCACGGTTTGTACAGATATTCAACGGTGCGATGAGAACGAAGCGAGGCAGCTATGTAATAATCATCGCCACCTGTGCCGAGCGGCGCATGCGGTTTATTCCCACACTGCGGCCATGGCTCGTGCTGCTCGTTGTGCCAGGCCTGATACGCGGCTGGTTTATTGGCGGGCTTTTCTTGGGGAGTGTCCTGCGGGGCTGAGCGCCAGTGTCCATCCATCTGATGGCTGCGCGCGTCGAAACGACTCTTCCCGATCTGAACCGTGATAGTGCACACGCCACCACGTTTGACTTTTACATTGAGCAGTGCTATACTCGCGCCGTTCCGAATATGACCCATTGAATACGTCTATGACTTCTTCGTTTCTGAAGCAGGGTAAGCAGAGCAAACAGCCAGCCGCGTGGTCTGGTTAGGCTCGCTTGTCCTGAGTGCGAACGACAAGCCCGCTTCACCAGACTGGTGAGGCGGGCGTTTTTGTATCCACCAGCACGAGGTTCGTATGAAACAGCCATCGTTCTGCCAGCTCGGCGCAAAGCAGCGCATTGTGGCAACCTGCCGCCACACCTGTGAATCTGCGTTCTACCCAAGGAGCGACTGGCATGAACCACCGCCCGACTGTTGACGTATACTCTTGGCGCACATCCGCGCCCGCCCGCTCGTTCAACGCTGAACGCTCTGCCAGGAATGGCACCCTCGCACTGCCGCGCGGTTTTTACCCTATTTGCCTTCCCGATTCATATACCAATTGTGCTCTACGCCACGACGCGCGCGCCTGCATCGGCGGGCCGGGCTGTGCCCAGCGCGCGCCGCTCATTGGGTAATCGAATTGCGCAGGACACTGCGCCTAGCCAAGGAGAGGCTTCGGATGGGACAGACGCTTGCAGAGCAGATTCTTTCGCACGCGGCCGGGAAGCCCGTGCAGGCTGGCGAAAATGTAGTGGTGAATGTTGACCTGGCGATGATGCACGACAGCATTTCGCCCAGCATCATTAAGGTGCTGCACGGCGAGCTGGGGGCCGAGCGCGTATGGAACCCGGAGCGCATCGCGGTCGTCGTTGACCACGTTGCGCCTGCCGCTACCATTCAGAACGCCGAGCACCAGGCCAACCTGCGCCGCTGGGTACGCGAGCAGGGCATTACGCACCTGTATGATGTCGGGCGCGGCATCTCGCACCCGGTGCTGGTGGAAGAAAACATGGCCCGGCCCGGGATGCTGATCATCGGCAGCGACTCGCACTCGACGGGCTATGGCAGCGTTGGCGCATTTGGCACGGGCATGGGCACCACCGACATGGCGCTGGCACTAGCGACCGGCCAAACCTGGCTGCGCGTGCCCGAAACCGTGCGCGTGCAGGCGCAGGGGCGCTTTCAGCCTGGCGTGAGCGCCAAAGACCTGGGCTTACGCGTGGCACGCGAAATTGGTGCCGACGGCGCAACCTACCAGTCGGTTGAATGGCATGGCCTTGCGTTTCTGCCTACCGGCGACCGCATGACGCTGGCGACGCTTTCGATTGAAGTGGGCGCGAAGGCCGGGATTGTGCCGCCGGTGTTCGAGCTACCCGCCAACGCTGAGCTAGCGCCGATCGACCGGGCGGCGCTGGCTAATAGCGTACCCGAATGGCTGCGCGTTGAGGAAGGCGCAAATTACACCCGCACCGTTGACATTGATCTGAGCACACTTACCCCGCAGATCAGCGTGCCACATTATGTGGATAACGTCGTCGATTTGCCCGACGTTGGCCGCGTGGCTGTTGATGTGGTGTATCTCGGCACCTGCACGAACGGGCATTACACCGATATGGCCGCCGCAGCGCGTATTCTGCAAGGCAAGCGCGTTGCCAAGGGTGTGCGCCTAATTGTGGTGCCCGCCACCAGCGAGGCGCTGCGCCGGGCAACCGAAGATGGCACCTTGGCGACGCTGCTAGCTGCTGGCGCAGCGCTGGGCACCCCCGGCTGTGGCGCGTGCATTGGCCGGCATATGGGCGTGCTCGCGCCGGGCGAGGTTTGCCTGTTCACCGGCAACCGCAACTTCCGTGGGCGCATGGGATCGCCACAAGCGAATATCTACCTAGGCTCGCCCGAAGTGGCCGCCGCCACTGCGCTGACCGGGTATATTACCCACCCATCTGAGGTGCTGGCATAGAATATAGTGCGTAGTAAAAAGCCTACGCACTACACACTACGAAGCAACATCTGCCTAATGGAACTCATCGCACACAGGGCAGATGCGGGTTGTAGCAAGAGGACGCGCTATGGATGCCACACTCTTACTGAAAGGCTTGCTCATCGGCTTTAGCATTGCCGCGCCGGTGGGGCCAATTGGGGCATTATGTATTCGCCGCACGCTCGCCAATGGCCGCGCCGCCGGGCTGGTTTCCGGGCTGGGGGCCGCTACCGCCGACGCAATGTATGGCTGTATTGCGGGCTTTGGGCTGACGTTCATCTCCAGCCTGCTGATGAGCCAGCAGCTGTGGCTCAAGCTGATTGGCGGCGCATTTCTCTGCTACCTGGGCATCCGCACGCTGCTGGCGCGCCCGGCAGCCCAGGCCGCCAACGCCAGCGGTGTCGGCTTGTTCGGTGCCTACGCGTCCACCTTCTTCCTGACACTCACCAACCCCACGACCATCCTATCGTTTCTGGCGGTGTTTGCCGGGCTGGGGCTTGCGAGCGCGGCGGGCAACTATGGCGCGGCTGCGCTGCTGGTGCTGGGTGTGTTCATCGGCTCGGCGCTGTGGTGGCTGCTGCTCAGCGGCGGCGTGGCGCTGCTGCGCGCGCGCATTACCCCGGCGGCATTAGTGTGGGTGAATCGCGTGTCGGGGCTTATCATCCTGGCCTTCGGCGTTGGCGCGTTAGCCAGCCTTTTTATTTGATTGAAGGAATGGCGATGAACATCGAAACTCTGGCGATTCATGCGGGGCAAGCGCCCGACCTGGCGAGCGGCGCGGTGATGCCGCCGATTGTGCTCTCGACGACGTTCGAACGCGCTGCCGATGGCAGCTTCCCACATGGCTACATCTATACCCGCGAGAACAATCCGAACCGTAGCGCGCTTGAGCAGTGCCTGGCCGCGCTTGAAGGCGGTGCCGATTGCGCAGCGTTCGGCTCGGGACTCGGGGCGTCGATGGCGATCTTCCAGGCGCTCGCACCCGGCGACCACGTGATCATGCCCGACGATGCCTACCACGGCGTGTCGCGGCTGGTGCGCGAAATTATGCAGCCGTGGGGCTTGCAAGCCAGCATCGTGGATATGACCAACCTCGACGCGGTGCGCGCCGCAGTGCAGCCCAACACCCGCCTGATCTGGCTCGAAACGCCCTCGAATCCGCTGCTGAAAATTTCTGACATTGCCGCCATTGCGACAATTGCGCACGATGCCGGAGCGCTCCTGGCGGTCGATAACACCTGGGCCACGCCGATGCTGCAACAGCCGCTGGCGCTCGGTGCCGACCTTGTCATGCATTCAACGACGAAATACCTGGGCGGCCATAGCGATGTTCTCGGCGGCGCGGTTGTGGCACGCACGAAGGATTCACTCTTCGAGCGGGTGCGCTTCCTACAGGGCCACGGCGGCGCCGTGCCTTCACCCTTCGATTGCTGGCTGGTGCTGCGCGGCATTCGTTCGCTGGCCTACCGCATGCGCGGGCATACCGAAAACGCCGCGCGCGTCGCCGAATTCCTCAGTACGCATCCCGCGATCGAGCGCGTCTATTATCCCGGCCTGGCAACCCATCCCGGCCACGCGGTCGCCATGCACCAAATGCGGAGTGGCGGCGGCATGCTCTCGGTGGAAGTGCGGGGCGGCGAGCCAGCCGCCATGGCGCTTGCGGCGCGGGTGCGTATCTTCACGCGCGCTACCAGTCTGGGCGGCGTCGAAAGCCTGATCGAGCACCGCGCCTCGGTTGAAGGCCCGGAAAGCCGCACGCCGCCAAGCCTGTTGCGCATTTCGGTTGGACTGGAACACCCGGATGATTTAATCGAAGATCTCAGGCAGGCGCTTGAGTCAATCTAACATAAGGAGCATTGCAATGGCTCGTGTATGGATGTTTGGCCCGAATGTGAACACCGACCAGATTGTGCCTGGCCGCTACGCGCCGTATATGCTGAAAGACGAGGCCGAACTGCGCAAGTACCCGTTTGTCGAGGCACGGCCCGAGTTCGCTGCAACTGTGCAGCCAGGCGACTTGCTGGTAGCCGGGCCAAACTTCGGCTGCGGCTCGTCGCGCGAGTATGCCCCGCTGGCGCTGCGTATGGTCGGCGTCGGCGCAATCATCGCGCCGCTGTTTGCGCGCATTTTCTACCGTAACGCCCTCAATCTGGGCATTCCCTGCTTCGAGGCCGACCTTACCGGCGTGCTGCGCGACGGCCAGCAGGTCGAGTTCGACCTGGCAAGCGGGCGGCTAATCGCCGACGGGCAGAACATTCAGCTGCCGCCACCACCGGCGTTTTTGCAGGAAGTGTGGGCCGCCGGTGGGATTGTGCCATTCTACAAGCAGCATGGGCGCTTCCCCGGCCAGAATGCGTGAACAGGCGATAGAGAAGGGTGAACCATGCATCTGTGTGTTATTCCCGGCGACGGCATTGGCCGCGAGGTAGTGCCAGCTGCGCTGGATGTGCTACGCGCCACTGGCCTGCCGCTTGAGATTACCGAAGCCGAAGCCGGATGGGAATGTTTCCAGCGCACCGGCACCGCCCTGCCCGATACAACGCTTGCGGCCGCGCGCGCCGCCGCCGCGGTATTGTTCGGGGCGGTTGGCTCACCCAGCTTCCCGGTGCCAGGCTACCGCAGCCCGATCGTCGCCCTGCGCAAAGCGCTGGACTTGTATGCGAATATCCGTCCGGTGCGCGACCACCAACCACCGCTGGCCGACCACAAGCGAACATCAAGCTCGGCCATCGACGGTCGCTCGTCAGTCGTGGATCTGGTCGTCGTTCGCGAAAACACCGAAGGCATGTATGCTGGCCGCGAGCGCTTGGAAGACGGCGGCGATACCGCGATTGCCGAGCGCGTGATTACGCGGCGGGCCAGCGCGCGCATCGTGCGGGCGGCGTTTGAGCTGGCGCGCACCCGATCGCAGGCGAAGAGCCATCAGCCAAAAGTCACGATTGTTCACAAAGCGAATGTGCTGCGCGAGACATGCGGGCTGTTCCGCAGCACTGCGTTGCAGGTTGCCAGCGAATACCCCGACATTGCTCACGAAGAGATGCTCGTTGACAACTGCGCGCTTCAGCTGGTGCAGCGCCCGGCGCACTTCGACGTGATTGTAACGACCAACATGTTTGGCGATATTCTCTCGGATGTGGCGAGCTACTGGGGGGGCGGCCTGGGCCTGGCGGTTTCGGCCAACTTGGGCGAAGCGCGCGCGCTCTTCGAGCCGGTGCACGGCTCGGCACCCGATATTGCGGGCCGGGGTATTGCCAACCCGCTTGCCGCAATCGGCTGTGTGGCGCTGCTGCTCGAATGGCTGGCCGCGCGCCCAGATGCCAGCGAGCCAGCAGCGCTGAGCGCCGCCGCCAGCCGCATTCGCGCGGCGACGGCTCAGGTACAGGCCAGTGGCCCGCACACCCCCGACATGGGCGGCAATGCCCGCACTGCCGACATAACCCAGGCGGTGATTGCCGCGCTGGCATAACCCAAACGTATCGCACTCGTGCGAATGTATAGTTCCTCGTCGATAATTCATATCTGCAAGAAAAGGAGCAACCCCATGACCGCAAGCTGCCCCGAATGCGACGCCTCAATCACCCTGGCCGAAGGCACGGTTGAAGGCGAGATCATCACCTGCCCCGATTGCGCCGCCGAACTGGAAGTGGTGAGCGTGAACCCGCCCGAGCTGGCGCTAGCCCCCGAGGTTGGCGAGGACTGGGGCGAGTAACCCGCTCAAACCGTATGGCGAAGCCTTCGCCTGGCATACTGGCTCAAGCATCATTCGGGCGAACGCTTCGCCCTTACAAGGGAGTACCCCATGAAAATCGGCGTGCTTTGCTCGCGCATCCGGGTTGAGGAAAAGCTGCTACTCCAGGAAATGGATCGGCGCGGCCTCGATTACGTGCGCATCAACGACGACGACGTTATTTTTCACCTGAACGAAGGCACCTACCCTTACGATGTCGTGCTCGAGCGCAGCATTCACCACTCGCGCGCGCTGTATGCACTCAAGGCGCTGAACGATGCGGGCGTGCCAACCGTCAACACTGCGGCGGTGGCAGATGTGTGCGGCGATAAGTTCAAAACCACCCAGGCGCTGATCAAGCATGGCGTGCCCACGCCGCGCACCTTCATGGCTTTCACGCCCGAGTCGGCGCTGAAGGCGATTGAGGAAATGGGCTACCCGGTGGTACTCAAGCCCGCAATCGGCTCGTGGGGGCGGCTGATCGCCAAGGTGAACGACCGCGAAGCCGCCGAAGCGCTGCTTGAGCATAAGGAAGTGCTCGGCTCGTATCACCACTCGATCTTCTACATCCAGGAATACGTGCCCAAGGCCAAGGGCCGCGATATCCGCGCCTTTGTGGTTGGCGATGAGTGCATCTGCGCGATTTACCGCACCAGCGCGCACTGGATCACCAACACCGCGCGCGGCGGCCAGGCCAGCAACTGCCCAGTTACCCCCGCGCTGGCCGATGTGTGCGTGGGCGCGGCGCACGCGGTTGGTGGCGGCGTGGTGGCGATCGACGTGTTCGAAACCGAGGATGGCCGCTACACCGTGAACGAAGTGAACTACACCATGGAATTTCGGAATAGCATCGACACAACTGGCGTCAACATTCCCGCGCGCGTCATCGATTATGTTGAAGCGGTGGGGCGCGGGGAAAAGTAACCACTGAGACACTGAGAACGCCGAGATTGAGGGATTGCTTGTTCGCTCAGTGAACGCCGTACCTCAGTGGTGAATGATTGGGGGCTATATGAACGACAAACCGCGCCCCTGGCAGGTGCTGCGCCGCGAAACAATCTACGATAGCCCGTGGGTGCGGCTGCAGCGCGCCGATGTGCGCCTGCCCGATGGCAAGATTATTAACGGCCACCACCTGATCGACTACCCACGCCCGGCGGTGTGTGTCGTGCCGGTTGGCGATGATGGGCGGTTGCTGCTGATTGAGCATTATCGCTTCATTACCGACACCATTGGCTGGGAAGCGCCAGCAGGCCGGGTAGACGAGGGCGAAGCGCTCGAAACGGCGGCGGCACGCGAGCTGCGCGAAGAGACGGGCTATACCGCCGCGCACCTTGAGTACCTGGGGCACTACTACCCGGCCAATGGCAGTGCCAACCTGACCTTTCATGTGTATATTGGGCGCGGCCTACAGCACGTGGGCGACCTCACCGATACAAATGAGGTAGCCCGTATGGCCTGGTTCACGCCTGAGGACGTGTGGGCTATGATCGACGCTAATGCGCTGCGCGACGGCCTGGCGCTGACCAGCCTGCTCTGGTACCTGGCGCGCCACCATTTGAACCACCAGGCTCCGGGGTGTGCCGAGCACTAGCGCAGGTTATGATGAATCTTCACGCTGTAGCCTGGGAATGAGCTATTCGAGGAATTATGACTATTCGAGCTGCGATCATTGGGGCATCGGGCTATGTTGGCGGCGAGCTGGCGCGGCTGCTGCTGTTTCACCCCGATGTCGAGCTGGCGCAGGTGACTTCGGAACGGCTGGCGGGAAAACCCTTCACCAGCACCCACCCGAACCTGCGCGGCCACACCGCGCTACAATATGTGCCCATGAGCAAGGTCGAGCCGTGCGATCTGCTATTCCTGGCGCTACCCCACGGCGAAGCTGCCAGCCGCATCGAGCAGTTTGCGGCGCTGGCCCCCCGCATTGTCGATTGTTCCGCCGATTTCCGGCTGCGCGACCCCGCCGCCTACGCGCGCTGGTATGGTACACCTCACCCCGCGCCCGGCTGGCTGGAAACATTCACGTATGGCCTGCCCGAGCTCAACCGCGCGGCCATTCAATCGGCCAAGTACGTAAGCGGGGTGGGCTGCAATGCCACGGCCACGAACCTGGCGCTGCTGCCGTTGGTGCGCGCCGGGCTGCTCGATGCCGCGCGCGACGTGGTGGTTGAAGTGAAGGTTGGTTCGAGCGAGGGCGGCGCATCGAGCAGCGATTCGTCGCATCATCCCGAGCGCAGCCACGCCGTGCGCTCGTTCGCGCCGGTGGGTCACCGCCACACCGCCGAGGTGTTACAGGCCACCGGGCTTGAGCGAGTGCATCTTTCGATTACCAGCGTTGAGCTGGTGCGTGGCGCGCTGGCGACGGCGCATGTCTTTCCCACCACCGCCCTGTCCGAAAAAGACCTGTGGCGCGCCTACCGCGCCGCGTACAACACCGAGCCGTTCGTGCGGATCGTGCGCGAGCGCCAAGGCAACTACCGCCTGCCCGAGCCGAAGATTCTGGCGGGCAGTAACTACGCCGAGGTTGGCTTTGCGCTCGATGAGGCGAGCGGGCGGGTGGTAAGTATCTGCGCGATCGACAACATGATGAAAGGCGCAGCCGGTACCGCCGTGCAATGTATGAATCTGATGTGCGGTTTTGATGAGCGCGCTGGTCTGGGCTTCCCTGGCCTGCACCCGGTATAAGCTTGGGCGTGGCGAGCAATCGCTTCCACCACTGAGGCACAGCGGGCACTGAGAAATTGTCGGAAAAGGCAGGTGCCATTCGGACAGTGAAGAGTTTGTATGTTAGAAATAATGTTTCGTGATGCCGACGAACGCGACATTCCAACAATCGTGGCAATTACCCAGGCGGCATTTCGGGAATACGAGGGCGTGCTCGACCCACCATCGAGCGTACGCGATGAGACGCCCGCGAAGGTGCGCGCCAAGCTGCAAGAAGGTGTGACGGTGCTGGCGCTCCTGAACGAAGATGCCATAGGTGCGGTGTATTTCAGCCCACACAGCGCTTACACCTATATGGGTCGCCTGGCGGTGCTGCCAGCCTGGCGCGGCCAGGGTGTGGGTGCCGCGCTGGTAGCCCACGTAGAGGCGCGCGCGCGATCGCTGGGTAGCGGGCGGGTGCGGCTTGGGGTTCGCATTGCGCTACCACACCTGCGCGCCATGTACGAGCGCCTGGGATATCGTGTGGTCGAAGAGCGCAGCCACGCTGGCTACAGTGCCCCAACCTATGTAATGATGGAAAAGGATCTTCTATGACAACGGACGACCGACGACTACCGACGAACGGGCAGCGACCGGCCCCCGAGGAGCCGCCCGCATCAGGGAGCGCGTGGCCGGTCGCCAATGGGCGCGCGCAGGCCGCCCCGCCCTTCCTGGCAGGCGAAAACCCGGCGCAGGAACGCTACCATGAGGCCAGCGAGCTATTCGCGCTCTTTGACTACCTGAAGGCCCAAGGGTTCGGGGTATTCAGCATTCGCGAGTCGCTGCAAGCCGTCGGCGAGCGGATCGATGGCACCTTACAAGGCTTCCACCTCAGCGCCGATGAGGCGTGCCAGTGCATCGAATACATGGACTCGCTCGGTGTGGGCGTGGTCGAACTGCCCGCGTACCCGGCCAACCGCTACGGCCAGGCGCTCAACCGCCAGCTCATTGGCGGCGCGCAGGCGGCGGGGTTGGCAATTGAGTTCGCTGCACACGCCCGCTGCGTTGCAGGCGATATTCAAGCCGCCTACGCGGCAGGCTTTCGGCGCGTCCACCTCTATATTGGCACCAGCAAAATTAAGCAGGCTACGGCCCACAAAACCATTGCGCAGATCGCTGCCGCCGCCGCGCAGAGTATCGTACACGCGCGGGCCATCGGCTTCACCAGCGTGCGCATCAGCACCGAAGATGCCTTTCGCACCACGCTCGACGACTACGAGGCATTCTACACGCACCTGGCGAGCGCGCTTGGCGCGGCGGGCATCACGGTGGATGGCATTGGCATCCCCGATACCGTTGGGCTTTCGACATTGCGCGAACTGGGCGATCGCATCGCCATCTTGCGGCGCGTGGGGCTGCCGTTCCGCTTTCTCGAATGCCATATTCATAACGACATTGGCAACGCCGACCGCACCTATGTCGATACGCTGCTCCTGTGCATGCGGCTGGGCATCACCATGCTGCCCGATTTCTCGATCCTGGGCATTGGCGAGCGCAATGGCACCATCGGCCTCAGCTCACTGCTCGAAGCGATCTACCGCCGCCTGATTGTGCTCTACCCGCGCAAGATGCCACACATTCGCCAGGCAATGCGCGAACAACTGGGCACGCTGCCCACCGGCGAGCTGTTCGTCAACCGCTACCGCGACATGGATGGGTTCTTTTACCGCATCATGGCACGCACCGGCTTCGTGTTCGACCGCAGCCCGTTTTCGGCAAATACCGAATTCGATGGCTCGGGCGTGCATGCCGATACAACGATGCGCGCGTTTCTGCTGGCGCAAAGCCAGGGCCTGCACGGCCAAGCCGCGATCGACCAGGGCAACAGTGCCTATGCCGGTGCGCTACCGCCCTACGATATGCCATTACGCACGCCGGTACTGGCCTGCTTCGGCTGCGGCAAGAGCAATGTGCGCTACTGGCGCGAGCGCGCCGGGCTACGGCTGCGCCCAACCAACGAGCTGCGCACACATCTGGCCGAACTCGAAGACCTGGAAGATTACGACCCACAGCAGCCGCTCACCGAAGCCACGCTCGACGAATTCATTGCGCAGCTGATTCGCTGCTACAGCATTAAGCTCAACGGGATTACGCATCAGGACGCCATGGATCTGGTGGGAATGTTCTATGCACCGCCGGGCGAGCAAGCCGCCTGGGCCGAACAGCCGCACGCCGTAGGAATATAGCTGCCTGGGAATATAGGAACGATGATCGCCAAAACTCAATTCTTGCGGGCCTGGCTCAGCATCGGCATCCAGTCATTTGGCGGCGGCGCGGCCACGCTCTACCTCATTCGGCGCACGGCAGTCGAGCAGCACGGCTGGCTGAGCAACGAGGAATTCACGCGCGATTGGGGCATCTGCCAGATCGCGCCAGGCATCAACCTGGTGGGACTCACCATCCTGATCGGCTGGCGCGTGGCAGGCATTACCGGGGTAGTGCTGGCGCTGCTTGGCCTGCTGCTGCCGAGCGTACCAATCACAGTCGCACTCACGGCGGCCTATGCGGGGGTGCAGCAGCTGCCGCTCATCCAGTCGGCGCTGCACGGTGTGGTGCCTGCCACGGTGGGCCTGGGCTTGCTGTTGAGCTACACGTTGTTATGGCCGCTCCTGCGCGCCAGCCTGCACGAAAGCCGCGCTAGCCTGGCGCTGAGTATCGCGCTCTTCTTGGGCAGCGCAGCGGCGGTGGCGCTGGCGCACCTTTCCGTATTGGCGGTGTTGTGGGGCGCGGGCCTGATCTGCGCACTCGCCCAATGGTGGTGGGGTACGCGCGCGAGGCACACGCCATGAATGCGCTAGTATTCTTCTGGCTGCTGTTCAAGGCGTCACTGTTTTCGACTACTGGCAGCGGCAACTTGCCAATTCTGCACCAGGATTTACTGGCGCGCGGCTGGGCCGCCGACCGCCAGTTCGCCGAGGCGCTGGCAATTGGGCAGATAAGTCCCGGCCCCACCGGGCTATGGGTGATCAGCCTGGGCTACCTGGTCGATGGGTTGCGCGGCGCGGCGCTGGCGCTGATAGCGGTGGTGGTGCCGCCGCTGCTGGTGCTGGCGATCGCCGCATTCTACCGCCACGCAAGCGATCACCCAGCAATGCGCGGGTTTGTGCGCGGGCTCAGCCTGGCCGTGGCAGGCATTTTCCTGACGGTGCTCTTTGGAATTATGCGCACCGCTGGCTTCGAGCCGCGCAGCTTCATCCTGGCGGCTGGCGCGCTGGCAATAGGCACAACTCGCCGCGTCCCGGTGATTGGCGTGGTGCTGCTGGCCGCACTGGCGGGCATTGCGCTATATCGGTAAGTTATGCTCAGTCACAATTCTTATGGTGTGTCTGGTGTTCTGTGCTGCGCACAGAACACCAGACGCATTCGATGGAAAGTACTTTGCTGCCGCAGGCGAAAAGCACAGCGTTGGTATGCGCAATAACGCAACTGCGTAAGTCCTATCTTAATCTATTTGTGTCGATTGTTTGTGCTAAGCACGAACAATCGACACAGTTAATCATCAAGTACCGCTCTGCCGAAGGCAAAAATATTCGCTGGTTCCAGATGCACCTTACCCAGACCGGTTGCTAGCCGGAAATGGCCAAAACCTTAAAGGAAGAGAAACCTATGATTGTTGTGAAAGTAGGCGGCGGCGCAGGTATGAACTATGATGCGCTCTGCGCCGATATTGCCGAGCTGTGGCGCGCAGGCCAGCGCCTGGTGCTGGTGCATGGCGGCTCGGATGAAACCAACAAACTGGCCGAACAGCTCGGCCACCCGCCGCGCTTCGTCACCTCGCCTTCGGGCTACACCAGCCGCTACACCGACCGCGCTACGCTCGAGATTTTTGTGATGGCGGTGGCGGGCAAGGTGAATAAGCTGCTAGTGGAACGACTACAGCGCCTGGGAATCAACGCCGTGGGGCTGGCCGGGCTCGATGGCCGCGTGCTTGAGGGTCAGCGCAAAGCGGCCATTCGCATCGTTGAGGATGGCAAGCAGAAAATCCTGCGCGACGACTGGACTGGCACGATCGAGCGCACCAACGCGGCGCTGCTGCGGCTGCTGCTCGACGCCGGGTACCTACCGGTGGTTGCGCCAATCGCCGCCAGTACCCAGGGCGAGGCCGTGAATGTTGATGGCGACCGCGCCGCCGCCGCTGTGGCCGAGGGCTTGAGCGCCAATACGCTGCTACTGCTCTCGAATGTGCCCGGGCTGCTGCGCAACTTCCCCGATGAAAGCAGCTTGATTGCGCATATTCCGCGCGGTGCAGTAGAAGAATACGCGGGCGTTGCTCAGGGCCGCATGAAGAAAAAAGTGCTTGGCGCAGTCGAGGCGCTGCACGGTGGCGTAGGCCGGGTGGTGCTGGGCGATGCGCGCGTGGCCCAGCCGATCAGCCGCGCGCTGGCGGGCGCAGGCACGGTGATTGAGTGAGGCGAACGACGGCGGCGGTGGTCGAGCAACCTGCCTAGTCCAGCCCACGGATCGCCGGGTGCGCCAGCCCAAGCAGCGCCATGACCATGGTGCCAACGCCTCCAATAATGAACACCAGCGGCGCGCCAAACAGGTCGGTGGCCCAGCCAGCCAGCGCATAGCCAATTGGGATCAGCACGAACGAGCCGAGGTAATCGATGCTCGAGACGCGGCCTAGCAATTCGCCTGGCACCATCTCCTGGAGGGTCGTCGTCCAGATCAATCCAAACGCAGCCAGGCTCGCACCAAAGATCAGCGCGCCCAGGGCAATGCCAATAACGCCGCCGGGCAGCACATACAGCAGCACCGCCAGGCCGCTCGCCAGCAGGCCGCCATAGGCAATCAGGCCGCGCCGGTGCAGGCGCGGAATACGCCCGAGCCAGACCGAGCCAAGCACCTGGCCGAGCGAGATCATCGAGCCAGAAAGGCCCAGCAGCTCGACACTACCATGCAGTGTATTTTTAATCAGGAACGGCAGCGATACTGCTAGCGGCCCGCCCGAAGTAACATTCCCTAGCGCGGCCAGCGTAATAGTAACCCAGAGCCATGGCTTGACGAGCACCGCCTGCAAACCCTCGCGCAGCTCACGCAGCAAGTTATGCTCGGTGGCGGGCACGGCGGCACGCGGTGCGGCAACCGGCGGAATTGGCAGCAAGAAGAGCGCCGAGAGCAAGAACGACCCGGCATCGAGCGCAAACGCCAGTGGGGTACCGCCCAGCGCCACAATCGCCGCGCCAATCGCTGGCCCGACGGTACCGGTCAGCTGGCGGCTCAAGCTGGTAAGCGCATTCGCACTGTTCAGCGCCTCGCGCGGGGTAATATCGGGCACTGTTGCCACATAGGCAGGTTGGAAAAACGCATCGACAAAGCCAAAGACCACACTGGCAATATAGATATGCCACACTTCAAGGACATTTGCGAAAGCCATCGCGGCAACCGCGCCCGACACCAGAAAGCGCAGCAGATCGGAGCCAAGCATCAGGCGCACGCGTGGCAGGCGATCGACCGCAACGCCGCCAATCAAGAGGAAAATCAGCATCGGCACCATCGAGAAGATCAGCACTGTACCCATGGCTGTGGCCGAGCCAGTTTTTTCAAGCACCCACCAGGCCAACGCCACCCGGTACAGGCTATCGCCCAGGCTCGAAATAGTTTGCCCGCCCCACAGCAGCGCAAACGACCGATGACGCAACGAAGAAAATAATTTCATGAATTGGCTGAACTTTCATCACGGCGGGCGAAAGAATGGCTAATGCTCTGCTGGCAGCATAGTGGCACTGGCCGCCTGGCGCAGCAGCGCAGGTGTAAGCGTATAGATCCGCCCAAAGCCACCAACATAACGGGCTTCGCGTGGAACAACGCGAAACAGTACAAAATCGGGCAGGCTAAACAGCATTTCGGCGGCGGGCAACCGCGCCAGGTAGCAGGCCTGCCCGGCGGCAAACGCCGCGCTACCCGGCTCAATCGGCTGTGCAGCCCCAGACAGGGTAATACGCGCCAGGGTTTGCACATCATCGCGCCGATCGTCTGGCTCGGCAATCAGCAGTGCGGCGGCTGGATCGGCCAGCAGGTGACGCGTGTGGGCTGCCAGGCGGCTCAAGTAGAGCAGCACAGCGCCAAAATCTGGCTCGGCGGCATAGCCGACCATAGCAACATTTGGCAAGCCATTGTGTATGGTGGCGAGGGCCGCCTGGCGCTGGCCGCGCACCAGGTTCGCGACCAGGACTAATTCATCAGCGAGCATAGAAGGTGCTCCTTGTACGAGAAAACGCTATGACCGAATTCTGGCTCATCCGCCATGGCGAAAGTGAATCAAATGCTGGGCTAAGCACCGGCCCGACCGCCGATATTCGGCTCACCCCACGCGGCCAGGCCCAGGCCCAGGCGCTCGCAGCAATGCCAATCGCGCGCGCGCCCGACCTGATCGTCACATCGGGGTATCGGCGTGCGGTCGAAACTGCCGCCCCGCTACGGGCGCGCTTTCCACAGGCGCGCAGCGACGAATGGCCGATTCACGAAGTCGTGACCCTCTCCGACGAGCACCGCGCCAACACCACACCTGCGCAGCGCCGCCCGCTTGTTGACGCCTACTGGGAGCGCTGCGCCCCCGAGTTCAGCGATGGCGCAGGCGCTGAATCGTTTGTGCAGGTTATTGCGCGGGCCGAAGCGTTCCGCAACAGATTGCGCGCGATTGAAAGCGATGTTGCCTTCATCGTTGGGCATGGACTTTTTACACGAACATTACTCTGGCTGCATTTCGCGAATCCAACAATTCTTAATTCCAGGCAAATGCAGGCATACCGCGATTTTATAGCGAGCTTCCACATTCCCAATACGTCGGTGGTGAAAGTATACCGCAATTCTGCCCACGAGCTGTTATTTGGCGCGCCAAGCATTACGCACCTACCGCCCGAGCTGCGCCCAGGCAACGCCGCCCCGACGCGACGCACCCAGGAAGATTGATTAGGACTTTCGCTTCCTTGTTTATTTGCCTACGGCAGCACGGTATTTTTTTCTTTGTTCCTGGTGATGTTTTGCGCTCCGCGCAAAACATCACCAGGAACACGAAGAATTTGCTTGAGTAAGCGAAAGTCCTATTGATTTGAAACACCCGGCCACAGGACACTGGAAGCCAATAGGTAAGGAGAAACCGATGACACTTCAGCTCAGCAATGCCGAAATTATCGCCGCCGAACAGGCGCACACCAGCGGCGTGTACCCCAAGCGCCCGCTGGCAATTGTGCGCGGCGAAGGTGCACGGCTGTGGGACGCCGACGGGCGCGAGTATATCGACTGTGTCGGCGGGCAGGGCGCGGCCAATCTCGGCCACGCCAACCCGGCGGTAGTCGCCGCCATTCGCGCGCAGGCGGGCACCCTGATCAGCTGCCCAGAAATCTTCTACAACGACCAGCGCGCCGCCTATGTGCAAGAGCTTGTCGCAGTGTTGCCAGCTGGCCTGGAACGCGCATTCCTCTGCAACTCGGGCGCTGAAGCGATCGAGGGCGCGCTCAAGCTCGCGCGGCTGCTCACCGGGCGGCAGCAGGTGGTTGCTACCGTGCGCGGGTTCCATGGCCGCACAATGGGCGCGCTGTCAGCCACCTGGGAACCCAAATACCGCGAGCCATTTCTGCCCCTAATCGATGGCTTCGCCCACGTACCCTATGACAAGCTCGCCGCGCTGGATGCCGCGATTACTGAACAAACCGCTGCGGTACTCATCGAGCTGGTGCAGGGCGAAGGTGGCGTGCGCCCGGCCAGCGCCGCGTATGTGGCAGGTGCCGCCCAACTGTGCCATGAGCGCGGCGCATTACTGATTGTCGATGAAGTACAAACCGGGTTTGGTCGTGTGGGGACAATGTGGGCCAGCCAGCACTACGGCATCACCCCCGACATTATGGCGCTGGCAAAGTCGATTGCGGGCGGCCTACCAATGGGCGCAGTCGCCTTTCACGCGCGTTTTGGCCCTATGCCGCCCGCCAGCCACGGCAGCACCTTTGGCGGTGGCCCGCTGGTGTGCGCTGCTGCCCGCGCCGCGCTGCGCGAGCTCACCGAGCGCGATTTACCCGGCCAGGCTGCCGCCAAAGGTGCGTATGTGCTTGAGCAGCTGCGGGCGCTCCCGCTGGCGCGGGTGCGCGAAGTGCGCGGCATGGGCCTGCTGATTGGCCTGGAGCTGAAGGAGCGCGTACAGCCATTTCTTACCGCGCTGATGGAGCATGGCGTGCTGGCACTACCCGCTGGCCCGAACGTGCTGCGCCTGCTGCCGCCGCTAGTGATTGAGTACGAGCAGCTTGATCGCGTGATAGCCGCGATTAGCACGATTCTGGCGTAGGGAGTGGATGGAAGTAGGCAGGTGGCAGTCAGCAGAAACTTGCGAACCGACACACCGATCTCTGTACCTCTGTGTCTTTGTGGTGAATGGTAACCTACAACACATAAAGAGGAAGACATGAGCAAACCCGATTTCGACCCGGTGGAATTCCTGGCAGGCGCGCTGCGTATCCCTAGCATCTCGGGCGACGAGCGCGCCGTGGCCGAGTATTTTGTGGCCCAGATGCAGGCACTCGGCTTCGCGGCGCATGTCGATGCGGCGGGCAACGCGGTAGGTGTGCTTGGCAGCGGCCCCGAGATCGTGCTGCTCGGGCATATCGACACGGTGCCTGGCGATATTCCGGTGCGCGTGGAAGCTGGCAAACTCTATGGGCGCGGTGCCGTCGATGCCAAGGGGCCGTTCGCCACGTTTGTGGCCGCTGCCGCGCGGCTGGCGGGCGCGCCGTTGGGCGCGCGGCTGGTGCTGGTGGGTGCAGTCGAAGAAGAAGCCGCCTCATCGAAAGGCGCACACTATGTCGTAGATAAATATACGCCAACTGCATGCATCATCGGCGAGCCGAGCGGCTGGGATAAGCTGACGCTGGGCTACAAGGGGCGGCTGCTGGCTGAAGGCCGCTGGGAGCAACCCATGGCCCACAGCGCCGGGCGCGAGATCGCCGTGGCCGAGCGGGCGGTTAACTTTTGGAATGCGGTCGCAGCTTACTGCGCCGACCATAACACGGGCAAAACCCGTCTGTTCGACCAGCTCATCCCCTCGATTCGCAGCATCCAGAACGGCAGCGACGGCCTGACCGACTGGGCCGAGCTCACCGTGGGCCTGCGCCTGCCGCCTGGCATTGCGCCCGAGACACTGGCCGCAACGCTCAGCGAATTCGCTCATGGTGGGCAGCTGGTCTTTCGCGGCGGCTGTGAGGCATACCAGGGCGACAAAAATAACCTGCTGGTGCGCGCCATGCTGCGCGGGGTACGCGCCACTGGCGGCACGCCCGGCTTCTTGCTCAAAACCGGCACCGCCGATATGAACGTGGTAGGCCCGGCCTGGCGCTGCCCAATCCTGGCCTACGGCCCCGGCGACTCAACGCTCGACCATACGCCGAACGAGCATGTCGAAGTGGAGGAATACTTGCGTGCTATCACGGCGCTCGAAACGGCCTTGCGCGCCCTTGCACTGCCCTAGCTGGCGGTGGCGCTACGCTTGCACGCTTCTATTGCTGCGGGCATGGCGCAGTTGCATCATTTGCATTCTAACGCTGTGCGTGTCATCTACAAAAGCACACGGTGTGCACGCTGCCGCACGCTGCGCGTGCCAGCGGCGTAAGTCCTGCATACAACATGGGGCACATGCTGCTCGCTCCTGCCTGGTATGGGAGCGCTACAAAGCTATTGGGCTAGCGAAAGCATTGCTGTGAGGCGACGCGGCTGTTACAATGCGGCAAAGACTGCTAAAGGAGTAGGCGGATTATGCCAACGGTAATAACAGGTGCGGTTGCTATTGCCCTGTTTGGCTGGTTTGCCACAATAATCGCTATTAGCCGCTCGAAGCTGAGTAGCGAGCATAAGCGCATGCTGGTCGTGCCTTCATGGCTTCCCTGGTTTGCGCTGGCGCTTGGCGCACCAATTCTGAGCGGCTTTATCTCCTGGCAGGAGGCGCTGAATCTGGGTGGGGCAATAACAATCGGGATGCTCGTGTCAGTGGTCGTATCGCGCAATCGGCCACGGCGCTAGCTCGCTTCGGCACAAAAAAGCGATCGCTGCCCAGGTTAATTAACCCAGGCATACGATCGCTTATCGTAGGAATTTTGGGGACGCCAGAAGAGCTAGGCGCGGCGCTCGACCAACAGGCGAATCGCGGTGCGCTCCTCATCATCGATTGATACATCGATGAAGGATGGCGTGCACACAATATCGACGCCTTCTTCGCTAAGGTAGCTGCGCGCAATCGCCACCGCCTTGATCGCCTGGTTGGTGGCCCCGGCACCGATCGACTGAACTTCGGCCATGCCGCTATCGCGGATCACGCCCGCAATCGCCCCGGCAACGGCACTTGGCCGCGAGCGCGTAGAAACCTTCAATACCTCGGCAGGGTGGCGCTCGGCCGCCATAGCGGTGCCCTCACCAACGGCACGAGCGAGCGGTACAGCCTGAGATGTGTTTGATGGCATACGTTCCTCCTCCGGTGGTGATGAACTCAGAGTCGAAGCCGGTTGGGTGGTCTCCGAGTCGTGGATGTCGGGGTTCATAGACGAGACTCCTCTGTGAACAAGAGCATCGGATGCCGCGTGGTGTGCGCTACCCGATGCTCTTGGTGCTCAACAAGGACATGCTAACGGGCGTAATCAACGGCACGGGTTTCACGAATAACCGTTACTTTGATCTGCCCGGGATATTGTAAGCTCTCCTCGATCTTTTTGGCAACGTCGCGGGCCAGATGGATGCTGCCCAAATCGTCGATCGAGTCGGGTTGTACCATCACACGCACTTCACGCCCGGCCTGAATAGCAAAGGCGCGCTGGACGCCGGTGAAAGAAGTTGCGACCGTTTCGAGCGCTTCGAGCCGCTTGATATACAGGTCAAGCGTTTCGCGGCGTGCGCCGGGTCGGCCGCCAGAAATGGCGTCGACCGCTTGAACCAGAAAAGCCTCAACCGTTTGTGGTTCTTCGTCGTTGTGGTGAGCAGCGATCGCATGCACAATTGCGGGCGATCGTCCGAGCCGACGCGCGATATCAGCACCGATGAGTGCGTGCGGCCCCTGGACTTCGTGGTCCACTGCTTTCCCAATATCGTGCAGCAGCGCCGCAGTTTTTGCAACGCTGATATTAGCCCCAAGCTCGGCAGCCATATGTGCAGCGAGTAGTGCGCATTCGAGTGAATGTTGCAGCACATTTTGCCCATAGCTTGTGCGATATTTTAACCGGCCAAGCAATTTGATCAGGTCGGGATGGAGGCCCTGCACATTAGCCTCATAGGCCACGCGCTCGCCCTCCTCACGCATAATCTGTTCAATTTCCTGTTGGGTTTTGGATACGACCTCTTCGATACGGGTGGGATGAATGCGTCCGTCTTTGAGCAGTTTAATCAGCGAAACGCGCGCAACCTCGCGCCGCACCGGGTCGTGACAGGACAGGGTCACGGCCTCGGGCGTATCATCAACAATGATATCGACCCCGGTAAACTGCTCGAACGCGCGAATATTGCGGCCTTCGCGCCCAATGATGCGCCCCTTCAGCTCTTCGCTCGGGAGCGCGACCGTCGAGACGGTTACTTCAGCGACATAATCCGAGGCGCAACGCTGTATCGCCAGCCCAATGATCTTACGAGCGACTTTATCGGCATCGTCATGGGCGGCTTTTTCGATCTCACGAATCCGCCGTGCCGATTCATCGCGGGCTTCTTCCTCGACGCGCTTCAAAATAATTGCGCGCGCGTCGTCTTGGCTCAGGGCAGAAATACGCTCAAGGGCGACTTGCTGTTGGGTGTGGAGCTGCTCGGCCTCACGCTGAATTTGTTCGGTTTGGCGTTCGCGGGCCTGTACCTGCCGCTCGCGCCGCTCCAGACCTTCCAGCTTGCGATCGAGGTTTTCTTCTTTGCGCTGTAACCGCTCCTCTTGCTTCGCAACCGACCCCCGTACCTCGCGGATTTGAACTTCGGCTTCATTCCGCAGCCGGAGCGCTTCGTCCTTGGCATTGAGAATAATTTCTTTTTGCTCGGAACGGGCCGCTTCGAGTTGCAAACGTGCTTCCGTTTCATTTTGTAAAATACGGTTTTTGCTATTGGTGGTGTAGACAAAAAAGCTGATACCATAGCCAGCAGCCAGGCCGACCACTAGTGCTAGTACAGCTGATAGGAGCCAATCCACTGTGTCCTCCTATTTACTTTTTAAGGTGCAGCAGACGGCGGTTCAGCTATTATGAACCGTCATACCGTGCAACCAGTAGTAGACGTGCAACAATAAGAGTAACCAAAGTAGCCGTAATAATACTCGGTGTTCGCTTCATCTGTCAAGGCGAGGGCATTTTGCGATATTTTCGGCGATTCTTTGGTCGGTATTGTGATTATTATCTCAATACCTAGCCTGAAACGCATACCTAAATATTTTCGTTTTCGCGCAAAATACTGTTATTTTTTACCAATTTATTACATTAACACCAACTTTTACGCAAACAGCAGAATTTTGTATAGATTTATGGTTAGGTAGGTATTCTTTGGCTAATGAGGACTTTCACTTGTTGTGTATGTGCCTGTGGAAGCACGGTTCTTTGTTGCTTCTTGGGTCAGCGCCCGTCCTGGCCGGGTGCGAATAGCCAAACAGCCGTGGCAGGTACCCTGCCACGGCTGTTGTGCGTGCGTATATCAATATTTACTCAGCGAGCATAGCGGCGGTTTCGGCGAGGCGCGAGGTGTAGCCCCACTCGTTGTCGTACCACGCCGCCACCGAGAGCAGCTCGCCCTGCACCGCCGTCAGCGGC
>WBZP01000342.1_pt1 | contig 64086 bp, 58 predicted proteins | sample 5204301 | NCBI WGS metagenome assembly WBZP01 (sample SAMN12412401, study PRJNA552823) | activated sludge metagenome | isolation source: activated sludge from nitrification reactor of wastewater treatment plant... | place: USA: Pennsylvania | collected 2017 | reverse complement strand
TCGGGCAACACCACCGACGTCACCAGCGGCGGCACCTCCGGCCAATCCTCCGGCACGACCGGCCAATCCTCCGGCACCACCGGCAGCACCTCGGGCAACACCACCGACGTCACCAGCGGCGGCACCTCCGGCCAATCCTCCGGCACGACCGGCCAATCCTCCGGCACCACCGGCAGCACCTCGGGCAACACCACCGACGTCACCAGCGGCGGCACCTCCGGCCAATCCTCCGGCACGACCGGCCAATCCTCCGGCACCACCGGCAGCACCTCGGGCAACTCCTCTGGTGCCACTAGCGGCAACACCAGTGGCGGTCACGGCTGGTTCGGCCATCCGATCGAGCGGCTGATCCATAAGATCTCGACCTTCATCCACCGCTTGTTCCACTGGTTCTGACCATGCGCCCCAAGATTGAGAACTCAGTCCCGGGGCAAGTGCTGATCAGCATCGGGGTGGTCGTGACGGTTGCGGCGATCATCGTCGGCAACATGCCCGATTCCGCTCTCAAGTCCAGCCTCGGTAACGTGACGGAGCCGTTTCTGAATATCACTGGGCTCTACCAGAATTGGGCTGTCTTCGCAGCCCCCCGGACCCTTTCCGGTTACGTCGACGGGCGCGTCGACAACTCTGACGGCACGTCCACGGTGTATCCGATTCGGATTCGGCGGGGCATCGCCGCGCCGGTCGACTATCGCTGGCACAAGTACGAAGAGGCCATACGACCCGATGACGGCCAGCAGCTGTGGCCGGCGTACGCGGAGTATCTGGCCGAGCGCGCCCGCGCCGACGGGCATGATCCGGTGCGGGTCACGCTCATCAGGCGATGGTCAGACACCCTCCGTCCGGGGCCTGGACCCGAACGGGGGCCGTGGCACGAAGCAGTGATGGGCGTCTTCCCGGTGGGAGGAACGCCGTGAGCCGACCGCTTTCGCAAATCCGATCGGGATGGCAGCGATTCTGGTTCGAACCGCAGGAGACATCCAGTCTGGCGCTGTTCCGAATTGCGTTCGGGTTGATCGCAATTGCGTGGACCGCGACGCTCATCCCTAATCTGTTCGCTTTCTTCGGCCCGCGCGGAATCCTTCCAGACAACGTCGCCCAGGGACCGGGCGAATGGGGAATCCTTGCGATCTCGAACAGTCGGGCGTTGCTGATCGCGGTATTCGCTGTCACGCTTGGCGCAGCGGTGGCGTTGACGATGGGGTTTTTCACCCGCATCGCCGCAGTGCTGTTGTGGATAGGGATCGTTTCTTTCGAGCACCGCAACCCCTTTGTCACGAATTCCGGTGACGGCGTCATCCGAACCCTCGCGTTCTTTTGTGCCCTTGCGCCCGCCGGCGCCGCGCTTTCGGTGGATCGGCTCCGCAAGGCTCCCGACCGGTTCTGGGAGTTCCCCGCCCGCGCCCCATGGGCCCTGCGGCTCATACAGATTCAGATCAGCATCGGTTACATGTCGGCGGTCTGGCACAAGGCTCAGAACGAGTTGTGGGCCAACGGCACAGCGGTGTCTTACGCCCTCCGCATAGAGGACATCCATCGGATGCCCACCCCGCCGTTCGTCACGCACTCGGCCATCCTGATCAACCTGCTGACATATGGGACCCTCGCCATCGAACTGTCACTGGGGGTCCTGATTTGGAACCGAGTCGCCCGACCTTGGGTACTTGCCCTGGGCGTATGCCTGCACCTCGGTATCGACTCCTCGCTCTTGATCGGGTTCTTCAGCCTCACCATGCTGGCCGCCTACCTTGCATTCGTGCCACCCGAAACCGCCAGCCGCTACATCCTTGCCGCACGGGACCTGATCCAGCGGCTCCCGGCTTGGCGATTCAGCAGCAGGGACGCCCTGCCGGCAGTTTCACCACACGGCGGTGTCGCTGTACGGACCAACACCGACATCACCCCACTACGCGAGTAGCTGCGGAAGTGGTGCCGAGCACCGATCGGACGCTTGTTTGGACACTGTTCCAACTTGGGTCGTAGGCACTAGGTTGTACCCCATGAGTCAGACAGTGCGCGGTGTGATCGCCCGATCCAAGAAGCAGCCCGTCGAGTTGGTCGACATCGTCATCCCCGATCCCGGGCCCGGTGAGGTGGTGGTCGACGTCATCGCCTGCGGCGTCTGCCACACGGATCTGACCTACCGCGAAGGCGGCATCAACGACGAATTCCCGTTCCTGCTCGGGCATGAGGCCGCCGGCACCGTCGAATCCGTCGGCCCCGGCGTCACCAACGTCGCGCCCGGCGATTTCGCCATCCTGAACTGGCGCGCGGTGTGCGGGCAGTGCCGGGCCTGCAAGCGCGGCCGACCCTGGTATTGCTTCGACACCTTCAACGCCACCCAGAAGATGACGCTGACCGACGGCACCGAATTGACCCCCGCCCTGGGGATCGGTGCCTTCGCCGACAAGACCCTGGTCCACCAGGGCCAGTGCACCAAGGTCGACCCGGCCGCCGACCCGGCGGTGGCCGGGCTGCTGGGCTGCGGCGTGATGGCCGGCCTCGGTGCCGCCGTCAACACCGGGGCGGTGGGCCGGGACGACACCGTGGCCGTCATCGGCTGCGGCGGTGTCGGGGACGCCGCGATCGCCGGTGCCGCCCTGGTGGGCGCGCGCACGATCATCGCCGTGGACACCGACAACAAGAAACTGCAGTGGGCCCGCGAGTTCGGCGCCACCCACACGATCAACGCCCGCGAACTCGACGCCGTCGCGACGATCCAGGACCTGACCGATGGGTTCGGCGCCGACGTGGTCATCGACGCGGTCGGCCGCCCGGAGACCTGGAAACAGGCGTTCTACGCCCGCGACCTGGCGGGAACCGTTGTGCTGGTTGGGGTTCCGACACCCGACATGACCCTGGAGATGCCGCTGGTGGACTTCTTCTCCCGCGGCGGGTCGTTGAAGTCGGCGTGGTACGGCGACTGCCTGCCCGAGCGCGATTTCCCCACCCTCATCTCCCTGTACCTGCAGGGCCGTCTACCGCTGGACAAGTTCGTCTCCGAACGGATCGGACTGGACGGTATCGAGGACGCCTTCCACAAGATGCACGGCGGCGAGGTGCTGCGCTCGGTGGTGGTGCTCAAATGAGCACCGGTATCGAGCGGGTGGTCACGCACGGCACCTTCGAACTCGACGGCGGCAGTTGGGAAGTCGACAACAACATCTGGCTCGTCGGCGATGACAAGGAGGTCATCGTCATCGACGCGGCGCACAACGCCAAAGCGATCGAGGACGCCGTCGGCGGCCGGCACGTCGTCGCGGTGATCTGCACGCACGGCCACAACGATCACATCACCGTCGCCCCACAGCTGTCCAAGGACCTCGACGCGCCGGTACTGCTCAACCCGGCCGACGACATGCTGTGGCAGATGACCCACGGCGACAAGCCCTTCCGCGCCATCGAGGACGGCCAGGTTTTCAAGGCCGACGGGATCGAGTTGCACGCCATCGCCACCCCCGGTCACTCGCCCGGGTCGACGTGCCTGTACGCCCCGGCGCTGGGGGCGGTCTTCTCCGGTGACACCCTGTTTCAGGGCGGCCCCGGGGCCACCGGTCGGTCGTTCTCCGACTTTCCCACCATCCTGGGGTCCATCAAGGACAAGCTCGGCAAGCTGCCGCCGGACACGGTCGTCTACACCGGCCACGGCGACAACACCCGCATCGGCGACGAGATGGTGAACTACGACGAGTGGGTGGCCCGCGGACACTGACGATGCGCTGCGAGGCACGAGCAGCGAGGAGGAAGTGGACCATGAGCCGGGACACTGACGCTGCGCTGCGAGGCACGAGCAGCGAGGAGGAAGTGGACCATCAACCCGGACACTGACGATGCGCTGCGACACTGACGTGCGGGTGCGCGGGCGGGCTGCGCTGACCGCGTTGGCCGGCATCGCGATCAGCTTCGGCGCCGGCCCGCACCGGCACACGCCGCCCCGGCCCAATCCCCCCGGGCGGTGTTCGGGACGTCGGCAACCACCTTGCTGCTGGACGGAAAGCCTTGGTGGCCAATCGGTCTGAACGCCTATTCGCTGGGCACCGACTGGAGTGTGAACGTCGGCTGTGGGCCGCAGGTGAACCTCGACGAGTACTTCTCCCTGTTGCCGGCACGTTCGCTGACCCGAGTCGCGGTGGTGTCGGCCATGGCGGTGAACAAAGCGACGGGCGAACTCGATTTCAGCGCCCTCGACGCGGTCTTCGACGCCGCGGCGCGCCACGACCAACTGCTGATACCTGTCCTCTCCACGCAGGACGGGCAATGCGAGAACGGCGATTTCAAGGATTACCGGTGGTACGCCAGCGGCTGGCAGTCCCACCTGGCGCCGGGCGCGCCCATGCCGTTCGCGCAGTGGCTCGACACCGCCGTACGCCGGTGGGCGGACTCCCCGGCGGTGGCCGGCTGGAGCCCGATCGGCGAGCCCACACCAAGCGTCTGCCGAAACGGAACCTGCGACTGGCGGACCAACACCTGCCCACCCGACGCGGCGGCCGTGCTGCGCGGGTTCTACGACGCCGCAGGGGCGCGCATCCGGCAACTCGACCCCGGCGCGGTGATCTGGGACGGCCGCATCGGCGGCGACCAGTGCGGGTCGGATGACGACGACTACCGCAGCGTGTCGACGTCGCCGGGCATCGACGTCCTGGAGTTCCACGACTACACCGGGGGCGGCGTGCTGCCCGGCCACGAGGCCGACGGGCTGCCCCGCCGGCTCGAGCAGGCCAGGGCCGTCGGCAAACCGTTGGTGGTGGCCGAGATCGGGATGACCGCCGGGCTGTGTCGCACCCCGGACGGGCGCCGGGACGCGCTGGCGCAGATCATCGCCCGGCAACGGGCCGCGGGCACCGCCGGCGCGCTGCTGTGGGCGTTCATGCCCGAGCCGCGACGCAATGACTGCACCCTGGACATCGGGCCCGCCGACCCGCTGCTGACGCTGGTGGGCGGTTAGCGCCCGTCGAGCACCCGGCGCTTCTCCTGCTCGAACTCCTGCTCGGTCAGCGCACCCGAATCGCGCAGCGCGGCAAGATGTTTGATCTGCTCGATGCGGATCGCCTCGTCGGTCGGGATGTAGGGGCCGGCAGGTTGCGTCGTGGACAGGACGGTGGGCACGTCGAGGTCCGTCTCGAAGTCCGTCTCGAAGTCCGTCTCGAAGTCCGTCGCGAAGTCGGGTCCGACGGGCGCCGACCCGCGCCGGAGCAGCCACACGATGGACAACACGAGGCCGGCGACGGACGCCGCCAGCAGTGCCGCGAACACCCATGGCAGCCAGCCCAGCGTGCTGCCGTGCCCGAACGCCAACCGCGGCGCGATGAATGCGCCGACCTGTCCGTCGGCGGTGACCCGGTAGGTGCCCGCGGCCGGGATGTCGGCCACCCACACGCGCCGGCGGATGTCGTTGTTGACACTCGTTGTGCTGCCGATGTTTTCGACGACCTCGGGCCGGGGGAACCCGGGCGGCGGGTCGATCGTCATGCGCAGATCGGGGATCGGCAACCCGCCCCCGCCCGGCGCGCCGACCGCGTAGGTGTGCAGCGTGATGTTCACCTGACCGGCGGGCAGTTGCAGGGACGCCGTGCCCGGTATCGGCACTTCACCGTAGGCGTCGAACTTGTCGAAGACGAAGGCGTTCAGCAGGATCGAACCGACCAGGCCCACGAGCGAGACGACCATGGTCACGATCGACAGCGTCAGCAGCACTCTCGGCGCGGCGCGGCCACCTCTCATGGCCGAAGTGTGTCACGCCCAAGGGTGTCACCGCGACGAGACGGCGGCTACCGTTGACTACTGTCGTGGCCGCACGACCAGGAGGTCACCATGCGCACACCCGTCTGCCGGTGGATCGGCTGACCATGCCCGAGTCGAGCATCGTGGTGCGGCCGGAGTCCCCGGACAGCCCGACCTACACGGCGGCTTCCCGGCTGCGGGCCGCCGGATTGCAGTCGGCTGTCACGGTTTTCACCGGCATCGCCGAAGCCGTTCCGATTCCCAGAGCGCCCCATCCGGTGGTGCTGGCCGATTACGGTGCGGCGACCGGGCACAACTCGCTGCTGCCGCTGGGCGCGGCCATCAAGGTGCTCGGTACCCGTATCCGCCAGGACCAGGCCGTGCTGGTCACCCACACCGATGTGCCCGAGAACGACTTCACCGCGCTGTTCCACACCCTGGCCGAGGATCCCGACAGTTATCTGCACTGCCACCCCGCCACCTTCTGTTCGGCCGTCGGCCGCTCGTTCTACCAGCAGATCCTGCCGTCCGACAGCGTCACGCTGGGCTGGTCCTCCTGGGCGATCCAATGGCTGTCCCGGCCGCCGGACCGGGTCGCCGGCCACCTGGTGCCGGCCCTCAGCGGCGACGAATCGGTGCGCGTGGCCGCCGAACGGCGGGCCGCCGCGGACTGGCATGAGTTCATCGCCTTCCGCGGTCGCGAACTGGTGCCCGAGGGCCGGCTGATGGTCCTGACGCTGGGTCGCGACGACGCCGGCGAGATCGGGCTGCGCCCACTGATCGACGCCGTGTACGACGCGTTGCGGGAGTTGGCCGCCGACGGCCTGATCACCGCCGAGGAGTTGGCCGGCATGGTGATCCCGATCGCCGGGCGCAACCAGAAGGACGTGGTCTCGCCGTTCGCGCCGAAGGACCGCTTCGAAGGGCTCTCCGTCGAGCACCTCGAGGTCTTCGAGGCCGAAGACCGCTTCTGGCAACAGTTTCGGGCCGACAAGGACGCCGCGGCGTTCGGTGCGAACTGGGCGGCCTTCCTGCGCGCCTCGGTGTTCGGCTGCCTGTTCGGCGCGCTGGCCGGCAGTGCCGACGATCCCCGGGTGCCCGAGTTCAGCGACCGGTTGGAGCGCGGCACCGCCGCGCGACTGGCCGCCGCACCGGAGAAGATGCCGATCACCCTCACCACGGTGGTGTTGGTGAAGAACCGCCCCCTGTGACCGGTCAGCGGATGGTGCCGGCCCCGGGGATCAGGGGCAGGTCCAGCGGGGTGACCCAGCCCGGCGGCAGATCGTTGACCGCCGGAACGGCGTTGAGCGCCCGCAGCCCGGTGGCCAGGCAACCGGCGGTGGCGGCGTCGCGCCCGGACCCGTCGGTGAACCGGAACGCGGTCTCCTGGTAGATGCTCGGGGTGCCCTCGATGTCGACGCGGTACACGTCGTCGTCGTTGCCCGACGGCCAGTCGGGGGCCGCGTCGGCGCCGATCCGGTTGACATGCTCCAGCTGAATCCTGGTCTGACCCTTGTAGTTTCCGTTGATGGTGAACCGGACCGCCGCAACGTGCCCGGGTGCGATGACCCCCTTGACGGTCTTGCGTTCGGTCGGGGTGACCCACTTGTCCCAGGTGGTGGTGACGTCGTCGAGTTCGATGCCCGCGGCGTGCGCCATCATGTACACCGTCGCACCCCAGGCGAAGATCAGGATGTCCGGGTTCTCCAGCAGCGGACGGAATTCCGGCTCACGTCCGATGCCCATCTCGAACTCGTAGTCGCCCTCGTAGTTGGTGTAGTCCAGCAGTTCGGAGGCGCGCACGGTGCGTACCTCCGAGCACAGGCCCATCAGCGTCATCGGGAACAGGTCGTTGGCGAAGCCCGGGTCGATGCCCGTGGTGAAGCACGACGCGCCGCCGTCGGCGCAGGCCTCCTCGATCGGCGTGATCCAGTTCGGCGGGTTGAGCTTCATCGGTGGCCAGACCCACGGCGTCATCGCGGTGGAGCAGACGTCAATGCCGGCCCGCAGGAACCGTGAGATCAGCCTGATGTTGTCCTCGGCATGCTGGGCGGTCGGACCGTAGTGCACCAGCGCGTCGGGTTGCAGGGCGATCAGCGCGTCGACGTCGTCGGTGGCGACGATGCCGACCGGTTCGGCCAGACCGCAGATCTCGCCCACGTCCCGGCCGACCTTGTCGGGGTTGCTGACACCGACGCCCACGAGTTCGAAGCGGGGGTGCTCGACCATCTCGGCGATCACCATCCGCCCGACGAAGCCCGTCCCCCAGATCACGATTCGTTTCGGTGCGGCATCGGGCATCGGTTGTCCTCTCGCTCGGCTTGTCGCTCCCACCTTGGCATGCCGGCATCCGCGCGCGTGCGGGATCGGGCCGTGAGAAGGTCGACCCATGAGTCGACTGGACGGCAAGGTGGCGTTGGTGACGGGCGCTTCGGCGGGGCTGGGCGCGGCGACGGCACAACTGTTCGCCGAACGGGGCGCATCGGTGTTCGGTATCGCCCGCGACGCCGATCGGATGGCGGACGTGTTCGCCGGCGTGCCGGGCGGGCAACCCGCCTCGGTCGACATCGCCGACCCCGAGGCGTGCCGGCGGGCGGTCGCCGACTGCGTGGCGGCATTCGGGCGCCTCGACGTGCTGGTCAACGTCGCGGGTTTCCACCAGATGCGCCACACGGTGGCGACGACCGACGACGACTGGCAGCACGACCTCGCGGTCAACCTCAACGGGCCGTTCTTCTTGTGCCGGGCCGCGCTGCCGCATCTGCTGGAGGTGGGCGGCAACATCGTCAACGTGGCGTCGGTGGCCGGATTGGAGGGCGAGGTCTACTCCGCCGGGTATTGCGCCGCCAAGCACGGCCTCGTCGGCCTGACCCGGGCGCTGGCCGTCGAATTCACCCGAGAACGCCTGCGGGTCAACGCAATCTGCCCGGGCGGGATGGTGACCGCGCAGGTGACCGAGTTCGCCGCGCCAGACGACGCCGACTGGGAGCTGATCATGCGGATCGCCGCGCCCCGCGGCTTCATGGACGTCACCGACGTCGCCAAGACCATCGCCTTCCTCGCCAGCGACGACGCCGCCGCCGTACACGGTGCGGTGTACCGGGTCGACAACGGCAAGGGCGCGGGCTGAACCGACACGACAACGTTGCGGGGTCCGTTTCGTTGCACCACAATTGGGGTCATGGCGGTGCTGATGAATCGCCGTACGGCGCTCGCCGCGCTGGGCGCGTTGGCGGCGGGTGGTGTCCTGGGCGTCGGATATGTCCTCGGTCGCGCGTTCGAATCACCGAAACCGGGCGTGCGGCTCACCAACGGGCCCGACGGCGGGATGATGGGTGTCAGCGCCGAAGACATGCGCGTCTACCTGGATATGTTCGCCCGGCACGGCGAGTTGACGCGCACAGTGGAAGAGATACCCGGCGGCGTGCGGACCACCACCGAGTCGAATTCGCCCGACCTGACAGCACAGTTGCAGGCTCACGTCTCCGACATGTACGGCCGGGTGGGCCAGGGCTCGGAGGTCATGTGCATGAGCCCGACACTGCCGACCCTGTTCCGGAACGCCGGCGGTTACCGGCGGGAGTTGACCCTCACGCCGACGGGCGTGATCGCCGAAGAGACGGCCGATGACCCGAATCTCGTCGAGGTCATCCGCGCGCACGCCCGCGAGGTCACCGGCTTCGTGCGCGACGGAATGCCGGCGATGATGCAGGGCATGATGGGGCCCGGCGGCATGGGACCCGGCGGCATGATGGGACCCGGCGGCATGATGGGGCCCGGCGGCATGATGGGGCCGCGCCACTCCTGATGCTCCCCGGGCGCCGGCACCGCCCGTCGCGCCGAGTGTGAACGTGTTGCGAGTCTGCCGCCGGATTCCCGCAGTGGCTTCACGCTCGGCGTGAACGTCATTAAAGACACGGCGCCGACACCGGTGAAGATCCCAAGTTGTGGACAACTCGCGTTGTACCTTTGCTACGGCAGTTACCAATGTGACTCAAGAGACATGTGGGATCAGAGATGACGGCACTGCGGCCCCTCCTCCACCTCACCGTGACGCCGTGTTTGGCCACCGCGCTGGCCACCGCTCCAGCCGCCGTCGCCGACCCCCAATCGAGTTCGCTGTGCCCGGAGGGCGCACTGACGTCGGTGCCCGACGGTCGCCTGCAATGCCGGGCCGGCCAGTGGCAGCCGTCCACCAACGTCAATCCGGCCGTCGGCCAGTGGCTGACCTACGGACCACCCCTGACGCTGTCGGGCACCGGCCGGCGCAACCCGGAGATCGCGTCGGGCAGCTGGGTCGGCCGGCCTCAGGAACCGAAGTCACGCTGCCGCGCCGAACAGGTCCCGCTCGCCGGCCCGCCGCAGACCGAACCGGAGAGCCCCGAGGTGACGACCGGCGACCCGGGTCAGCCGCTGAACATGCAGGTGCCGCCGACGCTGTACTCGATCACCCTGTCGGGCGACTGCCTGTGGCAGCGGGTCCGGTGAAGGTCACAACCGTCAAAGAGGTTGATAACAAGGCGGTTACGCGCGGCGCGCGCTGCCCCGCCACGCGCTGATCGGACCGTAGCTTGCCGTTGTGATGCGACGACTCGCTGCGCTGCTCGGTTCCCTGCCGACGGTGCTGCTGCTGATGACGCCGACGGCGCCCGCGGCATGGGCCTACTCCAGCGTCGCCCCCGTCGAACAGCTCGACGTCCCGTCGCCGTCGATGGGCCGGACCATCCACGTCGCCTTCTACAACGGCGGCCCGCACTCGGTGTATCTGCTCGACGGCCTGCGCGCCCAGGAGGACTTCAGCGGCTGGGACATCAACTCCGCGGCCTTCGACTGGTTCAACGGGTCCGGGATCTCGGTGGTGATGCCGGTCGGCGGCGAGTCCAGTTTCTACACCGACTGGTATCGGCCCGCCAAGGGCAACGCCGGGGTCCGGACCTACAAGTGGGAGACGTTCCTGACCCAGGAACTGCCCGCGTGGCTGGCCGCCAACCGCGGCCAGAGCCCGGTCGGCAACGCGGTGGTCGGCCTGTCCATGGCCGGCGGAGCCGCGCTGACACTGGCGGCCTGGCATCCCCAGCAGTTCGTCTTCGCCAGCTCGCTGTCGGGTTTCCTCAATCCCTCGCAGGGATTGTGGCCGACGCTGATCGGACTGGCGATGAGCGACGCCGGCGGTTACAGCGCCTACGACATGTGGGGGCCGTCGGGCAGCGCCGCCTGGCAGCGCAACGACCCGATGCTCAACATCAATCGGCTGGTGGCCAACCGCACCGCGCTGTGGATCTACTGCGGCTCCGGGCGCCCGTCGGACCTCGACACGGGCGGTGACTTCGGCGTCAACTTCAGCGCGCAGTACCTGGAGAACATCACGCTCAACACCAACCAGGAATTCCAGCAGCGCTACCGTGCCGCCGGTGGCCGCAACGCGATCTTCAACTTCCCGCCCAACGGCACCCACAGCTGGGGGTACTGGGGCGCACAGCTGCAGGCGATGAAACCGGACATGGTGCGCATCCTGACCACCCCGCCGCCGGCGCCGGCGGCTCCGGTTGTACCCGCGGCCGCCCCGGTGCCCGCACCCGCCGCCGCCCCGGCGCCGGCACCCGCGCCGGCACCCGCGCCGGCAGCCCAAACCGGCTAGCCTGCACGCTGTGCGCCTGCGAACCGTACCGGCGATGTGCGCCGCCCTGGTCCTGGCCGGATGCGGCGGCGGCTCCCACACCGCGGCGCCGAGCACCACCACCACCAGCAGCACACCCCCGAGCACCACCACCACGGCCGCGCCGACGCCGGCACCGGTCGCGGCGCCCCGGACCCGCAACTGGTTCGAACTCGACACCGGTGACTGCCTGACGGCCCTGCCGCAGATCGAACTCGGCGACGTCGCCGTTCCGGTGGTCGACTGTGCCGAACCACATCTCGCCGAGGTGTTCCTGCGTGTTCCGGTCGAGGTCAACGCCGCCGTCGCCGAGGTCGCCGAGCAGAAGTGCCGGGCCGGGCTGGCCGCGTACACCGGCGGCCGCGCGGACTACTCGGTGACCTATCTGATCGACTCCAACCAGGACCGCACGGCCAACACTCCCCTGCCGAGCACCGTCATCTGCCTGCTGCAATCACCCAACGGGCGGCCGCTGACCGGCTCGCCCGGACATGAGTAGCGCACTACGCTAGCCCGCGCCCAGCCGCCGCGCCACCCTGAAGGCCATGAGCGCGGCCGTCCCGGAAACACCGGGCAGGGATTCGCTGCGGTGGTCGACCTACCGCCGCTGGATCCTGGCCGCCGTCGGGGTCACCGTCGCCGGCGGCGCGATCGTCTTCGCCTTCCTGGTGTTCTCCGCACCGATCGTGCTGAACCCGGACGAAACCCGGAAATTGTTGCTGCGCAGCGGCTCCGCGCTGGTCGTCTTCCTCGCCGTGGTGGTGCCGTTGCTGCTGAGGATGCGCCGGCGCCGGTTCGCCGCCAGCACCGCCTGGATCCGGCAGGGCCGGCGGCCGACCGAGGCCGAGCAGCGCATGGCGCTCGGCGCGCCCGGCCATGCGGTCCGGGTGTCGGCGGCGGTGTGGGCGCTGGGCGCGGTGTTCTTCGCGCTGCCGGGCGTGCCGAGCGAACCGGCCGCCTCGCTGTACATCTTCGCCACGGTGGCGCTCGGCGGCATCAGCACCAGCGCGGTCTGGTACCTGATCGTGGACCGGGTGATGCGGCCGGTGCTGGCCCGCGCGCTGGCCGGCGCCGAATCCGGCCACCAGGTCGGACCGACCATCCAGCACCGCCTGACCATGGCCTGGACGCTGGCCACCGGCGTGCCGCTGCTGGGCATCGCGGTGCTGGCGATCGGCTATCTCGCCGACGTCGGCTTCGAGGTACACCGCACGTTCGAAGCGATCCTGCTGCTCGTCGGGGTCGCCCTGGTCGTCGGGCTGTTCGCCATCCTGGTCGCCGTCCGCTCGGTCAGTGAGCGGATCGGCGCGCTGCGCGCGGCCCTGGCCCGGGTGCAGTCCGGTGACTTCGGTGCGCGGGTCGTGGTCGACGACGCCAGCGAAATCGGCCGTCTGCAAGCCGGTTTCAACACGATGGCGGCCGGCCTGGCCGAACGCGAACGTATCCGCGAGGTCTTCGGCACCTACGTCGACCGCGACGTCGCCGAGCACATCCTGCGTTCCGGCGCCACCCTGGCCGGCGAGGAGTTGGTGGTGACGATGATGTTCGTCGACGTCCGCGGCTTCACCACGTTGGCCGAGGCGCTGCACCCCGCCGACGTGGTCCACACGCTCAACCGGCTCTTCGAGCGCATCGTCCCGCTGGTGCACCGGCACGGCGGCCACGTCGACAAATACGCCGGCGACGGGCTCTTCGCGGTGTTCGGCGCGCCCCGCCGCCACCGCGACCACGCCGACCGCGCGCTGGCGGCGGCCGTCCAGATCGCCGACGCCGTCGGCGACGAGTTCGGCGGCGCGTTGTCGGTGGGCGTCGGGCTCAACTCCGGGCCGGTGGTCGCGGGCAACGTCGGCGGGGCCGGCCGGCTGGAATTCTCGGTCATCGGCGACGCCGTCAACGTCGCCGCCCGCGTCGAGTCGGCGACCCGGCTGACCGGTGATCCTGTGCTGCTCAGCGATCGCACCCTGGAGATGCTCACCGATCCGCGCGGCCAGTTCGTCGAACGGCCCGGGATGAAACTGAAGGGCAAGTCCACACCGGTGCAGTTGTACGCGCCGTGCGCAACGGCGGGCTGATCCTCGGGCGGCTGTTCACACCGGCGACGCCGACTGCGCACATTCTGGAAACATGGGCGGGTGAGACTGACCCGTCCGAACACCGGCAGGAGAAATCAGTTGACCGATGTCGTCAGCCCCGCACCTGGAGAATCCATCAACGGCAGTTCGCTCCCGCAGCCCGCTCCGACCGGTCAGACCCGTTCCGGGATGACCGCCGAGTCGATCAGAGCGGCCGTCTCCGACCATCTGCTCTACTCGATCGCCCGCCCGTCGGTGGCACTGACCCCCGAGCACTACTACCGGGCGCTGTCACTGGCGGTGCGCGACCGCATGCAGAAACGCTGGATGGCCACCACGCAGAACTGGCTCGACCTGTCCAACAAGGTCACCTGCTACCTGTCGGCCGAGTTCCTGATGGGTCCGCAGCTGGGAAACAACCTGCTCAACCTCGGCATCGAGGACCAGGCGCGCGCGGCGCTGGCCGAGCTGGGCCAGGACCTCGACGAGGTGCTGGCCTGCGAGGTCGAACCCGGCCTGGGCAACGGTGGCCTGGGCCGGCTGGCCGCCTGCTACCTGGATTCGCTGGCCACCCTGGAGCGGCCGTCGATCGGCTACGGCATCCGCTACGAGTTCGGCATCTTCCGGCAGGAGATCACCGAAGGGTGGCAGGTCGAGAAGACCGACAACTGGCTGACCCACGGCAACCCGTGGGAGATCGAGAAGCCGGACGCGAGCTACCCGGTGAACTGGGGCGGGCACACCGAGGAGTACGAGGACGTCGCCGGCAAGTTCCGGGTGCGCTGGGTGCCGCACCGGGTCCTGATGGGCACCTCGTATGACACCCCGATCCAGGGCTACGGCGTGAACACCTGCAACACGCTGACGCTGTGGAGCGCCCGCGCCGTCGAGTCATTCGCGCTGGAGGCGTTCAACACCGGCGACTACTACAAGGCCGTCGACGAAGAGGTCGTCTCCGAGACCGTCTCCAAGGTGCTCTACCCCAACGACGAACCCGAGGCCGGTAAGCGGCTGCGGCTGCTGCAGCAGTACTTCTTCGTCACCTGCTCGCTGCAGGACATCATCAGCATCCACACCCAGCGGGCCGGACTGCCGCTGGCCGGGCTGCCGGACAAGTGGGCGATCCAGCTCAACGACACCCACCCGTCGATCGCCGTCGCCGAACTGATGCGACTGCTGATCGACGAGCACCAGTTCACCTGGGATGACGCCTGGGACATCACGGTTCGCACCTTCGGCTATACCAACCACACGCTGCTGCCCGAGGCGCTGGAGACCTGGCCGCTGCGGATCTTCGGCGAGGGGTTGCCGCGGCACCTGGAGCTGATCTACGAGATCAACGACCGCTTCCTGGAGGAGGTCCGGGCGAAGTTCCCGGGTGACGACGAGCGGGCGGCCCGGATGTCGCTGATCGGCGAGGATCACGGCAAGTGCGTGCGGATGGCGCACCTGGCCACCGTCGGGAGCCACCACGTCAACGGCGTGGCCGCACTGCACTCCGAACTGCTCAAGGAGAGCGTGCTGCGCGACTTCTACGAACTGTGGCCCGAGCGGTTCGGCAACGTCACCAACGGCGTGACACCGCGGCGGTTCCTGGCCCTGTCGAATCCGGGTCTGCGGTCGCTGCTCGACGAGGTGATCGGTGACGGCTGGCTCACCGATCTGCGGCAGTTGCGCGGACTGGAGGACTACGCCGACGACCCCGAGTTCCGCAAGCGGTGGCGAGAAGTCAAGCGGGCCAACAAGTCCCGGCTCGCGGAATACGTGCACGCCGTCACGGGCATCGAACTGGACCCCGGCTGGATGTTCGACGTCCAGGTCAAGCGCATCCACGAGTACAAACGCCAGCATTTGATGGCGCTCGGCATCGTCACGCAGTACCTGCGGCTGCGGGAGAACCCGGGCCTGCCGATCGCGCCGCGGGCCTACATCTTCGGCGGCAAGGCCGCGCCGGGTTATTTCATGGCCAAGCGAATCATCAAGCTCATCACCGCAATCGGCGCGACGGTCAACAACGACCCGATCGCCAACCGGTTCATGAAGGTGGTGTTCCTGCCGAACTTCAACGTCAAGACCGCGCATCTGGTCTACCCGGCGGCCAACCTCTCCGAGCAGATCTCGACGGCCGGCAAGGAGGCCTCGGGCACCGGCAACATGAAGTTCATGATCAACGGTGCGTTGACCATCGGCACGCTCGACGGTGCGAACGTCGAGATCCGGGAGGAGGCCGGCCCGGACAACTTCTTCCTGTTCGGGCTGACCGAGGATCAGGTCGAGACGGCCAAGCGCGACGGCTACCGGCCGTTGGCCTACATCGAACGCGATCCGGAACTGGCCGCGGTGCTGGAACTGATCGCCGGCGGCCGATTCACCCACGGCGACACCGAGATCCTGAAACCGGTGGTGGACAACCTCATTCACCACGACCCGTTCCTGGTGCTGGCCGACTACCGCTCCTACGTCGAGTGCCAGGACCGGGTGGGCCGGGCGTGGGACGACCGCGAGAAGTGGTCGCGCATGTCGATCATGAACACCGCGCGCAGCGGGAAGTTCTCGTCGGACCGGGCGATCGCCGAGTACTGCGATGACATCTGGAACGTCTCACCGATGTCGGTGGAGCTGTAGTCCGGCACCCGCCGCTCAGCGGTGCACGTTGCGCAAGCCGCAGGCCCGAGCAGTGTCGGAGCTCAACGGCTGTCGCGCTTGGCCTGTCGGCGGGCCCCGACGGCGATCGATCCGGCCTCGCGCTTCTTGCGGCCCGGCGACTGGCGGGTCTTGTCGGTCAGCACGCGCTCCTTGACGCCCGCGCTGCGCGCGGGTTTGGCGGCCTTGGCCGGTGCCGGGTTGTCCTTGCGTGCCTGGGCGAGTCGCTCCTGCTTGAGGTCGCGGGCACTCTGCGCGGCGGCGGTGGCCAGTTGACGGCTCACCCGCGCCAGCGCCTCCTCGAAGATCTCGGCGCGCGCCGCGTTTGCCCCGCTGCCGCGGTTGGCGGCGCCCCGGGCACCCTTGGCCGACACCCGCGCCGCACCCTGCCGGCGGTACACCCCGACATGCTTGTTGCGGACCCGACGGACCCGAGCATGCAGGTCCAACAGAGCGTCCTCGTCGAGCGCGCCCAGTTCGGCCGGTTCCGTCTCCCGGACCAACTGGAAATCCGATTCGGTCAACGTACCGAGCAGCTTCTGCGTCGCCATACCCACACCTCCGATTAGCCGAATGTCGAGTTCTACCATGCCAGGCGCGCCTACACCCCGCGTTCGACGGGCAGCCGCCCGCTTTCGACGGCCGCGACCAGCAGTGCGTGGTCGGCTTCGGTCTGATCGGCGTAGCGCCCGGCGAACACGCACAGCGCGTCGTCCACGCGTTCGGAGCGCCCCAGGTATCCGGCGATCATGGAGGCCCCACTGGTGCGCGCGTGTCCCTTGGCCAGCAGCTGGCCGACCACCCCGGCGTAGTCGATCAGCGCGGCGGCGTCCATCGCGTCAAGTGGGATGGTGCCCTTCATGTTTCGGAACTGCCGGACATAGAACTGGCGGCCCTGGACGGTGGTCCAGCCCAGCAGGGGGTCGCTGACGGTCTGCAGCGCCTGCTGGTATTCGACGACCCGCTGGCCCTGGTGGGCATGCCAGGCCGATTCGCCGTGCACGTAGCGCGCGAGCACCGAACGGCGGGCCTGCTTGAGTTGGAGGAAGACGACGTCCTCGGGCGAGGAGCCTTCCAGCAGTGCGACATACGCGCGCAGCCCGACGCTGCCCACGCCGACCACCTTCTGCGCGACGTCGAGCAGGGTGTAGCCGCCGAGCACCCGGCGCCAGTGGGTGGACAGCGTCGCCAGATAGTCGTCGAGGCCCTCGGCCAGCGCGTCGGCCTCGCCGGCCGGCAGGCGAGTGATCAGCGGCGGCTCCTCGACGATCCGCCGCATCCCGTCGACCTCCTCGGTGAACCGCGGCAGCGCACGGTCGCTGGTACGACTGCGGGCCCGCGCCGCCGAGCGCAGCACCTCCTGCTGCAGCGGTCCGGCCGTCTCGCCGGCGAGTCGGTCCACGTCGAGGCGGCTGAACGACCGGCCGAACAGCGGTTCGTCGGCCAGCCGACGCAACTCCTGGCGGTAGGCGCCGACGCACGAGCGCACCGCGGCCGCCAGCTGTTCCTCCGACGCGCCGTTCTGCCGGCCCGCGACCCAGATGCTGGCGACCAGGCGGCGCAGATCCCATTCCCAGCCACCCGGATGCGCCTCGTCGAAATCGTTGAGGTCGATCACGAGATCCCGTTCGGGTGAGGCGTAGAACCCGAAGTTGCCCAGATGCGCGTCGCCGCACACGACCGGCGTGATGCCCGTCGACGGCAGGCGCGCCACGTCCTCGGCCATCACGACCGCGGTACCGCGCAGAAAACCGTAGGGGGAAGCCACCATTCGGCCCACCCGGATCGGAAGCAATTGTTCGAGGCGACCCTCGTGGTTGTCCTCGATGAGCCCGATCGGATCGGGCCGGTCCGCGGGCGGGGCCCAGTCGGCGAGCGTCCGGCGCGGCACGCGGTTACGCAGACTGCGACCCAGCGCGTACCGCTCGGCGCGGCTGACCGGCCGCTGCCGCAGTGAATGGTAGGCGCTGCTCTCGGCCTCGGCGAGGACGGTGTGGCGCCCGCTCGGCATCGACGGCGACGTCGGCATCGCTCCATCGTGGCACGGCGGCTTCCGGGACGGCGTCGCTTTGTCGTGGCGCGGCCGCTTCCGAGCCGGACCCTCTTTGCGTGACTTGAATCAGATCGACACCAGGGCTGTCGATCTCGGCCGCATTCACCCCACGGCAACCCGGGTGTCGATCTCGGTCACTTTCACCCCACGGCAACCCAGGCGTCGATCTCACCGAGATACCCACCAGGGCGGTGGTTTTCCCCACCCCGAGCCTGATCCACAGCCCCGGCGTCGATCTGGTTCTAGCTTCCGAAACGGTCACCGCTCCGGCGCAGCGTGTCCGGCATGCGATACCACGAACCGTTCCTGGGCAGCGAAGCGCTCGCGGCGGGCGCGCTCACCCGCGGACAGCTGCGCTGGAACTATGACAATCTGCTGCCCGATGTGTACCTCGCCAAGGGCGCACCGCACGACCTGACCACCCGCACCAGGGCGGCGTGGCTGTGGACCGGGCGGCGTGGCATCGTCGCGGGCCAGGCCGCCACCGCCCTGTACACCCGCAAACCGATCGACAAGGACGCGCCCGTCGAGTTGATCGCGGCGCCGCGCCGGCCCCGCGACGGCGTCGTGATCCGAACCGAACGCATCGCCGACGACGAGATCCGAACCCGGGACGGCATGCGGATGACCTCACCGGCGCGCACCGCACTCGACCTCGCTCGCTTCGTGCCGAGGCTGGACGCCATCGGTCACCTGGACCGCCTGGCCGACGCCACCGACGTCTGGCCGGAAGACGTGGCGCCGCTGGCGCTGCGCTATCGGGGTGCGCGCGGCATCACCGGGGCGATGGGCCTGGTGCGACGGATGGACGCGGGTGCGGTCACACCGCAGGAGAGCCGGCTGCGTCTGCGGTTGCGTGGCGGCGGGGTGCCCGCCCCCGAGACCAACATCATCCTCGGTGAATGGCCGTCGGCGGTGCGAATATCGATGGGCTGGCGCAAGTTTCGCGTCGGCGTCCACGTTCCCGACGAACCGGCGCCCACGCTGATGGTTAGGGAGGCCAAGGAGGCCGAGCGGCGGGCGATGCACGGCTGGCTGATCCTCACGGCAGTGCCGGGACGGGACGAGAACGGCTTCGTCCACGCCGTCCGCCAGACCCTGTGGGAGCAGGTCAGGCGAGCTCGAAAACCGGGATGACCCGGTCGGTGCGCTGCTCGTAGTCGCCGAACCCGGGTGCGCGCTCCACGATGCTGCCATACAGCGCATCGCGTTCGGCGCGTGGCAACTCGCGGGCGGTGACGGCGCGGGGCGGGTCGGCACCGATCTCCACCGACGCCGCCGGATGCGCGCGCAGGTTGAACACCCACGCGGGATCCCGGTCCCGCCCGGCCGAGGAGCCGACCACGTAGACGCGGCCGTCGAGATCGAAGTACGCGACCGGGTTGGTGCGCTGCAGACCGCTGCGGGCGCCCGTCGAGGTCAGCAGCAGCAGCGGGGTGCCCTCGAACTGACCGCCGACCGTCCCGCCACGGCGGCGGAACTCATCGATATTGTGCTCGTTGAACTGCCGTTCGGCGTCATCGACCATGTCGGCCATCCTGGCACGGTTTCGCCCGTGGCGGCCGCGGATCTCTGTGAGGATGGGCGCCATGCTTGTACGCCTGATGTCCGTGATGGCTGTTGTCGGGGCCTTGGGGTGCGCGCCCACCCCGACAGCGGCCGCCGACCCCTGCGCCGACGTCGACCTCGTGTTCGCCCGCGGCACCGCCGAGCCACCCGGCCTGGGCCGCGTCGGCGACGCACTGTCGGGCACCCTGGCGCCGATGCTGGGCGGCCGCAGCCTGAGCACCTACGCGGTGAACTATCCGGCCGGCTACAACTTCCTGACCACCGGATGGGGCGCCGACGACGCCCGCGGCCACATCGCCTGGATGGCCGACAACTGCCCGGGCACCCGCATCGTGCTGGGCGGCTTCTCCCAGGGCGCATCGGTGGTGTCGATGCTGGCCGGCGTGCCACCCATCGGCGACCGGATCGGCACCATCGGCTCGGCTCCCCCGCTGGATCCCGCGCTGGCCGGCCGCGTCTCGGCCGTCGCGGTGTTCGGCAACCCGGGCAACCGATTCGGCAGCCCGCTGTCGTCGACGGGTCAGTTCTCCGGCCGCGCGATCGACCTGTGCAGCCAGGGCGACCCGATCTGCGGCGAGGGCCGCAACCGCTCGGCACACAGCAACTACGAGATGCCGCCATACCCCGATCAGGCGGCGTCGTTCATCGCCGCCCGGGTCTGACGGCCCGTGACCGCCCTGGACCGCTTCTTCGAGATCTCGGCGCGCGGGTCCACCGTGGCCACCGAGGTTCGCGGCGGCGTCGTGACGTTCATCGCGATGGCCTACATCGTGGTGCTGAACCCGATCATCCTGTCCGGGGCCGCCGACGTCACCGGACACCACCTGGGCTTCACGCAGGTGTCGGCGGTGACCTCGCTGGCCGCCGGCGTGATGACCATCCTGTTCGGCGTCGTCGCCCGGCTGCCGTTCGCGTTCGCCGCCGGCCTGGGCATCAACTCATTTCTGGCCAGCTCGGTGGTGGGCTCGCTGACCTGGCCCGAGGCGATGGGCCTGGTGGTCATCAACGGCCTGATCATCGTCGCGCTGGCCGTCAGCGGCCTGCGCAAGCTGATCTTCGATGCGGTGCCGATGCCACTGAAACTGGCGATCACCGCCGGCATCGGGCTGTTCATCCTGTTCATCGGTCTGGTCGACGCCGGGTTCGTCGGCTCCACCGGGCTGCCCTCCCCGCCGCTGGGCCTGGGCGCCAAGGGCGCCGGTTCGATCACCACCATCCCGACGGTGATCTTCGTACTCACGCTTCTGGTCACCGGCATCCTGGTGGCCCGGAAAGTTCGCGGCGGCATCCTGATCGGGTTGATCTCAGGAACGGTGGTCGCCGTCGCCGTCGAAGCCGTCTGGCATCTGGGGTCCGCGGTCGACAAACCCGGCGGCTGGAGCCTGTCGGTGCCGACGCTGAGCGGCTCACCGTTCGCGGTGCCGGATCTATCGCTGGTCGGGGATTTCAGCCTGGCCAGTTTCGGGCGCATCGGCATCCTGGCCGGCATCATGCTGGTGTTCACCCTGGTGTTCACCAACTTCTTTGACGCCATGGGCACCTTCACCGGCCTGTCCCGCCAAGCCGGGCTGGCCGACGAGCACGGCAACTTCCCGCGGCTGCAGGCCGCACTGGTGGTCGAGGGCGCCGGCGCGGTGGTCGGCGGCGCGGTGTCGGCGTCGTCGAACACGGTGTTCATCGAATCGGGCACCGGCATCGGCGAGGGCGCCCGGACCGGACTGGCCAGCCTGGTGACCGGCGGCCTGTTCCTCGCCGCGATGTTCCTGACGCCGCTGGCCGCGATCGTGCCCTCGGAGGTGGCCGCCGCCGCGCTGGTCGTCGTCGGCGCCCTGATGGCATCGGTGTTGCGCGACATCGACTTCGACGATTTCAGCGTGACCCTGCCGGTGGTCCTGACGGTTGCCGTGATGCCGTTGTCCTATTCGATCGCCAACGGAATCGGGGTGGGGTTCATCGCGTGGGTGGTGCTGCGCTCGGCGTCCGGCCGGGCCCGAGAGATCAGCCCGCTGCTGTGGGTCGTCGCGGCCGGGTTCCTGTTGTACTTCGCCCGGGGGTCGATCGACACCCTGGTCGGGGTCTGAGCAATCGTGACCAACGGCCCTGCACCTGCGCGCCGAGCGGCCTAACGTGGTAGCCGACATTCCCGGACCCGAGGAGCACGATGTCTGACGCCGAACGCCACGAGAGCATCGTGATCGCGGTCGACGGATCACCGGAGTCCGACGCCGCGGTGCGGTTCGGCACCCGGGAGGCGGTGCTGCGCAACGTGGGCATCGTCCTGCTGAACGTGGTGCCGCGCCACATCACGAGCCGGAGCATCGGGCCCGCGGCGCTGGAGCCGGCCTACACCGAATGGCAACAGGACAATGCGCGCGACGTGCTGGCACACGCCGAAAAGGCCGTGCACGCCGGCGCCGGCCCCGCGCCGGTTCCCGAAATCCGTTCGGAGGTGGTGTATTCGGCGGTCGTGCCCGCGCTCACGGAAGCGTCCAAACATGCCGCCATGGTGGTGGTCGGCTGCCGGGGCCGCGGCGCGATCGGCCGGCTGACCCTCGGTTCGACCAGCAGCGGTCTGATCCACCACGGCCACGGCCCCATCGCCCTGGTTCGCGCGGACGAGGCCCGGGCTCCCGACGACGTGGCACCCGTCCTGGTCGGGGTCGACGGGTCCCGGGCATCGGTGGCGGCCACCGCGCTGGCCTTCGACGAAGCATCGCGGCGCGGGGTGGACCTGGTCGCGTTGCACGCCTGGAGCGATCTGAGCTACTCGCCCTACGCGATCGCCGACCAGTCCTATGAGGCGCAGGGACATGAGATCCTCGCCGAACGGCTCGCGGGCTGGCACGAACGCTATCCCGACGTCACGGTGCACCGGCAGATCGTCACGGACCGGCCCGCGCACTGGCTGATCGACGGCTCACAGCAGGCCCAGCTGGTGGTGGTGGGCAGCCACGGCCGCGGCGGCTACATCGGGATGCTGCTGGGATCCGTCAGCACCGCCGTGGTCCACGCCGCGCACTGCCCGGTCATCGTCGTACGGCCACGCTGAGCGCATCCCCAGATGAGCAGCCACACGACCATCAGCTTCGGCGACGCCGGCCTGTTCCGTCTGGTCGACGCGCTGATCGAGCGCGGTTACCAGGTGGTGGGACCCACCCTGCGGGAGAACGCCATCACGCTGGCCACGCTCACCTCCGCCGACGATCTGCCCCGCGGCTGGGGCGTGCACACCGGGCCCGGACACTACCGGGTCCACGGCCGCAACGACGGCGCGCGGTTCGCGCACTCGGCCGGACCCCAATCCTGGAAGCAGTTCCTGCATCCGCCCCGGCGCCGACTGTGGTCGGGCGCACCCGACCTCGCCGACGAACCCGCCGAGTCCGCTGACGACGAAATATCCTCTGCCCCTTATGCTTTCCTCGGGGTGCGGGGCTGCGACCTGGCCGCCATCGCCACCCTGGACCGGGTCCTGGCGGGCGGCGCCCACCCCGACGGCGCCTACGCGCGGCGGCGACGGGGGATTTTCGTGGTCGCCGTCGACTGCACCGAACCCGGCGGGGTGTGCTTCTGCGCGTCGATGGGCACCGGCCCGGGTGTGCAACCCGGTTACGATCTGGCGCTGACCGAACTCGTCGACGGCGACACCTGCCGCTACATCGTCGAGGTGGGCAGCGCGGCCGGCGCGGAGGTGCTGACCGCGGTGCCGCACGAGGTCGCCACCGAGGATCAGGTCGCGGCCGCGACGGCCGCCGTGCGCGAGGCGGCCGACCACATGGGCCGGCAGATGCCCGAGGTGGACCTGCGGGCACTGCTGGCGCGGTCCCGGGACTCGGCGCACTGGGAGGACGTCGCCGACCGGTGCCTGACCTGCGGCAACTGCACCATGGTCTGCCCGACCTGCTTCTGCACCGGCACCGAGGACGTCAGCGACCTCGCCGGAGATCACGCCGAACGCTGGCAGCACTGGACGTCGTGCTTCGAACTGGACTTCTCGGTGATGCACCAGGGCAGCGTGCGGCAGTCCGGGGCCGCGCGCTACCGGCACTGGATCACGCACAAACTCGGCACCTGGCACGACCAGTTCGGCTCGTCGGGATGCGTGGGCTGCGGACGGTGCATCGCCTGGTGCCCGACCGGGATCGACATCACCGCGGAAATGACCACACTGGCCGAACTCGATGGGCCCCAAGATGATTGATGGCTCACCGATGACCCCGGTGCCGTACCGGGTCCGCGCCAAGGTCGCCGAGAACGCCGAGTCGGCGACGCTGACGCTGGAACCGGTGGCCGGCCGCCTGGCCACCCCGGCGCCCGGCCAGTTCGTCATGCTCTACGCGTTCGGAGTCGGTGAGATCCCGATGTCCTACAGCGGGGATCCCGCCGGCGACGCCGCCGCCGGGACGCTGACGCACACCATCCGCAGCGTCGGGGCCGTCAGCGCAGCGCTGCACGACGCCGGCGTCGGCGACGTGGTGGGGGTGCGCGGCCCGTTCGGCACCAGCTGGGATCTGTCCGCCGCCGCGGGCCGCGACCTGGTCATCGTGGCCGGGGGCTGCGGACTGGCGCCGCTGCGGCCACTGGTGCTCACGGCGCTGGCCGAGCGCGGTCGTTTCGGCAGCGTCGTGCTGATCGTCGGCGAGCGCACCCCGGGCCATTTCCTGTTCGGTCCCGAACTGGACGTGTGGGCGGCCGATCCGGCGCTGCGGGTCATCCGCACCGTCGACCACCCGGATCCGGGCTGGTCCGGCGACGTCGGGGTGATCACCGAACCGCTGCGGCGGCTATCGCTGCGGCCCGAGGCGACCACCGCGTATCTGTGCGGACCCGAGCCGATGATCCGGTTCGGGGCGGCGGCGCTGCTCGACAACGGCGTCGCCGCCCAAGACATCCAGGTGTCCCTGGAGCGAAACATGCAGTGCGGCATCGGATTATGCGGACACTGCCAGCTCGGCCCGCTGCTGCTGTGCCTGCACGGCCCAGTGGTCGACTACCAGGTTGCCGGCGAACTGCTGCGGATCGGGGAACTGTAGATGAGCCCACCCACGCTCGCGATCTGGAAGTTCGCCTCCTGCGACGGATGCCAGCTGACCCTGCTCGACTGTGAGGACGAGTTGCTGGAGGTGGCCGGCCGGTTCCGCATCGCTGACTTCGCCGAGGCCTCCAGCGCGCGCATCGACGGTCCCTACGACGTGTCGCTGGTCGAAGGGTCCGTCACCACCGAGACCGACCGGCGGCGCATCCTCGCGATCCGCGAGCAGAGCCGGGTGCTCGTCACCATCGGGGCCTGCGCGGCGGCGGGCGGGATCCAGGCGCTGCGCAACCTGGCCGACGTGGACGAGTTCGCCGCGGCCGTCTATCCGCAGCCCGGCTACATCGACACCCTGGCCACCTCTACCCCGGCGTCGGCGCACGTGACGGTCGACTACACGCTGCACGGCTGTCCGATCGACCGCGGCCAGCTGCTGGAGACGCTGGCGGCCCTGTTGATCGGCCGCAAGCCGCGGCTGCCGGCTTCGCCGGTGTGCACCGAATGCAAACGCCGCGGCACCGTCTGCCTGACCGTCGCCGAGGGCATCCCGTGTCTGGGCCCGGTGACCCGCGCGGGCTGCGGTGCGCTCTGCCCGGCGCACCACCGCGGGTGCTTCGGCTGTTTCGGGCCGGCCGACCAGCCGGCCACTCCCACGCTGATCCCGCTGCTGCGCCGGGATCACATGTCCGACAACGACATCGACCGGGTGTTCGCGACGTTCAACGTGGCGGCGCCCTGGCAGCCGGAGGGCAGATGACGACCCGCAATCTGTCGCTGGAGTTGATGACCCGGGTCGAAGGCGAAGGCTCGTTCAGCGTCACCCTGGACGGCGACCGGGTGGAGCACGCCCGGTTGCGGATCTTCGAGCCGCCCAGGTTCTTCGAGGCCTTCCTGCGCGGCCGCGCCGCCGCCGAGACCCCCGACATCACCGCCCGGATCTGCGGCATCTGCCCGGTCGCCTACCAGACCAGCGCGTGCAACGCCGTCGAGAACGCGTTCGGTGTGCACCTCGATCCGATGGTGGCCGCCCTGCGCAGGCTGCTGTACTGCGGCGAGTGGATCAGCAGCCATACCCTGCACATCTATCTGCTGCACGGCCCGGATTTCCTCGGCTATCCGGACGCGATGACGATGGCCGCCGATCACCGCGGCGCCGTCGAGCGGGGGCTGGCGCTGAAGAAGACCGGCAACGAGTTGATGGAACTGATCGGTGGCCGCGCCGTGCATCCCGTGAACGTCCGGCTCGGTGGCTTCTACTCCGTCCCGGACCGCGACGGGCTCGCGCCGATCACCGAACGGCTGCGCCGGGCACTGGATCTCGCGCTGGAGACCGTGCAGTGGGTGGCGGGCCTGCCCTTCCCGGACCTCGAGGTCGACCACGAGCTGCTGGCCGTGCAGACGCCGGACCGGTACGCCATCGAGACCGGGTCGATGACCAGCAGCACCGGATTGCGTTTCGGCCCCGAGCAATTCGACGACCATGTGACGGAAATCCAGGTTCCGCACTCCACGGCGCTGCAGGCCCACCTCGACGGCCGCCGGTTCCTGACCGGCCCGCTGGCCCGCTACTCGCTGAACTCCGCGCAGCTGTCCCCGCTGGCGCGGGAGGCCGCCGCCGCCGCCGGGCTCGGGACGCAGTGCCGAAACCCGTTCCGCAGCATCGTCGTCCGCGCGGTCGAGGTGGTCTACGCGGTGGAGGAGGCGCTGCGGATCATCGCCGACTACCGCCGGCCGGACCGCCCGTTCAGCGATGTCACACCGCGCGCCGGCGTCGGTCACGGCGTCAGCGAGGCGCCCCGCGGCCTGCTCTACCACCGCTACGAACTCGACGCCGGCGGAACCGTCCAAGCCGCCCGCATCGTCGCGCCCACCTCCCAGAACCAGGGGGCGATGGAGCACGACCTGGCCACGGTGGTCGCCGCCAACACCAGTCTCGACGACGCCGCGCTGACCACCCTGTGCGAGAAGACCATTCGCTGCTACGACCCGTGCATCTCGTGTGCCGCACACTTCCTGACGCTGACGGTGCGGCGGCGATGACCGTCGAGGATGTCGTCGTGATCGGTGTCGGCAACCGCTATCGCCGCGACGACGGCGTCGGACCGGCCGTCGCGGACCTCTGTGCGGCCCGGCACCCGCCCGGGGTCCGGGTGGTGACCGAACCGGCCGACCCCGTCGACCTGCTCGACGCCTGGACGGGCATGCGGTTGGCCGTGCTGGTCGATGCCGCGGTCACGGGCGCCGCCCCGCCCGGCAGCGTGACATCCTGCCGCGCAACGGATCTCGCCGCCGCCCCGGTGAACAGCTCGCACGGCGTGGACCTCGCCGCGGTGGTCCGGCTGGGGCGGGCGCTGGACCGGTTGCCGGGCGAGCTGGTGGTGGTCTGCGTCGAGGCCGGCGACACCGGTCACGGGCCGGGTCTGACACCCGCCGTCGCCGCGGCCGTGCCGGCCGCGGCGGACGTTGTGCTCGCCGCCATCACCGAACGCCGAGCGCCGATTCCAGCTCGTCGAATGCCGTCTCGGTGAGCGGTATCAGCGTCGCGATGTCGGGCACCAGGTTTCGGCCGGCGACGTAGCCGAACGAGACCGTCTCGGCGTAGGAGCACATCGTGGCGTTCAGGCCCAGACCGTCGAACACCGTCGAGATCGGGTACAGCGAATCCAGATGCGCGCCGTTGAAGTACATCTCGGTCGCGGGGCCGCGCACGTTGGAGATCGGCACGTTGTAGCCGGTCCGCCACTTGGGCATCAACGGCAGTAGCGAGAGCAGCAGGCTCGGTGCCAGATTCGGCACCGTCAACAGGGTGGTCACCGTGGAGCCGCGCCGGGCCACCTGGTCCTTGGCCCACGTCATCGAACGGTGGATGCGGGCCAGCCGCTCGGCGGGATCGTCCAGGTCGGTGCCGAGTGGGCACTGCTGCAGTCCGAACAGGTTGCCGTGACCGGCCTGCGCCGCCTCGCCGTCGACACGCACCGACACCGGGCAGAAGCCGACCAGTGAGCGGCCCGGCAGTTCGTCGTGGGCGATCAGCCATCCGCGCAGCGCACCGGACACGACGGAGGTCAGCACGTCATTGTTGGTCACCCCGGCCGCATCCTGGATCGCCTGCACGCGTTGCAGCGGCCAGGAGCCGCCGGCGACGGCCCGGTGCGGCCCCAGCCGGCGGTTGAATCGGGTGTGGGGTGCGGTGAGCGGAAACGGACTGTCACCGTTGAGGGCGCCGGCGAGGTAGTCGGCCCCACCGCTGATCACGTTGCGCGCCAACCCGATCGAGGACAGCCCGGCGTCCAGCAGGGAACGCACGGCGGACATCGGGTTGAGCCCGCGACCCGGCGCCGGCTCGGCGGACGGCGCGGGCGAATGTTCACCGGTGACGTAGAAGGGTTTCACCGACCGGTCGGACGGATCGGTGCTCAGTCCGTCGGTGATCATCTGCATGCCCTCGACGCCGTCGACCAGGGTGTGGTGCATCTTGATGTAGAAGGCGAACCGGTGGTCGGGCAGCCCGTCGATGAGGTAGGCCATCCACTGCGGCTTGTGCCGTTCGAGTGGCCGGGAGTGCAGGTCGGCGATCAGGTCCCACAGCGCATGTTCGCCGGAACCCGGCGGGAGGATCCGGGCCTGCATGTGTTCGGGCAGGTCGACCTCGACTTCCTCCCAGTTCCACAGGCCCAGGGTGTCGATGCCGATGTGCGGGCGCCGGCGCAGCCGCGGGTCGATCTCGCCGCCGCTCATCAGGGTGTGCCGGTGCAGATCGTCGGTGAAGTGCGGGCCGGCATCGGGCGGCGGCGTGAAGATCAGCAGTGCGCCGACGTGCATCGGGCTGGACAGCGCCTCCCCGGTGATCATGGCCGCGTCCAGGCCGTCCATGATGTCCATCAGGCGTCCGCTGCGATCAGGCCGGACTGCACGATCGCGTCGTCGATGAACTTCTGCACGGGCCGGGCGGTGAAGAAGCCGGTGTGTCCGCCGCGGTACCAGACGATCTCGGGTCGGCCCCAGTGCTCCCACAGCCGGACCACCTGTTCGTGCGGGTGGACCAACCGGTCGGCGACACCGCCGTAGATGAACCGGCCCGCCATCGGCACCTTCGGTGTCAGCGACAGGGGCGACACCATCCGCCCGAGGGGCGCCGCGAGTTCGACCACCCGCAGGCGCGGGTCGCCACGGTGGAATCCGGCGTGGCGGGCCAGCAGTTCGACGAGATCGGCGACCGGGACGCCGAGCACCGCACACGTCAGGTCGTCGTCGATGCTGGCCACCAGCGCCGCGACGTATCCCCCCATGGAGATGCTGTTGAGCCCGATCCGCTGGCCGGGTTCCTGCGCCCGGATCCACGCCAGCAGCCGGCGCACGTCCCAGACGGCCTGGGCGGCGAAGTGCCCGTCGTCGAGGATCTCCTCACCGGGAAACGCCTTGCCCTTGGGCAGTCCGCGCCCTCGCGGCCCGTGCTGAGGCAGAACCGGGATCGCGATGTTGAGCCCGAGGTCGTCGTGCAGGTGCCAGGCCCGGAAGAGCGTCAGATCCAGTGCGGCCCGGCCCATTTCGGTGCCGTGGATGCACACCAGCCACGGCCGCGGCTCACTGTGGCGCAGCATCAGCCCATACACCTGCTCGTTGGCGGTGTAGCTCAGCCAGCGCTCGCGGCCGGGGTCGCCCTCCTCCGGGGCGTAGCCGCTGTCGAAGACGAAGCGTTCGTAGGTACGGCCGCGCTGGCTCACCGGATGGATCTGGATGTCGGTCAGCGGCGGGGGCGGCGCGAACAGCAGGGCGGGATCGTCGAGCCAGCCCTTGGCGCCGTAGAACTCGAGCGCCGCCCGCACCTCCCCCTCGATCCGGTCGAAGGCCGCACCGTTGCTCAGCGGTCGCTGCGTGCGCAGACCGATCAGCACGAGCTCGTCGCGCAGCGCGTGGGTCACCAGGGTCACCGAGGGGCGGGCGAGCGGCAGCGCACCCTCCCGGCCACGGAGGTAATGCTTCCATGCGCCCGCGTAGTAGCGGCCCGTTCGGGTCAGCGGCGCCAGCGCCGACTCGACCGCCGCGATGCCGGATGGCCGTGGGCCGGGGGTTGTCGGTTGTCCTGTCTCGTTCATGAGTTCACCTCCGGATAGTCCCCGTTGTCGGCGTCGCGCAGGGCGCGCGATCGCTCCCGTCAGCGCGTTGCCGATACGGGCGCCCCGCCGGGACGGTCCGTCGGTTCGGGCGCCGGGTATCTCAGCAGGGCCCCGATCCCATCGGCGAGCGCGAGGTCGTCGGCCGCGTGCACCACCCGCGCCCCGACCGCCAGTGCGGCGAACGGTAGCGCTTCGTCCGCGCGGACCACCTCGGACACCGATTGGCCCAGGTCGGAGAGCGTGTCGGGGTCGGGTGCCAGCACGGTGCGTTCGGATCCGGTCAACACCGTCCCATCGCCGAGGCCCCCGATGATGAGGGTGTCGACGTCGCCGGCGCGCAGTGCCGCGCACACCGCGGCCAGCCCCTCGGCGGCCAGTCCCGAGCCGCGGCCGATCTCGGCCCGGAACCGCATGTCGGTGTCCTCGACCGTCGCGTCGCGGTGCCGGTCGAGTTCCGCCACGATGGATTCGTCGGCCTCGTCCTCGTCGGCCCGACGGCCCGTGGCACCCGCGGGCAACTGTGACACGCGGCCGGCGATCCGGGCGGGCAGCGCCGCCAACGTCGCGGCGCGGGCCTGCACCTCGCCCGCGACGAACAGCACCTCCGCGCCGGTCTGGTCCATCAGCGCGGTCAACCGGTCGGCGACGGCACGGATGTTCATCCGCACCGCCTCCTCGGCCGAGCCCTCCAGGTCGCGCAGTCCGTACCAGCCGGCGGTGTGCGGCTTGTGCACCGGAAATCCTTCGCCCTCAACGGTTTCGGTGCGCACGCGGTCATCCTGGTGCACCGTGATGTCGGCGCCCAGATGATCGACGGCGGCAAAAACATACGGTGGCTGCCACGCGTCGAGCAGGGGCAGGAAGTAGGGATATTCCGAAACCCGCACGGTGGTGTTGGGCGGCGGGCTCGGCATCCGCGCGTCGACGAGCACCCGGTCCTCGGCGGCGATCACCGCGTGGCCCCACCGGCCGACCGCCGGCTGACCGTGCAGGACGGCCTGCTGCACCGCGGCGACCGTGGCCTCGGGTGCACCGCTTTCCTGCAGGTGCCGGTGGATGTCGCGCCACCGCGTCTGGAGCACGGCGCTCGCGTCGACGCTGTCGCCGGAGTCGTCGAAGAACACCGAAACATATGGTCCGTGGACCTTGGTGAGCGGTGTGAGGTGTTCTGACCTCATGGTGTCTCCTTCCCCCGGGATGCTCCGTCGGCCGCGCACACCGCCACGTGGGCACCGGCGGGGTTCCCGACTCCATCGTGCCCCCCGCGGCCCCGTCTGGCGAGGTACACCGGACCGGATTCGCGAGGACTTTAGGCCCCGGCTCCATCCACCCAATCCGGCGGCACGGCGCCGGCGGCTGTGATCTGATTTCCGGTGACCCGACCGGGCGGTGGCGGCGGCGGAGGGAGCACCGATGCACTGGTTCGCCGACAGCCCGTTGCTGACATTGTTCTTCTGCGTCGGCGTCGGCAGCCTGTTCGGCCGAATCCGGTTCGGGCCCATCTCGTTCGGCCCGGCCGGGGCGTTGTTCGCGGCGCTGGCGCTCTCGGCGATCGAACCGGACGTGGCGCTGCCGCCGTTGATCACGTCGTTGTCGCTGTGTGTGTTCTGCTACATGGTGGGCATCGCCGCGGGCCCGGCGTTCCTGGCCGCGTTGCGCACCGGCTGGCAGCCGGTGGTGGTGTCCCTGGTGGCGGTCACGGCGATGGCCGGTGCGGCACTCGGCGTCGGCAAGGCCTTCGGATTCGACATCGGCACCATCGCCGGCGCGTTTTCCGGCGCGGGCACGGCGACCGCCGCGCTGGGCGCCGTGCAGCAGCAGCTCGCCGGGGGCGGCGACATCCCGCCCGAACCGGCCATCGGTTACGCCGTCGCGTATCCCATCACGGTGCTGTTGACCATCCTGGCCTGCTCGTATCTGATCGGCGCCGGCAAACGCCGACCGACCGCGGAGGACCGCGAGACGGTGGCCCCGATCGTCGTGCGCACCCTCGAGCTCGTCGGCGACCCCGGGTGCACGGTGGCCGAATTCGAGGCCCGCCACCGGGCGGTGGTGTCCCGACTGACCCGCGGGCACCACACCGTCGTCGCGCACGAGGCCGAGCCGCTGGCGGCCGGGGACCTGCTGACGATCACCGCGCGCGAGGACATCGCCGACGGCCTGGTGACCGCGGTGGGACACCCGGCCCCCGAGGAACCGTGGCTGGACCGCAGCGAGATCGACTTCCGCCGGGTGACGCTGTCGAATCCGGCCTACGTCGGCCGTGAACTGCACGACCTGCGGATGGCGGAACGGTTCGACGCCGTGGTGAGCCGGGTGCGCCGCGGTGACATCGACATCATCGCCGCGCCGGATCTGGTACTGCAGAGCGGCGACCGGCTGCGAGTCACCGCGCCGCGCGGGCGGCTGGCCGAGATCGCCACGGCGCTGGGCGATTCCGAACGCACCGCCGGCGACATCAACGCGATCGGGCTGGGCCTGGGACTGGCCATCGGCCTGTTGCTGGCGTTCGTCAAGATCCCGCTGCCCGGCGGCGGTGTCCTGGTGCTCGGCACGGCCACCGCCCCGTTGATCGTCGGCGTGGCGCTCGGCGCCATCGGACGCACCGGCCCGATCATCTGGACGCTGCCCGGAAACGTGGCCAACACGCTGAATCAGTTCTCGCTGTTGATCTTTCTGGTCGCGGTCGGCACCGGCGCCGGCGCGGGCCTGGTGCAGGCGCTGGCCGCCGACGGCCCGCAGTTGGTGTTGCTGGGCCTGGCGATCTCGGCGGCGCACGCGCTGATCTGTGTGATCGGGCTGCGTGCGGTGCTGCGCTACGGCACCGCGCGTGCGCTCGGCGGGCTGACCGGCTCGCAGCTCAACCCGGCGCCCTACGCGTACGCGATGACCAAGATGCCCGATCAGCGGGTCGCGGTCGGCTACGCCGTGCTGTTCCCGGTTTCGATGATCCTCAAGGTGTTCCTGGCCCAGCTGATGGTCGTCTACTTCTGAAGCAGCCCGGACTGCACGATCGCGGCATCGATGAACTGCTGCACCGGTTTTCCGAAGAAGCCGGTGTGCCCGCCGGAGTACCAGATGATCTCGGGCCGGCCCCAGTGTTCCCACAGCCGCTCGACCTGTTCGCGCGGATGCACCAGCCGGTCGGCGACACCGCCGTAGATGAACCTGCCCTGCGGTGGCACCCGCGGCTGCAACGACAGCGGTGAGGTCATGGCGCCGAGGGGTGCGGCCAATTCCATCGTGCGGCGGCGGGGATCGTCGGGCCCGAAGCCGGCGTGCCGGCCCAGCAGACTCACCAGGTCGGCGACCGGCACCCCGAGGATCGCGCACTTCAGCCCGTCCTCGAGGCTGGCCACCAGCGCCGAGATGTAGCCGCCCATGGACAGCCCGTTCAGCCCGATCGCCGAAGCGGGTTCGGTGGCGCGGATCCAGCGCAGCAGCCGTCGCACATCCCACACGGCCTGGGCGGCGAAGTGCACGTCGTCCATCACGTCGTCGCCGGGGAACGCCTTGCCCTTGGGCACGCCGCGCGACCGCGGGCCGTGCATCGGGTGCACCGGCACGACCACGTTGAGGCCGAAATCCCGGTGCAGATGCCAGGCCCGGAACAGTGTCAGGTCCACCCCGGCGCGCCCCATCTCCAGGCCGTGCACGCACACCAGCCACGGCCGTGGTTCGGGATGGCGCAACATCAGCCCGTACACCGTGGCGTTGCCGGTGTAGGTGGTCCAGCGCTCCCCACCGGGCTCGCCCTCGGCGGGGGTGTAGCCGCTGTCGAAGAGGAACCGCCGGTAGCTGCGGCGCCGATGGGTGACCGGCAACATGGTCAGCTCGGTCAGCGGCGGCGGCGGGGCGAAGAACGCGGCGGGGTTGGCCAGATAACCACGCTCGCCGTAGAACTCGAGCGCCGCGGCAACCTCCCGCTCGATGGGCCCGTAGGCGTCGGCGCCGGTGAGCGGCCGCTGGGTGCGCAACCCGGACAGGACGATCTCGTCGCGCAGCGCGTGGGTGGCCAGCCGCAACGTCGGGCGGGCCACCGGCAAGGCCGACTCCTGCCTGGATCGGTAGTGCCGCCAGGCTCCCGCGTAATACCGCCCGGTCTTGGCGAATGGCCGAAAGATGTTGCTGAGCGGGTCGGTCACATTCCCGATGCTAACCGCGGTGGGCCGCACCACGCACCTGTGGGCACCTGTCTTCGGGCGCCGTTTAGTATCGACCGATCGTGACCGAGCAGCCCCCGGACGAAGCCGCCCCGTCGCGGCGGCCCCACATCCTTCGGCTGGCGCTGTTCGCGGGTTTCCTGCTGGTGCTCTTCTATCTGGTGGCCGTGCAACGGGTCATCGACGTCGACGACGTCCGCGACATGGTCCGCGCGACCGGCCCGGCCGCACCGCTGGCCTACGCCGCGGTCTCGGCGCTGCTCGGCGCGATCTTCGTGCCCGGCCCGATCCTGGCCGCCGGCAGCGGCTTCCTGTTCGGGCCGATCCTCGGCACCTTCGTCACGCTGGCCGCATCCGTCGGCACCGCCGTGGTGGCCAGCCTGGCGGGCCGGCGGGCCGGACGCGAGAGCGCCCGCGCGCTGCTGGGCCCGCAACGTGCCGACCGGCTCGACGACCAGATCCGGCGGCGCGGGCTGTGGGCGGTGGTCGGGCAGCGGTTCGTGCCCGGCCTGTCGGACGCGCTGGCCGCCTATGCGTTCGGCGCCTTCGGAGTTCCGTTGTGGCAGATGGCCGTCGGCGCGTTCATCGGCTCCGTGCCGCGGGCGTTCGTGTACACCGCGCTGGGCGCCTCGATCGGGGATCTGTCGGCCCCGCTGGCCTATACGGCGATCGCCGTCTGGTGCGTGACGGCCGTCATCGGGGCGGTCACCGCGCATCGGGGGTACCGCAAGTGGCGCGGCCGCGGCGAGCGGTCCTCCTGAGCCCGTTCCCGTTTTCGTGTGTGACCATTGGCGAATGGTCTGTGCCCTCGCCCGATTCGCCGTCGCACTCATCCCGGCCGCCGCCGTCGTGGTGGCCCCCGTCCCGGCCGCGGTGGCCGACGTCTGTCCCGACGTCGAGCTGGTGTTCGCGCGCGGCACCAACGAACCGCCGGGGATGGGCCGGGTCGGCGATGCGGTGTACCAGGACCTGCAGGGTGCGCTCGGCGGGCGCAGCGTCGGCGCCTACGGGGTGAATTACCCGGCCAGCTACAACTTCCTGACGGCGCTCGCCGGCGTCGACGACGCCCGGGGGCACATCGCCGCGATGGCCGCCGACTGCCCGAACACCCGGATCGCGCTGGGCGGGTTCTCGCAGGGCGCCGCGGTGGTGTCGATGCTGGCCGGGGTGTCACCGATCCCGCTGGAGGGGGCCGCCCGCTTCGTCCCGCCGTCGCTGTCCCCGGATCTGGCGCGAAAGGTCGCCGCGGTCACGGTATTCGGCAATCCGGCGTCCGAACAGGGCCGCCCGCTGACGACGACGGGCATCTTCGCCGGGCGCGCGATGGATGTGTGCGACCCGGGTGATCCGGTCTGCGCCGGCGGCGACGACGTCAACGCGCACCGCACCTACGAACTCGGGCCGGGGCCAGCCGACGCCGCGAACTTCATCGCCGCGCGGGTCTGAGCGGCGTCCGCCCGATGAACGAACGGGAACCCTTCACGCCGTCGCTGGACTGGGGTCACGCCCTGGCCGATTCGCTGCTGTGGGTGGGCAAGGCCTGGCTGATCGCGGCGGTGTGCACCCTGGCGGTGCTGTTCGTGATCGCCAGGTTCACCACCTGGGGCGGGCAGTTCTGGTATGTGACGCGGGGGTACTTCAGCGGCCGGCACAGCATCCGGCCGTGGCTGTCGCTGGCCGCGATGCTGCTGTCGGTGATCATCGACGTCCGGCTGGCAGTCCTGTTCACCTATCAGAGTCGCGATCTGTACAACGCCGGGGTGGTCATCGGATCGGGGCTGGCCACCGGTGACGAGGCCACCAGAACGGCAGGCGTCCACGGCTTCTGGGTGTCGCTGGTGGTGTTCTCGATCCTCGCGGCCATCCTGGTGACCCGGGTGATGGTCGACCTGTTCATCACGCAGCGGTTCATGCTGGCCTGGCGCGCGTGGCTGACCGACCGGCTCACCGGCGACTGGCTCGACGGGCGGGCCTACTACCGGGGCCGGTTCATCGACGAGGGCATCGACAACCCCGATCAGCGCATCCAGTCCGATATCGACGTGTTCACCGCGCTGTCGGGCCCGCAGCCCAACACCCCGCACCAGACCAGCAGCGGCACACTGCCGTTCGGGGCGATCAGGTCGATCGTGTCGGTGGTCTCGTTCGCCGGGATCCTGTGGGCGCTGTCCGGTGAACTGTCCCTGTTCGGTGTGACCATCCCCAAGGCGATGTTCTGGGTCGTGTTCGGCTACGTCGCGGTGGCCAGCCTGATCGCGTTCGCGCTCGGCCGCCCGCTGATCCGGCTGAGCTTCAACAACGAGAAGTTCAACGCCGCGTTCCGCTATGCGTTGGTGCGGCTGCGCGACGCGGCCGAATCCGTGGCGCTCTACCGCGGCGAACTCGCCGAGCGGTTGCAGCTGCGGTCGAGGTTCGAACCGGTGGTGTCGAACTACAAGAGATTCGTGAACCGGACGATGGTGTTCACCGGCTGGAACCTGTCGGTCAACCACATCATCATCCCGCTGCCGTGGATCGTGCAGGCGCCGCGGCTGTTCACCGGCCAGATCAAGCTCGGCGACATCCAGCAGTCGGTGGGAGCGTTCGGGGCGGTCCAGGACGCGTTGTCGTTCTTCCGGAATTCCTATGACGTGTTCGCCGGATACCGGGCGTCGATCATCCGGCTCCACGGTCTGGTGATCGCCAACGAGCAGAGTCGCGAGCTGCCGACGGTGGCGGTGGCGCCGAGCACCGATGGATCGATCGCGCTGGCGGACGTCGAGGTCCGCACCCCGGCGGGCGAACAGCTGGTCAGCGATCTGGATCTGCACCTGAGCGCCGGCGACGCGATGATCATCACCGGCAAGTCGGGCACCGGGAAGTCGACCCTGCTGAAGAGCCTGGCGCAGCTGTGGCCGTACGCGTCGGGTTCGATGGATGCCCCGGGCGGCCCGAACGAAACCATGTTCCTGTCGCAGCTGCCCTATGTGCCGCTGGGCGATCTGCGCACCGTGGTGTCGTATCCCCATGAGCCGGGCCAACTTTCCGACGACGAGCTCCGCGAGGCCCTGCTGGCCGTGGCGCTGCCGCGCTATGTCGACCGTCTCGACGAAGTGGCCGACTGGGCCAAGGTGCTCTCCCCCGGCGAGCAGCAGCGCATCGCGTTCGCCCGGGTGCTGCTGACCAGGCCCAAGGCGGTGTTTCTCGACGAGGCGACCTCCGCGCTGGACGAACCGCTGGAGTTCATGATCTACAGCCTGGTGCGAAAAGAGTTGCCGCACACGGTGTTCGTCAGCGTCACGCACCGCAGCACCGTCACCCGGCATCACAACCTGCATCTGGAGTTGCTCGGCCAGGGCCGCTGGGAGTTCTCGCCGGTAGCCGCCTGACGCCCTCCCCCAATCTGTTCACTGACACCCTCCCCCAATCTATTCAGCGGTGGCTGCGCCATCGTGCGAGTGGACCTCGCAGTGGCCGCTGAACAGATTGCGTCAGGACGGCCAGCGCCGCAACGAGCAGGGCCGCCGCGATCACCGCGAGGATGGCGTCGATGCCGGCCCCGGTGTCCATGCCGCGGTGCTGCAGCGTCCCCAGTGCGGTGCCCGCCACGGCCACCCCGACGCCGGCCAGGGTGACCAGCGAGGTCAACGTCACCCCCGCCGCCCCGCCGGCGCGCTCGGGCGCGATGACCGCCTGGGTGGCGACGGTGGTGAATGCGTAGACCAGGCCCATCGTGAAGCCGCACAGCGTCAGTGAGAACAGGTAGGGCACCCAGGCGCCGGAGGCGGCCAACACGCCCAGTGACACCGCGGCGGCCGCACAGCCGATGCCCATCACCGGAACCGGGGCCAGCGGCGGCGACAGCCGGCCCGAGATGGTGCCGCCCAGTGCCGCACCGGCCGACGGCCCCAGGAAAGCCAGGCCGGCCAGCATCGGGTCGAGCCCGCGGACCTGCTGCAGGTTCATCGTCGACAGATACACCGTGACGGCATAGGCGATGTTGGCTACCGTGCCGGCGACGACGAGGACCGCGAAGGTCGGATCCCGCAACAGCGACAGGTCGACAAGCGGCCAGCGGACCCGGTTCTCGACGACGACGAACGCCGCCAACAGCGCCATCGAGGCCACCGCCGCACCGACCGTCGCCGCCGACGCCCAGCCCCAGGCCGGCGCCCGGTCGAACGCCAGGGTGAACAAGCCGATTCCCGTGACGACCAACGCCAGCCCGGTGACGTCGATTCGGCGCGGGACGGTTTCGTCGACGGACGACGGAATCGTCTTGGCGCCCAGGGCGAATGACAGCGCCGCGAACGGCACCAGCAGCCAGAAGACGGCCCGCCAGCCGACGGCGCCGGTCAGCAGGCCGCCCACCAACGGGCCGGCCGCATTGCCCAGACCCGCGATACCGTAGGCCGTGCCGATGGCCCAGCCGGACCGTTCGACCGGGAACGCGTTGGTCAGGACGCTGACCGAGACCGGGAAGATGAACGCGGCGCCGAGTCCCTGCAACGCGCGAAACCCGATGACGGCAGCGGCGTTCGGCGCCACCGCGCACAGGATCGACGCGACCCCGAAGAGCGCGATGCCGCACAGCAGCGCGGGCCGGCGCCCGAAGATGTCGCCGATGCGGCCGGCGGGCACCATGAAGGCGCCCAGCGCCAGCATGTAGATGCTGACCACCCACTGCATGTCCGTCGTGCTGCTGCCCAGGTCGGCGGCCATCCGCGGCAGGGCGAGATTGACTGCGAAATAGTCGATCTGGACGCAGAACAGCGCCGTCGAGACCGCCACCAACAACCACCGGCGCCCACGGTCGGCCTCCCCTGCCACGGGGTCAGCCTACGGCCAGCAGCCAGGCGACACCGTCACCTTCACCGGACCCGATCATCGTCATGCCGGGGAAGGTCGCGGCCAGCTCACCGCGTCGAGCTCCGTACCGCCCCGCGCTCAGCGCGCAGATCGCCAGCAGGCCACCGGGCGCCAGCCGCGCGGTGATCGCCGCACTGAGCAGCGGATCCCAAAAGCGATAACACACAATCACATTGGCCGGATCACCCGGCGGCAGTCCGTCGTCGAGGTCGGCTACCTCGAAGCGGCAGCGGTCGGCGACCCCGTTGCGACGCGCGAGAGCCCGCGCTCGGCCCACCGCGACAGGCGAGACGTCCACACCCCGCATCGTGACCCCGCGGCCGGCCAGCCAGACGCTGAGCGCCCCCTGCCCGCAGCCCAGATCCAGCCCGTCCCCGGCGGTCGGGAACGCGTCGGCGAACGGCGCGAACTCGGCCGGTGCGGCAGGGGCGTCCGGCAACGGCCGGCCGGCATACCTGGCGTCCCAGCGCCGGCGGTCCTCGCGGCTCATCCGATCAGCATAGGAACCCCGCGGCACCTCACCTGCTCACGGTGCCGCCCGGTCCCCTTCCGTCGTGCTACGACGAGATTGGCAACAGGGCTGCGCCACAAGGTCAAAACGGCGAAAAGCGCAACCCTGGTGTGTATTTCGGCGAGTTCGACGCCAGGGTCGCCCTCACGTCATACTCGCCCGGATCGACACCATGGCTGTGGAATTCGGGCAATGGCCGCAAATCGACAGCCCCGATGTCGATCTCGCTCTAGCTTTGCGATGAGGATGCGGGACCGGCCGGCCGCGCTAACCGGACCGCGTGTAGCGCGCGACGAACTGCCGCAGGATCGTCGGCGCATGCTGCGCGTCGTGCCGGCGGGCGGCGGCCTTGAGTTCCTCGGCGGCCTCGGGCGGAAAATAACCGTAGTTCTGGTAGACGTCGATGCGGGTGCACAGGCTGTCGAAGTCGAGTTCGGGATGGAACTGGGTGGCGTAGACATTGGCGCCGACCCGGAACGCCTGCACCGGACAGTCCGGGGATGACGCCAGATGTGTTGCCGTCGAGGGCAATACCGCCGCCGCTTCTTTGTGGCCGCCGTACGCGTCGAAGGTGTCGGGCAGGCCGGCGAACAGCGGGTCGGCGTGCCCGTTCGGGGTGAGCGTCACGCTGACGGCGCCAACCGGTTCGCTGTGATTGCGGTCGATGGTCGCGCCGATCACCGAGCCGAGGGTGCCCACGCCGTAACAGCAACCCAGAAAGGGAAAGTCGGCGTCGACGACCCGGCCGACGAGATCGAGCAGTTCATCCTCGGCCCGCAACTGGGTGTCCGACTTCTGGTCCGGCGGATCGCTGACGTTGTACGGGCCGCCCCCCAGGATGATGCCGGACCACTCGGCGAGGTCGATGCGGCCCAACGGCTGATGGGTGAGCCGGATGCGGCGCAGCGAGTCGCCGTCGAGTCCGCCGAAGCGCGCCACCGAGCGGTACTCGTCGTCGGCGGCGTCGTCCTCGGCGCGGATCGACAGCAGCAGGAAGGGGGCGGTGGGCATTCTCAAGGACATTTTCATGTTCCGATGACGTTGACGACGGAGGCCACGATCACCGAGCCGAACACGAACGACAACAAGCCGTGCGCCAGTGCCGCCTTCCGCATCTCCGGAGACGTGAGATTGGTGTCGGAGATCGCGAAGCTCATTCCGACCGTGTATGCGACGTAGGCGAAGTCACTGTATTGCGGCCGATAGCCGGTCTTGTTGAAATCTATTCCACCGCTCGGCTTTTCGCTGAAGTAGATGCGGGCGTAGGTCAGGGCGAACAAGGTGTGCACGGCGAACCACGAGATCACCACGGTGACGATCCCGAACCAGACGGCGAGCTTCTGCGTCATCAGGAAGCCGACCACGCCCAGGCTCGCCACCGCGCCGCTGACGATGAGCATCATGACGACGTCGACCGGCGGCTCCTCGCGGTCCGCGTCCTGTTCCGTCTGATCGGGCGACATGCGCCACAGCTCGGCCCACGTCAGGATCGTGAACGTCAGGGCCAGGACATCCCAGGCCACGAGCATCTGCAACCCCACGCGATTGCCCCACGACGTCATGGCCGGGACGTCCGCACGACCGGTCAGCTCGGCGATCACCACCGCCAGGACACCGGCCGCGATGGCCAGGAGCAGTCGCAACTCCGAGCGACCCTTCCACTTCCACCGGTGCGTGCGCGTGCGCTCGTTCATCGGTGTAGTGAACCAGTCGGGCCCGGCGGCCGCGTTCTCGACATCCCCTCGCCGGCGGCCCATCATGAATCGATGGAGTTCCTGGTCACCCTGACCACCCTCGAACCGCCGGGAACCGCGGTCGAGGTCGACCGGGGAACCACCAGGGGCTATCTGCAACGCCTATGGCATACGCCGGTCCGGCGCGGCGACGAGCGCATCATTGGGCTGTTTCGCGCGGAGGACCGCCGACTACTGGACAAAGTGCTCGCGGGTCTGCCCCGGCGAACGCGCGTGGCCGAGGTCGCCGAACTGGACCCGCACCCCGATGACCCGGCCCGTTCGGGTCTGACCGGCCGGCCCGGCGTGGGGCCGGAGTATCTGATCTCCACCACCGTCACGGTGCCCGACGACACCCCGGCCGACGTCGTCGCGGAGACGGTTGCGCGCGAGTCCGACCGGGCCCGTGCGTTCGCCGGACGCGGCAACCTGGTCCGGCTGTGGGGCCGGTCGACCGGCCCGGACGGACCCGACACCGTCGGCCTGTGGCGCGCCCGCGATCCGGGCGAGCTGATGGCCATCCTCGAGTCGCTGCCGCTGTCGGGCTGGATGACGATCGAAACCACCCCGCTGAGTCCCCATCCGGACGACCCGGTTCGGGCGCTGTGAGGCATATCACGCATCAGCGTTGGCAATAACTGACCGGCTGCCGGGCACCGTAGTTCGGGCCCGTCGCCATGTCGGCCGCGCACGGGCTGAGCACAACCAGCTCGGTGTGCACCGGTGCCGGCTGGCTGGCGCTGAGCACCGCGGGAATGAACCACAGCAAAAGGGCGGCACCGACGAGCGCGATCGACCACCAGATCCAGAACCTGCGGCCAAACAGCGTCGCGAGGTCCATGCCGACAGACTAGTGACAGCGCGGTCGCCATCCGACGGCAACTCGCCGGGCAAGTCACACCCGGATCACCCACCGCAACGCATTCGACCGTCCTAGGCTGGTCGGCATGTCTCAGCAGGCCCCGGGGGTCAGGGCAACGGCTGCCCGCCTGGCTGTGTGCTGCCTGCTGGCAGGTTTGCTGATGGCCGGATTCCTGTTTCCGGTCGCCGGCGGCGCCGGTCTGGTCGCGATGCGGGTGTCGGATTCGGTGGACGAGGATTCCGCAAACATCGTGCAGGGCAACATCCCGATCGTCTCGACGATGGTCGACGCCGCCGGAACGCCGATCGCATGGCTGTACGCGCAGCGACGCTGGATCGTGCCCACCCACCGCATCGCCGACACCATGAAGCTGGCGATCGTCTCGATCGAGGACAAGCGGTTCGCCGAACACAACGGCGTGGACGTCCAGGGCACCCTGACCGGGCTGTTCGGTTATCTGCAGGCCGACGAAGACACCCGCGGCGGTTCGACCATCGAGCAGCAGTACGTCAAGAACTACAACCTGCTGGTCAAGGCGCAGACCGACGCCGAACGCCGGGCCGCGATCGTCGCGACCCCGGCCCGCAAGCTGCGTGAGATGCGGATGGCCCTGGCCCTGGACCGGACCCTGTCCAAGCCGGAGATCCTCACCCGGTATCTGAATCTGGTGCCGTTCGGCAACGGTGCGTACGGCGTGCAGGACGCCGCGCGCACCTACTTCGGCATCAACGCCGCCGATCTCAATTGGCAGCAGGCCGCCCTGCTGGCCGGCATGGTGCAGTCCAGCAGCGCGCTGAATCCCTACACCAACCCCAAGGGCGCGTTGGCACGGCGGAACCTCGTGCTGGACACCATGATCCAGAACGTCCCCGACCGGGCCGCCGAACTGGAGGCCGCCAAGGCCACGCCGCTGGGCGTCCTGCCGCAGCCCGACGGGCTGCCGCAGGGCTGCATCGCCGCCCGGGACCGCGCGTTCTTCTGCGAGTACGCCCTGCAGTACCTGGCCCGGGCCGGCCTGTCCAAGGACGACGTGCTGCGCAACGGCTACCTGATCCGCACGACGCTGGACCCCAGCGTCCAGGACAGCGTCAAGAAGGCCGTCGACACCGTGGCGTCGCCCACCGCCGACGGCGTCGCCAGCGTGATGAGCGTGATCCGGCCCGGCCGGGACGCCCACCGCGTCCTGGCGATGGCCGACAACCGCACCTACGGGCTGGACCTCGCGGCGGGTCAGACGGTGCAGCCGCAGCCGTACTCGTTGGCCGGTGACGGCGCCGGCTCGATCTTCAAGATCTTCACCACCGCCGCCGCGCTCGACATGGGCATGGGCATCAACGCCCAGCTCGACGTTCCGCCGGTGTACCGGGGCAAGGGCCTGGGCACCAGCGGCACACCGGGCTGTCCGCCGGACACCTGGTGCGTGAAGAACGCCGGCGGCTACCGGAGCCCGATGAGCGTCACCGATGCGCTGGCCCAGTCGCCCAACACCGCGTTCGCCAATCTCATTGCCCAGGTGGGTGTCCCGCGCGCCGTCGACATGGCCGTCCGGCTCGGCCTGCGGTCCTATGCCGAGCCGGGAACCGCGCGCGCCTACGACCCCGACACCAACGAGAGCCTTGCCGACTACCTCAAGCGGCAGAACCTGGGCTCCTTCACGCTGGGCCCCGTCGAACTGAATGCCCTCGAATTGTCCAACGTCGCAGCGACATTGGCCTCCGGGGGCATGTGGTGCCCGCCGTCGCCGATCGACAAGGTCATCGACCGCACCGGCCACGAGGTCGCGCTGCAGACCGCCCCGTGCGAACAGGCGGTGCCGGTCGGGCTGGCCAACACCCTGGCCAACGCCCTGTCCAAGGACTCGATCAGCGGCACCGCCGCGGGATCCGCGGGTTCGGTCGGGTGGAGCCTGCCGATGTCGGGCAAGACGGGCACCACCGAGTCGCACCGGTCATCGGGCTTCCTGGGGTTCACCAACCAGTACGCCGCGGCGAACTACATCTTCGACGACTCCCCGAAGCCGTCGGGCCTGTGCTCGTATCCGCTGCGAAAGTGCAGTTACGGCAACCTGTATGGCGGTAAGGAACCGGCCCGGACCTGGTTTCTGGCGATGCAGCCGATCGCCGACGACTTCGGCCCGGTGTCGCTGCCGCCCACCGACCCGCGTTACGTCGACGGGGGCCCCGGCGGCGAGGTGCCCAGCGTGACCGGCCTCAAACTCGACGCGGCACGCAAACGCATCCAGGACGCGGGTTTCCGGGTGGCCGACCAGCCCACCCCGGTCGACAGCTACTCGGCCAAGGGTGCGGTGGTGGGCACCACGCCGAAGGGCAAGACCATTCCCGGGTCGATCATCACCATCAACACCAGCAGCGGCATCGCCCCCGCACCGGTGTACGTCCCGCCCCCGGTGACGACCTGGGAGCCGCCGGCCGCGGCGCCACCGCCGGCGCCCGCGCCCGAGGCGCCACCGCCGCCCCCGCCGAACGTCATCGAGATCCCGGGCCTGCCGCCGATCACCCTGCCCTTCCCGGCGCCACCGCCGCCGCCCCCGCCACCGGCCCCGGAGCCCGCACCGCTGCCTCCGCCGCCTCCTATGCCCGAACCCGCGCCACCGCCCGCGCCGGAGCCCGCTCCCGCGGCCCCGCCGCCGGACCCGGGCCTACCGCCGCCACCACCGGTGTAGTCACCGGCCGTCGAAATACCCTCCGGGAGAGGACCAAAGACCCCTTCTCGCGACTCGGCCCCAGCGGGAGAGTTTGACGTGCGTGCGCGTGGATGCGCATGGCTCGAGCAAGGTGGCCCCCGAGGGTGGGCTTCGGGGGCCACCCTTCTTCCCTGCGCCCGAATGTAGCGAAATGGCACGGCTTTTCGGTTGGCGTGCGACTAGTCGACGCTCGTCCGGGCCGGAGTGAACTCCCGCTCAGCCGAGCACCGGGAACCGGCGCTCATCGGCCAGGCGATTGAGGGCGCGTTGCATCACCATCCGCACGTGCGCGTCGACCTCGTCGACGTCGGGGTCCGCGCCGAACCGGGCGGTGATGTCGACGGGCGGCAGCACGTCGGTGACGATTTTGGCCGGCAGCGGAAAGTTGGCCGGGAAGAACGGCGTCAGTCCGAACGGGAGCCCGACGGTCAAGGGCATGATGTCGAGCCGGAAGCGGTGCAGGCCCAGCCGTCGGGCGAATCCGTCGCCGCGGGCCAGGTAGAACTGGGTCTCCTGGCCGCCGATACACACGGCCGGCACAATCGGCACGCCGGCCTCGGCGGCGGCCCGGACATACCCGGTGCGGCCCTCGAAGTCGATGATGTTGCGTTTGCGCGTCGGCCGGAAGGCGTCGTAGTCCCCACCCGGGAACACCACCACCACGCCGCCGGACCGCAGCGCATTGACGGCGTTCTCCGGGCTGGCGTGCACGACGCCGAACTTGCGCAGCCACGAGACGAACGGGGTGATGAACACGCCGTAATGGGCCAGGGTGTACAGCGGGCGGTCCAGGCCGAACCTCTCGTAGAACGCCGGCGCCAGCACGAACACGTCGGGGGTCAGCACACCACCGGAGTGATTGCACACCACCAGGACGCCGCCGCTGGGCGGAAACGTCTCCAGACCCCGGACCGTTGCCCGGAAGTACAGCTTCATCGCCGGGCCGAGGACCTTGCGCGCGAGATTGACGAACCCGGGATCCCACCTGGCCATCTCGGAGTCGTCGACATCCCGCCCGTCAGGCGCCGTTGCACACCCCCGAATAGCGGATGACGTTGCCGTACACGTCGGCGGTGACGATGTTGGCGTGGATCTGGCCCGACGGCAGCTGGCGCTTGATCTTGTCGCTGATCTGGGTCAGTTGGTACCAGAGGTGGAATATCGAGTCGCCGTTGTAGAGCGGCGAATACTCGCTCTGATCCGGGTAGTTGGTGATGAACAGCGTGTGCGCGCGCGGATCCAGGAACGCCGCGGACTGGTCGAGATTGGCGGCCAGGACATCGGCGGCGGCCTGCACGCCGGGCGCCGTCCACACGTCGTGCGCGGCGTCCAGCGCATCACGGAAGCCGCGGGCCTGGGTCATCAGCGTGTCGTACTGCGCGTTGAACCATTGGCAGGAGTCGCGCTGGGCGATCACCTGCTCGGGTGTCACCCGGTTCTGCCACAGGTTGTACGGGAACGTGACGTAATCCGGACTCCAGTCCGACGGATACGGAGTGAACGCCGGCAGCGACGGGACCGCGTCGGCCTGGGCGGTTCCGGCTGAGCTGACGAAGACGCCGGCCGCGCAGAGGAGGGACGCGGCGAGGACCCGGCTTCGGACGGACATGCCTCGATTGTGACAAACCCCGGCCGTGCGCCTACCCCCTTCGCGCGAAGTGCTCTCGGTAGGCCTCGGCGGCGGCCGCCAGTTCCGGGCGGGCCTCGAGGACCGGTTTGAGCCTGGCCTGGGCCTGTTCGCGCTTGTAGGGGAGGAACTCGGTCGGGAAGTCGCCGTCATGCGGCCGGTAGTCGCGCAGCACCCGGCGCGCGACGGTGGCGATGTGCACCTCGTCGACGCCGTCGGCGATGCCCATGGTGGGCGCGGCCGCGTACATCGCCTGGATGGGCGTCAGGTCGGTGGTGCCCAGCGAGCCCAGCACGTGCAGGGCGTTGAAGGACACCTCGCGCAGCACGCGGGCCATGGTGAACTTGACGGCGGCGATCTCGGTGCGGGCCTCCTGCGTCGAGGTGTTGTCGATCTTCCAGGCGGTCTCGAGCACGAACAGCCGCAGCATCTTGATCTTGGCGTAGGACTCGGCGATCTTCTCCTGCACCATCTGGTGCTCGCTGATGACCCGCCCGTGCGAGTGCCGGCTCAGCGCGCGTTCGCACATCATGTCGAACGCCAGGTTGCACTGCGCGATGGTGCGCATCGCGTGGTGGATCCGACCGCCGCCAAGTCGGCGCTGCGCCAACACCTTTGCGCCGTCCTCGGGGCCCAGCAGGTGATCGTCGGGCACCCGGACGTCGCGGTAGACGATGTGGTTGTGGTTGCGCGGTTCGGGCATGATCTCGACACCCGGCGTCTTGCGCGGCACCACGAACATGCCGTTGGTGCACATGACGAACAGGATGTCGGCGACCCGGCCCGCCGAGGTGAACCACTTCTCGCCGTTGATGATCCAGTCGGCGCCGTCGCGCACGGCGTGCGTCTTGAACAGGCTGGGGTCGCTGCCGCCCTGCGGTTCGGTCATCGAGTAGGCCGAGAACATGTCCTGGTTCAACAGCGGCACCAGCCAGCGCTGCTTCTGTTCCTCGGTGCCGAAGGCCGCAAGCATCTCCATGTTGCCGGTGTCGGGTGCCGACGCGCCGAACATGTGCGGGGCCCCGGCATAGCGGCCGATGATCTCGTTGAGCAGGCCGAGTTTGAGCTGCCCGAAGCCGGGACCACCGAGCTCGGGGTCGAGGAAGATCGCCCACAGCCCCTGGTCCTTGACCTCCTGTTGCAGTTCGCGCACATAGGCTTTCACCGCCGGGATCGGTGAACGCACGGCGTGCGGGAAGACGTGGTCGAGCGGCTCGATCTTCTCCTCGCAGAACCGCTTGACCCAGTCCAGCTTGTCCTGGAACTCCGGTTCGGTGCTGAAATCCCATGCCATGGGTCTTGTGTAGCAGTCGGGGCGGACGCGGGTGGCTACATTGGGCAGGTGACCGACAGCGGCTCGACCTGGGCCCCCCTGCGCTCGCCCATCTACCGCGCACTGTGGATCGCCCAGCTGGTGTCCAACCTCGGCACCTGGATGCAGACCGTCGGCGCCCAGTGGATGCTCGTCGGCGACCCGCGCGCCGCGGTCCTGGTCCCGTTGGTGCAGACGGCGACGACACTGCCGGTGATGCTGCTGGCCCTGCCCTCGGGCGTGCTGGCCGATCTGATCGACCGGCGCCGGTTGCTGATCGCCACGCAGGCCGCGATGGCCGCCGGTGTCGGCGTGCTGGCATCGCTGACCGGGGCCGGGCTGGCCACCCCGGCGGTGCTGTTGACGCTCCTGTTCCTGGTCGGCTGCGGGCAGGCCCTGACCGGACCGGCGTGGCAGGCAATCCAGCCGGAACTGGTTCCCCGCGAACAGATTCCGGCTGCCGCGGCGCTGGGCAGTATCAGCATGAACGGTGCGCGGGCGATCGGGCCGGCAATCGCCGGCGCCCTGGTGTCCCTGTCGGGGCCGACGCTGGTGTTCGCCCTCAACGCGGTGTCGTTCGTGGGCATCGTGGTGGTGCTGATCCTGTGGCGGCGGCCGACCACCGAACAGCAGCTGCCCGCCGAGCGTCCGCTGGCGGCGCTGAGCGCCGGTGGGCGGTTCATCCGCAGCGCGCCGATCATCCGCCGGGTCCTGCTGCGCGCGGTGCTGTTCATCGCACCGGGCAGCGCGCTGTGGGGCCTGCTCGCGGTGATCGCGAAAGATCAACTGGGCCAGTCGTCTTCCGGGTACGGGCTGATGCTCGGCGCGCTGGGCGCTGGCGCCGTGCTCGGCGCGGTGGCGCTGGGGCCGCTGCGGTCGGTGTTCGGCCAGAACGGGTTGCTGGTGGCGGCCGCGCTCGGGTTCGCCGCGGCGACAACGGTTTTGGCGCTGGTGCACAATGTTGCCGTCGTGCTGGTGGCGCTGGTGTTCGGCGGGATGGCGTGGCTGGCGACACTGGCGACGATGAACGCCTCGATGCAGCTGAGCCTGCCGGCCTGGGTGCGGGCCCGCGGCCTGTCGGTGTATCAGCTGGTGTTCATGGGCGGGCAGGCCATCGGCTCGCTGGTCTGGGGGCTGCTGGCCGGCGCGACGAGCAGCGTCACCGCCCTGCTGGTCAGCGCGGGCCTGCTGGTGTTCTGCGCGCTGTCGGCGTGGTGGTGGCCGCTGCACGCGCGCACCGGCGACCTGGATCTGACGCCGTCGGCGCACTGGCCCGAGCCGGCGCTGGTGTTCGAACCCGAGCCACCGGACGGGCCGGTGCTGGTGCTGACCCGCTACCGGGTCGAGCCGGAGAACGAGCGGGAGTTCCTGGCCGCGATGACGGTGCTGGGCCGGTCCCGGCAGCGCTCCGGGGCATCACAGTGGCGGGTGTTCCGCAACATCGAACGGGACAGCACATTCGTCGAGGCGTTCATCGTGCGGTCCTGGGGCGAGCACATGCACCAGCACCGCACCCGGTTGACCGGGCAGGACCTGATCATCGAGCAGGCCGTGGAGCGCTACACCGACGGCGCACCGGTATCGCAACATCTGATCGCGGCATACCCCGACGGCTAAGCGGCGGCGGACCCGCTGTCGGCACCGGCATCGGGGTGGTTCGCCGTCCCGGCCGGCGTGTCGGACTTGGGGGCCGGCTGGGGGTCAGGTTTCACATCCGGTTCCACGTCCGGCGTTTCGGTGGGCTTCTCGGCCGACGCAGTGTCGACGTCCCCCGACTCGTCCTCGACCGTGTCCGCCTTGGCCGTGTCCTCCGTCGCCGCACCCTTGACCTCGTCGGGCGTGACCTCGGGTGCGCCAGCGTCGGGCAGGCTCGTTGGTTCCGTCGACGGCTCCGTCGTTGGTTCCGGCGACGGCGAGGTGGTGACATCCGGTGCCTGCTCGACCACGGTGGTCTCGGGCTCGGTGGCATCGGGCTTCTTCTCGGGCGTTTCGGGCATGTCGGGCGTGTCGGACGCATCCACCGAAAGTGCCGCAGCAGCAACGGATTTCTTCTCGGACGAGACATCGGAGGCATCGGCGGCCAGGGCGCTCGGTTTGGTGTACCCGATCCCGAACAGGTTCTCGAGCTGCGCGGCGCCCCAGTCCAGCAGGGCCTGCACGGCATCACCGATCCGGCTCCCGATCGAGTTCCAGGTGGTCACGGCGGCATTGACGGTCGCGTTGAGGATCCCGACGTTCACGGTGTCGAAGACCCACTGGTTGCCGGCGTTGATCATGTCGTGGGCGAAACCGGTCAGCGCGTCGCCCTCCCCGGCGATGAGCTTCCAGCCCTCCTGGATCTGGAAGTTGAGCACCGGGACGAACGGGATGAACGAGATCGCGTTCAGTGCGTTGCCGACGGCGTCGACGCCGGTGCCGATGCCGCCCTTGATCGGTTCCCAGACATTCCAGATCCCGTTGGACACGTCGGCCAGGAGTTGCGACGCGCCGGCCGCGATGTTGCCGGGGCCGCCCTCGGGCAGGTCGGCCCACGGCGGGCGCGGGATGGGGATGGGCACCGGCGGCAGCGGGATCCAGGCGCCGACCTCGTCGATGCCGAGCCACACCAGCGCCAGACCGGCGTCGACGACCCAGTCGGCGATGTTCTTCAGGGCGCTGCCGTCGCCACGCATCCAGTCGGTGGTGTTGAACACGCCGCTGTTGATCAGCGATTCCACGAAGTTGTAGACGACCATGATCTGGTTGGACAAGAGCCCGACCCACGGGATCCACGCCACCACCGCGGCCGCGACCTCGAACCCGTAGCGCACCCAGGGTTCGACGGTGTTGTAGAGGTTGTCGATCGCGTCGGCCAGCCCGTCCACCGGGGTGTTGGGTGTGACGGCCAGCGCGTCGGCGACGGTGAGCACCTGCTCCGCGGTCAGCGCAGAGACGGCGGCGACGAGCTTGGGCGGCATCACCAATTCGGTGCCCGCCCGCAGGTCGACCTGGGTGGTCACGATCCGCTCGGGGTGGGTCGGCACGCCGGCGGCCTGCGGCGCGGCGGTGGCGGTGAAGGTCAGCGCGCCGGCACACAGCGCGGCGACGCCGGCGGTCAGGGCGGGACGGATCGACACGGCCACGGGTCTCCCTCGTTCGGTTCTTCGAACGTTAGGAAGCTCACTCTGCCGGGCCATCCCCCACAACGGGGGAAATTCTGGGGAACACCAGCTGCGGAGTGATGCCCGGCACCCCGGCGACGCATCGTTCTCGCGCCTCGATCCAGATCGACACCAGGGCTGTCGAAATGTCCACTTCCCCGGATTTCGCGACCGTGATGTCGATCTCGGCCGCATTCCCCCGGGGGCAGCCCTCGTGTCGATCTCGCCGAAATAGCCCACAGGGTCGTGGATCTCGGTTTCCCGAATTGATCCACGACCCTGCGGTCGATCTGGCTCGAGCTTCGCGAGAGGCATCCCCCGCCCGGCGCGTCAGGACTGCATCTGGCCCAGCGTGACCTGGACGGTCTGCGCGTTGCCCGAGCCGTCCTGGTAGGTCACGGCGATGTTGTCGCCGGGCGCCTTGGATCGCACGGCGGCGACCAGTGCCTCGGGCCCGTCGATCACCAGGTCGTCGATCTTGGTGATCGTCGCACCGCTGGGCAGGCCGGCCGCCGCGGCGGGGCCGCCGTCGGCAACGCCGGCGATGGTCGCGCCGGTGCCGCTCTGGTCGTTGCTCAGCTTCACGCCCAGTGAGGCGTGCTGCACGGTGCCGGTGGCCACCAACTCGTCGGCGATGCGCTTGGCCTGATCGACCGGGATCGCAAAGCCCAGGCCGATCGAGCCGGCCTGCCCGCCACCCGAGGCGTCGCCGCCGCCGAGCGAGGCGATGGCCGAGTTCACGCCGATGAGCTTGCCGTCCATGTCGACCAGCGCGCCGCCGGAGTTGCCCGGGTTGATGGCGGCATCGGTCTGGATGGCATTCATCACCGAGTGCTGTCCAGTGGACTCGTCGCCGGTGGTGACAGGGCGGTTGAGCGAGCTGATGATGCCCGTGGTGACGGTGCCCTGCAGGCCCAGCGGGGACCCGATGGCGACGACGTTCTCGCCGACCTGAAGGTCTTTGGACGATCCGATCTCGATGGGCGTCAGGTCCGAAACCCCTTGGGCGCGAATGACGGCGAGGTCATCGGCCGGGTCCGCGCCGACAACCTCGAACGGCACGGTCTTGCCGTCGGAGAACGTCACGGTGGCCGTCGGCGCGGCCTCGGTCTGCCCGAATCCGCTGGGCGCCCGCCCGCCGGGGAACATGCCGCCGAACGGGCCGCTCTGGTCGTCCCGGCCGGAATCGCCCGCGGCGGCGCTGGCCGCGGCGACGACGTGGTTGTTGGTCAGGATCAGCCCGTCGGCGCTCAGCACGATGCCCGAGCCCTCTTCCCCCTGCTGGCCCTGCCTGATCTGGATCTTCACGACGCTGGGCAGCACCTTGGCCGAGACCTGCGCGACGCTGCCGGCGGGTGCGGCGGCCGTGGGGACGGCCGGTGCGGCCTGGGGGGCCTGCGCCTGCACCTGATGCGGCACGGCAACCGGCGCACTGGCCGCCGTGGGAGTGGGTGTCGGAGCGGAGTGATGGGTCAGCGCCAAGGTGCCGACGACACCCGCGGTGGTGGCGACGGCGGCGACGCCGGCGATCAGCGGCGCGGTGCGAGAACGCTTGCGCTGCGGCTGGTTTGGCTCCACGACCGGCATCTGATGGGTCTGCTGATAGGACTGCTGCGGGTACCAGTACTGCGGATACCGTTGTCCTGATTGGTAATTGCGGGCCGACCACTGGTCGTCCTGCTGCGGCGGATGTCCGAACCGATCCGTCATGATCTGCGTTGCTCCCCTGTGTTGGCTTCAGCGATGTTCCTGCCAAAGGATGCCGGGTAGGCCTGAGCAGTAGCTGAGAGATTCGCTTGCGCAGGCCAAGACTTTGGTGACGATTCGAATTCGTTTGCCGGTGACAGCGGCCTCTCCGACAACATGCGAGTGGACCTCGCACAGACCGCTGAACAGATCCGGGTTTGTCGCCGATTATCGATTTGCCCGTCCGCGCCAATACCATCACCTGCGACATGTCTGACAGCACTCTTCTCGCCGCCGAGGCGCAGCGCCGCCGCACCTTCGCCGTCATCAGCCACCCCGACGCCGGCAAATCGACGCTGACCGAGGCGCTGGCGCTGCACGCCCGGGCCATCAGCGAGGCGGGCGCGATCCACGGCAAGGCCGGCCGGCGCGCCACCGTGTCGGACTGGATGGAGATGGAGAAGGCCCGCGGCATCTCGATCACCTCGACCGCGCTGCAGTTCCCGTACCGGGACTGTGTCATCAACCTGCTCGACACCCCCGGCCACGCCGACTTCTCCGAGGACACCTACCGGGTGCTGACGGCCGTCGACTGCGCGGTCATGCTGATCGACGCCGCCAAGGGCCTCGAACCGCAGACCTTGAAGCTGTTCCAGGTGTGCAAGCACCGGGGGATCCCGATCATCACGGTGATCAACAAGTGGGACCGGCCGGGGCGACACGCCCTGGAGTTGATGGACGAGATCCACGAGCGGATCGGTCTGCGCACCATGCCGTTGACGTGGCCGGTCGGCATCGCCGGTGATTTCAAGGGGGTGCTGGACCGCCGCTCCGGCGAGTTCATCCGGTTCACCCGGACCGCGGGCGGGGCCACCGCGGCTCCCGAGGAGCACATCGCCGCGGCCGACGCGCACGCGGCGGCCGGGGTGGACTGGGACACCGCGGTGGAGGAATCCGAACTGCTGTCCGCCGACGGCTCCGACTACGACCGCGACGACTTCCTCTCCGGCAAGGCCTCGCCGGTGCTGTTCACCTCCGCGGCGCTGAACTTCGGGGTGAACCAGTTGCTCGACGTGCTCGTCGGGCTGGCGCCGTCGCCCGGAGGCGCGCTGGACGTCGGCGGCAGCCGGCGTGCGGTCGAATCCCCGTTCAGCGCATTCGTTTTCAAGGTGCAGGCCGGCATGGATTCGTCGCACCGGGATCGGATCGCCTATGCGCGGGTGGTCTCGGGCACCTTCGAGCGCGGCGACGTGCTCACCCACGCCGCCACCGGCAAACCGTTCGTCACCAAGTACGCGCAGTCGGTGTTCGGCCAGCAGCGCTCCACCCTCGACGACGCCTGGCCCGGTGACGTGATCGGGCTGGCCAACGCGGCCGCGCTGCGTCCGGGCGACACGCTGTATCGCGATGTGCCCGTGCAGTTTCCGCCGATCCCGAGCTTCTCCCCCGAACACTTCGCGGTGGCCCGCAACGTCGACCCCAGCAAGCACAAGCAGTTCCGCAAGGGGATCGAACAGCTCGACCAGGAGGGTGTGGTGCAGGTGCTGCGCTCGGACAGGCGCGGTGAGCAGGCCCCCGTGCTCGCGGCCGTCGGGCCCATGCAGTTCGAGGTGGCCACCCACCGGATGGCGACCGAGATCGGTGCGGCGATCTCGCTGGAGTCACTGCCCTATCAGGTCGCGCGGATCGTCGACCCCGAGGACGCCGAGTTCGTGAACCGGCAGGTGTCCGCGGAAGTCCTGACCCGCACCGACGGGGTGATGCTGGTGCTGTTCTCCACCCCGTGGCGGCTGGAGGGCTTCCAGCGCGACAACCCGTCGATCAAACTGCGCAGCTTGGTCGCGGCCGAGGGATAGCCGTCAGCCCGGGTCGGCGGCGGCCAGGTCGGTGTGCGAGAAATCCTCGCCGGCATACAACAACGGTTCGCCGGTGACGTCGGCCAGTGCATACGAATAGCAGTCGCCCAGATTCAGGCGGGCCCGATGGCCGCTGCCCCGCCCGAAGTCGCGGTACGCCCGAATTGCACTTGCCGCATGGTCATCATCGACGGGCACCGTGCGTATGCCGAGCTGATCGATCAACCGTTGGACTCGGCGGAAATCCTCGGGCGCCATCCGCCGGATCAGCACGGCAGCAACCTCGACAGCGGTTGCGGCAGACATCTTCGGATCGGCCTCATCCAGTAGGGCATCAATGAGCCGGTCACGGTCGGGTTCGTTCAGCGCGATCGCGACGATCGCCGACGTGTCGACGATCACGACGGCAGTCCGTCGGCGTCGTAGAGCGCCGCCTCCTCGGTGCGGATCCTGTGCTTCTGTCGGGTGGTGAGCGACCGATCCAGGCTCGCGAGGATTGTGCTGACCTCGGCCTTTCGCGCAGCTCGCTTCCCACCGGGGTCGGTTTGGGCAAGCATCCTGCGGACCGCCTCCTCCACCGCGCTCGTCTGGCTGAGCCCGCTGCGACTCGCAAGTTCACGCACAAGCTGCACGGTCTGCTCGTTCTTGATATTCAGACTCATGGTAGAAGTCTACCTTGGCATGGTAGACATCTACCCCTCGTCAGGAATCGACGTCCATCTCGACGAGCACCCGGCGCAGCAGCTTGCCGGTCGCATTGCGTGGGAGTTCGTCGACGAACACCACGTCGCGCGGCACCTTGTGGCGCGCCAGGTTCTCCTTCACGTACAGCTTGATCTCGGCCTCGTCTGGTGTCGCGCCGGGTTCGGCAACGACGAAGGCCCGCAACCGTTTTCCCCACTCGACGTCGTCCACGCCGACGATGGCCACCTCGGCGATGTCCGCGCGCTCCTCGAGCAGGTTCTCCACCTCCTGCGGGAAGACGTTCTCACCGCCCGAGACGATCATGTCGTCGTCGCGGCCGTCGACGAACAGCAGGCCGTCATCGTCGAAGTGGCCCATGTCGCCGCTGGACATGTAGCCGTCGATGATCTGCTTGGTGCGGCCATCGGTGTAACCGGCAAACGGCGCACCGTTGCGCACGAAGATGCGGCCCCGCCGGTTGCGGCCCTTGATGCGTTGGTCGTTGTCGTCGTAGAGCACCACCTCGCAGGTCACCGGCGCCCGGCCCGCGGTGCCCGGCGCCTTGCGCAGTTCGGCCGGGTTGGCGATGGTGGCGATGGCGCATTCGGTGGAGCCGTACATGTTGTAGAGCACGTCGCCGAAGGTGTCCTGCGTCTTGTTGGACAACTCCGGGCTGAGCGCCGACCCGGCGACCAGGATGACCTTCAGCGAGGACGTGTCGTACTTGCCGTGGATCTCCGGGCCCAGTTCGACCATGCGGTGCAGCATCGTCGGGACCGCGACCAGCATGTCGGCCTGGTGGTCGGCGATCATCTTCAGGGTGTTCTCGGCGTTGAACCGCCGGCCAGTGACCACCTTGTTGCCCAGTGCGGCGCCGGCCAGGTAGGTGGCCCAGCCGGTGCTGTGGAAGATGGGCGAGACGATGACCATTGTTCCCTTGCGCGGGAACGGAACCCGATCGGCCAGCTGGGCCGACGCGAACGGCGACACGGTGTCGCGCGGGGCGCCCTTGGGCAGGCCGGTGGTGCCGCTGGTGAGGATGACCGAGCCGCCGGGTTTCTTCGGCACCGTCGGCAGCGGCTCTGCGGAATTGGCCACGACGATGTCGTCGATGGTCTGCAGGCCGTCGGGCAGTTCGGCGCCGTCGTCCACCCAGGTCAGAATGCGCGGGAGTTCGGGCGGCAGCGCGTCGAGCAGGCCGAGGAACTCGCTGTCGTGCATCACCACCTTGACGCCCTCGCGGGCGCAGACCTCGGCGAACTGCGGCTTGGCGAAGCCGGTGTTCATCAGCACCAGCCGGGCGCCGAGCTTGCCGCAGGCGGCCATGGCGATGATGAGTCCGCGATGGTCGCGGCACAGCAGCCCGACGACGGAGCCTTCCGTGACGCCCAGGCGCTGCAGGCCGTGGGCCAGTGCCCAGGACTGGTCGTCGACCTGCTTGTAGGTCAAGGTGCCGCGTTCGTCGACGACGGCCGGCAGGTCGGGGAACCGCTTGCCGCCCTGGATGGCCATGGTGGCCTGCGGACCGTAGGTGGCCGCGAGCTTGGCGGTCTGGACGGTCGAGCCGAGGTCCAGGGGGTCGATGAACCCGCGGGCGAACAGGCGCGTGAGAGCATGGCCGTTCTCGACGACCTGGGTCAGTTTCTGGCGGATTCCGGAAAGCACTGCATCCTCCCCTGTAGCGACGAGACGTCAACGGTTGCTCAACGTAGTGTGCACACTTTCCTCCCTGTGCCGCGGGGCATTGCGGTCATCCAGGCGGGCCGATCCACAGATGCCTTCGACTCACTGAGTTGTCAGTGGCCGGTGACATGCTCGCGGTAACGGGAAGGATCATCAAAATGCTCGTAAGCGGGTGGCAGCAAGCGCTGACTCTGGTCGCCGTGCTCATCCCCGGATTCGTTTTCCAGGGTGTGCAGCGAAACCGAATCGGCCCCTCCCCCGAGGATCGGGACATCGGACCTCGCCTCATTCGGGCGCTCGCATTCTCGGTCGGTTTTCTCGCGATCTATCTGGTCTGCTTGGGCGGACGATTCACGGACAGGCTCACGAGGCCCGACCATCGGTTCGATGATCCGCGATCAATCGGACTGACGGCGCTCATTCTGGTTTTCATCGTCCCGGCAGCAGCGGGACACCTCGCGGCCAGCTTCATCACCCGGCGACGGTTCAACCAGACTGGCTTCTGGAGCACATTCTTCCGGCGTGCCCAACCAGTGCGTGGAGAACTCACTTGGCGGAAAGCGTTGCTGAGCAACGAAACTGACTATTCGCCAATTCCGACGGCGTGGGACTACGCCACTGAACGAATCGAGGTCGGCAGCTTCATCCGGGTCCTCAACAGCGATGGAGCATGGCTCGGCGGTCGCGTATCAGGCGCTGCCTTTTTCACCGGTTACCCGGAACCGCGCGACATTTTCATCGACGAGACTTGGAGCATCACCGATGATGGCACGTTCGATGAACCGCTCCCGGGACCAACCGGCGCATGGATCCCGTGCTCGGATGCGGCCCTGGTGCAGATCACCCCTCCCGTCGACCTCTCCACAGATAGTCCGCCCGAGCCCGCTGAGATCGACGCGTGATGTCGAGGTCGGTGCAGCCGAGGCCGATATCGGTCATACTCGATGCACGGGAGGTGAAGGACATGGGCGCGGATTCGGCCAGACGGCCTATTTCCGACAAGCCGCGGCGCCAGTGGATTGCCCCGAGGTCTGGCGGCTACCGGCCGGGCGGCGAGTTTTCAACCGCGGTCACCGACCCACGGCCGACTCGCCCACCCGCTGGGAACGCGGGAGTTGCAAGGCCATCAGCGAACGGCAAGGACGGATGACCGACCGAGCGTTTGCCCGAATTGGCTACCAACGCATCGTCTGAAATTCCTCGGCGCGGCCAGGTGGGATCCGGCATGCGCACGACACAGATCGTGCCAGCCGCCGGTCGAGCGTCACCAGATGCGCGCCGAGCGTCTCCGCCTAGGAGCGACACGATCGCCGCGGGCTCGCAGCACAGCGCACTCACCGACGGTCGGCGTCCCGCGCCTCAACGGTCGCCTCGGTGCCGATGCGCACCCCAGTGGCGGTCACCCGGGCGCGGGCACGGGCGATGACGTCGTCGAGCGACAGGAGTTCCTGCGCGGGATGCTCGTGCCCGCTGCGCGCGCCATCCGTTCAAGTCGCTCCATCACGTCGTCGGGAACGTTGCGCAGATGCTGGGTTCGCATACGTGCAGCGTATCCTCGCTGCTTGCTGCCAGCTAGCAGATTGCTTGCGCCGTCAGACGGCTTCATCGAATTCCCTGGCTGCTTCCCTGAGTGCCTCTCTCCGGTAGCGCAGCCTCGTCTCGTCGATGACCGCGATGGCTCGCGAGGTCAGCTCGTCGCGAATACCGCTCTGCGCGTGCGCAAATGGGATGAATGCGCGCAACAGATCGGGAGCGTCCAGCACGACCTCCAATGGAATCCAGTCGCTGCTGAACACTGGGCGGCCGATAGCGCCTTCGACGCGCGCCGCGCTCCATCGCAACGGGTCGCCCGATCCGGTATCGCAGAGTTCGATTAGCAGCTCCGCATGACTGGAAGCGGTGAACGGCGCCGCGGAACCGCTCGCGAAGAACTTGTCGCACACGTCCTCGGCGGCCTCGTACTCCCAGCCCGGCGGTCGGCGTACGCCGCCCTCGGGCAGCCGGCCGGCGAGCCACCGCACCAGCCCCCGGTACAGCGGCCACGTTTCGGTCACCGGTGCGAATCTCGGCATGGCGAGCGCGTGCTCGATGTACACCCGTGTATCGGCCAGACTCATCTCTTTAACCTCGGCGTCGGGGTTGGCGTCGGCAAGCTGCACGAGAGCCCGGTCAATGGGATCCGGCAGGACGGCCGCATCGACGATGCCCGACAGCAGGTTGTGATCGGTCTGGACCGCGGCCGTCAACTCGCGCCCGCCGTGGAGTCGCACGCCGACCACGAATTCCTCGATGTCACCGAGCGAATGGGTTCTGCGTACTGACCGATACGCCTGCGCCTGCGGCAGAGCGGCGATCCATCGCGGCGGATGCTCGCCGCGTCGAGCCAACTCCTCGCGGCATCGCCGCTGCGGTTCTGGGTCGTCGACGAGAAGTTCGGCGACCAGGGCGAGTAATACCGCCGTCTCCCGACTCTGCATACCGATCAAGCTGCCCAGGACGTTGTCCAGGTAATTCTCGTCGGGCCGGCCGGACTTCAGCCGTGCAATCGAATCGGGTTTCGCCCCGTTGATGACCAGGCTGGCCACGCTCAGCAGACCGATGGGATGCCTCGCCAGAGCGCTGCGTATCGCGTCCCTGAACGTCGTGTCGACGGGGCCTTGCCCGTGAGGCGCGATTGGCTGCCGCGCACCATGTCGAACCTTCCTGACCGTGCGCGGGCGTCGATTCTTACTCATGCCGCGGAGGTTACGTACGGGCACCGACATCTGGAGTTGCGTCGTCACCAGAGGCTGGATGTCGGTCTGCGCCACTACCGTCCGCGGCAAGACTCATACCTCCGACGGCCGTGCAGACCCGAGGCGCCGCAGCCCGTCGCGGATGGCGGCCTGGGCAGCGACATCGGACTCGTTGTACCGAAGGCACCATTGGCGCGCCTCGTCTGCGTCGGGTCCACCACCCCGCGCCTGGGCGATCTTCAATTGCGAGAGCCGACCGCCGGCGTCGTCGACGTCCCATTCGAATCCGAACAGCGGCGCGACGTTCTTGATCGACGAGGACTGCCGCGCGAAGAAGTTGGCGTTGAACCAGGCGTACAGATCGCAGGTGATTCCGTCGAGGGCAGCGGCCACGGCGTCGAACTTGCGGGTCAGGCTGACCTCGACATGATGCCAGTGGAACACCAGCAGGATCTTTTTCTCTTGTCGCGCAGCATCTTTGAGCGCATTGAGCCGGGCGGCGAACACGTCGGCCAACGCCTCTTCGGCCCGTTCGTCCAGCACCTCGAACGACACGATGGGTTCATAGCGGGCCGTGGCGTCGTCCTGGCCCTCGCGGACGCGCAACCCCCACTGGTAGATCCGGCCGTCGGTGTCCCACTCGATGTCGAAATCGACCTCGACATCGGCGCACGGCACCTCGGGCCAGGTGGCCCCGCGGGGCTGAAAGTCAATGCCCGCCAACGTCATCCGCGCGCGCCGGATCGCGTCGCCTAAGCGCTTGCGCGGGTTGTTGCTGCCGACCGACTGGTCGCGGAACCCGTCGATGACGGCGTCGGCGTCGGTCCCGGCGAGGTCCTCGACGGTGAACCGGCCGTCCCCGTAGAGGTACAGCCACTCGCGGACGTTGAGGTGGCCGGCCGCCAGGGCGAACGATGCATCGTCGGGGCCGGCAACGTCGGCGCAGTAGTCGAACCATTCGCAGTTGTCGCAGTCCCGGGTGCGGAACGGGCGGACGAGTTCGCCACCGTCGCGCGCGGTTTCGGCAACGGTGATGCGGAAGGCGAACTCGTGGTCGTAGCGCTCCAACGGCGACCGCCGTTTGCGATGCCCGGGTTCGGTGGCCGAGAAGGTCTCCTCCTTGATCGCGGCCAGGTCGTACCAGACGATCCCGAGTTCGCCGCCGATCAGCGCCGTGAGGTCCGAGGTGCCGATGATGCCGCCAACGAGCGCCGGATCGCAGGGGTACAGGCCGAGTTCCTGCAGCATCCGGGTGTAGTGCGCGAGTTGCATGGCGTCGTCGCGCCAGTGGCCCGCGGCATTGCTGTAGCCGCGGTACATGTTCCGGTCGTCGGGGGTGCTCAGCGACGAGACCGTGGCCTGTGCGCGCGCCCGCGGGCTGTCCGGGTTGGCCGACGGTTTGAGGCTCCGGTGGTTCTTGATGTCGACGGGCAGGTAGCCGTCGACGTGCCGGATGAGGACATCCGGCGCTCCCACCCGGCCGTTGATATCGGGCAGGCGTCCGCCGACGACGATCGGCACGCCGACCTTCAGCGCGTCGAGGGTGAGCCGCTTGGTCGTATCCCAGTCGTCCTCGTCGATGACGAGCAGGTCGGCGGAACCGGCGAAGCGGGCGGCGAACTCGTCGACGACGGCCGTCTCGAACACCACGCCCTCGTCGAAGAGGGCCTGCAACTCCGGCGTCGTCGGCGCGGGCGGCGGGGCCGTCGGCGAGTACTTGTTGTGGGTGATGCGGGCGCACTGCTTGGCCGGGTATCCGCCCAGCGAGATCCCTGCCATACCGCACACCCCCTTCCCTGGTACGGGACCTTACGCGGGGATACCGACAGCTCCGCTAAACCACCTACAACTCTCGTAGTAGCGACCTAAAATCGGTGACCACGCGTAGCGCGTGAAAAGCCGGGGGGAATCAATGAACCGCACTATTACCGTCCTTGGCGTTACCACTTTGCTCGCGCCCGTAACCGCGTTCGTCATGGCCGCACCGGCCGGGGCCGACCCATTCACCGTTTGCCCCTCCGGCATGAGTGGAGTTGCCACGGATGACACGAGCTGCGCTTTCGCCGACAACGTCCGTTGGGCTTGGTACGCCCAGCCGGGCACCATTGTCACGGCATACAGCCCGATCACCCAGCAGTCGTACACGATGCAGTGCACATCAACCGTCACGACCTTCTGGCCCGAAGCAAAACGCTGCGTCGGTGTGAATTCCTTCGGCGCCGGCTTGATCGTCTACATCGATTAGTGCGCCGTGGATATCTCGCAACACCCCTCGGGCGCCGACGACAATGCCTTCAATCGGCGTCAGCTCTTGGCCATCGCGGGTGGTGCGGGGCTGGCGTCTTCGTAGCCGCGTGCTCCGCGCAGTCCAAGCCGCCCACCAACACGAGCCCACTCCCCGCCCAGCAGAGCGCGGCAACGCTGGCCAGTACCTCGATCCCCGTCGCTCCCCCACCGCCATCGCCCGCCGTGTCCGGGGTGATGCTGTGCCGACAGGCGTGGGGAGCCCGGCCGCCGGCCCGTCCCAGCGGCCGACCGCACACGATCAGCCGGATGACCCTGCACCACTCGGCCGTCGCACTGCCCGACAATCGTGGGATCGTCGCTCGGCTGCAACAACATCAGCGATTCCACCAGGACACCAAAGGGTGGGTCGATATCGCCTATCACGCCGCGGTCGACCGCGACGGCAACATCTTCGAACTTCGCGACACCGCGATCGCCGGCGACACCGCGACGACCTACGACACGACGGGCCACTTTCTCGTGCTGGCGGAGGGGAACTTCGATCAGGAAGCCGTGAGCAATGCCCAGCTCAACGGAGTTGCTCTCGTGTTCGCCTGGGCCACATCACAGTTCGGCATCACCGTCGATACGCTCGCCACCCACCGGGAAGTGGCTCCCGGGACGGATTGCCCCGGGCAGAATCTGCAGGCACGTGTTGATTCCCGCGAACTCAAGCAACGGATTCAGGCCGCCGCGGGAACCGCGGGCGTGCACTGAGGCCGGAGGGCCCTCAGTCGTCGCGGCGCGAACCGGTCAGGACACCATTGGGTATAGCGTTCAGCTGCGGCTCCATCGCGCGGCAGAAAGTGCCGCGGTGCAACGGTTTTTCCGCGATGAACTCATGGATCAGACGCAAGTCACCCAGGCTGCCGATCTGGCCGGCCAAACGATACGCCTTCTGCATCAACCATTGGAGGCGTCCACGCGCTCGGCTACGAAGTGCGACTCTCTGCCACACCTCTGGTGCCCGGCCTACCGGATCTCCTACGCCAGACACAGCGCCGCCGAGCACGGGAACCAAAATCTGCGGTCAAAGAAACGCGTTAGGTGAGCGCCGGATCGATCCCGCGCACTACCTCTCGGTCGCGGCGACGGCCCCCTACCAGTTGCTCGGCGAATAGTCCTTCAGGAAGCAGCCGTGCAGATCCTCACCGGCCTCGCCCCGCACGATCGGGTCGTACACCCTGGCGGCACCGTCGACCAGATCCAGTGGGGCGTGGAATCCTTCGTCTGCCAGTCGCAGTTTTGTCGGGTGCGGACGCTCGTCGGTGATCCAACCGGTGTCCACCGCGGTCATCAGGATGCCGTCCTGCTCGAGCATCTCACCCGCACTGGTGCGGGTCAGCATGTTCAGCGCGGCCTTGGCCATATTGGTGTGCGGATGGCCCGGACCCTTGTACTGACGACTGAACTGGCCCTCCATCGCCGACACATTCACCACGTACTTGCGACGAGCTCGCGATGAGGCCATCGCCGGGCGCAGCCGACTCACCAGGATGAACGGTGCCGTCTGGTTGCACAGCTGCACTTCCAGCAGTTCCATCGCGTCGACCTCGTGCACGCGCTGGGTCCAACTGTTGATCGCGCTGGTGTCCGGCAGCAGGCCACCGGCGTCGATCGCGGTGCCTGCAGCGATTCGCTCCGGTGAGGCGCTGCGGGCCAGCAGCGCCAATTCCGTTACAGCATGCGGCGTTTGGTGCTCGGCGAGGCTGCCTGCCAACGCCGCGGGGTGGGCGTCGCTGACGTGATCGAAGGTGATCACGTCGACCCGGTCTACCAGCTCCCGGGGCGGGGTGCGCTCGGCTTCGACCAGCGCCGCGTACGAACCGGGCGGTCGCCGCACCGTCTGCGCGGCATTGTTGATCAGGATGTCCAGGGGCCCCTGCGCGGCGACCTCGTCCGCCAGCGCCACCACCTGTGCCGGGTCGCGCAGATCGATGCCGACCACCCGCAGCCGGTGCAGCCAGTCGGCGCTGTCGTCCATCGCCGCGAAGCGGCGCACGGCGTCGTTGGGGAATCGGGTGGTGATGGTGGTGTGCGCGCCGTCGCGCAGCAACCGGAGCGCGATATACATGCCGATCTTCGCGCGCCCGCCGGTGAGCAGGGCGGTGCGGCCGGTGAGGTCGGTGCGGGCGTCGCGTTTGGCCCGGTTCAGCGCGGCGCAGTCCGGGCAGAGTTGGTGATAGAAAGCGTCGACCACGACGTAATGGTTCTTGCAGATGTAGCAGGCCCGCGAACGCAGGAGGGTGCCCGCCGACGCGCCGGCCGCGGTCGACACCAGGGGCAGACCCTGGGTCTCGTCGTCGATCCGGCCGGGCGCGCCGGTGGCGGTGGCGGCGATGACGGCCCGGTCGGCGGCGGCCACCGCATCGCGCTTGGCGTGCCGGCGGGCCAGC
>WBZP01000341.1_pt1 | contig 64244 bp, 41 predicted proteins | sample 5204301 | NCBI WGS metagenome assembly WBZP01 (sample SAMN12412401, study PRJNA552823) | activated sludge metagenome | isolation source: activated sludge from nitrification reactor of wastewater treatment plant... | place: USA: Pennsylvania | collected 2017 | reverse complement strand
CATCTACCACGCGGCGATGCTGGACCCGCACACGGCGGCCGAGCTCGACCTGGACCAGATCACCCACCTGGTGGACGACCTGATCGACGCCCACGGCGCCATGCTGCCCGCCTACACGTAAGCCACCACACGCGCACCGCCCGCAGTCGCACCCCCCCGCACAACGAAGAACGGCCTCCTGGCGCCAGGGGGCCGTTCTCTTTTCTCTCCGCATCCCGGGTGCATCTCTTGAAAGAGCTACCTTGCATGCATAGCGGAAGCTTCAGCTTTCGTTCTCTGGTGGAACCAGGCAACAACGGCTGAAGCCGCCGCTATGAGAGCCAGGTGACTTGCAAGATGAACCACTCTACAGGATCAGATGAAGCCGAAGAGGGGCGGGAAGGTAATCACCACAATCGCCGCCCAGATGGCGTAGACGGGCAGGTAGTTCGTCTGCCAGCGCTCGAGGGCGCCAAACGGGCTTTGCCCGCGCAGAAAGCGGATGTAGAGCACGGCCGACCAGGTGAGGTTGACGATCAGGATGATGTTCATTGCCAGGGCAGCCGTGCGGTTCGCCGTAAAGCCGAACTCGGTGATGCGGGCGGCGATGGCCCAGAGCGCAAAGGCGTTGGCCAGCAGCCCGCTCACCACCAGCACAATCTGCAGCACGTCAAAGACGCCCGGCGGCGCCAGCGGGTCGCGCGCCGAGACCGAGTAGAGCAGCAGTCCCAGCACCAGCACCAGCAGCATGTCGAAGGCGATCAGTACCTCGCGTTCGACGTTGATGCCGCGCCCCGTCCAGAGCAGCGTGGCCAGGAAGATCACAAGCGCGGCGGAAAAGAGCGGCGTAAAGAGGCGGGTCAGTACCGGCGCCATGTTCTCGATCACACTCTGCTTGGCCTCTACCAACCAGGCGGCGATGATGACGGCGCCCACCACGCCGCAGGGCAGCACCCATGATTCGAAGATCGGCTCGATGTCAACGCCGATCGAGCCGAAGATCTGCGCCATGAAGGCCATGAGCACGCCCCCGCCGAGCGCGATCAGCACGAAGTAGATGAAGAGTTCGCCCGAAAAGCGGATAAAGTCCATGCGCCCTGCAACCTGGCCCCAGCGGCCGCCGGCGTAGGCAATGCCCACCAGCAGCCAGAGCGCGATCGGCAGGTGAAGCGCCGTCAGCACCAGCGTGTAGCCCTCGTGGGCAAAGGGATAGACGTTGGCAAAGAGGGCGGCTGCGGCGTAGCCCAGCGCCAGCCAGAGCACGGTGCGCCGCTGCGCGCCCCGCTTCCAGACGAAATAGCCGGTGAGCAGCGGCAGCACAAAGAAGCTGAAATTGCGCAGGTAGAAGCCGGTGTCCTCGTTCATCGAGATCCCCAGCAGCGCTGGCAGCTTGATCAGCAGCGCCGCCGCCAGCGCCAGCGCCACGGCGACCAGGGCGTCGGTGCGGGCGCGCGTGCGCGGCTCGCCCACCTCGACCGGCAGCACCACCAACTGCTTCCAGAGCCGATCCGAGTGTTCGCGCGCAAACTCGCGCGAGAGCGAATCCAGGTCGCCCATGCGCTTGACCGCGACCAGGAAGGCCTCGTCGCTGGCCAGCCCGGCGCCGATCAGGCTGTCGACCTGCTCGCGCAGGTGGTCTTCCAGTTCAGCCACGTCGACCGAGTGGATTGCCTGGCGGCGGCGCAGGTAGCTGCGCCACTGGTCGATCTGCTCTTCAAGAGAAACGCCAAGGTTTGTCGGGGGCATCTTCAGGCTCCTTGCAGCAGGGGGACGGCGGGCGCCGTGTGGCCGGCCGGTTCGGTGGGCGTAACGGTTTGCCAAATGCCGCGCAGGGTCTCTTCCACAGCGTGCCACTGGCGCCGCTCTTCGGCCAGTTGGGCGCGGCCCTGGGGGGTGATGGCGTAGTACTTGCGGCGGCGGCCGCTCTCGGCGGTCTCCCAGCGCGCCTCGATGTGGCCGAGCCGCTCGAGCCGGTGCAGCACGGGGTAGAGCATGCCGTCGGTCCACTCCATGTGGCCGCCCGAAAGCTCGCGCACCCGCTGCAGGATGGCGTAGCCGTAGCTGTCGGCTTCGGCCAGGATCGCGAGTACAAGCGGGGTGGACGAAGCAGCGATCAGCTCCTTGTTGATCTCCATCTGAACCTCCATGAACAGCCGCCGCAGCGTGCGGACGCCACAGCGTGCGGACGGCGCAAGACTTTACCTGGCACTGCTATACATGCCACCATTATACATAGTGGTTCCATGTATGCAAATCGCAAAAAAGGCGCGCTGGAACTCGCAAGCGCGCGGCGTCACTCGCGGCCCTGCAGCCAGAGCGCGGCGATCACGAAGCCGAAGAGCAGGGGCAGCACCACCAGCGCCGCCAGTACAACCAGCGCCGCCAGTACAACCAGCAGCACCCATCTGCTCGCGGCGTCCGTCTGTGCAGCCGCGGCTGGGGCGGGCGCCAGCGGTGCAGCAACAGCGGCAGGCGCTTGCACCGGCGGCGCGGCCGCCACCACCAGCGGCGACACGGCCGGCTGCGTGGGCGGCGCGGTGGCCGGCTGCAGGGCCGGCGCAGTGGGCGGCGCAGGCGTTGGGGAGGGCGGCAGTGGCGTCGGCGTTTCGGGCGCCATCGTCGCTGGCGCAGCGGTTGGCGGTACAGGCGTCACGGGCGCCGCAGCGACCTCTACAGGCTGGCGCACCTCGATCGGCAGCGAGGCTGTCACGGCGCCACCCGCGCTGCTCGCGACCAACTGGTAGATCATCGATGCCGGCGGTACGATCGTCAAGCTGCCCTCGGGCTGCACCGCCAGCGCGCGCCCTCCCGCTTCCAGCCGCACCTCGCTCGCGCCCTGCACGCGCCACCGCAGCGTCACCGTCTCGCCGCGATTGACGGTGGTGCGGTCGGCTTCGAAGCGGGCAACCCAGGGCGCCGCCGAACCCTGCGCAGGGTTCGGCGGCGCCGCAACCACTGGTGTGGGCGGAATCCACGCCGTAGGTGCAACTGCCTGCGCAGTGGGTATGGGCGGCGGGACGGTTGGTGTTGCCGTCGGCCAGGGCGTAGGCGTGCTGGTTGCTGCGGCTGCGGGCAACGGCGTCGGGGTGGGGGAAGGTGTGGAAGTGCTCGTGGCGGCGAGGGTTGTCGCCGTCGCGACTGGGCTCGGCGTGGCCGTGGGCGTGGCGGCCGCGCAGATCTCGTCGAAGGTGACGGTGGGGGGCGACTGGCCGCCGTTCGTGTTCCCGCTGCCCCAAACCCAGCCCTCAACGCTGCCAGCCGGCACGCGGCTGCTGGATGCGCCCAACAGCGAGAAGCCCCACTGCCCGCCGCGCAGCTGCCAGTAGGACCAAAAGGTACACGACTCGCCCTGGCACTGGCAGAAGCAGGCTTGCTGCGGCGAGCTGCAGCCCTCGCCATCGATGCGGCAGATGGTCTCGCCCTGGCTGCCGGGCTCGCTGTTGAGGTCGAGCCCGGAGAGCTGGAGCAGCGTGTAGCCGCTTGTCTCCGCCGTTGGAAACGCCACGCAGCGTTTGGTTACGCTGCCGTCGCCATGCACAACAACCAGCCCGGCGCGGTATGGATCCTGCGCGCGCGCCACGCCGGCCAGACAGAGCAGCAGCAGCCCGGCCAGCAGCGAGGCCTGCGCGATCACGCGCCCGCGTGATCGGGCCGCACACAGGGCGCGCCGCCGGCCCGGCTCTTCATCCGCTGGGGCGCCACCACGGGGCTGGGCCATGTTGCTCGCTCGAAGGGGTAAGCGGAGGAGCCGCGCCGCGCGGCTCCTCCGCAGCGTGTTTGGTTCAGTTATTGCGCACCAGCGGCAGCATGCGGGCCGGGCAGGCAGTGGGTGTCGCGACACGTGTGGGGAACGCACGCCCCAGCAGCGCCGGGATCGCCTGCTGCGTGGCCAACTGGTTTGCGCCGGAGCCGGGCACCCACTCAAAGCTGCCGTCGGCCAACTGCATGCTGTGCAGATAGTCGAGCGCACTGCCGCCGGCTGCCGTCCAGCGTGCGGCGGATGGGTCTTCGCCGGCGGCGGCCAGCGCCTGCAGCACGTAGGCCGTCGAGTTCACGTCGCTGGTGGCCGCCGCGCCCGGTGCGTAGGGGAAGCCGCCGTTGCTGTTCTGCGCGCCGTCGAGCCAGGCCAGCCCGCTGAGGACGGTCGTAGCCGTCACCGGCTGGCCGGTGGCAATCAGCGCCTGGATCGCCAGCGCAGTCGAGTTGGTGTCGGCGCCAAAGCCTGCCGCCCACTCCCAGCCGCCGCCGGCCAACTGCTGCGTCTGCAGCGAGTTGAGCGCCGGGGCAGGGATCGTCTCACTGATGGCGACGGCGCCCAGCAGGGCCCACGCGTTCTGCCCGGTAGAGCTGCTGTAGGCGCCGATGGTTGCGCTGTAGAAGGCGGAGGGGGTCAGGCTGCCATAGGGCGTGCAGCTGTTGGCCGCAATCAGAGCGGTTGCCAGCTTGCCGGCCGCGCCCGCCGAGGTGCGGCTGAAGCTTGCACCGGCGCCGGAGAGGTAGCCCTCGGCGGTGAGGCCATCGGGAGCGCGCCGGATCGAGTCGGCGGCCAGGTCGTTGGCGCCGAGGGCGAGCAGGCTCTCGATTGTGGCGCCGGCGCTGCCGAAGCTGCCGGTCATCGTCTGGCGCGCGTTGAGCCAGCCAATGGCGGAGAGCGCCTGCTGCGTGGGCGTAAAGGGGGCGGGTGTGGCGCCGAACTCGGCCCAGAACCAGCCGTCGGCGGCGCCTGTGGCCGAGATCACCGTTGAGCTCGCGCCAACCGGGTAGGGCTGCCAGGTGCTGCCGTCCCAGCGCGAGTTGCCCCAGTACTTGCTGTTGCAGAAGCAGTTGTCGGCCGGGCAGCCTACGCCGTTGATGCTGCAGACAGCCGGCCCAAAGCCGGTTTCGCTGGTAATGATCTCAAGCCCCGACAGCTGCAGCGCCTTGAGCCCGGAGATCGGGTCGGTGAAGGTGATGGCGCGCACAATGCTGCCCTGCCCATCCACTTCGACCACGATCGTGGCTTGGTTTTGCGTTGCCGCGTCGGCCGGTGTGCGGCCGAACCACGCCAGCAGCGAGAGCGCGGCGACCAGCGCAACGAGCAGCGGCAGCAACAGAAGGGCGCGGCGACGCAACACCGCCGCAATCGGCTTCGGAGTCATGAGACAACCTCTTTTCCTGGGAATGGGTGGGTGAATGGAGCAACCGGTGCGCCGGGTTCTGCAACGGCGCACCGCATCGGCAACGCGGTGAGGAGGCGAAAGGCGGGCGGGCGCGAGCGAGTGAACGCTGCCGGCGCACACCGATCTCTCTGGTTTGCAGAAACAAAAGGCCCGCCGGATGGCGGGCACGAGTGCAAGAATCGTCTTGACACCTGGCCCCCTTTGCCTCGAAGGAGTACACAAGCAGCGTGTCCAGGTGGGTAATCGGGCTTGATGCGGGCGAACAGCCGCCGACATCCTACCGTTGCGGGACAGCGCCGGAGTGGCCACAGCGTGGCGTCACCGGCTTCCCCCACATTGCTTCAAGATTCCTGAAGCAATGGCTGGACTCTGTATTTGATTGTGCAGCCAGTATACAGGGCAGCCCGCTTTGCCGCAAACCGGGCTGCGGGAGTGGCCCAGCGGCGCATCTTTGTCCCTTCCTGCTGCACGCACGGGCGCTTTGTGGGCGAGCGTGCAGCCTACGTCTCTCTGACGTCGGTTTTCCGCTATGCAAATGTTGGTTCGAGAACGTACAATCTCCGCGTTCACTCGGTAAAGTGGAAGTGGACGTGCCAAGCGCCTGAAAAAGGCGCTTGCTGCGTCGCTCTCTGCTGCCGGGTCGCGCCTGGTTTCCTCCCGACGGGCGCTTCCGCTTGTGCTCTATCCAATTCAACGGCGGGCGCTCTATGCCTGCCAAACCCCTCGCTCACAATCTGAAAGGTGCGTTCCTTATGAGGAGAGTTGCGCTTCTGCTTCTGCTTGTCGGTGTGTTGCTGCTGGCAGCGTGCCGGCCCGTTTCAACAGAACCACCAGCGGAATCACCCTCCCTCGAACCAACCATCGAAGCCGTCCAGCCACCGGCGCCTGCACCCACAACGGCGCCGCTGGCCGGCAGCACGTGGACCCTGGCCTCGCTCAACGGCATGCTGCCGTCGGCCGGCGGCACGCCAACGCTGCAGTTCGGCGCCGACGGCAGCGCGTCGGGCACGGACGGCTGCAACCGCTTCTCCACCTCCTTTACCCAGGAGGGCAATAGCCTGACCTTCGGCCCCGTCGCGTCGACGATGATGGCCTGTGCCGAGCCCTCCATGACCCAGGCGGCCGAGTTCCAGACGGCGCTGGCCGGCGTGACGGGCTTCCAGCAGACTGGTATTCAGCTGATGCTCTTTGCCGGCGACCAGATCGTGATGACCTTCGTGGCCGACGTGCAGTCGCTCGACGGCACGATGTGGACGGTGACCCTCTTCAATAATGGCATGCAGGCGGCGGTAGGCCTGCAGGCCGGCACCGAAATCCTGCTCACCTTCGACGCCACCGATCTCTACGGCAACGCCGGATGCAACAACTACTTTGGCGCCTACACCGTCAGCGGCACCAACATTGCCGTGGGCACGCTTGGTTCGACCATGCGCCTCTGCGAGACGCCGGCCGGCGTGATGGAGCAGGAGCAGCAGTATCTGGCCGCGCTGCAGAGCGCTGCGACCTTCCGCATCGAGAACGACGAGCTTTGGCTGCGCACCGCCGAGGATGCGATTGCTGTGGTCGCCACCAAGGCCGAAGAGGTTGACCTGCCGGCGCCCGAACCGGCCACGCCGACGGGCCGCGTCTCGGGCACCAACGTGCTGAACATTCGCTCGGGCCCGGGCACGAACTTCGCGGTGGTTGCCACGGCACGCGAAGGTGACGAAGGCACGATCATCGGCAGGAGTGCAGATGGCGGCTGGTGGGCCGTCGCCGCGCCGCAGCTTCCCGGCGGCGTTGGCTGGGCATCGGCGCAGTTTGTGGCCGCCACCAACGTCAATAACGTGCCGGTGATCGCCTCGCCGCCCACGCCGATTCCGCCCACGCCCGCCCCGCCGACCCCCGTGCCGGCGACGCCGATTCCGCCCACGCCGACGCCCCCGCCGGCTGCGCAGATCGCCTTCTGGGCCAACCGCACCACGATCAACGCCGGCGAATGCGCCACGCTCTTCTGGGACGTGAACAACGTGCAGGGGGTCTGGGTCTACCCGCAGGGCTCCGACTTCAACCGCTTCCCGCGCGTTGGCCAGGGCAACGAGCAGGTCTGCCCCGGCTCCACCACAACCTACGAGATGCGCGTGCAGCTGCGCGACAACTCGACGCAGTTCCGCACCGTCACGATCAACGTGATCCAGCCCATCGCGCCGCCCGTGCCGCCCATCATCAGCGACCCGCTGGCCGGCACGCGCTGGACGGTCGTCAACATCAACAACGGCTCCGATGCGGTCGTCACCCTGCTCGAAGGCACGAACATCTCGCTCGACTTTGGCGTCAACCAGGCCGGGCAGGTGAGTGGCCGCGGCGGCTGCAACACCTTCTTTGCCAATTACTTTGCAGGTGACAGCGTGATCTCGGTCTCGCAGCTCGGGTCCACCTCGTTGATGTGCACGGATCCCGCCGGCGTGATGGAGCAGGAGCAGCAGTTCTTTACCGCCCTGCAGTCGGCGACGAGCTTCCAGATCAACGGCAACCAGCTGGAGTTGCGTGGGGCGAACGGTATCGCCGTCGTCGCCACCCGCTAAGCCACCGCCTTCCCTGCCGGCAGGGTGCGCGCCCGCTGCGGCGCATCCTGCCGGCGGCCCAACCGCATGATGAGAGAGACCTCCCTGCCCACCCGGCGTCGCCGACGCCCGCGGTGGAGCAGGGAGGCTTGCGTTGCGCAAGCGGGATGAGCGCACTCATGCGGCGCGCGCGTCCCTTTGCCCTCTTCGTCCACCGGCGAAACATCGTGCGGCAGCTGCCGCGCTGTGATACCATGCGCCCTATGGCTCGTTCCCTCCTGCGCCAGGCCAAGCTCCCCAGTACGCGCCACGTCGACTGGCGTCCGCGTCTGTTGATCGCCGCGCTGCTGCTCGCCGTTGCCGGCCTCTATCAGTGGGGGTCGGTGACGCAGGCCGCCGGCCAGAGCAGCGCGCCGCCTGCCGCCAGGCGCGTCGAGCAGCTGCGCCCCGGCGTCGTCGCCAGCATGGAGAGCCCACTCTTCAGTTACTCGCCGGGGTGGACGGTGACGGCCGCCGGCGCCGACCCAGCCGAACCACCCGACCCCGCCACCATGCCCGCCGGCGAACTGAGCTTCCAGTTCCAGGGGCGCGAGCTGGCGCTGCTCACCGCCGTGGGCGACTACTGGAGCTATCTCTATATCACCGTCGACGGGCAGCCGGCTGCACTGCTGCCCGACAGCCGCTTCCACCAGCCGGAAGTGGCGCCGCGCGCCGGCTATGCGCCGCTGCTCGCGCCCGAAGCCGTCGACGCTGCGGGCGCGCCAACCGCGCGCTGGCTGCGCGTGCACTGGCACGGCCTCGACTGGAGCGAAACCGACCTGCACACCGTGCGCATCGAGCTCTGGCGCGGCTGGGGGCAGCTGCCGCTGCGCGCCGTGGGCGTCGACGTGCCGGTGAGCGGCGCAGGCCCGCGCTGGCCGGCGATGGCGCTGCTGGTGGCCGCCTTCTGGCTGAGCAGCGCGAGCTGGCTGCCCCTGCTGCGCCGCACGGCCACCGCCTTTGCCCACCGCCGCTCGCCGCTGGCGCCGCTGGCCGTGCGCCTGCTGGGCGAACGTGCGCGCCGCGTCGCCGTCTGGGGGTCGGGCGCGGGGCTGCTGCTGCTGGCGCTCGCAGTTTGGAGCGCGAACGGGGGGCCGGGGCTGGGGCTGCTGGAATGGGCGGTGGGACTGGCCGGGCTGGGGCTGCTGGCTGGGGCTGGGCTGGTGTGGCCGGTGCTCTGGTATGGTGCGCTCTTTGCCGCACTGCCGCTCTACTACCGCTTTGCACTGCCGCTGCTGCCCGGACGCGCCTTCAACCTTGTCGATGCGGGCGTCTTTGGCGGGCTGCTGCTGGTAACGGTGCACACTGCGCTCGCAGTCTGGATTGGGCGCGTGGGGCGGGCACGCATGGCTCCTGGCCCCGTGGCCCTGCTGCTGCTGGTGGCTTCGTGGGCGCTGGTCTCGCTCTTTGGGGCAAGCCACTATGATGTGGCGCTGCGCGAATTCCGCACCGTCTTTGCCATGGGGGCGGCGCTGGCGCTGGGGCTGCTGCTGCTGCTGCGCACAAGCCGCGACGCCCGCACCGACATCGGCATTCTGGTGGTGGCCTGGGTTGGCGGCGCCGCGCTGCTGGCCGGGCTTTCGGCCATGCTCTACCCGCGCCCGGCGGTGACGTTGCCCGCCGAGGGCGTGGTGCGCCTGCGCGGTCCTTATGGCTCGCCCAATAACCTGGCGCTCTACCTGGACCGGGCGCTGGCGGTGGCGCTGGCGGTGGCGATTGCCGGGCGCGGCGCGCTGATGCGCACGGGCGCCGTGCTGGCCTCGGCGCTGATCGCCGCCGCGCTGGTGCTCACCTTCAGCAAGGGCACGCTCTTTATCGCGCTGCCGCTGACGCTGGTCGCCGTCGCCGCCGGCGCATGGCTGGTGCTGCGCCGACAGGGGCGCTCAACGCAGGTGGTTTGGCTGTTAGGGGCGCTGGCGCTGGTGGTGGCGATTGCGCTGCTGCCCTTTGTGACCACCGAGCGGCTGCAGACGCTCTTCAGCCTCTCAGCGGGCACAGGCTTCCTGCGCCTGAACCTGTGGCGTTCAGCGCTGCAGATGGCGTGGGAGCACAACACTGTGGGCGTGGGGCCGGATAACTTCCTCTATGCCTACCGCAGCGGCTACATCCTGCCGCAGGCGTGGATGGAGCCCAACCTGAACCACCCGCACAACTTCGTGCTCGACTGGTGGACGCGGCTGGGGCTGCCGGGGCTGCTGCTGGGGCTCAGCTTCTGGGGAGTACTGCTGGCGGCGCTGCTGCGTCGGCTGCTCTATGCGCAGGCCCCGCGCGAGAACTGGCCTGCGCTCTACCTGGGGCTGGTGGTCTCGGTGATTGCCGCCCTGGCCCACGGCCTGATCGACGCTTCGTACGCCCTGCCCGACCTGATGGCGATCTGGGCGCTGCTGGCCGTGCTGGCTAGCGTAGAATCTGCGCAATCCCTTCCTCAAGCGTAACGCTGTTCATCTCGCCCATCCACACCCGACGAATCTTGCCGCTGCCGTCGATGAAGAAGGTGGTCGGTAGCCCGCTGACGGCGTAGAGGTCGGCGCCGATCGTCTGCTTCGCGTCCAGCGCGATGGGAAAGCTGATCCCCAGCTCCTGCACAAAGGGCGTGATCGTGGCGACGTCTTCGGCCTCGTTGACGCCAAGAATGGTGACGTTGCCGGCGTAGCGCTGCGCGGCCTGTTCGAGCGCGGGCATCTCGGCGCGACAGGGGCCGCACCAGGTGGCCCAGAAGTTGAGCACCACCGGCGTTCCCTGCAGCGCCGAGAGCGTGAGCGAACTGCCGTCGAGCAGGGTGGTCGAGAAGTCGGGTGCGGGGTGGCCAACGGCGGGGGCGGGCATGCGCAGTTGGGCAACGGTGGCGTCGGGCAAGCGGCTGCTCCACACCCACCAGCCACCCGCCACTGCGATCAGCAGCGCCAGCCAGCCCCAGAAGAGCGGCGCCCAGCGCGGCGGCCGCGCGGCCTGTGCGCCGTCGAACGCGGGCTGCACGGTGGCTTCCCTCTGCTGCAGAACGTCGCCCTCTGCGTTCATGGCTGCCTATCCCCAGGTGGAATGGAAGATGCCGGGCTGGTCGACCCGCTCGTAGGTGTGAGCGCCAAAGTGGTCGCGCTGCGCCTGGATCAGGTTAGCGGGCAGCCGCTCGCTGCGGTACGAATCGTAGTAGGCCAGGCTGGCGCTGAAGGCGGGCGTGGGGATGCCCAGCCCCACCGCCATCTGCACCACGCGCCGCCATGCGGGCAGGCGGCTGGCCACCTCGGCGCCCAGCTCGTCGTCGAGCAGCAGGTTGGGCAGGTCGGCGCGGCGGCGATAGGCGCTGGTGATGCGGTTGAGGAAGCGGGCGCGGATGATGCAGCCTGCGCGCCAGATGGCGGCAATCTCGCCCAGCTTCAGGTCGTAGCCGTAGGTAAGGCTGGCCTGCTGCAGCATGGCCATGCCCTGCGCATAGGCGCTGATCTTGCTGGCATAGAGCGCCTGGCGCACGGCGTCGATGGTTTCGCTGCGCCCCAGTGGCAGGCGTGCGGCGTCGAGCACGGCGCCGGCGGGGAGGATCGCCGCTGCGCGCACACGCTCGCCCTTCATGCTCGAGAGGATGCGCTCGACGACGGCGGCGTTGATGGTGGGGATGGCGGCGCCGATGGTGAGCGCGTCCTGGCTCGTCCACTTGCCGGTCCCCTTCTGCGCTGCGGTGTCGAGCACCAGGTCGACGAGCGGCCGCCCGGTCTGCTCGTCGATCGTGCGCAGAATCTGGGCGGTGATCTCGATCAGGAAGCTGTCGAGCTCGCTCTTGTTCCACTCATCGAAGATGGCGGCCAGTTCGGCGGCGCCCAGCCCCAGCGCCTGGCTGAGGATGGCGTAGGCCTCGGCGATCAACTGCATGTCGCCGTATTCGATGCCGTTGTGCACCATCTTCACATAGTGGCCGGCGCCGCGCGGGCCAAGGTAGGTGACGCAGGGCGCGCCGTCGTCGGGCGCCTTGGCGGCGATCGCCTCGAAGAGCGTGCGCACGTCGGCCCACACGTCGGGCGAGCCACCGGGCATGATGCTTGGTCCCCAGAGCGCGCCCTCCTCACCGCCGCTGACGCCCACGCCCAGGTAGCGCAGGCCGATCGCCTCGAGCGCAGCGGCGCGCCGCTCCGTGTCCTGGAAGAGGCTGTTGCCGCCATCCATGATCAGGTCGCCCGGCTCGAGCAGGGGAATCAGGCCGTCGATCACCGTGTCGACCGGAGCGCCGGCTTTGACCATGATCAGCAGCCGGCGCGGCCGGCGCAGCGACGCGACGAGCGTCGGCAGGTCGAAGGCGGGCAGCAGCCGTTTGCCGGGGTGCGCGTCCACGAACTCCTGCGTGGTGGCGCCGGTGCGGTTAAAGACGGCCACGTGGAAGCCATTGCGCTCGAGGTTGAGCACCAGGTTCTGGCCCATGACGGCCAGCCCAATCAACCCGATATCGGCCAGTTGGCTCTCTTGCATCAAGCTCTCCTCGTCAGGAATGTCGCGGTGAAGTGCAGTTGGGAGGCGTGCGCCTCGTCGACTTACTCGCTGCCGGGCGGGCGGGCGCGGCGGTAGTTGGCGTACAGGTCGGCGACGGTGGCGGCGCGCCCGCGTGGCAGGGCGGCCTGGGCGGCGCGCTCGAAGAGCAGGCCGTCGCGCACGCGGCTCACCAGCACGGGGGCGCACCACTCCACGCCGGCGGCATCAGAGAGCATGGCGCGGCGCGCCTCGGCCACCGCCACATCCACCGCTTCGCCCGCCGCCAACCGGCTGTAGAGCTCGTAGTGGAAGGCGAGGGCGGCGCGGTCGGTCAGCTCGTAGGGCAGCGCCACGGCCGCAGGCAGCCCGGCGTGCACCAGGCTGTAGGCGACGTGCGTAAAGGGGTCGCGCGGCAGCGGCTGCCAGGGCGCGCAGCTGTTGAGCGTGACCAGGCGCAGGCTGTAGTGGTCGCGCAGGATTGCGCCCAGGTGTGCGCCGCTCACCTGGCGGGCGCGACCCTGCTCGTCTTCCAACACCAGGAACGACTCTTCGGCCTGTGTGCTGTAGAGGCCATGGCCTACAAAGTGCAGCACCTGGTATTCCTGCCGCCGTAGCCGCTTCTGCAGCTCAAAGAGCGAGGGGCGCGGCAGCCGCTCGACAATCAGATCGTCGCGTGCGCCCAGCACATCCAGCGTGTCGATCAGTGAGAGCCACTCGCGGTCGGTCTCGACGGGCGAAAAGCCGGGCGGCCCGGCAATCACCACCAGCATGCGCATGGGCGGCTTGACGACAAAAGGGCGCACGGCGTGCATGCGCTCGACGTAGCGCGAGAGCGGCGCATGGGCCGAGAGCGCCATGTACTCGCCACGCATCGAGTTGTACATCGTCTCCCAGGGCAGGCGCATCAGCTCGGGCGCCTTGCTCAGCATCAGCCGCACGCGCAGGCGGGCCGATTGCTGGTAGGCCACATCCATGCAGCGGTGGAGCATGGCGCCGACTTCGGCGGCGAAGACGGCGTCGAAGAGGCGTGTGCCCAGGTCGCGCGCCGAGCGACGCGCGGTCTCGAACTGGAAGGAGTCGGGGCGGAAGGGGCTGGAGGCAGTGCGCGCAAAGGCCGCGATCTCGTGCTCGCCCATCGGCATGTGGAAGATCGCCGCCGCCGTGCCCACGGGCGAATCCATCACGCGCGAGTAGAGGCCGTCCTCATTCTTCTCGATGAAGAGGTCGAAATCCAGATTCGGGGTGGGCCGCGGCCCGGTTTCTGACGTCGACATGCAGGCCTGCACTGGACGAGCGGCGCGAAGCGTGTACGCCGCTGCGTCCCGCCATTCTAGCGGCAGGCGACCCGGGCGACAACTGCACCCCCGACAACTTCTGATGCAAGGGCGCAAGGGAACGCAAGGGACGGCGAAAGGACAGGCAACAAGGGCTGCGCTGATGTAGAAGAGTTGCGCGGCTGGTTTGCAAGATTCATCTGCGCTTCACGTCCACTTCAGGTTGGGGTTGCAGGCTCGTGGATCAATGGATGCGCAGCATAGAGCGCGCCCGGTGTGCTGCGTTACGGCCCACGGGGCGCCGGTTGCGTATACTGAGCGTTATCCGTTGCGCGCCTGAAACTGCGCGCGATCATGCCAGGAATGGCTCTATTTCCCCCAGTTTTGCTTCTTGAGGAAGGAACTCCCGTGCTCCACGAAGCCAGCCGTTCATCGCAGCAAAAGCGCCGGCGCACGATCGCCGCACTCGCACTGGCGGCCGCGCTGCTGGCGCCCCTGGCAGCCGCCCTGCGCACGGCCCCTGCCGCCGCGCAGGACTCGCCGGCGCCCACCCGCGTCGCCCCGGCCACTGCCGAAGCCACCGCCGAACCTACAGCCGAAGCCACCGCCGAAGCACCTGCCACCGGCGCCGCCGACGCCACAGCGGCCGAGATTGTGGACGACGAGGGCGGCCCCGTTGTCATTACCGGCGAGGTGGCCTACACCGACCCCTTCTTCACCATGGGCGTCGCCTCGCCCATGGTCATCCTTGAAGACCAGGCCGGCTTCGTGGACCGCAACGAGCGCTTCATCATGCCGCCTGCGTCGCAGACGATCGGGCAGATCACAAGCGACTTCTACGAATCGCCATTCACCTATTCGCTGGCGCTGCCGATTGAACCCCAGGGCACGCTGCGCGACGTCGACCAGGACGGCGATCCAGAGAGCGGTGTGATGATCTTCGCCGTCGCCTACTGGACAAACACCTGGGGCGACCCGTTCCTCGAGGAGCGCGACCTCTCGGGCGGCGGCTGGTCTACCGCGTACGCCTCGACGCGTGTGAGCGAGGAGTGGGAGACGCAGCGCGAGATCGTCGGCGGCACCTTCGTCGTCTATGCGCTGGACGACCAGCAGGGTTTTCCCAGCGGCTTTGGCCCCGATGGGCTGCTCTTTACCGAAGACGACCCGATCGTGACCCTGCCGCAGGGCTACACGCTGGTGAACATGGACAGCGACCCCTTCGTCTTCTCGCGCCCGGCCGAGGCGGTGGTGGACCTGATCGAGCCCGAGGGCGTGGCGCTGGATGATTTCAGCGACCTGACCTACGCCGAGGCCTTCGACGGCCTGCTCGAGAAGCTGCGCAACGAGTACGCCTTCACCGAGTACAAGAACATCGACTGGGACGCGCTGGGCGCCGAGTTCCGCCCCCGCTTTGAAGAGGCCGACGCCGACAACGACCGCGCGGCCTATACCGACGCGCTGCGCGAGTTCTCGTGGCGCATCCCCGATGGCCACGTGCACGGCCCCGGCCCCGGCATGGGCTTCCAGGAGGCGGCAGGCGGCGGCCTGGGCATCGCCATCGCCGATGTGGAGGATGGCCGTGTGCTGGTGAGCTACCTGACGCCCAACGGCCCCGCCGAAGACGCCGGCATCGAGCTGGGCGCCGAGATCATCGCCCTCGATGGCACACCGATTGGCGAGGCCGTGGAGAACGCCGTCTCGTGGTTCGGCCCCTACAGCACCGAGCATGTGGAACGGCTCGACAAGCTGCGCTTCGCCGTGCGCTTCCCGCTGGAGACCGAAGTCGAAGTGACCTGGCGCAACCCCAAGGGCGACGAGCAGACCGAGACCATTGAGGCCGCAGCCGAATATATCAGCTTTGACATGACGGCGCTGCGCAGCGATTCCGACATGCTCGACCTGCCGGTGGAGTTCTCGGTTGTGCCCGGCACCGACTATGTGATCGCTTCGATCACCAGCTTTGCCGACAACGCCCAGCTTGCCATCCAGCTCTGGGAGCGGCTGATCACCACGCTCAACAACAACGGCGTGCCCGGCGTGATCATCGACATGCGCAACAACAGCGGTGGCTCCGGCTTCCTGGCCGACCAGATGGCCGCCTACTTCTTCGATGAGCCGCTGGAGGTAGGGCAGTCGGCGCTGTACGACAAGAGCCTGGACGAGTTCACAACCGACCCGCGCAACGTCGACCGCCTCTATCTGCCCGACGAGAGCCTGCGTTACCGCGGCAATGTGGCCGTGCTGGTTGGCCCCAACTGCGCCAGCGCCTGCGAGTTCTTCTCGTATGTGATGACGCTGGAGGATCGGGCGGCGATCGTGGGCCAGTTCCCCACCGCCGGGCTGGGCGGCGGCGTGGCCGACGCGCTGATGCCCGGAGGCATCTTTTTCCGCATGACGATCGCGCGCGAGCTGGACATGGACGGCGAGATCCACATCGAGGGCAAGGGCGTGGCGCCCACGGTCGAAGTGCCGGTCAACGAGGAGACCCTCTTCGGCGGCGGCGACCCGGTGCTGCAGGCCGCCGTGGAGTGGCTGGACGACCAGCGCTAACCCACCCCGCCGCCACCAATTAGAACACGACGCCCGGCCATCCAACGATGGCCGGGCGTCTCTCTTCTCGCAGCACTTAGCCGAGTCCTTGTCTGCGGTTGCCGTTCCTTGCGCTCCCTTGCGGCCAATTGCGTCCTTGCGTCAGAAGTTGTTGTTCGCCTGTAAGCGTGTGGCCAGGATGCCGCGGTAGACGGCGATGCGCTGGCGGCGCAGTGGCCGCTTGTGGCCCACCAGCCACTTGGCGCCTTCCAGGCCAATCTGCAGCCTGTATTCCAGCAGCAGGTAGCGACGCAGCGCCTCGCTCCAGCGGGGGCCAAACCATTTGCGCCAGTATAGCACCTTGCTGCGGTTGAAGTTCTGGTGGCGCGCCGCCACCGCCTGTTCGCTGCTGCGCCCCTCCAGATGGATCACGCGCGCCTGCGGCACATAGAGCACACGCCAGCCCGCGCCTTTCAGCCGGCGGCAGAGGTCGGTCTCCTCGCTGTACATGAAGAAGCGTTCGTCAAAGGGGCCGGGCCAGGGCCAGGGCGCACCGTCTTCCAGCGTCTGCATCACCCCCTGCAGCGCCTCGCGCCGGCAGAGCATGGCCGCGCCCACCACCCAGTCCACATCAAAGCTCCACTGCACATGCCAGTCATCCATGCGCATGCGGCGTGCCCAACGACTGCCCGGCAGCGCCCGCGCAAGCCAGGTGCTTTCGAAGAAGCCGGTGAGCGGTGTAGGAAAGCGGCGCGCGCTCGACTGCAGGCTGTTGTCGGCATAGCGCAGCTGCGGCCCCGCCACAGCCACGCCGCTGCTGCGCTCGAGCAGCTCGTAGAGCACATAAAGGCTATCACCGTGCAGGCGGTCGAAGACCAGCTCGGTATCGGGGTTGAGGAAGTAGACGAAGCGGCCGCGGCTGCGCGCGTAGCCCTGGTTGTTGGCGCGCGTGAAGCCGGCGTTGCTGCTGTTTGCAATGCACTGCACCCAGGGAAAGTGGGCGGCCAGTTCGGCCACGGTGCCATCGGTGCTGGCGTTGTCGACGACGATCACCTCGACCAGGGGGGCGATGGGCTCGGCGCGCGGCAGCGGAGGCGCGGCATGGCGCGGTTCTGGGCGGCGCGCAGGGCGGCCAGTGTGCGCAGGGGGCGCCGGCCGTTCGGTGTAGACGGAGCGCAAACCGGCGGCGGGCAGCGCGGCCGGCGGAGGCAGCAGGGCGCGCAGCTCGCTCTGCTGCGTGGGGCGCGTGGCGCGCTCGATGCTGAGCAGGCAGGCGCGCAGCAGCCCCCAAACGTTCCAGGCCACGATGACGATCGACAGCTCGCACGGCGCGCCGTCGGATGCAGCCGCAGCCGCCGCCGAAGCTGCCGCCGGGTCAATCGTGGCTGATTCTGCCCTTGTATTGCGCATGGGACGTGGTGGAGGATCTGTTGGGGAGGGGAGACAAGAACGGGGCGACGGCTCTCGTCACCCCACAAGGTTCACGCTGCGGCGAAAAGCGACCGGGCCGTCTTCTCGCTTCTCGCTTCTCGCTTCTCGATCGCGGCTAATAGGTGCGCTGCAGCACAAAATCACACAGCGCCAGCATCGCACTGCGGGCCGGGCTGGGGGCAAAGGGGGCCAGCGCCGCGCGTGCGCCATCCAGCGAGTGCTGCGCCTCGCGCTGGGCTTCGTCCAGGCCGGGGCCGGCGCGCAGCTGCAAGACGACGGCCTGCACCGCCTCGCGCCAGGCTTCGGCGTGCTCGTCGTCGGCGCCGTCGCGCACCTGCTCCAGGTGGGCCACCAGCTCGGCGCCACCAGGTGCGGGCAGCGCCTGCACGTGATAGAAGAAGGGCAGCGTCAGTGTGCCCTGCAGCAGGTCGCTGCCCGCGGGTTTGCCCAGCGTGTCGGCGTCGCCCGTAAAATCCAGCATGTCGTCGACGATCTGGAAGGCCATGCCCAGGTGGTAGCCGTAATCGTGCAGGGCGGCAACCTGGTCGTCGGGCAGGTTGGCAAGCAGCGCGGCGCCCTGGGTGGCGGCGCAGAAGAGGCTGGCCGTCTTGGCGTAGATGCGGTGTGTGTAGTTGTCGCGCGGCTGGTCGTAGTTGTAGCGGTCGCGCAGCTGGCGCAGCTCGCCGTCGACAATCACATTCAGCGTGTCGCTGAAGAGATGGATGACTGGCATGCTGCCGGTGGCGGCGGCCAATTGCGCAGCTGTGCCGAAGAGGTAGTTGCCGGCCAGCACCGTGGCGCCGCCACTCCAGCGGGCGTTGAGCGTAGGTGCGCCGCGCCGCAGCAGCGCGCCATCGATCACGTCGTCGTGGACGAGCGTCGAGGTGTGCAGCATCTCGACCGAGGCGGCAAGTGCAATCACCCGCTCGTCGAGCGCCATGGCCTGCGCTGCGGCGGGCGGCAGCCCCACCTGGGCAGAGAGCAGCGCCAGCGCTGGGCGCACGCGCTTGCCGCCGCTGCCAATCAGGTTGAGAAAGGCGTTGGCCAGCGGGGCGAAGATGGTGGCCTCAGTTGCTGATTCAGGTGCGGCTGCGGTTGTGGCTCCGGGTGAGGGGGCGCGGTGCGGGTCCAGTTCGCGCAGCCGCTGCTCCACGCGCTCCAGGCCGGCGCGCACGGGTTCGAGCAGTTGGGTGGCGGTCTGGGGGCGCGCCGGCTGTACGCCGGCTGCGGCGCTGCCATTCAAGTTGCTGCGCGTGCCGTTGACGCCGCCGCCATGTGCAGGCGGTGCGTCGCCGTGCGCCGGCAGGTGCGCAGCAGGGGCAGCGTTGGGCGCACCCTCGGCGACGGCCGCGTCGCTGCTGCGCGCCTCGCCGGAGCGGGCGGCCGGCTGCTTATGGATTGGCGACACGCGGCGCGATCTCACTGCCAAGCCTGTTCTCCAAGCCGAATAAGCGAACGGCGACCGCAGTAGTCGCCTCTGCCACCTCGGACGGCGTGCGGCCCATATGCTGCGCCACCGTTGCGCAGATCAGGGGCAAATGGGCCGGCTCGTTGCGCTTGCCGCGAAACGGATGCGGCGTCAGGTAGGGCGCATCGGTCTCGAGCAGTAGCCGGTTCAGGTCGAGTTGCGGCAGCAGCGCGTGCAGTTCGGTCGCCTTCTTGAAGGTAACCGGGCCGCCAAGCCCCAGCACAAAACCCAGCCCGTAGGCCTCTTCCGCCAGCGCGGCATCGCCCGAAAAGGCGTGCAGCACACCGGCAAAGGGGCGCTGCGCCAGCGGCGAGCTGCGGAAGTGGCTGCCGGCAACCCACTCGCGCAGGATGGCTACCACCTGCGCGTTCGCCTCGCGGCTGTGAATGATTACCGGCTTGCCCAACTCGGCAGCCAGGGCAAGCTGGCGCCGAAAGGCCTCTTCCTGCAGCGCCGGCTCGACATCCTTCCAGTAGTTGTCCAGCCCGATTTCGCCCACTGCCACGATCGCGGCGTTGTCGGCCATCACCCGCAGGTAGAAGACGCTCTCGTCGGCGTCGGCAGCGCTGCCAAAGCTGTTGGCGCTGCTCGAAGGGTGGATGCCGATGGCGCCAAAGAGATGCGGCGCGTGCGGCAGCGTGTACGGTGGCGCGCCTGTCTCGACATGGGCAAACGCCGTGGCCGAGCGAATCGCCGCCTTCAGAATCTCGCCGGCGCCGGCCATGTCGATGCTGGGCAGCACCACCGCAACTACGCCCGCCTGCGCCGCCCGCTCGAGCACTTGGTCGCGGTCGGCGTCGAAGGCATCGATGTTGAGGTGGGCATGGCTGTCGATCAGGCGCAGCCGTGATTCACCCTGCCCTGCGCCCGTCTCCACGCCACTCTAGCCTTTGCAAACGTTGTGCATTGATGCGTCATCGCGTGTACAAACCACTCCGCAACCTTGTTCATTTTATCACAGACGAGGCGACGCGTCCGTATGTCAGATTCCGGCCAGCCGCTTCCCGTCCTCCAGGATCGCCTGCACGGCGGCGCCGTCGGTGGTTTCGGTGTAGATGCGCAGCAGCGGCTCGGTGCCCGAAAAGCGGATGAGCAGCCAGCCGCCGTCGTCCATCACGAACTTGTAGCCGTCGGTGGTCACCAGTTCCGTCACGGCGTGGCCGCCCAGCGTCAGCCTGTCGAGATTGAGCGTGTTGAGCCGCGTGCGCGCCGCCTCCTTCATGGCATTGTCGGTGAGGCGGGTGTCGATGCGGTCGTAGAAGTGCTCGCCCACCTTGGCAAAGAGCAGTTCGAGCAGTTGGGTGGGGCGCTTGCCGGTGCGCACCATCAGGTCGAGCAGGTAGAGGTTGGCAAGGATGCCGTCGCGCTCGGGCACGTGGCCGCGGAAGGCATAGCCGCCGCTCTCTTCGCCACCGATCAGCGCGTCGTGCTCCATCATCGCCGGCGCAACGTACTTGAAGCCCACGCCGGTATTGACCACGGGCACGCCGTAGAGCTTGCCCAGCTTGTCGAGCATCGAGGTGGTGCTGAGCGTCTTGACGATGGTGCCGCGCTCGCCGCGCAGCTCGAGCAGATAGTAGGCGAGCAGCCCATAGACGCGCAGCTGATCGACGAACTCGCCGTTCTCGTCGCCGAAGCCGCAGCGGTCGGCGTCGCCGTCGAGGATGCAGACGCAGTCGGCACCCTCGCGGCGGCCCACGGCCAGCCCGGCATCGACGTTGGGTGGAATCGGTTCGGGGCGCGACATCTCGGGGAAGATCGGGTTGCGCTCGGCGTGGAAGTCGATGACGCGCGTGCTGCCGCCGGCGAGCAGTTCGCTGAGCCAGCCGGCGCCGTTGCCCCACATGTTCTCAATCACCACCAGCAGCCCGGCGTCGCGGATTGGCTGCAGGTCGATCAGCCGCTCGATATGGGCCATGTAGGCCGGGCGGGGGTCGAAGTATTCCACCTTGCCGGCGGCCAGCGCCGCGCGCAGCGGCATGCTGCGAATGCTCTCGCCGGCGCCGGCGGGCGGGATCAGCGATTCGATCAGCGCCAGGCCGTCGGGGGCGATGGCGCCGCCGTGCTCGTCGCGCACCTTGAAGCCGCAATCTTCGGGCGGGTTGTGGCTGGCGGTCAGGTTGATGGCGGCGACGGCGCCCTGCTGCGGCACGCTGAAGCTGATTACCGGCGTGGGTGTGGCCGTGGGCGTAAGCCAGACGTGGAAGCCGTTGCCGGCCAGAACTTCGGCGGTGGTGGCGGCAAAGTGTTCGGCCAGAAAGCGGCGGTCGTGGCCCACCACCACACTGGCGGCCGGCCCGGCGCTGCCGTCGGAGTGGCCGGTTGCGCGCAGATAATCGGCAAAGCCCTGCGTCGCGCGGCGCACGTTGGCAAAGGTATAGTCGTCGGCAATCCGGCCACGCCAGCCGTCGGTGCCGAAGCGAATGTCACTCATGCAAGGATCCTTCGAAGTTGCCTGGGGTCAGGCTGCGGAATGGGGTGCGCTGAGGGCAATTTGTGTTGCCGCAGTATAGCAGGCGAGGGAAGGGCGGAAAAACGAACAGCTGAAAAAGTACACGTAAACAAAGGAGTTGACGGGTACTGCCGCATGCCGCGTCGTCCATTGTGATGTCGAACTCGCGTCGCGGCAGTCGCTGTTCCCGTTGTTTCCGTCGTTTCCGTGTACTTTCTTGGCTGTGCGCAGGATTGGAGGCGGAATTACGATTCTATCAGTGCGCGGCTTGTTCCGCCGCCACGCACCCTGTAGGATTACGAGCAGCTTACGCGACCCCACCGTTGATCCCCCTTTGGATCCCCGCGCGTACCGCTCAGCGCACAATCTGCTTCTGCTCAAGAGTGTGACCGCCCGGCCGGAAGTGTCGCCGGCGCAAGGCCGGCGCGCGCCTCTGCTGTGCATGCGCACATCCGTCTTCCCTGCTCTCCCCACAGGCCAAGACAGCAAAGACACGCCCTTCTTGTCCAGCGCACCGTAAACGCCAACCATCAAAACCCCTGCAACGGGTCCACCTGCACAGCGCACTCCTGTTTCGAGCGCGTAGGCGGACAGCTTTGCTGCAGTGCTGCTGCGCACTGCCCAAACGGCTAATCTCTCAAGGAGCTCCACCGGTGTCCTCCGACGACCCGTACACCCCATTTCGGCCGTACAGGAATAGAACTGCAACCGGTGCACGTCGCATGCGGCGGCTGCCTCCTCATGCGCGTCTGGCGCTGCTGCTGATCGTCTGCGTCGCGCTCTGCGTTGGCGCAGGCGCCGGCGTTGCCCGGGCGCAGGCCGAGGCAGTTTCGCCCGCGACGCCTGACGCGGCCGGCGAACTCCACATCTACTTGCCCCTGGTGCAAAGCAGCATCGGCGCGGCGGCCGAGCCCGCGGCCGGCAGCGCCATTCCCAGCGAATACATTGTGCTGCTGCAGCCCGCCGCGCAGCGCGCCGCGGCGGCGCCAAATGGCGTGGCCGAACCGGCTGCACTGCTTGCCCAGCGGGTTCTGGACGCGCACGGGGGCACGCTGCTCTACACCTATGCCAGCGCACTCGATGGCTTCGCCGCTCTGCTCACCCCCGGCGCGCTGGCGGCCCTCGAGCAGGATCAGAGCGTCGCCCTGATCGAGCCGAACCTGGTGGTGGCGCTCGAAGAGCCGCCGCCGCTCGCTACCGCTGATATCGTGGATGTTGCGGCCGACCCCGCCGCCGCGCCCGCTTCGTGGGGGCTCGACCGCGTGGACCAGCGCACGCTGCCCCTCAGTGGCAGCTTCAGCAGCAGCCTCACCGGCGCCGGCGTGCACGTCTACATCATCGATTCCGGCGTGCTGGCAGCGCACAGCGACTTTGGCGGGCGCGTGAGCAACGGCTACAGCGCGATCGCCGACGGGCGCGGCATCACCGACTGTAACGGCCACGGCACCCATGTATCGGCCACGGTGGCAGGCGCGACCTATGGCATCGCCCGGCGCGCGACCATCCATCCGGTGCGCGTCTTCAACTGCAAGGGGCAGGGCAGCACCGCCGGCGTGCTGGCCGCCATCGACTGGGTGACGGCGAACCACATCAAGCCCGCCGTCGCTAACATGAGCCTGGGCTCCGGCGCCATGAATTCGCTCGATGCGGCAGTGAGCAACGCGATTCAGGCCGGCGTGACCTTTGCCGTGGCGGCGGGCAACAGCAACAACGTGGCGTGCAACTACTCACCGGCGCGCCTGCCCGCTGCGATCACCGTTGCCGCTGCCACCGGCGCCGATGCGCGCGCCCCCTTCTCGAACTATGGCGCGTGCGTCGACCTCTTCGCGCCCGGCGTCTCGATCCCCTCGGCCTGGTACACGGGCGTCAACGCGCGCGCCGTGCTCAATGGCACCTCGATGGCAACGCCCCACGTTGCGGGCGCGGCTGCGCTCTACCTGCAGAGCAGCCCCAGCGCCACGCCTGCGGCCGTTGCCACCGCGCTGATCAGCGCCGCCACCAGTGGCCGTATCAGCAGTGCCGGCAACGGCACACCGAACCGGTTGCTCTACACCGCCTTTGCCGAACCGGCGAACCCGCCTGCACCTGCGCCTGTGCCGCCCGCTGCCTGCAGTGAACGGGTGACGAATGGCAACTTCGAGGCGGGCCGCACCAGTTGGCTCGAAAGCTCGGCCAGGGGCTACGCGCTGATCTGCAACGACGGCAGCTGCGCGGCAGCGCCGGCCGGCCCAAGCGGCGGTGTTTGGCGAGCCTGGCTGGGCGGGAGCAACCGCGAAACGGCCGAGCTGCGTCAAACGTTGAGCCTGCCTGCCGGACAGGGCGCCACGCTCAGCTACGCGTACTGGCTCACCTCCACCGACTACTGCGGCTACGACTTTGCCACGATCTCGATCAGCGAAGGGGCGACCACTGCCCAACTGCGTAAATACAGCCTTTGCCGCAGCAACAAGGCGCCAGGCTGGCGCAAAGCGACCATCGACCTCTCGGCCTGGGCCGGCAAGACCGTGACGCTGCAGGTGCGCGTTACCACCGATTCGTCGTACAGCAGCCAGTTCTTTGTCGACGACCTCTCGATCAAGGCGGGCAGCAGCTGTGCGCTGAGCGGAAGCGACGCTGCGGCCGGGTTTGCGCTTGAGCTGGAGACGGTGAGCGAGCTTGCCGCCGAGCCGGGCAAGCCGGCCGAGCCCGACGTGGAGAGCGAGCGTTAGGCGCGGCCACAGTCAGCCAACTTGGCAGCATCCGCACCCGCACGCAGAACGCGTGCGGGTGCGCTTCTTGCAGCACACATGCGGCAATGGTACGCTTTGGCCCCGGGCTGCCCTGCGCCGCCCACTGCCGCCGAAGCCTGCGCTGCCGCCGAAGACGGACTCGCCCGCATGTCCTCGCTGCCCCCTGCAAATACGCCACAAACGAGCACTCCGCACACGCCGCGCGGCGCGGCTGCCTGGCTGCTGCCTGCGGCCGTGGCGCTCGCCTTTGTCGCGCTCACGCTGCCCACATGGCGCTGGCTCTGGGCCGAGTGGATGGCCAACGACTACTACAGCCACGGCCTGCTGATTGCCCCTGTCGCGCTCTTTCTGGCCTGGCAGCGCGCCCGCCACGACGCGCAGTTTGCTTGGCGCCCCGGCACGCAGCTGCCGGCGGGCATCGTGCTGCTGGCGCTCTCGCTGGCTCTCTACCTCTGGATGCTCAACCGCCACGCCGCCTGGCTGGCCGCCTTCGCCATGATCGGCATGATCGCGGGCCTGGTGCTGCTGCTGGGCGGCGCGCGCGCCCTGCGCGCGTGGATCTTCCCCATCGCATACCTGGGGCTGATGGTGCCGCTGCCGCAGATCGAGCGGCTGACGCTGCCGCTGGCCATGTTCACAGGCGTCTGCGCCGGCGGGCTGGTGCAGTTCCTGGGGCTGGATGTCACGATTGTGGGCAACGCCGTCTCGCTGCCCAACGCCGAGCTGGTGATCGGTGCGCAGTGCAGCGGCATCAATTCGCTGATGGCGCTGACGGCGCTGCTGACGCTGGTGGCTTACCTGGTGCAGGGGCCGCTTTGGGCGCGCCTGACCCTGGTGGCGCTGGCGGTGCCGCTGGCGCTGCTGGGCAACATCCTGCGCGTGGCCTCGCTGCTCTTTGTGGCGCGCGCCTGGGGCGCCGACGCCGCCTTCACCTTCTATCACGACTACTCGGCGATCTTCTTCTTTGTGGCCGTGCTCGCTCTGCTCTACCCGATCACCAAGTGGCTGGGTGTGAATGAGTTGCGGCCGGCGGTAATTTGATCGAGAAGCAAGAAGCGAGAAGACTGCGATCGAGGATCGAGGATCGAGGGCCGGTGAGCCGGGATGGATGGCACCTGCTGGCTTGGGTTGATGTGTTGACTGGACTCTTCGTGGAGCGTTATGTCCCTTCCTTCCACCGCCGCACCCGGGGCTGAAGCCGGCCCGGAACCTACCGCCGACGTGGCAAGCGCGCCGGTTACGCAGCCACCGATTGCGCAGCCGCCGACCGCCGGGCGCGGGGCGCAGCTGGCCGGCGGCATTGTTGCCCTGTTGCTGCTGGCGGCAGGGCTTTGGTTTGTCTATGGCCCGCGCACACAGGGCGCGCCGCAAGGGGCCGACACGCTGGCCGCCGCCAACCCCGCCTTCGCCTACGTTTCGGACCTTGACTTCTGGCAGCGCACCCCACGCGAGAGCACGGTGCTTGCCACCGCTCACTTTGACCTTGACCACGCGCTGGCCGATGTGCCGCTGCAGGTCGGCACCTGGAGCGGCACGGTGGTGCCCGAGACCAACGAAGAGGTGATGATCCTGCTCGAACCCGAGCAGTACGAGCAGCGCCTCTACCGCGACGCCGACGGCTTCCCAATGTGGCTGAGCATGGTGGGCGGGCGCAGTTCGCAGCCCTTCCACGCCCCCGATATCTGCTACGACGCCGACGGCTGGCAGTACAGCCTGGGCTCCTACGCTGTGCCGCTGGACGACGGCGGCGAAGTTTGGGGGCTCTACCTGAGCGCAGACAAGGAGAAGCCCGACCCCGACAACCCGGGCCAGACGACGCGCGCCGAGCACGTGGTCTTCTACTTCTACCTCTTCCCCGACGGCGAGCGGGCGCTGGACGACGGCATTGTGCTCTTCAAGCTCACCTCGTCGCGCACAGGCACGGTGGAGGAGACGCTGGCGCGCCATGCCGACTTTGTGCGCCAGTTCTTTACGCAGGCGGCCGCAGGCGCGCCGGCGCTGCCGATCGAGAAGCGAGAAGCGAGAAGCGAGAAGGGCGATCGAGGATCGAGAATCGAGGATCGAGGGGCAGGGTGAAGCGCCCTTCGTTCTACTGCTGCTTGCTCGCGGCGCTGCTTGGTGGGGTGATTGCGGCTGGATGCGGGGCGGCGGGGGAGGAGGCGGTGCATGACGCCGGCTCCTGCTCGGCGGCGGTGGCGGCGCTGCTGGCCGGGGCGACGGACGACGACGCGCAGCTGGCGGCCCTGCTGCGCGCCGAGGGCGAACTGGTGGTGGCGCAGCAGATCGACACGCTGATGGCGCTTTGGGCGGCAGAGGGCGAGGTGGTCGACGCCAAACACACGCCCGCCGACCCCGCCGATGACCAGCGCTGGATGGGCGCCGACGCCGTGCGCCATCGCTATGTGCGCACTGTCTTTCCCGGCGCGCCGGCCGCCGCCGACCCCAACGCCCCCGCCCCCGAACTGGCCATCCGCTACGACGGCGCGCGCGCTACCGTGCGCGCGACCACGCGCATCGGCGACGAAGTAGCGGCCGCAGGCGACCAGTGGACCTTCGTCCGCGACGGCGCGTGCTGGCTGATCGAGTCGCTCACCTACAACCTAGAGGCCGCGCCCTAACCCGTCTTCCCCGCCCGCTTCTCGCCCGCCACGCTGCGCCGACCCCCACTCGCCCATGCCTGCGTCGCCGCTTGCCTCTACCATCCCCTCTTCGCTGCTGCCGCTGCTGCTCTTTGCCGCGGCGCTGCTGCTGTTGAGCTGGTTCAGCCGCCAGATTAGCCTCTACATCCAGGGGGTCGCGCTCGGCGCCACCGGCTCGATTCGGGCGGCGGTGGCGGCCTACTTCCTGCTCATGCTGCCCGGGATTCTGGTGCACGAGTTTTCGCACTGGGTGGTGGCGTGGGTGCTGGGGCTCAAGCCTGGGCGGCTGGAGGTGTGGCCCAAGATGCGCGGCAAGATGATCGGCCTGGGCAGCGTCACCGCGCACAGCGGTGGCATTGTGCTCGACAGCCTGGTGGGCATGGCGCCCCTGATCGCCGGCACGCTGCTGACGCTGCTGCTCAGCCGCGCCTGGTTCGGCGCCGACCCGCGCGTGCTCGTCGAGGCAGGCATGGCTCGGCCGCAGGCGCTGCTGAGCCTGCTGGCGTGGGCCTTTGCCCGCCCCGACGCCCCAATCTGGGCCTACCTGATCTTTACGATCGCAAATGGGATGATGCCGAGCGCGCCCGACCGCGAGCCGGTGAAGCCGTTGCTGGTCTACCTGGCGCTGGCCACGCTGCTCTACGTGCTGATTGGCTTGCCGCTGCGCCCGTGGGCCGATGTGCTGGCGGCCGTGGGTGGCGGGCTGGCGTCGCTCAACGCCGCGCTGGTGGTGACGGTGGTGCTGGATGTGGCGGCGCTGGCGGTGCTGGTGATCGTGCACACGCTGGTGCTCGCGGCCCGCCGCCGGCGCTTCAGCCCGCGCCAGGTGCGGTAGATCCGGACAGACGCCGGCCAGCACAGGCAGAAACGCGCAGAGGCGCACGCAACCTGCGTGCGCCTCTGCGGTATGGCAAGGCGAACTAGCGTCGCACCAGCGGCAGCATCACCCGCTGCTCGGCCGCGAACGGCAGCAAGAGCAGCTGCGGCGGGTACTCCTGGTTGCCCGCCCGATCGACGCTGTAGGCCTGCACCTGTAGCCCATCGGCCACCGTAAGCGCAAAGGGCGACCTGTACTCGCGCCACGTCTGGCCGCCGTCGATGCTGTAGTAGCTGCGCAGCACGCCCGACGTCGCATCGGCGGCGCTGATCGTGACGGTTGCCGCACCCGTGAAGCGCCCCTGGCTATCCTGCGCACCGGTGGCGCCAAGCACCGTAACAGGTGCGAGCGCGTCCTGTGCCTGCGCGGGGTCGGTGAGCACGGCTTGCGGCTGGTGGATCTGTTCAGGTGTGCCGTCGCTGTTCGCATCCACCAGCAGCGTAAGCTGATTCAGCGCCGCGCCGGCTGCCGGCAGAGTCAGCTGGCCGCTGCTCGGCATGTTAAGCGTGGCGAAGAGTGCCTGCGCCTGGCGGGTCATCAGCGCCTCGGGCGCAGGCGCGGCAAAGTTGCTGACGACAAGCGTCACTGGGCGGCTTGCTGTCGCAGCGGCCGAAGTCGCCCCGGCTGCACGCAGCACCACGCGATAGCCAGCGCCCTGGGGCATGGTGACCACCGTCGCGCCGGGCAGGAACTCCATGGTGACATCGGTCAGCGTGCCAGTGACGAAGCCGGCGCTGCCCAGGCCAACCCAGCCCCCCGCCCCATTCTCGACGCGCACATCCACCTCGCCCCGTACCACCACCTCGCGCAGCGAAGGGAGTGCCGCCACGCTGTCAGCGGCGATCATCCCGCTCGCGTCGCTGACGCAGGTCGTGGGTGGCTGTTCGAGCAGAATGCGCAGAATGTCCTGACGCACGGCGGCGTCGGTCAGCAACGCTGCATGATCGAGCACATTGCCGCTGTAGGTGCAGAGCCTGGCCGAGCCGACGAGCGCTCCAGCTTGGGGCAGCAGGCGGCTGCTCTGCTCCGGCACGGCGCCGTCGCCCTTCGCATAGGACGTGATGCCATAGCACCAGCCCGATGTTGCGCCGCAGCGGACCTGCGAGAGACCGGAGATCGTATTTGCGTCGCGCGCAGCCAGCACCCAGTAGGCGCCGCTGAAGGGCAAGTTGGCGGCGAGGCTGTCGTACCGGCTGTGGAAGTCGGCGGCGCCGGCCAGGAGCTGGGCATTTGCGCCCCTGGTACGGTACCACTCGTGCGTTGCATCAAAGCCGTTGAGCCGAGTGCCGCCGGCCGTCAAGTACGGGTACGCGTTGGCGTAGGTGCGGCCCGGCAGCAGCGCCAGAATGCCGGGGGCGTTGCGTGCAATCGCCTGCGCGTCGGCGGCCCACGGCTCCCACAAGTGCGACGGCTTGAGCAGGTCGGCCTTGCCGGCCATCAACAGCGCGGCGATCTTCGGCGCGCCAAGATAGGGCGTGCCCACCGTGATCACCTTGGCAACGCGCGCTGCACGCTGTGCATCGGCGACGTAGGCGCGTGCCACCAGCCCGCCCATGCCGTGGCCGACGAGAATGACAGGCGTGGTGCCATAGCGGCCGGCGATGTATGCGTCGAGCTTGCCGACCGTATCGTTTGCGCTGTTGGGGTCATCGATCGCCAGCCGCCAGTCGTAGGTGAAGGGGGCGACGTTCCAGCCGGGGAAGGCGGCCGCGAACGAGCGGTAGAGGTCGCCAAGGCCGGCGGCGCTATCTCCTTGGTCGACAGTTCCGGCGGCGGAGATTGCGTCGCAGCCGTTTGCAGAGGTGCGACCATCGTCAGCCAGCCGCAGCGCATCCAGGGGACCAACTTCGGGCAGGTTGAGCCAGACGACGCCACTCGGCCGGCCGGCGCATGCGGCCACGCTGCTCTGCTGCGCCGTCAACTGCGAGCCCATCACATCGGGGATCAAGAGGATCGGCGGCCGGGCGGCAGTGAAGTTGAGGTTGCTTACGGACGGATTCACATTGACGGCGCGCGTGGCCGGCGAGAAGAGGTAGCTCGCCTTTGCAGGCGTCAGCACATAGGCGCCGGCCGGCAAACCGCTGAATGTGTAGTCGCCGTTCGCATTCGTGGTCGCCGATCTGCTCCCAGTGCTGACGGTTACGCCTTCCAGTCCGGCGCCATTCAGTGTGATGCGGCCGCTCATGGTGTAGGTGACCGGCGGCAGCAACTGCGCCGCAAAGTCCACGTTGGCGATGTTGGCGGCAAGTTCGATCGCCTGCACCGGCGGCGTGAAGCGGTAACCGCTCTTTGCGGGCGTTAGCGCATACGCGCCGGCCTCCAGACCAGCGAGCGTGTAGGCGCCGTCGGCCGCCGTCACTGCCGACGCGCTGCCCGCGCTGATGACGACCCCTGCCAGCGCTGCGCCATTCAGCGTGACGCGTCCGCCGATCGCGTAGGTGATCGGGGGCAGCAGCTGCGCGGTGAAGTCCGCAGCAGCAAGGTCGGCGAAGAGCGGGAAGGGCCGTGACGGCGGCTCAAAGCTATAGCCGCTCCTGGATGGCGTCAGTGTGTAATCAAACCCTGTCGCCAGGCCCGCAATTGCGAAATCACCGTTTGCGTCGGTCGTCGCTGATCCACCTTCGGTCGTGAGCAGCACCCCTGCCAGCCCCACACCACCCACGGTGATGCGGCCGGCGACGCGATGGGTCGCGGCGGGCGCTCCGGAGATAACATCGACGGGAGTGCGGCCGGGATTCACTGCCAGCTGGCCTTCGGCGTTGCGCCCCCAGCACTTGACGCCACCGGCAGTCGTGAGCGCACAGCTGTGCGAGCTCCCGGCGCTGACTGCCAGGACGCCGCTCTGCAGGCCGACCACATAGGGTCGCGCGGAGAAGGAGAGGGTGACATTGCCCAGCTGGTTGTGGTCGCTGCTTCCCCAACACTTGACGCCGCCGGAAGAGTCGAGCGCGCAGGCGTGGGAAAGGCCAACACTGATTGCCAGAATGTCACTGCCCAGCCCAATGACCTCTACGGGCGCTGCGTAGTGGGCCGCCTCGCCGTCGCCCAGGTTGCGATCGGGGTCATTACCCCAGCACTTGACGACGCCGGCCGTGGTCAGCGCGCAGGTGTAATGTTGCCCTGTGCCAATTGCCAGCACGCCACTGCCAAGCCCCAGCACCTCCTGCTGCGTGGCGCGCATGCCCCCGGTTGTGCCATCGCCCAGCTCGCCGAAGTCGTTGCTGCCCCAGCACGCGACGCCACCGCTGGTTGTCAGCGCGCAGGTGTGCGAAGGTCCAACGCTGATCGCCTGCACGCCGCTCTCCAGGCCGCTGACCTCTACCGGCGCCGAAGCGTTGATAGTTGTACCGTTGCCCAGCTTGCCCGTGCTATTGTCGCCCCAACACAGCACACCACCTGCCGTCGTAAGTGCACACGTGTGGTCGTCGCCGGCGCCAACTGCCTGCACGCCACTGCTCAAGCCCAGCACAGCCCCAGGGGTAGAGCGCCCCACCAGCGTGCCGTTGCCCAACTGGCCCTGGCCATTGCCGCCCCAGCAGACAACGCCGCCGGCCGGGTTCAGCGCGCACGTATGCGAAGCTCCGGCGCTGACGGCCTGTAGAGCGCCGGCCAGCCCCACGACATCGCGCGGTCTCCACTGCGGAGGCGACGTTGTGCCATCGCCCAGCGCACCGGCGCTGTTGTCTCCCCAGCACTTCACGCCACCAGCGGCCATCAGCGCGCAGGTGTGCGCGCTCCCCGCGCTGACAGCCTGAACGCCGCTCGCCAGCCCATAGGCATCCGCCACGATCAAGCGGTCCAGCGTGGCGCCGTCGCCGAGCTGGCCCGCGCTGTTGTTTCCCCAGCACTTGACGCCGCCGCTCGTAGTGAGCGCGCAGCTGTGCTCTCCGCCACTGCTGACAGCCAGCACACCACTGCCCAACCCTTGCACCACGGCGGGCGCAAGGCGATCTGTTGTTGTGCCGTCGCCCAACTGACCGCCGTTGTTCCTCCACCAGCAGGTAACGCCGCCGCCTGTAATGAGCGCGCAGGTGTGCGCGTATCCCGTGCTCAACGACTGCGTGTCGCCGCCGATGCCGGCAATGTCGGTCGGCCATGGACGGCCGCCTGACGCCCAGCTTTCGGGATCGTTGCTGTACTTGTAGCCCCAGCACATCACACGGCTGTAGGTCGTCAGCACGCAAGTGTGCGAATCCCCGGCGTCAATCGCCACCGCTTCGCCGACGATCCCGTTTACCGGCCTGGGCGTCGAACTGTCGACCTTTGTGCCGTCGCCCAGTTGGCCAAATTCGTTGTCGCCCCAACAGAAGCGGCGCGCGGCGGAGAGAAGGATGCAGGTGTGATTGCCCCCAGTGGCGATCGCTTGCACCTCGTTGATCAGCCACTGAGGGGATGTCGGGCTCAAACGGTTGACTCTGTCTCCCGTGGCCAGTTGGCCGTTATCGTTCTTGCCCCAGCACATCATCAGGCGGTCCGTTCGCAGCGCACAGGTGTGCCCGCCTCCGGCGCTGATGGCCTGCACACCGGTGGCCAGCTCCAGCACATCCGCCGGCGTAACGCGGTTCACCGTCGTGCCGTCGCCGAGCTGGCCAAAGCTGTTGTCGCCCCAGCACTTGACGCCACCGGCGGCTGTGACCGCGCAGGTGTGGTTGTATCCAGCATTGATCGCCTGGACGCCGCTCTCCAGCCCGACAACATCGGATGGCGTGACGCGGCTCACCGTTGTTCCGTCTCCCAACTGGCCGCTGCTGTTGTCGCCCCAGCACTTGACGCCGCCGGCGTTGGTGAGCGCGCAGGTGTGCGCGTAGCCGGCGCTGAGGGTGGCAACATCGCCCAGCAGCGCGCCGGGAGTGTCGGCGGCAGGCACTGCGGCAGGTGCGGCGGCAGGCAAAGTGTCGGGAGGCGATGTGGCAGGCGCTGCCGGCGCGCCGCTGTTGACGACGAGCGGCAGGTGGATGGGTGGCGCGCCGGCATCCTGGGCGAAGAGTAGGCGGCCAGGCAGCAGCAGCGACAGGCAGGCAAGAAGTGCGAAGAAGCGGGTGGTGTTGCGAGGGGGCATCATGGAGAACTCCTCGGGGCAGGAGCAAAGCCGTTGTGGTGGAATCGGTGCTTGCTTTTCCACCAAGTGTAGGCCCGCGCAGCGCAGAGGGCAAGGAGCGAACGTCACAAGTTGCGGGCGATGCGGCGGCCGGCGGAGCCTGTGCGCGTGGCGTTGCGCGGCGAAAGGGATGGCAGGCGCAGTTGCGCAATCCCAACCCAAATCGCTCATTTTGGGGGATTGACGGCCATTCGGGGCTGTGTTATTCTCCTGGTAACGTTTCCGGTATCCTTTCCGGCATCGTTACCGGACAGTAGAGGGTGCGCACACGCGGCTCTGCTCCCCGGTGTTTCGGCTCCCCACATCACTGCATGGTTCCACAACCCATCCGTTGCCGCATCCCTGCTCGACGCTGCTGCGCCGACGCTCTCTGCCTGTCGCTCTTCGTGCGTTCACGGTTTGCGCTTCTACAGTTCGCGCGCTCCCTGCGCGCTGCCAACACCTTCACTCTCCCAGGCGCCGCATGCCTACGATTCGGGATGTCGCCGCCGCTGCCGGTGTCTCAGTCACCACCGTCTCGCGCGTGCTCAACGAAAAGGGTGATGTCGCCGCCGATACCGTGCAGCGCGTGCAGCAGGTGATCGACGACCTCGGCTTCTTCTCCAGCCTCGCCGCCTCGAGCATGCGCAGCCGCCGCAGCTGGGTGATCGGCATCGTGCTCCCCGATATGGACCACTCATGGGGCGTCGAGGTGGTGAAGGCTGCCAGCCGCGTCGTCACCGGCACCCGCTACGACCTCTTTGTGATGACCTCGGGCCGGCGCAGCCACGAAGCGCGCGGTCGTTGGGAGCAGCAGCAGGTGACGCGCCTCAACGGCGCCCTCACCGACGGCGTACTGGTGATTGTGCCCGATTCGCGCGAGTTCCGCACCGACAACCCGCTGGTCGCCGTGGACCCTTTCCGGCAGACCGACGCCTACCCCTCGGTGATTGGCGACAATCGCGCCGCCACGCTCGAGGCCATGCGCTACCTCTTTGGCTTGGGCCACCGGCGTGTGGCGCACCTGCGGGGGCTGGATTACCTGGAGAGCGCCACGCAGCGCCTGCACGCCTACCGCGACGCCTACGTCGAGGCCGGCATCGAGCGCGACGCAGCACTGGAGGTTGAGGGCGACTTCTCGACCCTCTGCGGCGCAGAGAGCACACGGCGGCTGCTGGCCCTGCCCCAACCGCCCACCGCCATCTTCGCCGCCAACGACGACATGGCCTTTGGCGCCCTCAATGCCGCACGCGACCTGGGCGTCCGCGTCCCCGAGCAACTCTCGATCCTGGGTTTCGACAACGTCACCGAGGCCGCGTTCACAAACCCGCCGCTGACGACCGTTGACCAGGGCATCGAGCGCATCGTGCGTGCGGCCGTCTACATGTTGATTGACCTCATCGAAGGCCGACCCTTGGCCACCAATTCTGTGGTTGTCCCTGCCCATCTTGTTGTGCGCGCGTCGTGCGCGCCGCCGGCAGCCTACGCCGCTCCCTGATTGACTCCACCCGACAAGCGCACAGGTGCCCGCCCCTTCGGCGCGTACCACGGTTGCGAAAACGCTTTCATCGGGAAATCAGGCGCGCGGCCACCCGTACCGAGAGGAGACCAGCCCCACCCATCCCCGAAGAGCCTGTCCCTATCGTCCCTGGCACCACTTTCCGGCATCTGTCGCTGCGTGATTAACCGATTTGTGCGTTTGACACCGCCGTCATTCATCTGTTTCCCGAGAAGTCTGAGGAGAGCAAGTATGCGCAATCGATTGTCCCTTGTTGTGATCTTCATGCTGCTGCTGGCCACACTGCTCAGCGCCTGCGCCACGCCCGCCGCCGCGCCGGCCGCCCCCGCTGCCGAAGGCGAAGCTGCAGCCGAAGCCCCTGCTGCCGATGGCAAGACCGTGCTCGACGTCTGGTCCTTCACCAACGAAATCAACACCATGGCGGTCGCCTACGAGGGTCTGCACCCCGAGGTTGACGTCAAGTACACGATGATTTCGATGACCAATGGCGAATACCAGACCAAACTCAAGGCTGCCCTGGGCACCGCTGATGCTCCGGACGTCATCGCCCTCGAAGCTGCCTTCGTCAAGAGCTATGTCGAGAGTGACATTCTGGCTGACCTGGGCGGCCTGCTGCCCGAAGCCGAAGCCGCGCAGACCTACGCCTTCGTCACCGACGTGGGCAGCCACGACGGCGTGACCAAGGCCTTTGCCTACCAGGCAACCCCCGGCGCCCTCTTCTACCGCCGCAGCCTGGCCAAGGAGTACTTTGGCACCGACGACCCGGCCGAGATGCAGGCTCTGCTCGCCGACATGGACAAGTACATCGCCGCAGCCGAAGTCGTCAAGGAGAAGTCCGGCGGCAACACCTTCATGGTTGCCTCGAGTGGTGACTTCCAGAACCCCTACTTTGCCAACCGCGCCCAGCCGTGGGTGGTGGACGGCGCGCTCGTCGTCGACCCGATGGTTGAACAGTGGATTGCAACGGCCAAGCTCTTCCGCGATAATGGCTACGAAGCCCAGGCCCAGCAGTGGCAAGAGGGCTGGTTCGCCGGCATGAACGACAGCCTGGTGGATGCCGAAGGCAACGCCAAGCAGGTCTTCTCCTACTTCCTGCCCACGTGGGGTCTGCCCTACGTGCTGGCCCCCAACGCCAAGGCCGCCGACGGCTCGAGCGACACCTCCGGTGACTGGGGCGTCATCACCGGCCCGCTGCCCTACCAGTGGGGCGGCACCTGGCTCGGCATTGTGGACGGCACCGACAAGGTTGACCTGGCCACCGACTTCATCCGCTTCGCCACGCTCGATCAGGACAACCTGAAGAACTGGGCGACCGGCGTCTACACCAACGACTTCCTCAAGGCCATTGACCCCGAAGTGGCCCCCGACCAGCAGCAGGCCGCCGGCGACTTCGTCTCGAGCAAGGTTGTGGTCGAAGAGATTATCCCGCTGTTCGACGACTCCGAGCTGAGCGCCTTCCTGTCCGGCCAGAACTCCTACGGCGGCTTTGCCGAAGCGGCTCCCTCCGTCAACGCCAAGCTGATGCAGGGTTCGGACGACGCCATCCAGCGCGCGCTGAATGACCCCGTCAACCAGTACCTCAATGGCGAGCTCTCGATTGAGGACATGTGGGCGTCGTGGAAGGACTCTGTCCGCAACGAATTCCCTGACCTGATCGTCGAGTAACGTTCTTCCGTCACAAGAATGGGGTCGGCGCGCCCTACCGCGCGCCGACCCCAGATTCCACCCGAAGTCTGCCTGCCTTGGACTCAACCCCGGCAGTGCTGTAGATGCAGAGCGAAGTGATGATGAGATCTGCGGATTTCATCGTGGAACACGTTCGGTTTTCCGGAGCACGCCCATGATCAAGCAACGCCGGTTCCGCCACGATTACTACGGCTATTTCTTTATTCTCCCCTTCATTGTGGCGTTTCTTGTCTTTGGCCTCTATCCGGTCTACAACACCTTTGCCCTCAGCTTCACCAACACCACGATCATGAAGGGCGGCGGCGCCTTCATCGGCCTGCAGAACTTCAAGCGTCTCTTCGCCGACAACGTCTTCATGACCGCCATCATCAACACCTGGCGGCTCTGGCTGCTGAACTTCATCCCCCAGATCGGCATCGCCATGCTGCTGGCCGTCTGGTTCACAAACGCCCGGCTGCGGCTGCGCGGCGTGGGCATCTGGCGCGGCCTCTTCTATCTGCCCAATCTGCTGATGCCGGCTGCGATTGCCGCCCTCTTCTTCAGCCTCTTCTCCTATTACGGCCCCATGAACCAGCTGATGGTGCGGGCGGGTTTTATCTCTGAGGCCAGGCACTGGTTGCAGGACCCCTTCATTGCGCGCACGCTGGTTGTCTTCATCCAGTGGTGGATGTGGTTCGGCAGCACGCTGATCATTCTGATGGCCGGCATGACGTCGATCCCCGTCTCGCTCTACGAAGCGGCCATGGTGGATGGCGCCACCAGCGCGCAGATGCTCTGGCGCATTACGCTGCCCCTGCTGCGCCCGATCCTGATCTACATCTTCGTCACGTCGATGGTCGGCGGCATGCAGATGTTCGACATCCCCTTCCTGCTCACCGACGGGCGCGGCTCCCCCAATCGCTCGATTTTGACCAACAACATTCTGATGTACATGAAGTTCAGCAGCGCCGACGGGCACATTGGCGCTTCGTCTGCGGTCGGCGTCATGGTCTTTCTGATGACCTGCGTCTGTGCGTTCCTGATCTTCCGTTTGCTGCGCGACCGGGATCGCGCCTGATCCTGCGTTCCGGTTGAGGAGCCGCCACCATGACGCGAACCGCGATTTCCCAGCCCGTCCCTGCACAGGCGACCATGGCCGAGCCTGTGAGCCGCTACAGGTTCTCTACCCACCTGCTGCGCTTTGGCATCTACATTGTCCTCTTCCTCCTGCTCATCATCGTGCTCGTGCCGATTTGGGCGGTGCTCGTCAACGCCACCCGCTCGACGGTGCAGATTCAGCAGGGCATGAGCCTGATGCCCAGCACGCACCTGCTCGATAACTACGGCATCCTGATTGGGCGCGGGCTCGATCTGCCGCGCGGCTTCCGCAACAGCGCCTTCCTTGCCTTCGCAATCACGATCCTCACCGTCTATTTCTCGCTGCTGACGGCCTACGGCATCGTCGTCTACAAGTTCCCCGGCAAGCAGGCCTTCTACAATCTGGTGCTGGTGCTGGTGCTGGTGCCCACGCAGTTCACGATTGTGGGCTTCTTCCAGTACATGTCGCGCCTGGGGCTGGTGGACAACTACGCGGCGCTGATCCTGCCCTCGATTGCCGCCGCCGGCTCGGTCTTCTTTGCCAAGCAGTATCTCGAATCGATCGTGATCACGGACCTGATCGACGCCGCCCGCATCGATGGCGCGAGCGAGATCGCCACCTTCCACCGCGTGATGCTGCCGATTGCCACGCCGGGCGCGATGACGATGGGCATCTTTGCCTTTGTGGCCTCGTGGAACAACTTTTTTACGCCCTTCATCATGATCTCGTCGATCGAGAAGTACACGCTGCCCATGCTGGTGCAAACGCTGCGCGGCGACGTCTGGCGCACCGAATATGGCAGCATCTATCTGGGCCTGGCCGCCACGATCGCGCCGATCCTGATCATCTATGCGATCTTCTCGCGCTACATTGTGAGCGGCATCGCCATGGGCGCGGTGAAGGAGTAGCGCCGGCGCCCACCCCTTGCAGTTTGTGACCCTGGTTGGTCGCGCAAGAGAGTCCTGTTGGATGATCGCGTCGGCTTTGGTCGTCGTTCTCGAGTAGACCCGGGCAACGATGGCCGAAGGCGGCGCGATTTGGCGGATATGCTGCGCGACGAAGCACCCACTCATACGGATTGGACCCCATAACGTGCAAAAGAGCTCTGACGCGCGCCCGTGGCAAGACGCGGCGCTGCCTACCGCCGAACGCGTCGAGCTGCTGCTGGCGCAGATGACGCTGGAAGAGAAGCTGCAGCAGCTTGGCTGTGTTTGGGTTTACGAAATTGTGGACGCCGCGCAGGCGCTGGACGCCGACCGTGCGCAGCGGCAGATTGGCGCCGGCATCGGCCAGATCACCCGCCCCGCCGGCGCGTCGACGCTGCTGCCCATGGGCGTGGCGCAGCTCTGCAACGACATCCAGCGCTACCTGGTGGAAGAGACGCGCCTGGGCATCCCGGCCATGGTGCACGACGAATGCTGCGCCGGTGTGCTCGCGCGCGGCGCCACGGTCTTCCCCCAGATCATCGGCCTGGCCAGCAGCTGGCAGCCCGAGCTGGTGGAGCAGATGACCGACGTCATCCGCCGCCAGATGCGCGCGCTGGGTATCCACCACGGCCTGGCGCCTGTGCTCGACATCGCGCGCGACCCGCGCTGGGGGCGCATCGAAGAGACCTTCGGCGAGGACCCTTACCTGACTTCGAGCCTGGGCGTGGCCTATATTCGCGGCCTGCAGGGCAAGGACTGGGCGCAGGGCGTGGTGGCGACGGCCAAACATTGGGTGGGCTACTCGGCGCCCGAGGGCGGCCTGAACTGGGCGCCGGCGCACCTGATGCCGCGCGAGCTCAGCGAGGTCTACATGCTGCCCTTCGAGGCGGCAATTCGCGAGGCCCGGGTCGGCACAATCATGCCCTCGTACAACGAGATGGATGGCGTGCCCGTCAGCGCCTCGCGCGAACTGATTACACGCGTGCTGCGCGACGAGCTGGGCTTCGACGGCATGGTGGTCTCGGACTACTTCGCCATCGACCAACTGGTGAACTACCACCAGTTCGCAAGCGACAAGGCCGAGGCCGCGCGCATGGCGCTCGAAGCGGGCATGGACATCGAGCTGCCCAGCATCGACTGCTTCCGCGAGCCGCTGGCCGAAGCGGTGGCGCGCGGCGACCTCGACGTGGCCCGCATCGATGCCTCGGTGCGGCGCATGCTCACCTACAAGTTCGCCTTCGGCATCTTCGAGAACCCCTACATCGACCCCGCCGCCGTCCCCGCGCTGCTCGACAACGCCGAACAGCGCGCGCTGGCCCGCACCGCCGCCGAACAGTCGCTCATCCTGCTCAAGAACGACGGCACGCTGCCGCTGGCGCGCGAACTGGGCCGCGTGGCCGTCATCGGCCCCAACGCCGATTCCATGCGCAACATGGTGGGCGACTACGCCTACCCCGCCCACATCGAGACGCTGATCAACCAGGCCGGCATGGGCATCAGCATGACGCCCATGCCCGAGAAGCTCGAGGCCGTCTCGGACTGGACGCGCATCGTCACAGTGCTCGAGGGCATCCAGGCGGCGGTGGGCAAGAAGACCAGGGTAGAGTACGTACAGGGCTGCGCCGTGCTCGACCCCGACACGTCGGGCTTCGACGCCGCGGCGCAGGCCGCCAAGCGCGCCGACCTGGTGGTGCTGGTGATGGGCGACAAAGCGGGGCTGACCCAGGATTGCAGCGTGGGCGAGTTCCGCGACCGCACCTACCTGGGCCTGCCCGGCGTGCAGGAGGAGCTGGTGAAGGCCGTGCTGGCCACGGGGACGCCGGCGGTGGTGGTGCTGGTCAATGGCCGCCCCTACTCGATCGGCTGGCTGCTGGAGCGGGCCGCTGCCGTGCTGGAGGCGTGGTTGCCGGGCGAAGAGGGCGGTTCGGCGATTGCCGACGCACTCTTCGGCGATGTGAACCCCGGCGGCAAGCTGCCGGTGACGGTGGTGCACAACGCCGGCCAGGTGCCGCTCTTCTACAGCCACCGGCCGTCGGGCGCCAAGTCCTTCCTCTACGGCCCCTATGTGGACGCAAGCAACGAGCCGCTGCTGCCCTTTGGCTTCGGCCTCAGCTACACACAATTCCGCATCGACAACCTGCGCATCGACCGCGAAGAGGCGCCCGCCACCGCCACCGTGCGCGTTGCCGTAGACGTGACCAACACTGGGGAGCGCGCCGGCGACGAGGTGGTGCAGTTCTACACCCGCACCGACGGCGCTTCGGTGACGCGCCCGGTAAAGGAGCTGCGCGGCTTCCAGCGCGTGCGCCTGCAGCCCGGCGAGCAGCGCACCGTGACGCTGGAGCTGGCGCTGCCGCAGATGGCCTGGCTGGACGCCTCGATGAAGCTTGCCGTCGAGCCGTGCACGGTAACGGTGATGGTGGGCAACTCGTCGGCCGACGTCGCCGTCTGCGGCGCGTTCCGTGTGACGGGGCCAGCGCTGAAGCTGCGCAAGCGGCGCCGCTTCTTCAATCGCGTCAGCATCAGTTGATGAGCGCAGGAGCGGGAAGCGTCGCGGCGGATCGCAGAACAGGCAGGTTTGCCCGCCGGCGCGACGGATGTTACAGTGGCGGCAGACCGCGCCGATGGGCGCCGGTTGCCGGTGGGCCGCAGCGCCCACGCTGCCTGGTGCTGATTGACTGATGATCCGCAACAACCGTCTTGTTCTGCGTGTGATGATGGCCACTGTGCTGGTGGCCGGGCTGCTGGGCGCTTGGGTCGCCTCGTCGATGTTCAGCTTCGACGCCGCGAGCCTGGCCCTGCCTGCGCTCGATGAGCAGGCCGACTGGGTGGATGCCGCCTCGGTCGTCGGCGAGCAGTTGATCCAGTTCTTCCTGGGCTGGACGCACACCGGCGGCTGACGCGCAGCAGCCGAATCACGTAGAAACGAAGAGGGGCGCCGCGATCAACGCAGCGCCCCTCCTGTTTATTCTGATGCGGGGCTGCATCGCCCGCGCTGCGTTGCGTCGCCTGCAGGCGTCGTTGCCCCGGTGCTCACCGAGAACGAAAGCCAAAGCTTCCGCTATGAGTGGGCGGGGTGCCTTGCGCGTGAGGCGTGCGCAGGCTACTGCGGCTTGTAGATGCAGGTGGCGCCCTTCACCTCTTCTTGCAGGTAGATGCAGAGCACAATGTAGGCCGGGCGCCAGTACTTCTGGTCAATCGGGCTGGGATCCATAATTGCCCACCAATACTGCTCCTCGTCCTGCGGGTTGCCGTCCTCCAGCCAGTCGAGATTGGGCATGGTGAGCAGGTTCATCAAGCCAATCCAGGGCGTCCAGTTGGCGGCCGCGTATTCAAAGGCGCGCTGCAGGTAATCGGCCTGCACGTTCTCGTCAATACCGGCATCGGCGCCATGCCACTTGTAGTTGGCATTCACCCTGTCGAAGGTCCAGCCGAACTCGAGCAGTGCAATCTGTTTGTCGGCGTCGCCATAGCGCTCCATAATCGCGCGAATGTCCTCGACGTGGCGGAAGGCGAAGAAGCGGGCGCCGCCGTACTGCTCCTTGTTGGCGGCGGCCTCGGCCGGGTCCAGTTCGGGCGGGGCGGCATAGCCGGCGCCGTGTACACCCAGCATGTCGAAATAGCCGTCGCTGTTGCCGCCCATGGCCTGGTAGAGCAGGTCGTAGAACTTGTCATCGGGCATGGCGATGTCGCTGTCGTCGCCGGTGGGCGCCATGCCGGCGCTGATCACAATCGCCGTGGGGTGCACGGCCTTGATTGCGCGATAGGCCTGGCCCAGGAAGTCGGCATACTCGGCGGGGTTGGGCCGCTGGTCGCCCCACTCGCGCGCCAGGTTCGGCTCATTCCAGATCTGGAAGGCCTGGATGCAGCCCACGGCCTCGGGCGTGCAGTTGTAGCGCTGCGCCACCGCGCCCACATAGGCGGCGAAGGCGGCGGCGTTCTGCGGCGGCGCGCCGGCCCAGAAGTCAGCCTTGTCGGGGTCCATGCTCATGCGCGCCAGCAGCTTCAGGTTCTTCTCGTTGACGTGCGAGACCACACGGTCGGCCACGCTCCAGTCGAAGATGCCGCTGCCGGCGCCCTCGATCGTCTCCCAGGCAAAGGTCTGCTTGACCCAGTTGAAGCCGGCCTGGTTGAGCAGCTCGAGGTCGCGATCGGCAATCTCCGAGCGCCACCAGAGGAAGGCCTGCGAGCCGTAGTCGGGGCTCGTCATGCTGGCGGGCAGGTAGGAGCCTGTGCCCGCAGCCGGGGGGGCGCCGGCGCCCGCCTGCGCGTCGCCCGCCGGTGCAGCCGGTGCGGCGATCGTCTGCGTGCTCAGTTCCAGGAACTCGGCAGCGCCCCAGCCCAGCAGCACGCCGTTGCTGGCCAGCTGCAGCCAGACGCCGTCGGCGCTGCGCCCCACCACCTCGAATGACTCGCCCTCGTTGGCCGTGCGCGCGATGGTGCCCTCGGTGTTCGGTTCGGCGCGAATGTTGAGCAGACTCGCCGTCACCTTGCCCATCGTCACCGTTTGCGGCGCGGGCGTGGGCTGCTCGACGGTGGGCGCCTGCGCGGCGGGCGCTTCGGCCTGCGCGGGCGGCGCGGGCGTCACTGCGGCGGCGTCGCCGGTTGCGGCTGCGGGCGTCTTGGTGGGGGTGGGCGTTGCTTCGCCGCCCCGTCGCGAGCCGCAGCCGGTAAGCAGCAGCAGCAGGACAAGGAGCGCGGCAGTGGTCATCAACTTGCGATTCATGAAACGTTCCTTCGTATGAAGAAGACGGTGGCGCATCGTTGCGCCATCTGCGGGCTGCTTCTCAGCGGCCTGTCAGCGTCTTGAGGGCGGCGTAGGCGGGGCGCCCAAGCACCGAAAAGGTCTGCATTTCGCCGTAGTTGTAGTTCAAGTTCCAAAGGAAGGCCGGCCCGACGTAGCCCGCATTGGCCATCATGCGGAACGACTCGACGATCCAGTTGGCCTGCGTCTGCTCGCTGATGCGCGCCTGGTATTCGTAGCCGGGGTAGGGCTGCGCCGCCGACCCCCAGCCGAATTCCGTGGGCCAGAGCAGCGCGCCGTTGTCGCCGAACTGCTGCATCACCGCCCGCGACTCCTCCAGCGTGCTCAGGAAGTAGAAGCTGCGGTGGTTGACGTGCGATTCCGCCGAGTAAGCGCCCGACGCCCAGTCGCTGAAGCGGACTGTGGGCGGGTTGGCAAAGCCGCTGGGGTGGATGCCCACGCCGTCGCTGTAGGCGGCAAGCCCGTTCTGGTACATGCCGCGCAGGTAGTCGATGTCGTCGAAGGCCACGTCACTGTAGCCTGCCGGCGTGGTGGCGCCGCTGATCACCAGCATCGAGGGGCAGGCGCCCTTGATCGAGTTGTACGAGCGCTTGAGCAGCTCCATGTAGAGCGCCGGCTCGAGCGGGAAGCCCTCCCACTCGCGGCGCAGATTCTGCTCGTTCCAAACCTCAAGCGCCTTGAGCGACTGGCCGCAGTAGCGCCCGGCCACCGCGCCCAGGAAGTTGGCGAAGAGCTGGAAGTCCTCGGGCGGGCCGTTTGTGCCGCCCAGGGTCGGGCGCGTCCACGCCGGCGACGTCACCACGCTGAAGGCGACATTGATGCCGTTGCCGTTCATGGTGTTGACGATGTCGTCCATCTCCTTCCAGTCCACCGCGCCCGGCGCGTTCTCCACGAACTCCCAACGCACCTGCTGCTTGACCCAGGTAAAGCCCAGGTCGCGCACCGCAGCGGCTACGCCGGCCTTGTCGCCCTGCCACATGCTGGCGGTGACGCCAAAGCCAAAGCCGCCGCCATAGCCTGCGCCGGCCACGGGCGCGCCCACCGCCACCGCAGCTGCCGCGGCCACCGGCGCGGCAGCTGCCACGGGCGCCTCGGGCAGGTCGGCTGCGGCGAGCCTGGTGATGGCATCCTCCGCCCCCACCAGCCGCACCAGCGCCACCGAAACCCAGCCCTCGCCACCGTCCGCCAGCTCTACACGGTACCAGTCGCCCGCCGGCGTGACGCCGGTGATGCGCAGCCGGCTGCCCGCCGCCGCCGACCCCACACGCGCAAAGCTGGTGCCTGGCCCGCCGCGCACATTCATGCTCGCCGGCTGGGTGACGGCCGTCGGCTCGGCAGCTTCGGCGGCGCCTTCCGGCATTGCCGCAGCTACGGCCACGGACTCTTGCGGCTCTACCGCGGCAGGGGCCGTCGCAGTGGCAGCGACAGTGGCAGTGGCCGCGGGCGTTGCCGCAGGTGTGCCGGGGGCGGTCGGTGTGGTGGTGGGCAGCGAGCGCGCAGGCGTTGCGGTTGCACGCACGGCAACGCCCAGCGCAGCGCCAAGCAGCCCTGCCGTCGGTGTCGTGGCCGTGCCTGCCACCGCGCCCGTTGCAACGCCTGTCGTTGTGGGGGCAGGCGCACCCAGCACCACAAACGAGGCCGCCACCCAGCCTTCGCCGCTAAGGCCGGCGCCGGCCACCTTCAGCCATTGCCCGTCGGCGCTGCGCTCGAGGAGGGTGACGACCGCGCCAGGGGCAAGCTTGCCCATAACCGCAAAATTGACGCCAGGCCCGCCGCGCACGTTGAGGCGCGTGCCGGTGGTCTCCACCGTGCCGGTTGCGCCCGAGGGCAGCGACTCCTGGGCAAGGGCAGGCGTCGCAGCCAGCAGCAGCTGCGCCACCAAGAGCAGCGCAACCAGCAGATTCAGGCGCAGTTGCAGATTCAGGCGCGGCTGCCGCTGCGCGCGGGACGATGAGCGGGGGGAAGCGTTCAGCATGGAGTCTGCTCCAGGGGCGGGATGGTGAGGGGGAGGCGGGACGAACGGTGCGCCGGTTGCTGCGTGCGCTGCGTGCGCAGGATGGTCTGCCGCTGGCGCTTTGTGGGCAGAAAACATGAAGCAGAAAACATGAAGACGTAGCGCGTGACGCTACGTCTTCATGGTCTGTTCAAAGGCGACCGCTACTTGGCCATTGCGGCGAGGGCGTTGTAGGCGGGCAGCGGTTCCCAGCCCGGCCCCACGATACCCCACTGCGCCTTTTCGGTGCCGTTCGAAACCACGCGGAAGTTCAGGTTCCAGAGGATGGCCGGGCCAACCCAGCCCCAGTTGCGCATCATCTGGTAGGCTTCCACCGTCCACGCCGCCTGCTCTTCAAGCGTGTTGTCGTCGGCGTACTTGTAGCGAGCGTCGAAGGCGCCGCCGGCGGCCCAGCCGAACTCGGTGGGCATCACCGACTTGCCACCGCCACCGTAGACATTCATGATATTGCGGTAGCCTTCCATCGTGCTGCGGAAGGACCACGAGTGGTGCGGCGAATCGCAGGCGCCGTTGAAGCTGTTGCCCGAGACCTGGATCGCAGCGCAAGCGCCGTCCCAGGTGCTGGAGGGCGGCACGTTATAGCCGCTGGGGTGCGCACCTACGGCGTCGAGGTAGTCATTGGCGCCAGCCTTGAACATCTCCTCGAGGTAGGTGAAGTCGTCCATGGCGTAGTTGCCATTGTTGCCGGCGGGCGTAGGCGCGCCGCTGATCACATACATCGACGGGCAGGCGTTCTTGATTGCGGCGTAGGCCACCTTGAGCAGGTTCACATACTCGCCCGGGTTGAGCGGCTTGTTGCCCCACTCGTAGTGCAGGTTCTGCTCGTTCCAGACTTCGATCGCCTTGACGGCCGAACCGCAGTACTTGCCGGCCACTGCGCCCACAAACGAGCCATAGGTGTTGGGGTCTGCCGGCGGGCCGCCGACGCCCGCATCGAAGCCGGCCTCGCGCGCCCACGGCGGTGCGTTCACAATGCTGAAGAGCAGGTTGATGCCGCGTGCGTTGGCAGCGTTGACGATCACGTCCATCGCGCCATACTCGATTGCGCCCTGGCTCGCCTCAAAGCGGCGCCATTCGATCTGCTGCTTCACCCAGCCAAAGCCCATGCCCTTGGTCATGCTCATGACCTGGTCGATCATGGCGTCGCTGGTGTCGACCATGTGGGCCTGGATGCCATAGCCAAAGCCGATTGCGCCCGAAGGCGGCGGCGCGCTCACCACGACGGCGGGTGCGGCGGCCGGTGCGGCAGCCTCGGCAGGGGCGGCGGCAGCCTCGCCGGTGGCGGCGGGCGCGGCAGCGGCAGCGACGACGGCGGGCGCATCGGGCACCTCGGCGGCAACGGCAACCTTGTCGGTCGAGCCGTCAGCGCTCACCAGCTGCGAGACGACCCAGCCCTTCTTGTCGCCGCCCACGTCAATCTGCCACCAGTCGCCGGCGTCGTTCTTGCCGGTGATGCGGTAGTTGCTCTCGGGCTTGAGCTGACCCAGCACCGGGTAGAGTGTGCCCGGCCCCTCGCGCACATTGACGATCTGCGTGGTGCTCACCGTTGCATCGGCCAGGGCCGGCGCGTCGGTGGTGGTGGCTGCGGCCGCCGGCGCCGCCAGCGTAAGCGAGGCGGAGACCGGCAGCGCAACTCCGCCCGCACCCAGCAGCGAGGCTTCGATGCGCGCGCCGGCGGGCGCGTTGAGCGCCAGCGTCACTGCCGAGTTGAGCAGCGGCGTCGACTGCGTGGCGAGCACGGCGCCGTCGGGGCTGATCACACTGTAGGCCACGTCGAGCGCCGACTGGCTGGCCGGCAGTTCGGCCTCGTTCTGGAACTTGAGCAGCGTGTCCCACACCGCCGGGTCTACGTCACCCGAGGTGTTCACCTGTAGACTGACGTTGCTGATGTTGAAGTTCTTGAGCGTGCGCAGCTTGCTGGCCAGGCTGCCTGCGTCTTCGATGTAGACGGTGCGCTCGAGCCCCTGGTCGTCGGTGTAGCTGTAGCGGTACATGCCCACCTGGCCGTCCCAGGTCACCTGCTCCAGCAGGCGCGGGCTCTGCAGCGAGAGGTTGAGCTGGTCGCCCGTGGCTTGAGCGCCAATCTGCGCCAGCAGTGGCCGCAGCGCCTCCTGATAGCCCTTGAGCAGCAGGTAGTTGCCGCTGCGCTCGACCGACTGTGCCGTCAGCTCCACCTGCAGCTTGGCCGGGTCGACCTCCGAGACGGCAAACTTGAGCAGCGCGTCCATCTCGCCGCCGGCCTGGTAGGCGCGCGGGTCGAGCGGGGCGGGCAGGATCAGCGTATCAACGGACTCACCCAGGGCGCGCCAGTCATAGGCCAGGGTGTCCCACTGGTCAGCCGAAATCTGCAGCGGCGTCTCGACGCGCACGGCAATCGTCTTGCCGGCCTCGTGCAGCCGCTCGGCCATGCGCGAAATCAGGTAGGCAAAGTCGGCGCGCGAGCTGGGCTCGGCCACAATGCCGCGATAGTCGATGATGACGCCGGGGTAGTTGTTCTCGACGATGGTGCCAACCACGGCGTTGAGTTGGTTGTCCTGCTGGCCGGCGTCGCCGAGCAGGTTGAAGATCAGGTCGCTGCGCACCACGTCGCCGTCCCAGTTGCGCACAACCGGGATCACGGCGCCGCTCTCGCTGTTCTGGGGCGCGACGCCGTCGAGGGCGCCATCGCCGCGCAGCAACAGGCCGGCCTTGGCTTCGTAGGTCACTACCGCGCCCTGCGGCTTGTCGGGCAGCAGGCCCAGGTCGATCGTCGCCGACGGCACGCCGCCTGCGTTCTGCATGACCATGAAGTTGTTGGGGACGAAATCGAGCTGCGCCTCGAGGGCATCCTCGTTGGGGTTGCCCGACGCGATCACGCCGCCCGGCACATGCTCCCAGTCTGTGCCGCTCCACGCGTAGATGCCCAGTGTCTCGTAGGCGCCGGAATCGGTGGGCACGGGGATGCGCAGGTTTGCCATCGTCGGCGCGCCGCCCTGCATGGCCAGCTCGTAGAGGGGGCTCTTGGGCACCAGGTGCTTGGGCAGCGCGGTGGCGGCGTCGGCAAGGTCGTTGCCGGCGGCGCCAAGCACAAAGTCGGCGCGCGGGACGCTCGTCAGCGATGCGAAGAAGCCACTGTCCACACCCTCATCGGGGAAACTGACCAGCGTGCCGTCCGGGTCGCTGACAGCGCCGCCTGTCGCGGGAATCCGGGTGTAGGTAAAGGCCTGCAGCCGGTCCAGCAGACTGATGGGGGGGAGGAGCAGGGCCACCACAAGGAGTCCAGGGATCACCAGAAAGGTGATGAGCCAGGCAGCTGGGCCCTCAACCAGGCGGGAAAAGCCGCTTGAGGAAGAGCCGGAGCGCCGCTCCATACGGGTGTTCTGCATAACAACAAGACTCCTTTAGCAGGAAGACTGCAACAGTGACGCACGCGCATAAATGCGCTCCGGCGTCGGGTCACGGGGCAAAGGCAAGCATAACAATCAAGCGCCACAATCAGGCGGAACCATCAAGCGCCGGCAATGACGTAAAGGCCGGCGCACACGCCGCAAAGCGCAAGCGCCAAACCCTGGCCGCAGGCGGCGCCTGCAGGGCAGGGTTCCGGCATTCCGGCGGCCTGTGCAGAGCCTGTGCGGCGGCTGTTTCACGGGCTGCTGCAGAAGAAAATTGCTGCTCTACTCCTGTGCGCCGCACGACTCAGCAAGCGCAGATGATAACATGCCGCGCTCTTCATTGAAAATTGTACCTGCTTCTCGAGTTGGACGCCATTTGTACTGTTTGCCTACGATCAGCACCGGCGCCGGTGTCAATGGCAGGCCGGCAAGCGCTCGTCTCGAGGCGGCGCCGCTCATGATCTTCTCACCTGCGCGCGGCCAGACTCTCGCCCGCCCGCTGCAGACGCCACGTGCTATACTGGCGCCGATATGGCCGATCAACAGACGCTGGAGTGGGCGCCTGCTCCCCGCCCGGCGCGGCGGCGCGGCGCCGAGATTTTGACACTAGTGGGCTTTCTGCTCTGCCTGCTGCTGGGTGCGGCCGCACTGGCCACGCTCTGGATGGTCACGCGCCCCTCGCCTCTGCCCAGCGGCGCCTCGGCCTCCGCCGCCCTGCTGCAGCCGCAGAATGTGGTAGTGGGGCTGGCCACACGCAGCCTGGCCGGCGATGCGCCTACCGCCCTCATCAGCCAGGCCCTGCAGGCCGGCGAGCTGGAGACCGCCGCCGCCCTCCTCCTCTTCGACACGAGCGCCGCACCGCCTGCGCGGGCAGCGCTCTGGCAGCAGCTCGCCCGCCACTATCTTGACGCCGGCGATGCCACCCGTGCCACCCTCGCCCATGATCGCCTGCTGCAGCTCGCCGTGCTCGACCCGGCGCTGCATTCCCTGGGCCGCAGCCAACTGCTGATCCAGGCCACCACCGGCCTCGCCGCCGCCGGCCAGCCCGCCGCCGCCAACGACGCCGCTTGGCAGGCCGTGCGCTCGATCGCCCAGGCGCCCGACCTGCTGCCCGCCCAGCGCAGCGAACTGCTGCAGGACCTGCGCCCCGCCGTCATCGGCCCGCAGGCCGTGGTCGACGACGTGCTGCTCGCCGCCCAGGTCGAGGAGCTGCTGCGCAACCCCTACGTCTCGGCAGGGGGCGCGCTGGTGCCGGCCACCTGGAAGCTGCTGCAGGCGCCGCTCGAGCCGGATGCCGAGACGGCCGCCGCGCTCGCCGCCGCGGCCGACAACCGCCGCCTGATGGCGCGCAACCTGGCCGACCGCTATGTGCTCACCAGCGGCAGCGACGTTGAACCCGAGCGTCAAGCGTTGTCGGCTGCGCTGCTGGCCGAAGACACCCTGCGCGCCCAAAGCGCGCAGACGCTGCTCGCCGAGGCCACCACGCTGCAGCAGCAGATTGCGATCCTGCAACAGGAGCAGGAGCGCCACATCGGCAAGCTGCAGGTGGCGCGCGGCGCGTTCGGCATCAGCCTCGCGCCCGAATGGGAAGCCAACGTCGCCGCCATCGAGGGCGACCTTGCCTCGGCCACCGCCTCGCTCGACAGGCTGGTGGGCGCCCTGGCCGACGCCCAGGCCACGCCCCTGGAGCAGAACCTGCTGCGCGCCGAATCGGCCCACTGGCTCGCCATGCAGTATGCGCTCGACGCCTGGCCCGGCGGCGACCCAACCCAGGCCGGCGAGCGGCTGCGTGTGGCCCAGGACGAGCTGCAGCGGCTGGGCGCGCCGCTGGCCCTGCCCGCCGCCTGGGACGCCGCTGCTCCCCTCCCCGGCTTCCGCATCCAGGAGCGGTAGCCGCAGCACTCGATTTTCGCTTTCCACTAATGCTTCGCTAACGAAGTGCAATCGCCATACATACGAATTGTATGGCGTTTTGTATTGCACAATTGTATGGTTTGTGGTACAATCCTTGCCGTCGTGTTTCCCCAGTGCCGGCATTACCGGCCGTGGTCGACCAAGGGGAGATCGGCACGTCGTCACGAAGTGTAGTCACGCAAGAGGAGAGTAGTCGCATGAGGCAACATAACGAGCGTCGCGAGCCACACGAGCCGCGCGAACCTTGGGAGCACCGCGAACCCCGCGGGCCCCGCGAACCCCGCGAACCCCGCGCGCCGGTGGAAGCGAGTGACCCCATTTGGGTCTCGCTGCCGTCGCCCGAGCAGCTGGTTCACCGCCCGACCGGCGTGAAGATCACCATCAACCTGAGCGAGGAGAGCCTTGCCTGGTTCAAGGAGCAGGGCGACCGGCTGGACATGCGCTACCAGCGCATGATCCGCAACTTGCTCGATGAGTACGTCCGCCAGATGAAGGCGAAGGGCATCAAGTAGCCTGATTCGCCATACCCATGAGCCATAAAAACAGACGCCCGGGCGATCCAGAGATCGTCCGGGCTCTGTTTGCCGCTCTACGTTGCGCTACGCCTTCCCTACCAGCCTCTCCACAATCTTCGCCGAGGAGAGCACGCCCGGCAGCCCTGCGCCCGGGTGCGTGCCTGCGCCCACAAAGTAGAGGTTCTCGAAGTCCTGCGAGCGGTTGTGCGGGCGGAACCAGGCCGACTGCAGCAGCGTGGGCTGCACGCTGAAGGCCGAGCCCAGGTGGCTGTTGAGCGTATCCTGGAAGTGGAGCGGGTCGATGTGATGCTCGGCGACGATGTTCGCCTGCAGGTCGGGCAGGTAGTTCTGCTCGAGGAAGTTCATGATCGTGTCGCGGTAGGGGCGGGCCTGCTGCCGCCAGTCCACGCCGGCGGCCATGTGCGGCACGGGCGAGAGCACGTAGAAGGCCTCGCCGCCCGCGGGCGCCATGCTTGGGTCGGTGAGCGTGGGCATGTGCAGGTAGAGCGAAAAGTCGGGCGGCAGCAGCGCCTCGTTGAAGATGTCGTTCAGCAGCCCCTTGTAGCGCTCGCCCAGGATGATGTTGTGGTGCGCAAGGCCCGTATCGATGTAGCGCCGCTTGGTGCCGAAGTAGATCACAAAGAGCGACATCGAGTACTTGTAGCGCTTGATGCGCCGGTTGGTGTTCACACGCCGCCCCTCTTCGGGCAGCAGGTTGAGGTAGGTCCACGCCACGTCGGCGTTGGAGACTACGGCGTCGGCGGCGACGCGCGAGCCATCGGCCAGGCGCACACCCTTTACGCGCCGCGTGCCGTCGGTGAGGATTTCGCGCACCTCACAGTCCAGGTGCACCTTCACGCCCAGCCCGCGCAGCAGATCGCCAAGCCCCTCCACAATCCGCCCCGTGCCGCCCATCGCATAGTGAATCCCCCACTCGCGCTCAAGATAGTGGATGAGCACGTAGAGCGAGGCGGCGTCGAAGGGGTTGCCGCCGATCAGCAGCGGGTGGAACGAGAAGCAGCGGCGCAGGAACTCGTCCTGGATGTACTTGCTTACATAGCTGTAGACGCTCTTGTAGCTCTGCAGCCGGATCAGGTCGGGCGCCACCTTGAGCATGTCCGAGACCTTGAGGAAGGGCTGATCGATCAGCGCCATCCCCGTCGTGAAGATCTCCTTGGTGGTGCGCATGAAGCGGTCGTAGCCGTCGGCGTCGGCGGCATTCCACTGCCGAATCTGGTCGAGGATGAAGGCATGGTCGCCGTTGTAGTTGAACTGGCGGCCCGTGTGGTCGAAGATGCGGTAGTAGGGGTCGCAGCGCTTGAGCTCGAAGGCCTCTTCGCGCCGCTTGCCGGCCAGCTCCCACAGCTCGTCAAAGAGCCAGGGCGCCGTGATTACCGTGGGGCCGCCGTCGAACTTGTAGCCGTTGACCTCGTAGACGTAGGCCCGGCCGCCGAGTTTGTCGCGCTTTTCAAAGAGCTCAACATCGTGGCCCTGGGCAGCCAGGCGCACAGCCGTCGCCAGGCCGCCAAAGCCGCTACCGATCACAACGATCTTTTGCCGCATACAACGCACTCTCTAGCGCTGGCGTGTGGAGGAGTTGGGTGCTGCAGCCGGCGCGACTGCCAGGCGGCGCCGCCGGTTTGGAACGGTGTAGAAGAGCGAGGCAACCAGCAGCGCCGCGCCAATCGCCGCGCTCCAGAGCATCAAGGGCGTGGCGCTGAACTTGACGGCGATGCCAATCAGCGCCCAAACGAAGACGGCGACAAAGCCAATGTCGGCGCGCACGTAGCTGAAGATCAGACCCAGCAGCGTGGCCACCGCCACCATGATCGCGCCCCACGCCACCGGGCCAATCCCCAGCGGCGACATGGTGTAGAGCGAGAGCGTGGCTGTGATGTTGGCAATTGTCGCCACGCACGCCCAGGCCAGGTAGACGCTGAAGGGCAGGTGCACCGCCCAGAAGGCGCCGCGCGTGGCGGGCAACTGCTGCGCCAGAATCCGGTAGCACTGGATCAGCGTCACCAGCAGCACCAGGATGATGGCAACGCTGAGCGGGAACTGCTGCCAGTGCCAGGCAAAGAGCCACGCCGAGTTGGCAACGCCGCTGGCAATATACCAGGGCGCAAGCCGCGCCAGCACGGCGTTGTCGCGCTGGCGCGGCAGAAAGTTATAGACGACGTAAGCAATCCAGCCGAGGTAGATGACGCCCCAGATTGCAAAGACATAGCCGGCCGGGACGAAGTAGACCTCGAAGCTGTCCGAGATGTCGCCCGTGTTCAACCCGTTGAAGGGCAGCGCGTTCGACAGCAGGTTGATGGTGATGACGGCGGCGGTGACGATCAGCAGCAGCAGCGGGCGGCCGATGCTGCTGCGCGGTGCCGCCTGGGCCACAGGCGGACGTACGGTGGTGCTGGCCATGGGAAGCTCTCCTCTTGCGCGTGCTTTGCAACGTGTTTGTCCAACAATCACAGAATACCGCTCTGTAACGAGACAAACAGTGAGCAAGTTTCGAATTGGAGGCGCGCACGGCACACAACTTTGCTTGCCGGTTTACTGCTGCGTCTCGCAAATCTTCTTGCCCTCATAGCGGCGCCTTTAGGCGTCGTTCTCGAGGAGAACCGGGCAACGACGGCTAAAGCCGCCGCTATGCAGTCTGGGCGATTTGCGAGACGCAGTACTACCCCACCCGCTCGAGGAAACGCGCGTCGTTGCTGTAGAAGTAGCGGATGTCGTCGATGCTGCGTTTCATCATCGCCTGGCGCTCGATGCCCATGCCGAACGCATAGCCGCTGAAGACTGCCGGGTCGTAGCCGCCGTTCTGCAGCACCACCGGATGCACCATGCCTGCGCCCAGAATCTCGAGCCAGCCTGTGTGCTTGCAGAGCCGGCAGCCTTTTGCCCCGCAGAGGACGCAGTCGACGTCGACCTCGACGCTCGGCTCGGTGAAGGGGAAGTAGCTCTTGCGGAAGCGGATGCTGCGCCCCTTGCCATACATCTGGTTGGCAAAGTTGAGCAGCGTGCCCTTGAGGTCGGCAAAGGTGATCTTCTTGCCCACCACCAGCCCTTCGACCTGATAGAACATCATCTCCGAGCGTGCCGTCACGTCCTCGTTGCGGAAGACCTTGCCCGGCACCACCACCCGGATCGGCTCGGGCGCGTACTCGAGCATGCAGCGCATCTGCCCGGGGCTGGTGTGCGTGCGCAGGATCACATCCTTCTGCGTGGTGAAGAAGGTGTCCTGCATGTCGCGCGCCGGATGGTCGGGAGCGAAGTTGAGCAGCCCGAAGTTCATCTCGTCGCTCTCCACCTCGGGCGAGTCGTAGACCTGGAAGCCCATGCCGGCGAAGATTTCGACGATCTCGCGCTGGGTGGCGGTGGTGGGGTGGAGCTTGCCCACGCTGGGCCGCCGCCCCGGCACACTGACGTCGATGCCCTCGGCCGCCAGCGCCTGCTCCATGGCGGCCTGGTCCATCGCGCCCTGCCGCTCCTGCAGGCGCGCTTCGAGCGCGCCCTTGATGCGGTTGGCGGTTTGGCCCACAAGCGGGCGCTCTTCGGCGGGCAGGCCGCTCAGGCCGCGCAGCAGGGCCGTCATGCGCCCCTTGCGCCCCAGATAGTCGGCGTACCAGCTTTCGGTTTCGGCGCGCGAAGTCGTGCCCTCCAGCGCAGCGATGGCCTCGCCTTCGAGTGCCTCAAGTTCCTGTACCAGATTGCTCATGACTCTTCCTTCAGACAGCCGCTGCAGCGGAGGAAGCGGCGGTGGGGTTCTTGCTTGCTCGAGAGCGAATTATAGCACGCCGGGCGCAAGCCGCGCCGAAAACGGCGCCTCGCCGGCGTCGTCCGTCATGAACGCGAGCGGCTTCGCCAACAGGCTCTCGCCGGCGCCGGCGGCCAGGCGCGCGGGCAGCAGCCGTCCGTGCAGCTCGAGCGGGCGCGGCGCCCACGTCTCCACGCGCAGCCCGTTGTCGGTCTGCCCGCTCCAGAGGCGCGCGTCGGGCCGTTCCGCCACTTCGCGCGGGCGCCCCTCCCAAAGCACGGGGCGCACGCTGTTGACAAAGCGGGCGCGTTCGGCCGCGCCGGTGCGCGCCACCACCTCGGCCAGGCGGCGGGCGCGGGCGCGTTTGATGTCGCTCGTGGGTTCGCCGCCGAAGCTCGCCGCCGCCGTGCCCGGCCGTGCGCTGTAGGGGAAGATGTGGGCATCGAGGAACGCCATCTCCTCCACAAAGGCGAGCCCGATGGCGAAGTCGGCCTCGCTCTCGCCGGGGAAGCCGGCGATGAGGTCGGTGGTGAGGGTGAGGTCGGGGATGGCGGCGCGCGCGGCGGCGGCCAGGGCGCGGAACGAGGCGGTGGTGCAGCGGCGGGCCATGGCGCGCAGCTGGGCATCGCAGCCCGCCTGCAGCGGCAGGTGCAGGTGCGGGCAGAGGCGGCCGCCCGATTGCTGCCAGAGTTCGAAGAAGCCGTCGCCGATCTCCCACGGCTCCAGACTGCTCAGGCGCAAGCGGGGCAGGTCGGTATCGGCCAGCAGCGCCGCCAGCAGGTCGCCCAGCGATTCTCCTGCCAAGAGGTCGCGCCCCCACGCGCCCAGGTGCACACCGGTCAGCACCACCTCATGCACGCCGGCGGCCACATGGGCGCGCACCTCATCCACCACCTCGGCAATCGGGCGGCTGCGGCTCTCCCCGCGCGCCACGGTGACGATGCAGAAGGTGCAGCGGTTGTTGCAGCCATCTTGCACCTTGACGAAGGCACGCGTGCGCCGCAGCCGCTCGGCCGGTGGCGCAGTTTCGGGGCTGAGCAGGGCGGGGGGCGCACCAGGCAGCAGCTGCGCCAGCTGCGCCGGATCGTCAAAGGCGGCGCTCCACGGCTCCAGCAGCAGGGGCAGCAACTCCTTCTGCGTGTTGGAGGCGACCAGCGCCACGCCCGGCAGCGCCGCGGCCTCGTCCGGCGCCAGCGTGGCCCAGCAGCCGGTGAGCGCAAGCCGGGCGTGGGGTGCTTCGGCGTGCAGGCGGCGCGCCTCCTTGCGGCTGCCGCGCACGGCGTCGGCCGTTACCGCGCAGGTGTTGAAGACGATAACCTGCGCATCGCTCGGCTGCTGCACAACCGTGTGGCCGGCCGCCTGCAGCCGGCGCGCCAGGCTCTCCATCTCGCTGAAGTTGAGGCGGCAGCCCACTTGCCCCACGTAAACGCGCATGGCGCGAGTATAGCACGGCCCGGATCGCGCCCGCGTGCGGCCCGCGCGTGCCCAAAGCGGAGGGATCGCGCGGCACCGTCTGCCCGTATAATGGCCGCACCCCACTACCCCACTTCAGCTCCCCCCCGCCACCTGGCAACAGATGGCTCTTTGCGTTCCCCCTGCCGCCGGCCTGCGCGGCGGGCGGCGTGGAGAACTGCTACGGCACGCCTTGATGCGCATTCCGGCGCGATGCCGGCAGTGATCCGCGACACAGCCGGCGCCGGTTTGCAGAGGTAGAGTCAGGCGCGCCCGCGGGCGCGCCTGCTGTTCCCCCCTTTGAAGAGTGGAGAGTGACGATGACGGCAATCGATGCGCGGTGGGCGCCGGCCCTGCGCCGCGCCCTTCAGGTGGCGATCGTGAGCGTGGCGGCAATCTGCCTGGGGTTGTGGGCGCAGCCGGCGCACGCCGAGTGGCGCACACTCACCGGCCCGCTGCCGCCCCACGTGGGGCAACTGAACTTCATCATCAGCCCCGACTCGCGCACGGTGGCCTTTGTGGCTGATATCGACAGCGCAGGCGTCGCCGAGCTCTACGCCGTGCCGATTACGGGTACAACGCCGATCAAGCTCAACCCGCCGCTGGTGGCCGAGGGCGCCGTCAACGCCTACCGCATCGCCTTCACGCCCGACAGCCAGGCCGTGATCTATCTGGCCGATCAGGAGGTGGACAACCGGGCCGAGATGTTCCGCGTGCCGGTGGGGGGCGGCGCGGCCGTCAAGCTCTCGCCGCCGCTGGTCGCGGGCGGCAACGTGCTCGACTTCAAGATCGACGCCGCCAACGCGCGCATCGTCTACGTGGCGGATGGCGAGACCAACGAGCGCGTCGAACTCTGGAGTCTCCCGCTGGCCGGTGGCAGCGCCACCAAGCTCAACGGACCCCTCGTCGCCGGCGGCAATATCGGCATCTTTGAGCTTGACCCGCTGAGCGACCGCGTGGTCTACAGCGCCGACGCCGAGACGGACGGCAAGTACGAACTCTACAGCGTGCCGGTTGCCGGCGGCGCCGTGCTCAAGCTTAACCCACCGATTGCGCTGGCCGGCGGCGGCGACGGCGGCATCTATTCGGAGTTCGCCGTCAACCCGGTGATTCCGGTCGTCGTCTTTGTGGCGCGCGAGCCGGGCAAGCCGGGCGGCCGCCTCTACCAGATTCCCACCGCCGGCGGCGACCTGACCTGGCTGAGCTTCGAGATGCTTGCCACGCAGCGCATCCTCAGCTTTCGCATCAGCCCGACCGGCGACCGCGTGGTCTTCAACGTGGCCACGCGCGACGGTTCGAACAACTCCTTCAAGGGCAACCTCTACAGCAACCTGATCGGCGCCGGGCAGCCCGCCAACGTCACCGAGACGGCCTCACCGCTCTACGGCACCGACAACTATCGCATCCTGCCCGACGGCAGCCAGGTGGTCTACGGCTTCCAGAACGACGCCGGCACGCCCCTGCGGCTGGAGGCGGCAACGCTGCTGGGTGTGCGCACGCCGCTCTACGTTCCCAGCCCTTCCGACGAAGCGCTCTACAACTTCTTCTTCAGCCCCAACAGCGCCTGGGTGCTCTACCAAACCACAAGCGGCGGGCTGGAGCAGCGCATCCAGACCGTCCCGCCCACCGGCGGCGGCTCCACCTACTTCGGCCCCGGTCGCCATCAGATCATCTCCCCGGACAGCAGCCGCATCCTCTACACACGCATTGTCGATGGCGACAACCACAACGACCTCTACAGCGCGCAGATCTTCGGCGGCGATGTGCGCAACCTCTCGGGGTTGGGCGGTGGCTTTGTGGGCACCACGCGCTACACCGACGATGGCGCCTACGTCGTCTTCCAGGTGCAGGTCAACAGCCGCTACGAGCTGCGCGTGAGCAACGGCGCCGAGGCACAGCCCCCGATCACCGGGCTGAGCGCCGCCAACGATGGGCCGAAGGCAGTCGGCTTCCCCGTCAGCTTCAGCAGCGTGATCACGGGCGGCGAATCGGTTGCGTATACATGGGACTTTGGCGACGGCAGCACGGGCAGCGGCGCCGCGCCCACACACAGCTACGTGCTCTCCGGCATCTACACGGCAACGGTGCAGGTCGCTGGCACGGCGAATGTGGTGACCGCCGCAACCACGGTGGCCGTGGGCGACGCCGTGGTCGAGGTCTCGAACAACCAGTACACGCCGCAGCATGTGACGGTGCCGGCGGGTGGCACGGTGATCTGGGTGTTGAAGGGGGGCAACCACAGCGTCACTGCCGACGACGGCTCGTTCAACCAGCCCGCCGGCGTCGACTGGCCGCCCTTTGTGCACACCTTCGCCCCCACTGCGGCGGCTGCAGCGCCGGAAGCGACGGTCATTCGCTACCACTGTACGGTGCACGGGCAATCGATGTTCGGCACGGTGACGTTGAGCGACGGCGCCGGCCCCATCCGTGCGCTGCTGCCCATCGCCCGCAAGTAAAGCCGCCAAGCACCAACAAGAGCGCCCGGCCGATTGCGAAACTGGCCGGGCGCTTCTGTCTATACGTGCTGGGGAACAACAAGTTCGGCTCAGCGCAGGGCGGCCACCAGCGCCTGGGCACGGGGCGCGCCGGCCGCCGACGCCAGCTCCACCAAGCGGCCGCCGCTGTCGGGCGCGATCAGCGTTACTTGCAGGTGGTCGGGGGGGAGCAGGGCGGGGTCCAGGTCGGCCCATTCCACCAGCAGCACGGCGTCGTCGGCGCCGATCACGTCATCCAGCCCCAGCGTAGCGGCGAGCAGCGCCACGGTGGGCGTGGCGCTGTCGGTGGGTGCGGCGCCCTCGGCCAGCCGGTAGAGGTCGACGTGGTAGATGAGCAGCGGCGCCCTGCCCGGTGGCGCGGCGCCCTGGTATTCGTTGACGAGCGTGAAGGTGGGGCTGGTGGCGCGCTCGCGGCTGCCCATGCCGGCGACAATGCCCTGCACCAGCGTGGTTTTGCCGGCGCCCAGGCCGCCGTTGAGCGCGACGCAATCGGCGCCGGCCAGCAACTGCCCCAGCCGCACCCCCAGCGCCGCGGTCGCCTCGGCGTCGGGGCAGAAGAGGGTGACCTGCGCCGGCGCGGCACGCGCGTCCGCGGCGCGGTCAACCGTTGCGGCCCCATCAGCCGTTGCGGCCCCATCAGCCGTTGCGGCGCGGTCAGCCGTCGCGCGGCTCATCCGGCGCCGAGCCATTGCTGAGCAGCTTCTCCACCACTTGCACCGACTGCGCCGCCAACTCGCTCGCCTGCACGCTCGACGGCGCTTCGACCACCACGATCATCTCGGGCTGGTCGTAGTGGGGCGAAAAGTGCACCCACTCGCCCTGCTCCAGGTGCACCTTCAGCCCGTCGATGTCCTCGGTGTGGTGGTTCTTGTATGTATCGTTCAGCCGGCGCATGATCGCGCCCTTCTGCTCCCACGGGCAGGCAACGCTCTTGCGCACCAGGTGCATGGGCGGCAGGTAGCGCAGCACCTCGCTCAATGGCATGCGGCGCACGGCCAGGTATTCCAGCAGGCGCACCGTGGCCATCAGCCCATCCACCGCCGGCAAAAAGTCGGGGAAGAGGAAGCTGCCCTGGCCGTCGCAGACCATCAGCATATTGGGCTGCGCCGCCGCCGTCATCAGGTTGTGTGCGCTTTGGCCAATGCGGTGCACCGTGCTGTTGTGCCACTGGCCAATGGCGTCAAAGGCGCTGGGCAGCGTCACCGGCACCGCCACCGGGCGGCCGGGGTTGGCAAAGAGCGCCAGCTCCATCATCAGCGCCGCCAGCGCTACATCCTCGATCACCTCGCCCCGCTCGTCGACGACGAAGATCTTCTCGCCGCCCACGTCGATCTGGATGCCCACGGTGGCGTTGAGCGCCTGCACGATCATGCCCACGCGCCGCTGGTTGTTACGGAACTCGTTGTGCAGCACGGCGAGCTTGGTCTCATCCGTGCGCGAGTTGAGCGCGACCACGTCGACGCCCAGCTTGGTAAAGATACGCTCCAGCGGGTCGGCCGCCTGCCCGTTCGAATAGTCCACAACGACGCGGAAGCCGGCGTCGCGAATGCGCTGGCCGTCGACGGCGCGCAGGAAGTCCTCCAGGTAGGCTTCGACCGGCAGGTGGGCGTAGGTGATCTGGCCGATGTCGTCGAGGTAGGCGCGGCGGAAATCCTCGCGGAAGAAGTTGCGCTCGATCGTCCGTTCGCTGGCGACGTTGAGGATCGTGCCCGTGCCGTCCATCACGCGCACATCGACCACGCGCTGGTCGAAGGGGCTGAGGCGCACGTGGATGCCCGCCGACGTGTCGCTGCGCTGGCGCACAAAGTGGCGCAGGATGGGAATGGCGACCGAGCCCAGGTCCCACACGTTGACGCCAGTGCCGGGCAGCCCGCTGATCAGAGCGCGCTTGAGCATGCGCGCGCTGCGGTGCTCGTCGCGGTTCATGGCCACAAACGAACCCTTGGGCAGCGTCGCGCCCAGCGCCGCGCCCAACTTGGCCGCAAACTCCGGCGTCAGCTCGACGTTGACCACGCCCGAGATGCCAAAGCGGCCAAAGAGCGAGCGTCGCCCCTGGTTGCCCCAGATGATGCTGTCTTTGACCACCGTGCCGGCTTCGATCTCCTTGCGCGGCCAGAGCTTGACGTTGGGGTGGATGACGCTTGCCTCGCCGATGACGCAGTTGTCGCCGATCACTGCGCCCTCAAAGACCATCACCTTCGGCTTGAGGCTGCACTCGCGCACGATGATCGCGCCGCGCACTTCGCAGCTCTCGCCGATGTAGTTGTTGCGCCAGATCACGCTGCGCTCGATCAGCGTGTGGTTGTCCACCACCGAGTAATCGCGCACCACGGCCGGGCCGTAGATGCGCACGCCATCCTTGATTTTGACCTCGTTGCCCAGATAGATGGGGCCGTAGAGCTGGGCGTTGGGCGCAATGTCGACATCGGTGCCCACAAAGATACCGCCGCCCATGGGTGTGCCAATCGGCGCCGAAAGCTTGATGTAGCCGTTGAGCACATCGGCGTTGGCGCGCATGTACTCTTCGATGTTGCCCACATCGCACCAGTAGCCCTGCGCCACATGGCCGTAAAGCGGCATGCCTGCGCGCAGCATGGTCGGGAAGAGGTCGTTCGAGAAGTCGAAGGGCTTGTCGTCGGGGATGAGTTCGAGCACCTTGGGCTCGATCACATAGATGCCCGTGTTCACCGTGTCCGAGACGATGTTGCTCCAGCCGGGCTTCTCGAGGAAGCGGGTGATCATGTTGTTCTCGTCGCAGACCACAACGCCGTAGTCGGCCGGGTCGTCGACGCGGGCCAGGGTGAGCGTGGCCTGGGCGCCGCGCTCCTTGTGGGCGGCGATGATTGCGCCCAGGTCGAAGTCGGTGAGCGCGTCGCCGCTGATGACGAGGAAGGGTTCGTCGTCGTCGAGCAGGGCGGCGGCGTTCTTGACGCTGCCGGCGGTGCCCAGCGGCGACTCTTCGACGACGTACTGGATGTTGAGGCCGTAGCCGCCGCCATCGTAGAACGAGTCTTCAATCGCCGAGGCCATGAAGCGCAGCGTGACCACCACATCGGTGAAGCCGTGGTGGCGCAGCAGGTCGAGGATATGGCCCATGACCGACTTGTTGACGATGGGCACCAGTGGTTTTGGGCGGGCGACGGTGAGCGGGCGCAAGCGAGCGCCTTCACCTCCCGCCATCACAACGGCTTTCACAAGCGCTCCTTTGGCCATGTGGGGAGGGTACAGGACCGTTGGGCAAGCAGTAGATGGGTGCGTGATTCGGAACTGTGGCGCCGGGCTGCCGGCCTATGCTCTTGCCACGATGAAATCCACAGATTTCATCATCACTTCGCTCTGGAGCCAGAGATCTGCCGGTGCCGGCTCCGATGCAGCACTCAAAAGTGCTACCAAGATGAAAGCCGCGTTTGGGCGCCGTTCCTCGCGTCCTTGCGGCTCCTTGCGCCCTCGCGTTGAGCAGTTGCAGTTCTCAGTGCGGCTTCATGCTATACCGGCGGCCAAGGATAGTTGCGGCGCTGCGGGTGCGGCGCAGGAAAGCGCCCCTCGTCCAGCAGCGCTTGCACACGCAGCAGCAGGGCGCGCTGTTCGTTGGGCGCCAGCAGTTCGCAGAGTTCGTCGGCAAGCGAGGGGGCGCCGCCGTGGAGTGCGCCCGAATTGCTCGCAGGGGCCGGCGCGCCCGTCAGTTGTGCGCAGAGGCCGGCCAGGTCCGCCAGCAGGTCGGGCCCAAGGGGTTCGTTGGCGAACTCCCAGATCACCGTGCGCAGCTTGTATTCGGTATGGAAGCAGAGGCCGTGGTCGATCGCCCACAATCGCCCCTCGGAACCGATCAGGCAGTGGCCGCTCTTGCGGTCGGCGTTGTTGGTGATGGCGTCGAAGAGCACCAAGCGGCGCAGCGGGTCGGCGTAGCGTGCGTCGGGCTGCACGGTAAAGTAGTGCGCATCGGATTCGTGCTGCACATAGAACTGCACGCTGCCCAGCCCGCGCGTTGCCTCGCAGAGCACGGTGGGCGGCACCAGGTTCCACCCCAGGGCGCGGCTGACGGCAAAGGCGGCCGCCTCGCGCTTGCAGAGCGTCCCCCACTCAAAGTCCCACAGGGGGCTTTCGCCGCGCTGCGGTTTGTAGACGGCAGGCACGGCCAGATCCTCGTGGCTCACCACCACCAGAAAGCTGTGGTTCGAGCTGTAGGGGAGCAGCCCGCGCTCCGTCACCTGCCCCTCGCGCAGCGCCTGCAGCACGCGCGCTTCGGTGACGGCGATCGACTCGCCGTTGGTCTGCTCTTCACCCAGATGGGCGCGCTTGCGCTTCCCGTTGCGCATGGCGAAGTCGGTCCTTCGAGGAAGGTGCAGAGGCGACGGCGGGCGCTGGAAGGGTGCCCGTCGCGTGGAGTGCCTTGCAGCGGGTGGGACGAGTGCCCCACCGACAAGATTCTAGAAGATAACGGGCGCCGCCTGCCCATCGCTGCGCGGGCAAAAATGGCCCGCGCGATCGATCGGCCGCCCACAGAGCGGACAGGTAGGGCGCCCCTGCGAGATCACCTCGAGCGCGTGTTCGCTCATGGCGCGCATCATGCCGCGCGGCGCCACAAAGCGCACCGAGGGCACTGCCTCCTCGTCGGGGTCCACCACCTTGCCCTCTTGGTTGACGACAAGCGCCTTGGCCACCAGCCAGATCATGTCATCGCTCTCGTCGTAGCCGATGCTCAGCTCGCCCACGCGGAAGGCCGGCTGCAGCGGCTGCTCGGTGTTCAACTTGTAGCCGCGCGTCGTCGCCGGCGCCAGTTCGGGGAACTGCCCTTCCAGGTCTTCCAGCAGTTGCAACACGCTCAGCGCCAGGCTGTTAACCTCCTGCTTCTCGAGCAGGACGCTGACAATCTCCTTGCCCGCGCGCGCCTGCAGAAAGAAGGTGCGCTTGCCGGGCTCGCCCACGGCGTCGGCCACTAACTGCTGAACTGGGTTGAGGTCGAACATAAAGTCATTCATGGCGAGTCTGGGCCATCGGGTGAAAGCGGCAAGCGCCGTTCGAGCTTTGCACGTCAGGAACGCAGCGGCGGGGGTGGATTGCTCCCTGCCGGCGCTGCGCCGTTCTGGTCGCCGGGCTGGGCGCCGTCGGACGACGATTCCTCGGGCGGGGCGGGCGGCTTGATGGCGAACACCGGCAGTTCGGCCTGCACATTCATGGCCAGCAGCGCCGGGCGTTCGCCAAAGAAGCCCACCACGCTCACCGACGCCGTGTTGATCTGGATGCGCTGGAAGAGGTCCAGCGGCACGCCGGCGTAGTGGGCCACCAGCGTGCGAATCACATCGCCATGGCTGAAGAGAGCGATCGTCTGGTTGTTGTGGGCAGCTACCAACTGCTCTACGGCGTCGATCGCCCGCTGCTGTGTGGCCCGCAGCGATTCGCCCAGCGGAAAGCGGAAGCTGGAGGGAAAGTGCTGCACGGCCTGCCAAGCGGGCTGGGTGCGCAACTCCTTCAACTCGGCGCCGCGCCACTCGCCGTAATCCACCTCGATCAGGTCGGCCACCTCGACGACGGGCAGCCCCAGGCGCAGGGCCAGCGGGGCGGCCGTCTCGACGCAGCGCTCGAGCGGGCTGCTGTAGAGGGCCGCCAGCGGCTGCGCAGCCAGAAAGTTAGCCAGCGCCTCGGCTTGCGTCTTGCCCGCTTCGTTCAGGTGGACGTCCGGTGTACGCCCGGCCAGCTTGCCGCTTGCCGTCCACTCGTTTTCGGCGTGGCGGATCAGCAGCACCAGGGTGGCGCCGGGCGCCTTTTCTTCGAGCATAGGGGTGCCGTCGGGCGACTGTTGAGCGACTGATGGGTGGCAGGTGCGCGCAAACAGCGGGCGCAGGGCAGTGCGGGTGAGCGTGCACAGAACGTACATTGCGCCGACCCTTGTTCAGCATAGCACAGCGGCCGATGATGTAGAAGTGGATAGCTTACCGTCAAGCTCGCTTGTCTGGCAGCCTCAAACACAGCCTCAACTGTACACCTTTAGTTTCGCGTAAATTGGCGTGTCGCACGCCGTTTGGGGTGTTGGTTTGGTCGTTTGAGGCCAGAGGGCTGGCGACGATGAGCGGCAGAGCCCTTTGGGAGATGGGCTGTCACGCTGT
>WBZP01000340.1_pt1 | contig 64245 bp, 59 predicted proteins | sample 5204301 | NCBI WGS metagenome assembly WBZP01 (sample SAMN12412401, study PRJNA552823) | activated sludge metagenome | isolation source: activated sludge from nitrification reactor of wastewater treatment plant... | place: USA: Pennsylvania | collected 2017 | reverse complement strand
GTGCCATCGACCTGGGGACCCAGCGGATGACGGTGGTCTACGCCTAGTAGTCGAGGTCCGGTAGCGGCAGCGCGCACACCTTGCGGGCGTCCTCGGGCGACATCCCGAACAGCTGCAGGACACTTTCGGTGACAGCATCGGCCGTCGCGCCGGCATCGCGGTGCGGCTGACGCTCCAGCAGATGACCCAGGCCCATCAGGGCCCCCGCCGCGACGGTGAGGGCCAGTTCCGGATCGTCGATGTCGAACCGTCCGGCGGCGAGAGCGGCCTTGATGTCGCGCATCGCCCTCGGCGCCAGGCCCCTGTCGGATGTCATCAGCGCCGACCAGTTGGCCAGCAGGATGCGGCTCTCCTGCGGCCGCTCCCGGAAGAACCGTCCGGTGAGCCGAAAGCTGCACGCGAACACCGCGGCGGGATCCTCGATATCGGCGGTGAGGTGGTCCAGGACCGCCCCGTGGGTGTCGAGGACATCGGACACGGCGGCCTCGAACAGCTGCTCCTTGCTGTCGAAGTGGTTGTAGAACGAACCCATACCCACGTCCGCGGACTGGGTGATCTCCAGAACCGGAACGTTGAGCCGCCCCTCGGCGATCAGCGCCTGCGCGGCCCGGACCAGCGCGGCGCGGGTCCGCTGCTTGCGGCGCTCCAGACGGTTGACTCGCTGTTCGGAATCCTCGGCCACGGCTCGATGTTACCGGCCCATGTTCATTTCTGAGGAATTCATCAATACCTATTGACTGGCGCCGATCCATATGTGACGATTTCGTCAGTTACTAGAAGGAGCTGGGATGATCGCATCCAAGGCCGTGCCGGTCGTCGTCATCGGAGCCGGACCCACCGGCGTCACCGCCGCCACCCTGCTCGCCCAGAACGGCGTCGAGACCCTCGTCCTGGACCGCTGGGCCGACGTCTACCCCCAGCCCCGCGCGGTCCACCTCGATGACGAGGTGTACCGCATCGTTCACCGGCTCGGCATCGCCGACGAGTTCGCCAAGATCTCCCGGCCCGCGCTCGGCCTGCGGCTGCTGGATCCGGCGATGACCGTCCTGGCCGAGTTCCAGCGCGACCCGGCCCGGACCCGGCACGGCCACCCGGAAGCCAACATGTTCGACCAGCCCGAGTTCGAGGCGCTGCTGCGGACCAACCTCGAGCGTCATCCGGCCGCCACGTTGCGGGGCAACGTCGACGTCACCGACATCGTCGACATCGGGCAGGGCCGCAGCCGCATCCGCTACACCGACCGCAGTGACGGAAGCACCCATGAGGTTCAGGCGGACTACGTACTGGGCTGCGACGGGGCGAACTCGCTGGTCCGCACCCGCATCGGGGCAAGCATGCGGGACTTGAACTTCGAGCAGCGCTGGCTGGTGGTGGACGTGGCCACCACGGCCGAGCTCGATCAGTGGGGCGGCGTGCACCAGCTCTGCGACCCGCACCGCGCCGGCACCTTCATGCAGATCGGCGACGTCCGGTACCGCTGGGAGTTCCGCCTGCTGGCCGGTGAGACGGCCGACGACTTCCGCACGCTCGGTGCGCTGCGCCCGCTGATCGCACCCTGGATCGGACAGGTCGGCGATGACCAGCTCGAGGTGATCCGGGTGGCCGAGTACACCTTCCGCGCGAAGATCGCCGACCACTGGCGACGCGGCAACACTTTTCTGCTCGGCGACGCGGCGCACCTCACCCCGCCGTTCGTTGGTCAGGGCATGTGCGCGGGCGTACGCGACGCGATGAACCTGGCGTGGAAACTCGCGGGCGTCGTGAACGGCGCACTCGGTCCGGAGGTTCTGGACACCTACGAGCAGGAGCGGAAGCCGCACGCCCGCAAGATGATCGGGCTCGCCCTGATGGTCGGCCGGGCGATGACCGCCGGTGGACGGATCGGTGACCTGGCCCGGCGAACCATCGTGCCGCGGATGCATCTGCTGCCGGGATTGCGCGAGCGCGTCATCGACTCCCAGACCCCGGCGCTGAACCGCTCCGTCCTGGTACACCGGACCTACCTGCCCGGTGAACTCGCGGGCACGTTGTGCCCCAACGCCGTCCTGCGCGACGGGCGACGGTTCGACGACGACTTCGGCAACGGGTTCACCGTCGTCGCCGACCGGCCGTTGGGTCGGATCGAGCGGTCCCTTGCCGAAAGCCGCGGTGCGGTGGTGCACATCGCCGAACCGGGTGGCGAACTGGAGCAATGGCTGCGCCGCGGGCGCGCGCATGCGGCCGTCGTCCGGCCCGATTACACGGTGCTGAGCGCCGGTCGGGACGTGCACAAGGTCTGTGCGTCGCTCCCCGCGGCGGGGCCGACCGCGCCGCGCTGAGATCTACTCGGGGGTCACCTGGTGGCTGTCGACGAACAGCAGCGTGCCCTCGTCCAGCAGCACCGCCCAACGCCTCGCCGCATCGGCGATGCGCGTCTCGCCCAGATCCACCGGCTGGCCCGCCATTTCACCGAAGTCCTCGACCACGACACCGCGCGACTCCACGTCGCCGTCGACGTGGACGCGCACGCGCTGGTCGACCGCGATGGACGGTTCAGCGCCCTTACGGCGCAACACCTTGCCCAGCTTGGCCATCAGGGTTCACCTCCACTCGGGTCCAAGTTGCGCAAGTACAGCACGTCGGCTCACGATTTGGACGAGATTGCGGCATTCGCAACCGAAGTGCAACCGAGCCGGAATCCGACGAATAGCCAAGCCTCGGTGGGCAAGCGACGATGCTTCAGTATTCCGTCGCGGGAACGGCCGTGCCGGAGCCGGCCCGCGGGATGGGCGGCACAATCGACCACAGCACCTCGGCCTCCTCCTCGCCGGGGTTGTCCCAGGAGTGCACGGCGCGGGCCGAGAAGGTGTAGCTGTCGCCGGTTTTCAGCAATGACTCGGCGCCCTCGACCGTCAGGCGCAGGCAGCCGCGTACGACGAAGACGAAGATGGTCTCCGAGTCCAGGGTGTAGGCGCCACCGGTACCGCCGCCGGGCTTGAGCACCGAGCGCATCACCTGCAGGTGCCGCTCGCTCTGCGGGGTCAGCACGTATTCGCGAATTCCGCTGCCGCCCATCTCGATCGGAGCTCCGAGACCACTTCGCACCACCGGCGATTCCGGGTAGTCGAACAGCGAACCCACCGACACGCCGAGGATTTCGCACACCTTGAGCAGGTTCGGCACCGAGATGGTGGTCTGGCCGCGCTCGACCAGGCTGAGGAAACCCTTGGTGAGGCCGGCCCGGTCGGCGACCGCCTCCAACGTCAACGCCCGGTCCTTGCGCAGCGAGCGCAGCTTGGGCCCGAGGCGGGTCATCCAACCGTCGGTAGTGTCGGCGACGTCGTCGGCGGTGGCTGCGTTCCGGGACATCCGAGACACCTCACCTTCGTCTGCCGACCCCCGGGGCCTTGCGGAGCCAAAGTTTAGCGGTATATAACTTCTGTAGTTTTACACCACTAAACCATCAGGATGGAACATGAGTCTGTACGCAGTCGTCGACCCCAAGACCGGTGACGTCGTTCGGGAGTATCCGACCGCGACCGACAAGCAGATCGAGCAGGCGCTGGCCTCGGCCAGCAAGGCCTACCGCGAGTGGTCGAAGAACTCGACGCTGGCCCAGCGCGCGGACCTGATCCGCCGCGTCGGCGCCCTGCACACCGAGCGCCGCGAGGAACTGGCCGACATCATCCACCGGGAGATGGGTAAGCCCGTCGACCAGGCGCTGGGCGAGGTGGACTTCAGCGCCGCGATCTACGAGTACTACGCCGACAATGCCGAGAAGTTCCTGGCCGACGAGCCGATCGAACTGCTCGGGGGCGAGGGCAGCGCGGTCATCCGGCGCGGACCGGTCGGCGTGCTGCTGGGCATCATGCCGTGGAACTACCCGTACTACCAGGTGGCGCGGTTCGCCGGACCCAACCTGACGCTGGGCAACACGGTGGTGCTCAAGCACGCTCCGCAGTGCCCCGAGTCCGCGGCAGCCATCCAGAAGATCTTCGACGACGCCGGCTTCCCCGCGGGCGCCTACGTCAACGTCTACGCCACGAACGAGCAGATCGCGACGGCGATCGCCGACCCACGCGTGCAGGGCGTGTCGCTCACCGGCTCCGAGCGGGCGGGCGCCGCGGTGGCCGAGATCGCCGGCCGCAACCTCAAGAAGGTGGTCCTCGAACTCGGCGGATCCGATCCGTTCATCCTGCTGAGCACCGACGACCTCGAGGGTGCGATCGACCTCGCGGTCGCCGGGCGGTTCGAGAACACCGGTCAGGCGTGCAACGCCGCCAAGCGATTCATCGTCGCCGCCGACCTCTACGACGAGTTCCTGGACAAGTTCACCAAGAAGGTGCTCGAGACCGCCGACGGCCTGGCCCCGCTGTCCTCGGCGGCCGCCGCGAGCCGTCTCGGCGAGCAGGTCGACCGCGCGGTGGCCGACGGCGCGAACCTGGTGTCCCAGGGCGAGCGCAAGGGCGCCTACTTCCCGCCCGGCGTGCTCACCGGCGTGTCCCCCGACTCCGCGACCTACCGCGAGGAGCTGTTCGGCCCGGTCGCCATGGTGTTCAAGGCGGGCTCCGAGGACGAGGCGGTGGAGATCGCCAACGACATCCCGTTCGGCCTCGGCTCCTATCTGTTCACCACCGATTCGGAGCAGGCCAAGCGGGTGGCCGACAAGATCGAGGCCGGCATGGTGTTCGTCAACATCGTCGGCGCGGACAGCATGGAACTGCCGTTCGGTGGGGTCAAGCGCTCCGGCTTCGGCCGCGAGCTGGGCCGGTTCGGCATCGACGAGTTCGTCAACAAGAAGCTCATTCGGATCGGATGACGATGAGCACCGTTGCCGCGCCACCGGCGAAGGACACCTACACACCACTGGAGTTGTTCGGCATCGACCGGCTGCTCGACGAGGACGAACGCGACATCGCCGCCACGGTGCGCAGGTTCGTCGAGACCCGGCTGAAGCCCAACGTCGAGGACTGGTTCGAATCAGCGACCCTGCCAAAGGAACTCGCCAAGGAGTTCGGCGAGCTCGGTGTGCTCGGCATGCATCTGCAGGGCCACGGCTGCGCGGGAACCAACGCCGTCAGCTACGGCCTGGCCTGCCTGGAACTCGAGGCCGGCGACAGCGGCTTCCGCAGTTTCGTATCCGTGCAGGGCTCGCTGTCGATGTTCTCGATCTACCGCTACGGCTCCGAGGACCAGAAGAACGAGTGGCTGCCGCGGCTGGCCGCGGGCGAGGCCATCGGCTGTTTCGGGCTGACCGAGCCGGACTTCGGCTCCAACCCGGCCGGCATGCGGACCCGGGCGCGGCGCGACGGCAGCGACTGGGTGCTCAACGGCACGAAGATGTGGATCACCAACGGCAACCTCGCCGACGTGGCGACGGTGTGGGCGCAGACCGACGAGGGGATTCGTGGATTCCTGGTGCCCACCGACACCCCCGGGTTCACCGCCAACGCGATTCACAAGAAGTTGTCGCTGCGGGCCTCGGTGACCTCGGAGTTGGTGCTCGACAACGTCCGCCTGCCCGCCTCGGCGCAGTTGCCGCACGCCGAGGGTCTCGGTGCCCCGCTGTCCTGCCTGAACGAGGCGCGCTTCGGCATCGTGTTCGGCTCCCTGGGCGCCGCCCGGGACAGCCTGGAGACCGCGATCGCCTACACCCAGTCGCGCGACGTCTTCGACCGTCCGCTCTCGAGCTACCAGCTGACCCAGGAAAAACTGGCCAACATGACCGTCGAACTGGGCAAGGGCATGCTGCTGGCCATCCACCTCGGCCGGATCAAGGACGCCGAGGGGGTTCGGCCCGAGCAGATCAGCCTGGGCAAGCTCAACAATGTGCGCGAGTCGCTGGCGATCGCCCGGGAGTGCCGGACCCTGCTGGGCGGCAGCGGTATCACCCTGGAGTACTCACCGCTGCGGCATGCCAACAACCTCGAATCGGTGCTGACCTACGAGGGCACCTCCGAGATGCACCTGCTGTCGATCGGTAAGGCCCTCACCGGGCAGGCCGCGTTCCGCTGATATGACCGGAACGGTCGAGCTGCGGCACCTCATTGCCGGGGAATGGCGGGCCGGAGCCGGCTCCAGCCTGCTCAGCGTCAACCCGGCGCGCCCCACCATCGTTGTCGCCCAGGGCGATTCGGCGACCACCGCCGAACTGGAGACGGCCGTGGACGCCGCCCGGGCGGCCCGCGCCCCGTGGGCCGGAACACCCATTCACCAGCGCGGCGCGATCCTGCTCGACGCCGCGGCAGTGATCGACCGCAACGCCGATGACTGGGGTCTGGAGCTGGCGGTCGAGGAGGGCAAGACCCGCGCCGAGGGTGTCGGTGAAGTGCGCCGGGCCGCTCAGATCCTGCGTTACTACGGCAACGAGGGCGACCGGCAGGCCGGCGAGATCTTCTCCTCGCCGCGCGCGGGTGAGCAGATCCTGGTGACCCGCAAGCCGATCGGTGTCGTCGCGGCGATCACCCCGTTCAACTTTCCGATCGCCATCCCGGCCTGGAAGATCGCCCCGGCGCTGGTCTACGGGAACACCGTCGTGTGGAAACCGGCCAGCACGGTCCCATTGCTGGCGGTCCGGCTCGCGGATGCGCTGACCGCGGCGGGCCTGCCGCCGGGTGTGCTAAATCTGGTGATGGGCGATTCGGCGATCGGCGACGCGCTGGTCAACCACGACGGCGTCGATGCGATCACGTTCACCGGGTCCACCGGGGTGGGGCGGCGGATCGCCGCCGCCGCCGCGGCGCGCGGGGTCCCGGTGCAGGCCGAGATGGGCGGCAAGAACGCCGCCGTCGTGCTCGACGATGCCGACTTCGACCTCGCGCTGGAGCAGGTGATGCTGGGGGCGTTCCGGTCCACCGGCCAGAAATGCACCGCCACTTCACGTTTGATCGTCACCGAGAAGATCGCCGACCGATTCCTGGCAGCCCTCGCGGGACGGGCCGACACCCTGGCGGTCGGGGACCCGACCGACGACGCGACGCAGATGGGTCCCGTCGTCAGCGGTTCGGCGCGCAAGAGCATCCGGGCCGGTATCGATTCGGCGATAGCGCAGGGCGGCGCCGTGCTCGCCGGCGGTACGCCCTACGGTGACGGGCCACTGGCCGAGGGATACTTCGTCGCGCCGACCGTGGTGGAACTGAGCAAGCCCGCCGACATCTGGTCCGAGGAACTGTTCGGCCCGGTGCTCGCGGTGCGCCGCGCCGCCGATGCCGACGAGGCGTTCGCGCTGGCCAATGACAGCGAATTCGGTTTATCGGCAGCGGTTTTCACCCAGGACCTCACGCGGGTGCTACAGGCCGTGGAGCACGTCGACGTGGGTGTGCTGCACGTGAACTCCGAGTCGGCAGGAGCCGATCCGCATGTTCCGTTCGGCGGCGCCAAGAAGAGCGGGCTGGGCCCGAAGGAGCAGGGCACCGCCGCTCGGGAGTTCTTCACCCACACCACCACCGTGTACCTGCGGGGTGGGCAGGCCCGAGCGTGACCGACTGCGTCGAGTTCTACTGGCGACCGGGCTGCCCGTTCTGCATCGCACTGCGACGCCGGTTGCGCGGTAGCGGCCTGCCGGTGCGGGAGGTCAACATCTGGGACGATCCGGATGCGGCCGCGCGGGTGCGGGCCGTTGCCGGCGGCAACGAGACGGTCCCCACCGTGTTCGTCGGCGACCACGCTCTGGTCAATCCGAGCATCCGGCAGGTCACCGCGCTGGTACGGGAAGCCGCACCCCAGTTGCTCGCGGATGCGCCGGCGCGTCCGCGCCGGAAGTTCCGGCCGTTGGGGTTCCTGAGCCGCTAGGACATCCCGCCGTTCCTGGCCCGCGGCGCCTGGCGCTTCTCCTTCTCGGCGGCGGCGAGTTCAGCCACCTGATCGGCCGCGCCGCGCTTGGCCCCGGCGTCGGCCCGCTTCTCCTGGGCGTCCCGGAGCTTGGCCTGGGCGGCCTTCGTCGCCTGCTGCTCGGCGGCCTTGATCTGCGACTGCTCTGAGCGCTTGGCGGTCTCGACCGCGTTCGTGCGCGCCGCCGCCGTCTTGTCCACCCGTTGCTTCACCTCGGCCGCGCGTTTCCGGGCCGCCTGAGCCGTGCTGCGTTTGCGCTCCTCGGCCTGGTTGCGTGCGTCCTTGAACGCCTGCTGCGTCGCGTTCTTCGCCCCCTCGCGTTGCCGCATCGCCTCGTCGCGCTTGGCCTTGAACTCCTGCTCGGCCCTGCGGACCTTCCCCTTCGCGGACGCGTCGAGTTCAGCCGCTTTGCGCAGCGCGTCGCTTCGTTCGGCCAGGGTGGCGCCGCGCTCTTCGAGTTCGGAAGCGCCCAGCAGGCTGCCTACGGTCACGTCGACGGTCGCCAGGGAACGCTCGTACAGCAGCCGGCCGGGGGCCTCGGAGTCCATCCGGGCGACGACGCGCTGCTCGATGAACTCGAATGGGAACCGGGCGAGCCGGTACTGGAACCGCAGGACGGCGAAGGGCAGATCGGAGATCTTCATAGCTGTTGGCTCCTGATGCGGAGGATGTTGTGGTTGATGTTGGGGGTCAGGGCAAGTCGGCTTCGTTGGTCAGCTGGTCGGCTTCACTTCGGATTCGTTGCGCCTTGGCCTTGGCGCGTGCCGCGTCCTGCACGGACTCGCGCTGCTCGGCGGCGGCGTCCACGACCTCGTCGACCGCTTCCCGCGATTGCTCCTGCTGGTCTGCGACGGCCTGCTGCTCCTGGCGGCGGGCGTCTTGTTCGGCGCGGACCGCTTCGGTGAGCACCTCCTGGCGGGCGCCCAGCTCGGCCGCGCGCTTCTGGGCCAGGGCATCGGTGTGGATACCCTGCTCGATCGAGGCCGCTTCCGCGCTGAGGTGGCCGCGCGCCTCCGCCCCTTCCAGCCTGGCTTCCGCCGCGTCGTCGTACGCCCGCTGCGATTCGGCGTCGGCGAGCGCCTCGGCGGTGTTGGCCGCTCTGCGCTGCCGGGCCTCCGCCTGCTCCAGTTGACCCTCGGCGGTCAACGAGTCGTTACCGCTGACGGCACCGAAGATCTCCTTGGCCTTTGCCTTGACCGAGTCGATCAGGCCGTGTCGCGCCTCGTGCGCCTTGTAGTGCTCGCTCATGAAGACCCCTGGGATCGAGTGATGTATCCCCGGTGCGTTCCACGAGGAGCCGATCTCAAACCCGGGTGTGGAAACTGCCACTGAAGAACGGGCTACTTGGGCTCGACGGTCACCTTGATGGCTTCGCCGCTCTTGACGATGTCGAACGCATCGAGGACGTCGTCGAGCGAGATGTGGCGGGTGATGAGGTCTTTGACCGGAACCTGGCCGGTCGAGATGTATTGCAGCGCGCGCTTGTTGTGTTCGGGCGCGGAGCCGTTGGCGCCGTGGATGTGCAGTTGGCGGTAGTGCACGACGTTGGAATCGCAGGTGATCGTGGGGTTGGTCTTGGGCAGTCCGCCGAAGAACGAGATGCGGCCGTTCCGGGCCGCCATGGCGATCGCCTGTTCCTGGGTGATGTTGGCGGCTGTGGCGGTGATGATGACGTCCGCACCGCGTCCACCGGTCAGTTCCATGACCTTCGCCACCACGTCGACCTCGGCAGCGTTGATCACCTGGTCGGGATGAACGGCGTCGGCCGACATCGTCAAGCGGCTGTCGTTGACGTCGACGAGGTACACCGGTCCGCAGTTGTGGACGCCGCGCGCTATCCGGATGTGCATGCAGCCGATCGGGCCGGCACCGAACACCACGACGGTGTCGCCCTCCTCGATACCGAGCAGTTCCTGCGCGTTGATGGCGCAGGCGAACGGTTCGGCCGCCGAGGCCTCGTCGAAGCCGACGTTGTCCGGGATGCGGTTGAGCCCGTCGACCTTGAGCACCTGCTTGGGCACGATCATGTACTCGGCGAAACCGCCGTCGTACTGATAACCGACCGACGTCTGGTTCTGGCAGACCGCCATCCAGCCCTTGCGGCACTCGTGACACTCACCGCACGGGACGGCGGCGATCACCTGCACCCGATCGCCGACCTTCCACTCGCTGCCGTAGGTCTTGTTCACATCGGCGCCGACCTCGACGATCTCGCCGGCGATCTCGTGACCGATGGTCCGCGGCGGGGTCAGGTTCTGGTGCCCGTTGTGGAAGATCTTCACGTCGGTGCCGCAGGTCGAACAGTTGCGCACCCGGATCTTGACCTCGTCCGGTCCGCAGTCGGGTTCCGGTACGTCCTCGAGCCGAACGTCCTCGGGTGCGTAGAAGCGCAGGGCCTTCATCGTGCTCGTCCTTCCTACCGACCTGTCCGACGCTGGTACGCCAGCACTCTAGCGCAATCCGGGCATAAATCCACCTCGAATGCTGCCCGTTTATGCCCGGACACTTGCCTCAGTGCCCGTTTATGCGGTTTACTGATGCCCTAGTGTGACTGGCATCACCACAGACTCCCAGATCGGAGGCCCGCAGTGACCACAACGGAGCCCAAACCACGGACCGGCGCGCGGGTGCACGTGCAGAAACTGGGCACGTCGCTGTCGAACATGGTCATGCCCAACATCGGGGCCTTCATCGCGTGGGGCCTGATCACCGCCCTGTTCATCAAGGCGGGCTGGCTGACCGGCTTGTTCAGTGGCCTGCGCGATCCGGGCGGCTGGGTGGCCAAGATCGGCGGCTGGGGCGACTTCGCCGACGGCGGCATCGTCGCCCCGATGATCACCTACCTGCTGCCCATCCTGATCGGCGCGACCGGTGGCCGGATGGTCTACGGGATTCGCGGCGGCGTGGTCGGCGCCATCGCCACCATGGGCGTGATCAGCGGCTCGGACATCCCGATGTTCCTCGGCGCCATGATCATGGGCCCGCTCGGCGGCTGGGTGATGAAGAAGATCGACGCGCTGTGGGACGGCAAGATCCGGCCCGGCTTCGAGATGCTCATCGACAACTTCTCCGCCGGCATCGTCGGACTGATCCTGGCGGTGTTCGGATTCTTCGGCATCGGGCCGATCGTCACGGCATTCTCCAAGGGTGCCGGTCACGTCGTCGACTTCCTGGTCGCCCACAACCTGCTGCCGCTGACCTCGATCTTCATCGAGCCGGCCAAGGTGCTGTTCCTCAACAACGCCATCAACCACGGGGTGCTCACCCCGCTGGGCACCACGCAGGCACTGGAGACGGGCAAATCCGTACTGTTCCTGCTCGAGGCCAACCCCGGTCCCGGCCTGGGAATCCTGTTGGCCTACACGGTCTTCGGACGCGGCGCCGCGAAGGCGTCGGCCCCGGGCGCGGCGATCATCCAGTTCTTCGGCGGGATCCACGAGATCTACTTCCCCTACGTGCTGATGAAACCCAAGCTGATCGCCGCAACCATCCTCGGCGGGATGACCGGCATCTTCATCAATGTGCTCTTCGGATCCGGGCTGCGCGCACCGGCCGCACCCGGCTCGATCATCGCGGTGCTCGCACAGACCGCCACGGGCAGCTACGCCGGTGTCATCCTGTCGGTCGTGGGCGCGGCGGCGGTGTCCTTCGCCGTGGCATCGCTGCTGCTGAAGACCGACCGCTCCGACGACGACGGGGACCTGGCGGCGGCGACCGCCGACATGGAGGCGCTGAAGGGCAAGAAGTCCAGCGTTTCGTCCGCTTTGGTGGGCTCGGCCGAGTCCGGTCCAATCACCAGCATCGTGTTCGCCTGCGACGCCGGCATGGGGTCGTCGGCCATGGGCGCCTCCGTGCTGCGCAAGAAGGTGCAGGGTGCGGGTTTCTCCGACGTCAAGGTGACCAACCAATCGATCGCCAACCTGACCGATACCTATGGACTGGTGGTCACCCATCAGGACCTGACCGCCCGCGCCCGGCAACGCACACCGTCGGCCGTGCACGTCTCGGTGGAGAACTTCATGAACGCCCCGCAGTACGACGAGATCGTCGAATTGCTCGGGAAGGTCAACAGCGGCAACGGCGCAGCCCCCGCCGCGGCGGAACAGCAGCCGGAGGAATCCGCGCCCGCCGAGGACGTGCTGGACGTCGAGTCGATCGTGCTGGCCGGCACGGCGACCACCCGCGACGGGGCGATCGGTGAGGCCGGGCGACTGCTGGTGGCATGTGGCGCCGTCGAGCCGGCCTACGTCGAGGCGATGTACGAGCGGGAGGGTTCGGTGTCCACCTACATGGGCAACGGCCTGGCCATCCCGCACGGCACCAACGACGCCAAGTCCGCCATCAAGCGCACCGGCATCTCGTTCGTGCGCTACCCCGAGCCGATCGACTGGAACGGCAAGCCCGCCGAGTTCGTCGTCGGCATCGCCGGCGCCGGCAAGGACCACATGGCGCTGCTGACGAAGATCGCCGGGGTGTTCCTGAACAAGGACGAGGTGGCCCGGCTGCGCCAAGCCAGCACTCCCGAGGAGGTTCGGGAGGTGCTGGGCAACACCGGCAAGTGAGACTGTCATCGTGGACTCCGACACCCGCCAGGGCCGCATCGTCGAATTCGCCCGCACCCGTGGGCGGGTCGAGGTGCTGTCGCTGGCCCACGAATTCGATGTCGCCGCGGAGACGATCCGCCGGGACCTGAAGGTTCTTGCCGGGCGGCGGCTGCTGAAGCGGGTGCATGGCGGCGCGGTTCCGCTGGAGACCGCCGCATTCGAATCCACCGTCGAGTATCGCAGCCAGGTCGACCTGGCCGAGAAACACCGGATGGCAGCGGGGGCGGTGCAACTGCTGCACGGAGCCGAAACCGTCTATCTGGATGAGGGATTCACGCCTCGGTTGATCGCCGAGCGCCTCGCGGAGCACGAGCTCACGGTCGTCACCTCGTCGCTGCTGGCCGCCGAGGCGCTGGCGAACAGCGCGACGGTGACCGTCTTGCTGCTCGGCGGCCGGATGCGGGGCCGCACCCTGGCCACCGTCGACCACTGGGCCACCGGGATGCTGGCCGGCCTGGTGATCGACGTGGCCTTCCTCGGCACCAACGGGATCTCCGTCGAGCACGGCTTGACCACCCCGGACCCCGCGGTCGCCGCGGTCAAACAGACCGCCGTCAAGGTCGCGCGGCGCCGCATCCTGGTCGCCGCCCATTCGAAGTTCGGCGCCGACAGCTTCTGCCGGTTCGCGGAGGTCGCCGACTTCGAGACGATCGTCACCGGTTCGGAGTTGAGCGTCACGGACGCAGAGCGTTACGAGGCACTGGGGCCCGCGGTAGTCAGGACGTAGGCGGTTCAGCCGGGTGGGCGGCTGCCGACCTCCAGACCGGCGAGATACGAGGTACCGGAGAAGATCACCCGCCCCGACTCCTTGACGGTGCAGTGCAGCACCCCGCCGAGGTGCTCGAAGTCGGTGTCCACGTTCCGCCGGTCGGCCGGCAACGGTACGGGCAGAACATGCGGCGGCAGCGCAGTGCCGTCACCCTCCAACTCGATCTGGTACCGCGGCGATCGTGCCCGAATGCTCCAATAGTTGTCACCGATGACCGAACGGACCGGCATCGGCGGGGTCAAACGAATCACCTTGCGGCCCAACCGCACCACCACCCCGGCCACATCACGACGCAACGGACCGAGTTCCAGCAGGCCACCGGAGAACGCGACCGACACATCGGCGCCATCGAAGTCGTGCGCCTGACCCCACCACCAGCGCAGTGGGAAACCCGCACCCCAGTTGCGCTCGGCATACAGCGTCGCATCGGTGAAATCCCACCGATCCCCTGCGAATTCGACCGAACCGGAGGCCCGTCCACCCAGGCGGTACGGATGCCAGTACTGATTGAGGTACGGGATCGAGGAGAAGATGCCGCCACCGGCGAACGCCTTGGGCCACGGGAACGGATCGCTGAACTCCATCCGGAGATGCAGATCGTCGAGGCGGAAGTCCACCCGGTCGGTGCCCGCGGTGAAGGCCGACGCACCCGAGCCCGCGGATACCGTGAACGGCGAATCGGTCGCGACGGCACCGTCGAGTGCGCCCGCCCGCACGATGCCCCCCGGGTGCAGGGCGACGGCGGTGGTGGACCAGTCGCCGGCGGGATGCCGGTTGACACTGCACAGCGCGACGATCGCCCGGCCGGTTGACGGCTCGGTGACGCGCCAGAACCAGCCCTCCATCTCGGTGCGGTGGGACGGGAGCGGGTCACCGAACGGCACGTCGGCGCCGGTCAGCCGGTATCGCTCGACCAGGCGTTGCCGTATGCCCGCCATCGTCAGTGCACGCCCTCCATCAGCCGGCTGATCCGCGGGGCAAGTCCCCAGACGACCAGGCCCACCACGATCGCGGCAACGCCCAGGATACCGAAGTAGGCGAACTCATGCTCCTCGTCGTAGTACCGGGCGAGCACACCGGACATCGCCGTTCCCAGCCCGACCGAGAAGAAGTACAGGGCCATCATCTGGGCGCGGAAAGCGTTGGGAGCCAACTGCGTGGTCACCGACAACCCGATCGGCGACAGCATCAACTCGGACACCGCGAACACCGCCATGATGGCCATCACGACGAGGGCGGGCACGGTGCGGCCGGTGGTTGCCGCCATCGGCAGGAACAGCAGGAACGCGACGCCCATCCCGATGACGCCGTAGGCGAACTTCCGCGGGGTGGTGGGCGCGCGGCGGCCCAGCTTGGTCCACATCAGCGCGAACAGGGGTGAGAGCAGGATGATCCACACCGGCTCGATGGAGCCGATCCAGTTCGACGGTGCGGTCCAGCCGAAGATCGACCAGTTCATCCGCTCGTCGGAGTAGACCGCCAGCACGGTGAAGATCTGCTGGAACAGCGACCAGAACACGGCGTTGGCGATGAACAGCGGAATGAAGGCGCGCACCCGTGTGCGCTCGAGCGCGTCGACCTTGGGACTGTTCAGCATGACGGCGAAGTAACCGATCGATGCGACGACGATGATCCCGGTGGTCACCTGGGACAGGTTGGCCAGCTTGATCACCCCGACCAGGAAGGCGATGACGACGACCGCGACGACGACCGCCGCGGCCACGGCCATCCGCCAGAACTCCTTGCCGGACAACGGGTGCGGGACGGTGCGGCCGTGCTCGCCCAGGTTGCGCCGGAACGCGACGTACTGCGCCAGCCCCAGTGCCATACCGATGGCGGCGGCCCCGAACCCGTAGTGGAAGCCGAGGTGAGTCTGCAGCAGGCCGGTGATCAGCGGACCGATGAACGCGCCGAGGTTGATGCCGAGGTAGAACAGCGTGAAGCCGCCGTCGCGGCGCGGATCGCCCTCGGCGTAGAGGGTTCCCAGCAGCGAGGAGGCATTCGCCTTCAGCGCACCGGAGCCCAGCGCGATCAGCACCAGGCCGACGGCGACACCGGTCAGCCCGGGCAGCAGCGCGAGCGCGATGTGGCCGCACATCACCACCACACCGCCGTAGAGCACGGTGCGTTCCATGCCGAGCACGCGGTCGGCCACCCAACCACCCAGGACCGTGGACAGATAGACGAGCCCGCCGTAGGCGCCGACGATTCCGGTGGCGGTGGCCTTGGGCAGCGCCAGGCCGCCGTCGGTCAACGAGTAGTAGAGGTAGTAGCCGAGGATGGTGAGCATCCCGTAGAACGAGAAGCGCTCCCACAGTTCGACCCCGAAGAGGTTCGCAAGACCGATGGGATGCCCGAAGAGGGTCCGCGGCGCGGGTTGGTCGGTGCGTTCGGCGAGTTCGGCCATGGGCCTCACCCTGCCACTGCCGACGCCCGCCGCCGGGTGGAATCGCGGTTGCCCGCGCCGACAGCGAGGTGCGGGACGCCGGCGCCCGCCTGGCCGTCGCGGCATGTCGCTCGCCGCCGGCTGGACCGCCCGGTCGACGAGTCGGGCGGACCCGAGCGATACCTGAGTCGGTTACCTCCGGAAAACTCGCAGGTCACGAATATGCAAATGCGTCAAAAATGGCCCGACATCGCGTACCGTGGGTCCGGCACGCAACGCGTCCCGGGGTGAGGCTTCGACGCGTCCGTGCCCGCCGAAACACCGCGACGAACTGCCCGTCAGCTTCTGTACTGGCCCATACCGCCATATCGCCGAGACTTGATGCCGGTGACCATCGTGATCGCCGCGCCACAGGAAGAAGACGCATGCGCCACGAAACCGTCGACCGCCACGGCACGCGTTCCTACCCGACCGCCGGGCCGGACCGAGAGCACATCGTTCCCCGCGACGGCAGCCCGCCCTACTTCCGGGAGCGGCTGGCAGTGACGGTCAAGGGCAAGGCGATGCGGGACGTCTTCCTCTACGAGCCCGACACCAAGGAAGTCCGACTCGAGTCGGAGGTCCCGACCGTCAAGTTCGGGGGCCTGTTCACGACCGGAAATCTGTACAAGGGCGAGGCGGCGGCCACGGCGCAGTCGGGCCGGCGGTTCGTCACCTTCATGACCCACCGCCATCTGCCGGTGTGGGTCCAACTGCTCGACCATCGCCATCGCAACAGCCCCTACCTGCACACCGCGCAGAACGGCCGGGAAGTGGTGAAGGCCACCATCCGGCGAACCGGCGTGGACAGGGTGCGGGCCAGCGGCCACTCCTATGCCGGGATGACGCTGTCGACCATGGCCTCTTTCTGCGGGGAGCACCTGGAAAGCATGGTGTTGCAGGACCCGTCGGGCATCGCGCAGCACGATCTGAAGCTGGGCGAGCTCTGGAACAAGGAACTCAAGCCGGCGATGTCGCACTTCCTGGGCCTCGACGACATGCCGGACAACTCGATGCAGAACGTCGTCCGGCACGTCACCGACAACCCACTGCTGTCGCTGCGTGAGGTCGTCGGGTTGCGCAACCCGGACATGCGCCCGCATCTGGAGGCGGCGAAACGTAAGGGAATCAAGGTCGGATTACTGGTGCTGGGCCGCTCCGCGATCTTCAACGCGGACACCAACAAGAGGGTCGCCGAGTCCGAGGGGCTGTTCCACCTCGTCGCGGAGGTCCCCGACGCCTACCACATCGATCCGAACCTGAGGCCCGGCCCGATCGTCGAGGTCCAGAACCGGATGTTCGACGAACTGCAGCGGCTCGACAGCGCCGCCTAGGACGACTGCCACACAACCGACCGCGAGATTGCCATTTGCGGTTCGACCACTCGGTGCCGACGAATCCATCGGATCTAATGGACGGGTAACGAAGTACCCGAAGGAGAATCCGGTGACCAGTGTCGACGAGGACAAGCAGACGACGTTCGATCACCATTCTCCCGAGTACGCCGAGAACTCGACGGCCATCAACGCCGAACTCCGGGCCCGCTGCCCGGTGGCACACACCGATGCCCACGGCGGATTCTGGGTAGTCACCCGCTACGACGACGTCCTGCGGGTGGCCAAGGACGACGAGACCTTCGCCTCCGGCTACGAGGTCAACGGTGTCAGCCCGCTGGGGGTTACGATTCCCCCCGCGCCGGTCCCGCACTACCCGATCGAGATGGATCCGCCGGAGTGCACGCCCTACCGCAAGGTGCTCAACCCCCTGTTCTCACCGGCGGTCAGCGAAAGCTGGCGCCCCCGGGTGGAGCACTGGGTGGACGTCTGTCTCGATGAGGTCATCGAGAGCGGCACCATCGACCTGGTCGACGATCTGGCCAATCCGATCCCGGCGCTGTTCACTTCCGAGTTCCTCGGTCTGCCTCTGCAGGACTGGCGCGAGTACGCCGAACTGATGCACGCGATGATCTACACGCCACCGGCCGAGCAGCAGCCCTTGCTGGAGCGCTACTTCGGGTTGTTCGGCGGAATCTTCGGCATGATCGCCGACCGCAAGACCAATCCCCGCGACGACGCGATCACCGCGCTGGTACAGGCGAAGGTCAATGGCGAACCGATGCCCGACGAGATGGTCGCCTCCATCATCAATCTGGTGATCGTGGGTGGCTTCGACACAACCACCGGAGTGGCCGCCAACGCACTGATTCATCTGGCCGACCACCCCGAGCAGCGGCAGTGGCTGATCGACGACCCGTCCCGCATCCCGCAGGCCTGCGAGGAATTCCTGCGTGTGTTCACCCCGCAGCAGGCACTGGCCCGCACCGTCACCAAGCCCGTCATCCTCGGCGGCGTCGAACTGCAACCGGGCGAGCGGGTTCTGATGAGCTGGGCCTCGGCCAACCACGACGAGACCGTATTCGAGAACCCCGACGAAGTGGTCCTGGACCGATTCCCCAACCGGCACACCACATTCGGGATCGGCATCCATCGCTGTCTGGGCTCACACATCGCCCGCACCGAACTCGCCGTCATGATCGAGCGGGTGCTGCAACGTCTTCCGGACTACACCGTGGATCACGCCAACGCGCAACGGTATCCGACCATCGGGATCGTGAACGGCTGGATCACCGCACCGGCGACCTTCACACCGGGGATGCGGCTGGGCGAAGACCGGCTGCCCTAGAGGACGAACTCACGATCCCGCATGTGCTCGGGGACACGCGGGTCGCGCTCGTGGATCTCGTTAGCCGGTAGCCCTGCCTCGGCGATGACCGGGAAGTAGGGTGCCGGGTCGGTGCCCCAGTTCCACCGGGCTATTTCGTTCGCCGAGCGCCGGCCCGCCATGGCGCGCACGAACTCGAACCGGTCGGCCACCACACATCGCACCGCGCTGCCCTCACCGATGATCGTGCCCCACTGCTCCACCGTCACTCGCAAGGGCGGTAGTCCCGCCGCGACCACCCGATCGGAGAACCGCCCGGACAGTTCGTCGAGTGCCACCTTCACCGACTCGTCGTCACGGGCGCCGGGACGGTCCAGCCCGGTCCGGATGTCGTGCTCGTACATCGCGGCCTCGGTGATGAGACCGGCGGCGGCCGCCGGATCGACCATGGCGTCCCACTGACGCCTCAACTCGGCCAGTCGGATCACGACATCTCGCACCGTCGCACCCGGCAGCGTCGGCACCGCGACATCGGAGGACCCGGACGACGAGGCCAACAAGTCGTCGATCCGCACGCTGGTGTCTCGCCAGATGCCGGCGTAGTCGCGATCCGGCGCCGGTGTCGTGTCCGTCCGCACCCGTCGAGGATATGGACGCCGACGCCTGACCCGAAAGGGTCCGCCGCGGCGCCGGGGTGCAAATCCTGTTCTCAACTTCGGCTGGTCACATTCGGCTGCGGCGGTGGGACGATCAGACCACGAGACCACCCGGAGGACGAAGATGTACAAACTGTTCAGCGTCGACGACCACATCGTGGAACCGGCTCACGTGTGGAGTGACTACGTCGCGCCGAAATATAAGGACCGCGCGCCGCACGTGGTCGAGGTCGACGGTCGTCAGGTCTGGGAGTGGGACGGCGGCCGCGAACTGACCATGGGCCTCAACGCCGTGGCGGGTAAGCCGCGCGAGGAGTGGGGTATGGAGCCCGCGCGATTCGAGGACATGATCCCCGGCTGTTACCAGCCCGAGGAACGCCGCAAGGACCTGTTGTCGAACGGCATCTTCGCCTCGGTGTCGTTCCCGACGCTGCCCGGCTTCGGCGGCCGCAAATTCGCCACCTTTGACGACAAGGACCTCGCGCTGGCATGCGTACGCGCGTGGAACGACTACATGCTCGAGGAGTGGTGCGCGGCCGCACCGGATGTCTTCGTACCCATGCACATCCTGCCGATCTGGGACATCGACCTCGTCGTCAAAGAGCACGATCGCTGTGTGGCCAAGGGCAGCAAGGCGATCTGCTTCGTGGAGGATCCACAGAACATCGGACTGCCCAACTTCCACAACGGCTACTGGGAGCCGCTGTTCGCGGCGGCGCAGGCCGATCAGACGCCGATCTGTATGCACATCGGCTCCAGTAGCGCCGTGGTGACGCTGGAAGGCCTCAACCCGATGACCGAGATCGCGGCGGCCTTCTCCAGCGCGCAGCGCTCGTCGGTGAACCTCATGGTCAGTCCCCTGCTGCGGAAGTACCCCGACGCCAAGGTGGTGTGGTCCGAAGGCGGTATCGGCTGGATCCCGGCCGCACTGGAGCGCGCGGACCGGCAGTGGGACCGTCACCAGTACTGGTCGCATGTACCGGACGCGCACATCACGCCGTCGGAGGTGGCGCGGCGCAGCATGTACTTCTGCATGATCGAGGAGCCGGTCGGCATCAAGTACCGGCACGACTTCACCGTCGACCGAATCCTGTGGGAGTCGGACTATCCGCACGCCGACACCCCGTTCCCCAAGACCCAGGCGTCGGCGAAGATCGTGTTCGACGGCGTCCCCCAGGACGAGGTCGACCTGATGAGCCACAAGAACGCCGAGGACTTGTTCCACTTCCCGCTCTCGCAGGAACTCATCGCCCGCTACGACACGTCTGCCGCCTGAGAACCCGAGGGTCGAACACGTGAGTCTCACTGCGCCCGAGGCCCTTCCACGCCCGAGGTTGATCATCGGCGACGAACAGGCCGAGTCGGGAAGCGGCGGGAGCTACGAGCACCACTACCCCGGATCCGGCGAGGTCCAGGCGGTCATTCCGCTTGGAGGTCCCGCCGAGATCGATGCCGCTGTGTCCGCGGCGCGGGCCGCGTTCCCCGCCTGGCGAGACCTACATCTGGACCGACGGCGGGAGATACTGCTCGACATCGCCCGCCGCCTGCTGACAGAATCCAAACGCTTCGCCGACATCGCCACCTACGAGGTCGGCATCGCCAACCAGATGGCGGTCGGCAGCGCCGCCATCGCCGCCGAATGGTTCAACTACTACGCGGGCTGGATCGGCAAGACCGCAGGCGAGGTCATTCCAATCCCGGACGGCAGTGCGCTGGACTACACCCGCGACGAGCCGTTGGGTGTCATCGGAACGATCATCCCGTGGAACGGCCCGCTGGTGTCGATCGGGATGAAGGTGGCACCGGCGCTGGCTGCCGGCAACTGCGTGGTGCTCAAGCCGCCGGAGAACGCGCCGTTCACAGCGCTGCGGGTGGCGGAGATCGCCGCCGAAGCCGGGCTCCCGCCCGGGGTGTTCAACGTCGTCGCCGGCACCGGGGACGCGGGCCGGGCACTGGTCACGCACCCCGGAGTCGACAAGATCACCTTCACCGGCGGCGGCGAGACCGCGCGCAAAGTGCTCGAGGCCGCCGCCCTCCAACTCAAACCGGTGGTGTTGGAGCTCGGCGGCAAGTCGGCCAACATCGTCTTCCCCGACGCCGACCTGGCCACGGCCATCCAGATCGCCGTCTTCGGTGGTCTGGTGACACTCTCGGGACAAGGGTGCATGCTTCCCACCCGACTACTGGTGCATGAGGACATCTACGACAACGTGGTCGCCGGGGTCGCCGGTGCCGCGGCGCAGATCCCGATCGGTGACCCGTGGGCCCCGACGACGCTGATGGGACCGCTGGCCAGCGACGCCCAACTGGGCCGGGTCTCGGCCATCGTGGAGGCTGCCAAACGCGAACGCAGCGGCACCCTGCTCAACGGCGGACATCGGCTCACCGACCTCGGCAACGGATACTTCTACGCCCCAACCGTTTTCGGAGACGTCCGACCCGACAGCGACCTGGCTCAGCACGAAGTGTTCGGACCGGTGCTGTCGATCCTGCGATTCAACACCGAGGAGCAGGCCGTTGAGATCGCCAACAACACCAGCTACGGCCTGGCCTCATACATCCACACCAAGGATCTGCGCCGGGCGCACACCATGGCGGCCGCCATGGATGCCGGCGGGGTGGCGATAAACGGGATGCCCGTGGTGCCCCCGGGTGTGCCGTTCGGTGGGGTCAAGCAGAGCGGCTTCGGCCGCGAGGGCGGCCGCTGGGGACTGCAGGAGTTCCAGCGGGTGAAGAACGTCTACATCAGCCTCGCGTAGGGCGCCGCGACGGAAGCTGCGCCCGCACCACCTTGCCCAAGGCGTTGCGCGGCAGGTGCGCGACGATGACGAACTCGTCGGGCATCTTGCTGTGCGCCAACACGTTCCGGGCCTCTTCGGCAAGCACGGCGGCGTCCGGTGCGGCGCCTACCGTGGGTTCGACGAACGCCACGATCCGCTCGCCGAGGCGCTCGTCCGGTTCACCGAAGACCACCGCCTCACGGACGGTGTCCAGCCCGGCCAGGGCGGTTTCGACTTCGGCCGCGGTGACGTTGACGCCGCCGCGGACGATCATCCCGCTCTCCCGGCCGTGGATGTACAGTCCGCCGTCGTCGTCCAGAGCGCCGTAGTCGCCGGTGGCCAGGCAGCGCTCCGCCGGACACGGACGCATACCGTCCTCGGTCCACTCCCAGCGCGGGGGACTGAACAGCCCTGCCCAGGGGCCGTCGGTTGCCGGGCAGACCTGCACCCGGCCGCGCTGCCCGGGACCCAGTTGCAGACCCGTTTGATCGCGGATCTCGAGGCGCGCATGCGGTAACGCGGGCCCACTGCAGCCGGGGCGATGCGGACTGCCGGGCTCCTCCAGGCACACCACCCCGCCGGCCTCGGTCAACCCGTAGGAGCCGAGCACACCGACGCCGAACTTGTCCTCGAACGCGGCACGAAGACCCTCGGACAGATCGGCGCCCCCGCTACCCGCCCAGCGCAGTGTTTGCAGGGCGGCGGGCGCGATGGACTGGTCATGGACCAGGTCGAAGATCGTCGTGGGCACCAAGGCGCTGACCATGGTCAGCGCGTGCTCGGCGCACGCCCGGGCCACCCCGCGCGCGTTGAGCCCGGCGACCGCCACCGCGTTGGCTCCGGACAGTAGCGCTGCCATCGCACCGACCGTCATCACGTTGTGGATGCTCAGCGGCAGGATCAGGCCGACTCTGTCGTCGGCGCGGAACCGGGTCGCCGCGGCCGCGGCCGTCAGGGAGGCACCGGCCCGGGTCTGCACGACCGGCTTCGGGCTCCCGGAGGTGCCACTGGTGAACGCGATGGCGCACGGCAGGTCCGCCGACGGTGCGGGCCGGGCCCACTGCCCGCCGTTGTCACCGAGAACCACGGAGGGGCCGACCACTCGGCCGGGTCCGGTCGCGACGTCGGGGTCATCGGTGATCACCAGCGCGGGGCGGACCAGGGTGCGCAGCCGTTCCCGCTCCGCCGGCGGTGCGGCCGGGTTCACGCCCACCCACACGGCGCCGAGGAGCAGGCAGCCCAGGTACAACTCGACCGCGGCCACCGAGTTGACCACCGAGACGACAACCCGGTCCCCCGGCGTCACTCCGTGACCGGCCAGCGCCGCGGCACGCCGCCGTACCGCCGGCGCGAGCTCCGCGTAGGTGACGACACGGAGGCCATCGGTGATCGCGACGCCGGAACGATCCGCGCCGAGCAGATCCAGAACATCGGGTGTGGCTGTCATCGACGTCTATCAGACGCCGTGCGACCACGGAATGCCAGGCGCCGGACCGCAAAGGGGACTTCCGGAATCAGCTGTCCCCCGCGCTAGAGTTGGGACCACGTCGTGTCGGTTCGAGGAGGTCGGCGCAGGTGGCCCAGGGCAAGGATGCCGAGTGCACGCCCGCCGCCGGCGATGCCGAACGTCAGCGCCTGATCGAGGCCGCAAAGCAGGTCCTGCAGCGAAGCGGTTGGTGGGGCTTCAAGGTCGAAGGCGTACTGCGGCAGGCCGGCCTGTCGACCCGCAGTTTCTACCGGCACTTCGAGAAGAAGAACGACCTGCTGGTGGCCCTGCTGGAGGTGGAACTGAGCGGTGCCGCGGCATGGGTTCGCCGCCGTCTGGACGCCGCCGGGACGCCCGCCGACAAGATCATGGCCTACGTTGCGACGACCATCGACATGGCATACCGGGAGGATCTGGCCAGACCGTCCTCGCTGTTCGCCGCGCATTGGCGCGAGCTGTTGTCCGAGTATCCCGATGTCATCGACCGCAGCAACCAGTACTTCATCGCACCACTGGCCGACGCGATCGAGTCGGGTGTCGCGACCGGCCAACTCACCTCGGCCGACCCGCAGGCCGATGCGCGGGCGATCTACTACTTGGTCGCCGGTGTGACTGCCGATCAGGCCTCGCTCGGCGGGGCGACACCGCGCGAGGAGATAGAGCGGATGGTGGTGCCCTTCATCCGGCGCGCGATCGGCATCACCGTCGCGCCGCTGAACTGAAATCTGCGTTCTCACCGGGCCCGCAGATCCGGGCCGCAATTCCGGCCATGCTTAGTGCCAGCCGTCGCCGAGGGAAGGGTGCGCACGCATGAGTCGACAGGGCCGGGTCGCCGGGAAGGTCGTGCTGATCACCGGAGCTGGTCAGGGACAGGGCCGCTCCCACGCTCAGTTGCTCGCCGAGGAGGGGGCGGACATCGTCGCCATCGACGTCTGCAAGCCGTACCCAGAGCGGGTGCGCTACCCGGCCGCCACGGCCGACGATCTCGATGAGACCCGCAAGCTTGTCGAGAAGGCAGGCGGACGGTGCCTGACCATCGAGGCCGACGTGCGCGACGCCGATGCGATGGAGGCGGCCGCGGCTCGGGGCGTCGCGGAGTTCGGCCGGCTCGACGCGGTACTGGCCAACGCCGGTGTGATCACCTTCCATGAGGAAGGCTCTCTCGGCATCACGCCGGAAATCTTCGACCTGGTCATGGACACCAATCTCAAAGGAGTGTTCAACACGATTCGGGCCACCGCGCCATACCTGGTCAAGGCCGGTGGCGGATCGATCGTGTTGACCAGCTCGGTCGCCGGGCTCAAGGGGCAGGTGCCCTACGCCCACTACGTCGCGAGCAAGCACGGGGTCGTCGGCCTGATGAAGGCGTTCGCCAACGAACTTGCCCCGCATCGGATTCGGGTCAACACGATTCACCCGACCGGTGTGGTGACCGCGATGGGCGGCGATCCCGGTGTGCCCGAGCTCGCCATGTCGATGCCGCTGTTCGCACTCGGCGCAGCGAACATGCTGCCCGACCTGGACACCCCGCCCGACGCGGAGTACAGCCCGGTGCCGGCGTTGATGCCCGGCGAGATCTCCAAGACGGTGCTGTTCCTGCTCTCGGATGATGCCCGTTACATCACCGGCGTCCAGTTGCCGGTCGACGCGGGCAGTACCAACAAGCCCTGAGACCGCGGCTCGGGCGAACCACCGAGCCGAGGCTGGTCAGCGATCACGGCGGTTGCTTCAATCATCACTGGTCCCCGAGGCGGCGACCACACGCGGGAAAGGATTTCATCCGTGCAGGAGGAGCCTCTCGAGCAGTTCCGCGCCCGGGTCCGCAGCTGGTGTGAGCAGAACGTCCCGAAAGGCTGGCGGGACACCCAGGCCGGCGCCGACGACGAATCGCTGATCGCGTTCCAGCGGCAGTGGCGCGAGACGCTGCGGTCAGGCGGCTTCCTCGCGCCGGACTGGCCGAAGGGTCTGGGCGGTTCGGAACTTCCGCTGGCCCAGCAGGCGATCCTCGCCGAGGAACTGTCCCGCGCGGACGCGCCCCGGCTCGGGCTCTACCAGGTCGCCATCTCCAACGCCGCGCCCGCCATCCTGCATTTCGGCACCGAGGAGCAGAAGGGCCGCTTCCTGGGCGGTATCCGGGACGGCGAGGTGTGGTGCCAGGGGTTCTCCGAACCCGGCGCCGGGTCGGACCTCGCGTCGCTGTCCACCCGCGCGGAGCGGCGCGGCGACGTCTACGTGCTCAACGGCCAGAAGATCTGGACCAGCTGGGCGATGCACGCCGACTGGTGCTTCCTGCTGGCCCGCACCGACCGGGATGCCCCGAAGCGCCGCGGGATCAGCTTCCTGCTGATGGATATGAAAAGTCCCGGGATAACCGTGCGGCCGATCAAACAGGCCACCGGCGCCGCGGAGTTCTGCGAGCTGTTCCTCAACGACGTCGAGGTCCCCGTCGCCAACCTGCTCGGCCCCGAAAACGGAGGCTGGCAGGTCGCTCAGACCACGCTGGCCTCCGAGCGCGGCATCGCCATCCTGGAACTGTCGGAGCGGTTGCACCGCAACGGCTTCCAGCGCCTCATCGAGGAGGCGTCCGGCTGGGCCTTGGAGGATGGCACGCCGGTGCTGGCCGATCCCGCGGTCCGCGAACACCTGGCAGGTCTGTATGGAGAGGTGCAGATCCTGCGGGCGATGTGCCGGCGGCTGATCGAGGCGATCCTGGCCCGGGGCGGCGTTGGCACCGAGGCCTCGATCATCAAGGTGTACTACAGCGAGCTGCTGCAGCGCCTGATGGAGTATGCGACGCAATTGCGCGGGCTGCCCGGGCAGGTCGCGCACCCGCTCCTGCTGTCGGCCGGGTGGGAGACCGGCAACTGGGTCGGCGACTTCATCAACGCGTTCTCGTGGACGATCGCGGGCGGCTCCAACGAGATCCAGCGCAACATCATCGGCGAGCAGCACCTCGGCCTGCCTCGCGAACCGCGCGCACCGGGCGAGAACTGAGGAGGACAGCGGTGACCGATCTCGACGACCTGCGCGAGATGGTGCGCGACGTGTTGGACGAGCGCGCGTCGTCCGAGGCCGCCCGTGCCGTCCTGGACACGCCACACGGCTACGACAACGGGTTGTGGCAGACCGTTGCCGGACTCGACCTGTTGGGCCTGCTGGTGCCCGAGGACTTCGGCGGCGCGGGAGCCGGCCTGGCCGAGATGTCGGTCCTTCTCGAGGAACTCGGTCGCCGAACGGTTCCGCTTCCCGTGGTGGGCAGCGCGGTGCTGGCACCGACGGCACTGCTCGGCGGCGCCGACCGCACGGCTGCGGTCGAACTGTTGCCGGCACTGGTCTCCGGGCAGGAACGGGCCGCCGTCGTCATGGGTGGTGCAGCGGGACAACAGGATCCGGCGACCTGGGCGCTCACCTGGTCCGAACGCGGCGGCCGACACATTCTCGACGGTGTATCGGGTTTCGTGCTCGACGCGCCGGGAGCCGACCACCTGGTCGTGGTCGCCCGCGGTCCGGAGGGCCTACTGGTCTGCGTGGTGGACGCTGCAGCGGCGACCATCACGCCGATCGCGGCTACCGATCAAACCCGCCGCCTGGCCACGGTGAGCTTCGACGCGGTCGTCGTGCCCGCGGGCCGGGTAGTGGCCCTGGGTGGCGAAGCCGACGCACCGGTCGCGCGGCTGCAGTCGGTGGCGGCCTTCGCGATGGCGTGCGACGCGCTGGGGGCGGCCGCGCGGGCGACTCAGGAGAGCGCGGAGTACGCGAAGGTGCGCCGGCAGTTCGGCCGCCCGATCGGATCGTTCCAGGCGATCAAGCACATGTGCGCGGACATGGCGGTGGCCGTCGAAACCGGTCGGGCCGCCGTCGGTCTGGCGCTCGATGAACTCGTCACCGGTGATGCGCCGACCGCCGCGGTCTCGACCGCGAAGGCCTACGTCGGCGACGCCGCGGTGCGGGTGTGCACCGACGCGGTGCAGGCACACGGCGGTATCGGATTCACCTGGGAGCACGACGCCCACCTGTGGCTCAAGCGCGCCCTGCTGGACCGGGCGCTGTTCGGGTCGTCCTCGTGGCATCGGCGTCGGGTCGCCGACGCGGTGCTGCCGGCCCTCAGCCCGGCCCCGTCAGGTTCTTCTCCAGCCGCCAGCCGGAACGGGCCAGGATGAGCCGGTGCCGGGGGCCGGGGACCAGCGGGTCCGCCGTCTCGTACCCCGCGTCGCCGTGCCATAGCACGACACGGCAGTCGTCGAGCACGGTCAGCCGGCTCTCGTAGCTCTCCACCGGGGTGCGCGCGATACCTTCGATGGCCGCGGCGCAGTCGGGGTAGTCGCTCAGGAATCGCAGCGTCATCCAGGTCGGCGGCAGCAGAAGCAGTTCGCGGCGGGCGTTCTCGGCGAGTGCGTCCGCCGGGCGCACCCAACGGTGCTCGGTGATCTCGCCGCCGTCGACGGTGACCTCGGCGGGCTCGGGCGCGCTGCCGAACAGCATCCACGTCGCGAATCGGGTCGGAGCCTCGGGCGCGGGGCTCCACTGCGCCATCGGATGCAGCTCGGCTTCGCCCAGGTCGATTCCGGCCTCCTCGGCCGTCTCACGCGCCGCGGCCCGGCGAGCTGCGTGCAGGCTGTCGACGGTATGCGGCCCGGCATCGGCGGGATCGACACGGCCGCCCGGAAACACCCACGCACCGGCCGCGAATGATGCACCACGGGTTCGCTTGAGCAGCAAGACTTCCAGTCCGGCCGCACGGTCGCGACCCAGCACCACCGTCGCGGCCGGTACCGCGGGCGTGCTCACCGAGGTGGCATGGCCGGGTCGTGCGGCAGACCGAGGACCTGCTCGGCGATGGTGTTTCGCTGAATCTCCGCGGTGCCGGCGCCGATGGTCGACGCGCGGGTGCGCAGGAAGCCCCACACCCACCGCCCGCGTTGGATGCTGTGGGCGTCGGCGCGCCCCAGTGTTCCGTAGCTGCCCAGCAGATCCACCGCGAATTCGTGGAGATCCTGTTCGAAGGTGGTGATGAACAGCCGCGAGGTCGACGACCCCGGTCCCGGCTCGCCCCTGGTCAGGATCGAGTCGATGGTCCGCATTCCCTGGTATCCCATGATCCGGACCCGAATTTCGAAGTCAGCCAACCTGTCTCGCACCAGGGCGTCTTGGGTGGCGCCCCGGGACCTGGCCAGTTCGATCAGTTCGTCGACCACTCTGCGGTACATTGCCGCCTGGTTCATGGTGCCGGCCGCGCGCTCGTGACCGAGACTGGTCCGTACCAGGCGCCAGCCGTCGTTCTCCGCGCCGATCCGGTTGCTGACCGGCACCCGGACGTCTTCGAAGAAGATCTCGGAGAAGTCGGCGCCGCCGGTGAGATCGCGCAGCGGCCGGATGGTCACCCCGGGTGCGTGCGCGTCGACCAACAGATAGGTGATGCCCTTGTTGCGGGACTCGCGCGTCCCGGTGCGTACCAGGGTGAAGATGATGTCGGCGATATCGGCCGAGGTGTTCCACACCTTCTGCCCGTTGACGATGTAATCGTCACCGTCCCGGCGCGCGGTGGTGCGCAGCGCCGGAAGATCCGATCCCGCTTCGGGTTCGGAGTAGCCCTGCGCCCAGATCGCGTCACCCCGGAGCAGGGCGGGCAGGAACTGCCGCTTCTGCTCCGCGGTGCCGTACATGATGATGGTGGGCCCGGCGATGCCGAGACCGGTGCCCAGCGGGCCGGGCACCCGGGCCCGGGCGTACTCCTCCTGGTAGACGATCTGACGGCCGAACGGCAGGTCCATGCCGCCGAACTCCCGCGGCCAGCTCGGGCCGGCGAAGCCGGCATCGTAAAGCCTTGCCAGCCAGGCCTTCTGCCACGCAATCCGCTCGCCTCTGTCTTTGGGACGCTTGCCGGGATGGTTGTCGGACAGCCAGGCGCGCAGCAGCGCACGAAACTCCTCGTCGGTGCCGGCCGCCACGGCCCGGGCGCCGGGCAGTCCCGCGTCGCTGATCACTTCGGTCAATGAGGTCGTCCTTTCAGATGCCCACCAGGTCGGCCACCCGCGTGCGGTGCGCCGCCGGTGCCCCGAAAAGCAACTCGGAGGTCTTGGCGCGCTTCAGGTACAGATGTGCGTCGTGCTCCCAGGTGAATCCGATGCCACCGTGGATCTGGATGTTCTCCTTGGCCGCGTGGGTGAAGGCGGTCGAGCAGCACTCCGATACGAGCGCGGCGCAGACCGCGAACTCCTCGTCGGCGTCGGCCGGCAGCGACCCGGCGTAGAGCACGGCGGCTTTGGCCGACTCGATGTCGAGGAGCATGTCGGCGCACTTGTGCTTGATCGCCTGGAACGATCCGATCGGCCGGTCGAACTGGACCCGGACCTTGGCGTAGTCGACCGCCATGTCCAGGCAGGCCTGCGCCCCGCCGACCTGTTCGGCGCCCAGAGCGACGGACGCCGTGTCGAGGGCTTTGCGCAGGAACGGCTCGGCGTCCCCGCGGGGCCCAACCCGCCGTGCCGGTGCGCCGTCGAGATCGACGCGGGCCAGTCGCCGGGTGGGATCCAGGGCGTCCAGGCGCGTCCTGATCACACCCTCCGCGTTGCCGTCGACCGCGAACAGGCCGAGACCTCCGCCGGTCCGGGCGATCACGAGCAGCAGGTCGGCGGTGTCACCGTCGATGACGAACATCTTGGTTCCCGACACGGTCCAGACGTCGCTGTCGTCGCATTGTGCGGTGGTGGCGATGTCCTCCAGTCGCCACGAGCCACTCTCGTCGCAGACCGCGACGGTGGCCGTCAACTCACCGGCGGCGATCCCCGGTAGGTACGCGGCGCAGGCGTCGTCGTCACCACTTGCCGAAAGGGTCTGCGCGGCAAGGGCGATGGTCGAGAAGAACGGGGCGGGCAACAGGGCATAGCCCATCTGCTCCAGGACGACCGTGAGTTCGGGTAGTCCGTACCCCGCCCCGCCGTATGGCTCGGGCACGAACAGCGCGTGCAGGCCCAGCTGTTGAGCCATCTGCTGCCACACCGCACGGTCGTAGCCGGATTCCGATTCCATCGCGCGGCGGATCGACTCGCGCGGCGCCCGTTCGGCGAGGAAGCCGCGCACCAGTTCGCGAAGCTCCTCTTGTTCGTCGGTCAGTGTGATGCCCATGATCCCTCCGGTCAGTCCCCGCCGTCGAGGCTCAGGGCACCTTCCGGGCAGGCCGCGACCCCATTGCGGGCGAGCTGAAGATCACCGGCGGCAACGACCTGCGGCTGGAGGATCGAATAGCCCTCGTCGTCGAGCGGAAAGAGTTCAGGTGCAACGGCATTGCACATGGCGTGCCCCGAACACTTCGACCGATCCAGCGAGATCTTCACGCCCCGTCCTCCTGTTCCTGCGTCAGCACGTTACCGCCGCCGACAGGCCGGTGGAACGTCGCCGCCGGAAACGCAATTTGCAGCAGCGGCGCACACTGCGGGACGAGAAGGGCGAGGCTTATCTCGGCGGTGTTACGGTGATGCAGATCACCGCCGTGGAGGGAGACCGTGGCCGAGATCGGATCGCAGCAGCCGGAGGCCGAGCAGGCGCAAGACGCAGAGCGCCTGCAATTGATGGCTGCGGCCGAACGGGTGCTCGCCCGCGGCGGGTGGTGGGGGTTCAAGCTGGAGAGCGTGCTTCGCGAGGCGCGGCTGTCGACCCGTAGCTTCTATCGTCACTTCGACGGTAAGGAGGCCCTGCTCTCGGCTCTGCTGGAGGGCGAACTCCTGGCCATCGCCGACTTCGTGCGGACCGTGACCGACAGTGCGTCCTCCCCCGTCGAACGGGTGTGGCAGTACGTCGGCGCCCTGCTCGACCTGTCCTTCGACCAGCGCATCGTGAAGCCGGCGTCGTTGTTCGCCGGGTACTGGCGCAAGCTGCTGCCCGAACACGCCGAGGTGGTCGACCGCTGCGCGCACGCCCTGACCGCACCGCTCGCCGACGCACTCGAGGAGGGCCGCCGCAACGGTGACCTGGTCTGCTCGGACCCGCCGTCCGAGGCGAAGGCCATCTTCTTCCTGATCTCGGGGACCGTTTTCGACCGGCCGATCACCGATGCCGAGGAGTCGCGCGCCGTGACGGAGCACATCGTGCTGCCGTTCGTGGCCCGCGGCCTGGGGCTGAGTGAGCAGGTGGTCGTGTCGCGTTCTCCCGCGGTGAAGGCGACGCCCGTGACGCCACCGGCCGGGCTGGAGTTCACCCTGGCCAAACACGCCTGGGAAGCCGCCGAGTCGCGGAACTGAGCCCTCGCCGCCGGGTCAGCCCTGCAGTGCCTGGTCGACCAGGCGTGCGGCATCGGCCATGTCGGGTGTCTGGCAGGCTGCGACGTATTCGCGCCGCAGCTGCGCGACGAGCTCGGCTACCGACGGGATGTCGTCGATCAGGTCGATCCCCTGCCCGGCCGACCACAGGTTCTTCCACGGTTTGACGCCAGGCGGCAGGTGGGCGTGGCTGATCTTGCCGATCACCGCCTTGGGCAGGTCCGCCGGGTCCAGTCCGACCGCGCGCATCGATTCGGTCATCCAGTTCGCGGCCACCCCGGCGATGTCCGGGGTGTAGAGCAGATCGCTGGACGTGCCCGACACCAGCATGGCCTTGTACTCGGCGGCGGCCAGCGACTCCCGGGTTGCGATGAACCGGGTGCCGAGGTAGGACAGGTCGGCGCCGAGTATCTCGGCGGCCCGGATAGCCGCGCCGGTGCTCACCGCCCCGGCCAGCACGATGATGCCGTCGAACATGGCCCGGATCTTGGGGATGAGCACCAGGTGGCTGATGGTTCCGGAATGCCCGCCACCGCCCGCGCCGATGCAGATCATTCCGTCGACGCCGGCGTTCATCGCCTTCTCGGCGAAGCGCAGTGAGGTGACGTCGTGCAGGATCAGCCCGCCCCAGTCGTGCACCCGCTTGGCGAGTTCGGCAGGGTTGCCCTGGGCCGAGACGACGACCTCCACGCCGTAGCGCGAGCACAGCTCCAGGTTGGCGCACAGTTCGTCCTCGTCGAACTTGGTGGCGAGGTTGACTCCGAGCGGGCCGATCCGGGCACCGGGATGCTGCTCGGCGTGGCGGTCGAGCTCACCGCGGATCTGTGCCAGCCACTCGGCGAAAGTGTCCATGGTGCGGGCATTTTGGCGGGGAAGGATGGCCATCACCCCGGCCTTGCATGCTTCGGCCACCAGTTCCGGACCCGATACCAGGAACATCGGCGCGCACACCGCGGGCAGGGTCAGTCTGTTGCGGATGCCGTCGTCGAGTGTCACCTCAGCGTCCCCCGAACTCCGGTTTGCGCCGCTCGGTGAATGCCCGCAGGCCCTCCTTGAAATCCGCGCTGCGCACGGTGGCCTCGACCGCGGCGGCCTCCTGGCGCAGCGTCTCGCCGAGGTCGTCCGCGGCCGGGTTGTTGAGCAGCCGTTTGGTGTAGCCCAATGAAAAGGTCGGTCCGGCAGCGAGTTCGGTCGCCACGCGGATGGCGGTGTCGTCGAGCTCCTCGGCGGCGACCGCCTGGTCGATGAGGCCCCACTCGACTGCGGTCGGGGCATCGACGGGTGTGCCGCGGAACAGCATCTGCCGGGCCCGGCGTAGCCCGATGAGGCGGGGCAGCAGGAAGGACCCGCCGCTGTCGACGGAGAACCCACGCTGGCAGAACAGTTCGAGGAAGGTCGCATCGTCAGCCGCGGCCGTGAAATCACACACCACCGCCAGGTGCAGGCCCAGCCCGATGCACTTGCCCTGCGCCGCCGCGACGGTGGGCACCGGGCAGTTCCACAGGGCGTCGATCATCCCGTGGGCACCGATGGCCAGCCCCCGGCTCAGGTGCCCGGCAGGCGGTTTGACATCGGCGGCGTTCGCGCTGACCAGATCGGCACCGGTGCAGAAGTGCCTGCCCTCGGCACGGATCAGGATCGCGCGTATCGGTGAGCCGCCGTCGACGTTCTGCACCGCTTCCCGTACCGCCGCACAATCGTTCTGCCGCAGCGCGTTACCCATCTCCGGTCGACGCAGGGTGATGGTCAGTACGGCGCCGTCGACGGTGATCTGCACACCGGGGGCCTCAGCCACGCGCGGCCTCAGCGGCGAGTTCGCCGTGCCGCTCGAACATCCGCACCGCATCTCGTTGGAGGTCACGCGGAGTGTCCGGCAGCAGCGCAGCGCCCAGTTCACGGCTGGCCAGCGAGATGGTGGCGTCGGCGTAGGCGGTCGTCTCACCGCGCTGGTTGCACACCTCCACCGAGACGTCCACCAGATTCAGGCCGTCCTCGGCGCGCTTCCCGTCGACCCGACCGGTGATGTATTGAATGTCACCCTGGTAGTTGAACTTTCGGATCTCGTCGTGTTGCCGCAGGATGAATGCCGCGTCACCCATCCAGTCGGTGAGGAAGTGGTGGATCCAGCACTCGCGCAACACCCCGTAGTCGTACGCGCGGGGGTTGCCGATCGCCTTGGCCCACTCCGAATCCCAGTGCACGCGCTGGGCGACGTCGGGCGCGCCGTACTCGTTGTCGATGTAGAACGCCGGGATGCGCATCCGGTTCTTCCACGCCAGGCGGGACGTCTTAAGGCCGTAGGGCACGAACCCGTAGCCGCCGGCGTGGAAGACCACCATGTCGGTGGTGGTCAGCGGCCCCTTGGCCATCGTGCCCATCTGATCCCCCGCGGTGACGTCCTCCCAGTATCTGGGCTCGCCGCCGCGGACCTTCTCCGCGGCATAGACGGCGTCCAGTTCGGCGATGTCGTCCTTGGTGTAGGCCGGGTCGGGGATGTCGCTGTACTTGCCCTTCTCCCGGGCCTTCTTGCGCTCGGTGTAGATCACCAGGGTGCGGTACACGCCGACCACCTCGGCGTGCTGGTTCATCTTGACGTCGCGTAACACCCTGATGACGGATCGTCCGGCGAACTCGGATTCCTTCTCCTCGACGGACTCGAGTCCGGAGAAGCTGTAGATGGTGTCGCCGGGATAGACCGGTCGGTACCACTCCCAGGTGCCGCCGGAGACGAACGCGTGAATCCCCCGGTAGCTGCCGCCGCGCAGTTCCTTGGGCACCTTGTCGCCCCGCAGTGGAGCGTTGAGGACGGCCGCCATGATCTGCGGCGCGATCTGACTGCCCCAGCGGGTGGTCACCCCGTAGGCGGGGTCGGTGTACAGCGGGTTGTCATCGCCGTAGCCATGGGCGAAGTTGCGGATCGCCTCCGGGGTGGCGGTGGAGATCAACTCCTGGTGCTTGGTCGCCGACCAGACACCCAGCGACGCGCGGTCCTTCTCGATGTCGGCGTCGTCGATCTCGGCGGCGGTGGCGGCGGCGAACCTGTCGCTCGTTTGTGTCATGAGTGCTCCCGGTGCTGATTCAGTCGTCACAAGACAACGCCGTACCGGGCCGTCAAAGCAAGCAGAGCGACCCGGTCAGCCGGCAAATCGCGTTCTCACCCGTAACCGGTGCGGCTACCGACCTCCGCCTCGTACCGTCACCAGTGGTCGACATCGCAACGGTGAAGCCGGACTGAAGGAGACGCACGTGCCCGTAAGCCAGGCTGGCGTCGCTGACATCCTGAGCCGGCTGGCCACGGCCGCACCCGCCAGTACCGCCCTGATCGCCGACGGGGTGGACTACACCTTCGCCGAACTGGACGCGGCCGCCGGGCGGCTCGCCGAGCAGCTTCCGCCCGGCACCCGGGTGCTCATCCGGCTGGGCAACACCGCGGCGTCGGTGATGGCGATCCACGCCGCGTGGCGCGCCGGGTGCTCGGTCGTCACGGCGAGCACGATGGTGCCCGAAACGGAGGTGGCGCGCCGGACGGCCGAGACCGGCGCTGCAGCCGTGCTGACCCCCGACGCCGGGCTGACATGCCGGATCGAGCGCACCGGGTCGGTGCGGCCCGCCCCACCCGGTGAGGCGGTGGTCATGTTCACCTCGGGCACCACGGGCACACCCAAGGGCGCATCACTGACGTTCGAAGCGCTGCGCGGAAGCCTGGTCGGCATCGCGTCGGGAACCGGTCTGGACGACAACGGACGGCTACCCAAGATCCCGGCCCGCGGACCCCGATTGGTCCTCATCCCCATCGCCCACATGGGCGGGCTGTTGGGCACGCTGACCGCGTGGTGGCTCGGAAAACCGGTCCTGCTGGCCAGGAAGTTCTCGGCACAGTTGCTCATCGACCTGACACATCGCCATCCGCTCGGGATGTTGCCGCTGACCCCGGCCATGGTGTGGGAGTTGGTGCAACTGGGCGACGACGCCGCGCTGCCCGGTGTCGATCACGGCATCGTGGGCACCGCGGCACTGCCCGAGGCCACTCGGGTCGCGTTCGAGACCAAGTACGGAATCCCGATCCTGCGCAACTACGGGCAGACCGAGTTCGCCGGCGCCATTGCCTTCGAGCGGCCCGACGACGTGAAGGCAGGCCGACGGCCGGCGGGCGCGGTCGGGCGGATCGCTCCGGGTGTCGAGGTGGCGATCCTCGACGCGGACGGCAATCAGCTGAGGGTCGGCGACATCGGCGAGATCGCAGCGAGGGCGGCCTCGTCGATGTCGGGCTATCTCGACGACAACGGCACGCCCACCCATCCCGGCGCCTGGTTGCGGACCGGTGACTTGGGCAAGGTGGATGCCGACGGCTTCGTCTACGTCGTCGGGCGGGTCCGCGACATGGTGGTGTGCGGTGGTTTCAACGTCTACCCCGCCCAGGTCGAGGCCGCGCTCAACGAACTACCCGAGGTCGCCGACTCGGCGGTGGCCGGGCTGGCCGACGAGCGGCTCGGCGAGGTTCCGGTCGCCGCGGTCGTGCTGTCTCCCGGCGCCACCGCCGACGCGGAAGGCATTCGGCGGCAACTGCGTTCGCGGCTGGCCGCCTACGAACTGCCCCGCCGGATCGAGTTCGTGGCCCAGATACCGCGACTCGAGACCGGCAAGGTCGATCGCCCCGGTGTTGCGCGCGTGGTTCAGTCCGCGGCGAACTGACGAATCTGGATACGACGGAAAGGCCGAACCGTGGGACTGCTCACCGGCGTCAGGGTGCTGGAATCCGCGCAGCTGTTCAACGGCGACACCCTCGGGGCGCTGCTGGGTGATCTCGGCGCCGACGTCATCAAGATCGAAAGCCCCTTTCGCGGTGACTATCTGCGTGACTTCCTCGGGCAGGTCACGCCGCACAACAGCCCCGCGCATCTGCAGATCAACAAGAACAAGCGCAGCGTCGCGCTGGATCTGCGGAAAGGTCGGGGCCGTGAGGTGTTCTGGAGACTGCTGGCGACGGCGGACGTGTTCGTCGACGGCAACTCTGCCGACGCAATGGACAAGCTCGGTGTCGGGTACACCGCGCAGCGGGAACGTCGGCCGGAGATCGTGTACTGCCAGTACACCGGCTATGGCGCGACCGGTCCGTACGCGACCATTCCGACGCATGGCCAGATGATGAACGCCGCGGCCGGTGCCACCCCCGTCGTGATGGACGACACCGGCCTGGTCCGGCCCCATCACGGCCCCCAGAACTTCAACGGCATCGCCTCCGGCGGCGAGGGAACCGCGGCCGGAGCCACCTTCGCCGCCCTGCACGTCGCCGCGGCCCTGGTGGCGCGACAGCGGACCGGCGAGGGATGCTACATCGACGTCGCGGCGTCCGAGGCGGTCATCTCCTCGGCCTGGATCGCCGCGACCTACCAACTCAACGACGCGCGGATCGCGGATCGTCGCTCGCTGCCGGCTCCCATCGACCCGAGCGGGACGGCCAGCGCGAAGTACCAGTTCTACCAGACCTCCGACGACCGCTTCGTGCTGTTCTGCTGCATCGAACCGGCTTTCTGGCGCAACTTCTGCCGACTGGTGGACCGCGAGGACCTCATCGACGAATCCGATTCGGGGCCTGTCGACTTCGCCGTGACGGCAGACCAGGACCAGGGCTTGCGCCGGGAGATCCAGAACATCATCGCGACGCGGACCCAGGCGGAATGGACCCGGCTGGCGGCCGAGCACGACCTGGCGATCGGACCCGCGGTGCAGTCCGACGAGCTGCGGACCGACCCACAGCTGTCCGCGCGCGGGGTGTTCATCGACGCCGTCCACCCCGACGCCGGGCCGTTCACCCACGTCACGTTGCCCGCTCTGGTGAACGGCAAGCGGTCCACCGAGATTCGTCACCACGCGCCTGCGCTTGGCGAGCAGACCGACGAGATCCTGACCGAGGCGGGGCTCACCACGCAGCAGATCGCCGAGCTTCGGGAATCGGGTGTTGTCGGCGGTTGAGACCGCTACCTGATCGAGCCCCGGGCCCGCAGTTCGGCGATCTTCTCCTCGGTGTATCCGTGCTCGCGCAGCACCGCGTCGGTGTCCGCCCCGAAGCCGGGGGCCAGCCGGTGCGGCGCGACCGCCGCACCGCTCACCCGCACCATCTGAGCCGCCTCCCGGACGGACCTGCCTTCCCCGTCGGGCACCTGTGCGATGCGGCCGATGGCCTGGTTCACCGGGTCGCGGTGGAAAGCCGCGTTGTTGCTCTCCGACCTGGGGATCATGGCCGCCACCCCTGCCCGGCGCAGAACCGCAAGCCAGTGCTCGGAGCCGTGCCGGAGCAGAACGTCGCCGACCGCGTCCGCCAGCTCGTAGCCGTTCTCCACGCGCAGATCGTGGGAGGCGAAACGATGGTCGGCAAGGACCTCGATACCCAGGGCCTTCTCCAGTGCCCGAATCTCGTTGTCGCTGAGCGCTACCAGACAGATCCAGCCGTCGTTGGTCTCGTAGAGCCGGTCCAGCGGGCCGATGCCGGTCTGGAGCGGGTCGAGCCGTTCGGCGCCGAGCACCGTGCCGTCGGATGTCCGTACGATGTGGGCGGCGTGCGACATCGTTGCGTTGAGTTGCGGGTTCTCCACGTACCCGCCACCGCCGCCACGCCGCTTGCGCAGCAATGCGATGAGAATGCCGACCGCGCCGGCCAGGCCGTTGCCCGGATCCTCGTTGCCCACCGGCCACATCGGCGGGTTGTACTGTCCGGCAACCTCATAACCCAGTCCGACGTAGCCCGACATCAGTGGCGCGAAGGATTGCCGCATGGCATCTGGACCGGTGGAACCCCAGCCGGGGGCGTACAGGTAGACGACGTCCGGATTGAGCTCGCGCGCATGGTCGTAGCCGAGGCCCACCCGGTCGGCCGCGCCCGGTCGCATGTTGTGCAGCACGACGTCGGCCCACCGGATGAGGCTGTCACGAGCCGGGTGCAGGTCGGGATCCTTGAGTCCCAGCGCGATGGCGCGTTTACCCGCCGAGGCGGACCGGAACGGTCGGGTGATGCCGCGTAACTGGTCACCGAGGGTGGTTTCCAGCTTGATCACGTCGGCGCCCAGATCGGCCAGTAGCCTCGAGCTGAACGGTCCGGCGTAGTAGGCGCCCGCGTCGAGAAGTCGCAGCCCGGCCAGCAGCGGCTGGTCATCGGGTGAATTCTCCGGCGAGACAACCGATGTGGCGGGACCCGGGGGCAGTTGGCCATCGTGTTGACCGACGGCGGGCGCGCCGGCCCGCGGACGATGCTCCGAGCCGCGGAATCGGATCGCGGGTGCAACCTGTTGCAGCGTTCCGAGCACGGGGTCGTCGACGGTGACCGCCATCTCATTGTGCCGGACCTGGGGTTCGTCGAAGATCTGACCGGGCCGCAGCTCGGGGATGGCGGCCACGTCGGCGTCCAGCAGACGTTTCAGCCAGACGTCGCGGGGCTGGGTCTCGAAGATGGCCGGGACTTCGTCCAGCACGATCGTCCGCTCCTCGTCGTTGAGCGGCACCCGCATGTCGGATCCGTCCGAGGTGACCGCGATCCGGTCGGCAAGTCCCAACTCGCGGATCAGACGACCGAACGCGCCGACCGCCCCGGTGTGCACCCCGATGTACTCGTCATCGGCGCACCGAAACGAGCGGGAGATCAGCTTGATGCTGCCAGGCACCACCGGCGGTGCCGACTTCGCGTCGTCGGCGTCACCCCACATCATGCCGAGGTAGCTCAAGGCCCCGTCGACCAGCGATGTCTGCACATGTCGGCCCCAGCCGTCGAAGGTTCTCCGGTACAGGGCCGCCAGTGATCCGATGACGGCGAGGTAGGCCGCACCGATGCTGGCGAAGGGAACACCCTCATAGATCGGCGGCGGTCGCAGGCCCAGCTGCTCGGCGGTCACCCCGACATAGGACTGGACGATCGCCTCGTGGCCCGGGACGTCGGAAAGTGTTCCGTCCTCACCGAATCCCGTGATCGAGGCGTACACCAGGCGCGGAAGCCTCTCGTGCACCCGTGGCCAGTCCACGCCGAGCCGCGCGGCGACACCGGGCCGCCAGCTGGTCAGCAGCAGATCGGCACGAGACGCCATGTCGAAGAGGGTGTCTCGGCCCGCGGCGGTCGTGAGGTCGACCTGGACGCTTCGCTTATCGCGGTTGAACACGGCGTACTCGGTCTTCAGCACATCGCGCAGCGGATCACCGCCCGGGGGTTCCACCCACCACACCTCGGCGCCGTAGTCGGCGAGCAGCCCGGTGGCGCGAGGGCCGGCGATGCCCCGCGCACAGTCGATGACGGTGATCCCGTCGAGCGGACCCGCCACCGCTACCCGCCTTTCACCCGAATGCGTGGTCCCAAATCTAGGAGTGCGCATCGGCCGTCGGTAGGGCCGCGGGTGAAAGTGGCCTTTTCCCGGCGGCCGGCACCGCGCAAATGCGGTTCTGGGCCCAGCGGGGATGAAGCCCGGGCGCGGCGCCCGGCGTAGCGGCAGAATCTCGCCGCATGGACCGCACGATCGGCGTGGGCCAGCTACGGGCGCACACCTGCACCTACATCCAGATGGTGGCCGGTGGTGAGACGTTGCGGGTGCTGCGGCGGGGTCGGCTGGTGGCCCTGATCAGACCGGTCCCCGTCGCGGCGGAGGACGCGTGCGAGGCCGGAAGCCTGCCGTCCGATCTGACCCCGGTGAATCTGAGCAGCTTCCGGACGCAGGCCGGCCGCCATCTCGACCATGTGTCGACCGGTTCCCGATTGTGTGTCGTGCACAACGGCAGGCCGGTGGCCGAGGTGACCCGGCCGCTCGGCAGCTGATCGCTGCGCACCCGGTGACTACGGGCAGGTGACCGAGACCTCGAACGGCTTGGTGATCTGCTTGTCGGGATTGTCCTTGTCGTAGCCGATGGCGGTGCCCGTGACGGTGTAGTTGTTCCCGTCCCTGGTCGCTCGGGCTTCCACACCGGGGGCGTGTTCCTGATAGCTCAGGCTGATGTCGTCCACGCTGCCGATGCCGACGGACTGCACCGAAGACGCATCCTCGGACAACGCTATGGAGATGGCCGCGGTGGGTTGAGCGATGAGGATGTTGATGGACCCTCCGGTCACGGAGCACGACACCTCGCCCTTGACGTCCCTGGCCTTCCCGTCGACGGTCAGGGTGGCGCTGCCCTCCGCGGTCTTGGTCTCGGCGGGCGGGGTGACGGCCCCGGGGGCCGGTCCGGCGGTATTCGTCGGGGCGACGGTCGACGACGTCTTGGGTGAACTCGACGGCGTCTTGGGCGAACCACCACCCGAGCAGCCCGTCGGGCCGACGAACAGGGCGATTCCGGTGGCTACCGCGACAATGACGGTGCGCCGCATCACTGACCTCCCGTTCGGACGACAATGGCGCGGTTCACCCGCGCTGCCGGTTGTCTAGATTAACCGGACATACAATTCGCGGCGTCCGGGAACGGTGCCGGGTAAACGGCTCGTCGAATCGGGGTTTCGGACAATGCAGCTGCTGCTGATACGCCACGCCCAACCGTTGGCCAGCGTGGGCGAGGGCAGCAGCGACCCGGCTCTGTCCGAGCTTGGTGTCCAGATGGCCGAGCGGCTGCCTGTGGCGCTGCGCCGTTTCGGCATCACCCGCATCGTCAGCAGCCCCCAACTGCGCGCTCATCAGACCGCGGAGCCGCTCGGTGCGGCCCTCGGGCTGCCGATCGAGACCGACCCGCGCTTCGCCGAGTACGACTTCGGGTTGGACGAGTACGTCCCGGTCGAACAGATGCTCGCCGAGAATCCGGATGCCCTCGCCCGGCTGCTCGACGGGCATCTCCCGGCCGGGGTCGATGAAAACGCTTTCAGGGAAAGGGTTCTCGCCGCGAACGCCGATGTTGCCACGGCGGCCCAACCCTCCGACCGGGTGGCGGTGTTCACCCACGGCGGGGTGATCAATGTCGTGCTCGGAGACGTTTTGGGTACGCCCGCGTTGTTCCCGTTTCGCATCGACTACGTTTCGGTCAGCCAGGTCGGCTACTACGGGCCGGGAAAAGCGGCGGTCGTCGGCGTCAACAACATCGAGCACGTGTGGGACCTGCTGCCCCGGTTGAGCCGGCGATAGCCCAGCCGCGTCGGCGGGTCAGATCGGGTCGAAACCCGAAACCAGCCAGCGGCCCTTGACCTTGTCCAGCGTGACCCGGACGCTGGACGCGGTGTTGCTGGGAGCGTCCCTGCCCACGGTGACCGCCTGGTCGACGAACACCAACACCACGGCATGGTCGGACGTCGCCGACACCGACGCCGCGGCGGGCACCTGCGCCTTGGCCGAGATCTTCTTCTCCCTGGCACCCGGGATCACCACGTTGGTGACCAGATCGGTGTAGGCGTCGAGGAACGATCCGGTGAGTCGGTCGCGCGCGCCGAGCAATTCCTTTTCGGCGTTGTCGGCCGAATAGCTCAGGATCGCCACCGTGGCGTCGCGGGCGACGCCGACCGATTCGTTCGCGGCGACCTGAGCATCTCGCTTCGAGGAGTACTCCCACCGCAGGAAGCCGGCTCCCAGGGCAAGCAGCAGCGCCAGTGCCGGGAGCAAACCGAAGGCCATGACCCGCGACCAATCGAGGCGTCGGCCCTGTTGCGGGTCGGACTCCCCGATGGTCGCCCCTTCGGTGGTGTCGGCAGGTGCGTCGACCTCCTCGAGGTCCGCGGCGGTATCGGTGTTGGGCTTGTCATCGGTCATGGGACGAAATCCACCTTCGCTACCTTGGCCTCGTCGCCGAACTTCTGGATGTTCAACCGCATCCGCCAGAACCGCGGCGGCTGCGGCCCGGGCGAGGCCGTGTTCGTCGTCGTGACGGAAACCGCCACCAGCACCTGACCCTCGTCCCCCTTGACCGACTCCAGGCCCGCCTCGGTGATCGTGCCCACCGACTTGGCCCGGGTCTTCTTGACCACCTCGATGAAGGGCCCGGACCGCTTCTCGAAGTCGTCGTAGAACTCGCCGGTCGCGGAGTCGAGGATGCGCTTCACGTCGTCATCGGCATGCTCGAAGTCGATCGTGGTGAGGTTGACCGCGCCCTGCTTGCCGACCTGTACGAACAACGTCCGCAGTTGCTCGGCCTGCCTGGCCTGATGGGCTCGGTAACCGAGCCAGCCACACAGGGCGCCGAGACCGAGCACCACCACCAGACCGATGATCGTGGCAAGCCGCACCGGCGAGGCATCGCTCAGGGGCAGCCGCCGGGCAGCGGCAGGGAGCGGCACCACCACGGCGCCATCGACAGCATCAGCGGCCGCGCCGGTATCCGGATCGGTGCTTGACTCTTCGACGACCTCGTCGTCGGTCATAGTTGCTCCTCTGCACGTGGGCGCGGCAGCCCGATCGGTCACGCTACCGGTTAACGCCGGCCGGTCAGCCGGGACCGCATTCTCAGCGCCCGGGTGCACTCGCCGATCGGTTGGAGTACTGCCGGTGCAGATGGCTGAGGAAGCGGTCCACGGCGGCGACGGTCGCCGCGGTGCGCACCGACGGCACCGCCTCCCACATGTGCTGAGCGCCGGGCAGTTCCGCATACACCACCGGCTGCCGAGAGACCGCACGTAGCCGGTCGGCGAACGCCTCTGCCTGCCTTGCTGATACGAAGGTGTCGATGTCGCCGTGCAGGATGAAGAAGGGCGGCGCATCCGGGTTGAGCCATGACGTCGGGCAGCCCTGCTCCCAGGTCTGCCGCGCCCGGCCCGGCGGAACACCGATGACGATCCTGGTCAGGAACGCCTCCTGTTCGGGCGGGCTGTGCCCGAGCCGGCCAAGCAGGTCGTACAGGCCGTAGATGGGCACCGCCGCCACGACCGACGTGTCGGCGTCCTCGAAGCCGGGTTGGAAGATCGGCTCCCGGGGAGTCAGGGCCGCGAGTGCCGTCAGATGGCCACCCGCCGAACCTCCCGTCAGCGCCACGAACTCGGGGTCGCCGCCGTAGTTGCCGATCTCCCGCTTGACCCAGGCCAGCGCGCGCTTGACGTCGATGATGTGCGCGGGCCAACGGGCGGCGGGGGCCAGCGAATAGTTGATCGCGACGCAGACCCAGCCCCGCTCGGCCATGTGGGCCATCAGGGGGTAGGCCTGACCGCGCTTACTGCCGGCGACCCAGGCGCTGCCGTGGATTTGCACCAGCACCGGTGCGCGGCCGTCCGACGGGAGGTCTTCGCGATGCCAGATGTCGAGGTGATTGCGGACGCCGGCGTCCCCGTAGGCGAGGTTCTCATGGCGCAGATACCGCCGCCGTTCGGTGAGCCTGGGAAACCAGGTGTCCTGCAGTCGGGTGGCGGAATCCCGTTCCGTCGCCGCCGGAAGGTCGTCGTCGTAGTGCTCGCCGAGGGCATCACGCAGGGCCCGATCGAAGACCGCCTCGGCCTGGTTGGCGGTGCATTGCGCCCGCACCAGACCGGCCCACGAGGCGATGATCACGAGCATTGCCAGCCGGCCACCGGGGCGTCGAATCGCCTTGCGGCCCAATGCCATTCCGGTGGCGGCTTCGGCGGCCAGCACATGCAGTGGGAACTCGCCGGCGACCAGACTGACGAAGGCCAGCGGTATCACGCTGGCGGCCGACGACAACCCGGGCAGAATGCGGCGGAACACCGCGTCCACCCTGGTCGAGTTGGCGACGATCGCCGCAAGACCGCTCAGGAATGCCAGCCCGGTCAGTGCCTTCGCCGGTATCGAATGGGCTCCCCGCTTCACCGTAGCCGTCCATGCAGGATCTGCTGGACGCACTCGGTCAGCCGCCGCACGGTGGCCGGGTCGAGGGAGTCGGCCTCGTCCTCGGTGCCCGAGACCGTCCCCGACGGCGACGACAACGCATGGAACATGATCGCTCCCCCGATTGCCTCGAAGACCGCTGCGCAGGACGTTTCCGGATGGAGTTCACCGTCGTCGCGGGCGCGCTCGAGCACACCGACGGCATGCTGCATCTGGGGTTCCAGCACCCGTAGGCGGTACTGCTCGAGGATCTCCGGATACTGCCGTGCATCGAGATGCACCCGCAGGTTCGCATACCCGTCGCCGCGGGCGAAGTAGGCGAACGCATCACAGGCGAAGGCCACCAATGCGTCTTCGATCGGCCGGTCGTCGGCCAACCTCGCAACGCTCTGCGCCGAGAGCGCGTCGAGCAGCAGGGCCTGGGCGTCGGGATAGCGACGATAGACGGCGTCCTTGCTTACACCCGCGGTGCGCGCGACGCCTTCGAAGTGGAAGCCGGCCCACCCCTCGCGCGCATAGAGCGTTCGCGCCGCTCGCATCAGTCTCTCGTCGATCGTCGGATCGCGACGACGCCCCGCCGCCGACTTGCGTGGGGAGGGTTTCGGCTCCGGAGCGGACCGGACGACGGAACCGATGCTGTCAACACCCATCCCCATGGCCATCCCATCCTTCCGTCGGCGTGAGCATAGGCACCGATCTGTCGCGATCCTATTGCCGACGCCCGGCGTCGGTATTACGATTCCCCGAATCACCTCTAAACAAGGAGGCACGGACGTGGCGTGTTGCGCTCTGGTCGCGGCCCTCTTCGGGGCCGCCCTTCGCCGCATCCCCCGTCGTGCCAAACCAGCCGCCGCCGTCCCGACCGGACGGTGGTCACCGGCAGATAACCCCTCGAGGAGGGCTTCGTCATGACCGTGCAGGCCCCACCCGAACCGCTCGTGACCGGCTACGACGACGCCGTGGGATACCCGCTGACCGTCCCGGACCGCCCCAACGGCCCGGCCGTGCGGGCCCTGCTACGGCGAACGGCGGCTGTCGCCGCGGTGATAGGGACGACCGCCGTCACGGCGGCGTTGCGCAGCAGGCGTCCCGCCACCCGCGCGGTCGCACTCGGCGCCCTGGTGCCCGGCGGCGGTTACCTCTTCACCCGCAACCCGTTGCGGTTCCTGGCGACCCTCGGCGGATTCTTCGCCTCCCTGGTGGCCTGGTTCGGTAGCGGAAACATCCTGTTGCCCCCGCTGGTCTGGGCCGGCACCGCGCTCAACGCGGGCCGCCGGGCGGCCCGGGGCCGCAAGACCTGGAACGGCGCGCGGGTCGCGGTTCCGGCGGCGATCGCCGGGGCGGCGACGGCCGGTGTGATCGCCCGGCGACGGGCCTTCCATGCCGCACAGGAGCGCGGACGGGTGCGGGCGCAGTACCTCGACAACGTGCCCCGGTTCGACCCGCGCCCCAAGGACACCGTGCGCAACGAACTCTCGCCGGCCGATCTGGCGACCATGCGCGCCCTGCTCGATCGCGCGCTGCAGCCGCTGGACCAATTCGAGGGGTTCACCAAGGTGGACCAGTTCCAGACCTCGGCGATCCGCTACCAACTCAACTTCATGCAGTGGGCGCTGGCGCTGGCTCAGTTGCACTACGTTCCGTCCTTCCACGGCTATCTTTCAGCGGCCCAGCGCAACTTCATCGACAAACTCACCCTGCCCGCGGTGTGGCGGTACTGGGCCTTCGAGCAGACCTGGGGGAACTTCAGCCTGGACTGGGATCCGATGAAGCGGGACAACATCATGCTGTCGGGCTACCTCGGCACCATGCTGGGCGCCTACGAGTCCACCACCGGCGACGACCGCTACCGGCGCGGCGGGGCGCTGCCGTTCCGGCTGGGCAAGCGTACCTGGCCCTACACCCACGACATGGTCGCCGCAGCCGTGCACGACAACATGCAACGCTCCGGGATGACGCTGTTCCCGTGTGAGCCGAACTGGATCTACAGCGCCTGCAACATGACCGGCATCAACACCCTGATGCTGTCGGACCGCCTGCACGGCACCGGTTTCGTCGACGCGATCGGCGCGAAGTTCCGGCAACGCCTGCACGAGGAGTTCATCACGCCCGACGGCCGGGTCACCGCGATCCGTTCCTCCCGGCTGGGTGTCACGATTCCGGCGCTGACATCCACGATGGCCGACTGCGGGTTGGCCAGCATGCTGCATGCCTTCGATCCCGATCTGGCACAGCGGTGTTGGGCGATCGTGCGGCGCGAGTTCATCGACACCACCACTGTCCCGGAGCCCACCATCGTGCTGCGGGGGTGGGATGCCATCGATACCGGCAACTACCACAAGACCCATCTGGGTGCCTTCGGGCCGGTGATGTGGGCGGCCGCCGAGATGGGTGACACCGAACTGTACGACGTCCTGGCGGCATCGCTGGACCGCCAGCTGGCCCCGAATGAGTCCGGCGGCACCCGTTGGTACGACGGGCTTTCCACGAACATGAACGCAATGGTCGCGCTGGCCCGGTTCAACCCGGCGGGTGGCTATCGCGCGCTGATCGCCGACGGCCCGGGCCCGGAGGTGCTCTGCGGCCCGGTGCTGGACGGCGTGAACTACCCGGAGGTACTGGTCGCCTCGACGCGGACCGACGGCACGGACCTGCGTATGGTGTTGCGGCCGGGCGAAGGCCCGCGACGGGTCCAGATCGGTATCCAGCGTTGCGCCCCGCGCGGTCGTTACCGTCTCGACGGTGCCGTCGAGGCCGAGGCCACCGCCGACGACAACGGTGCCCTCACCGTCTCCGTAGACCTGGCCGACCGCACCGAGTTGACACTGACACCGGCCTCCTAGCCGCGGGCCATCGAAGGGAATCAGATGCGGAAAGTCATTGTGACCGGCGCCGGTTCGGGCATCGGCAGGGAATTCACCAAGCTCTACCTCGGCGACGGATCGCAGGTGTTGGCCGTCAGCCTGCTCCAGGACGAACTCGACGAGTTGAACCGGGAATTCGGCTCGGCGGCAGCTCGCCTGCAGACGCTCCAGATGGATCTGTCCAAGCCCGACGCGGCCGCGACCCTGCTGCGCTGGTGCGACGAGAACGACTGGATTCCGGACATCTTGATCAACAATGCCGGCTTCGCCTGCTTCGGCGACGCCGTCGACCTCTCGCCCGAGCGGGTGACGAACATGTTGCAGCTCAACGTCATCACGCTGACCGAGATGTCGATGCTGTTCGGGCGGCTGATGAAGGAGCGTCGCCGGGGTGCCATCCTCAACGTCGGCTCGACCGCCGGAATGGTGCCATCGACTCGGATGGCGTCCTACGGCGGCAGCAAGTCGTATGTCAACACCTTCACCTACGCGCTGGCCGCCGAACTCAAACCGTACGGCGTCACCGTGACCTGCCTGACCCCGGGTGCCACCCAGACAAAGTTCGCACAGGCCGGCGGCATCGACACGTTCAGCGATAAGTCGATGCTGCACAACATGTTCGACAAGAACAAGGCAGGGTCACCGGTGGAGGTTGCGCGCGGCGGCTATCAGGCGCTGGCCGCCGGCAAGACCCAGGCGCTGGTCGGCAAGGGCTCCAAGCTGGCGGCCGTGCTATCCCGGATGGTCTCGCAGAAGCGGCTGCCCGCGCTGATCCGGAACCCGTGATGACGATCCGGGCCGACCAGGCGCCCCCATCGGATCAGCCGATCCGCCTCACCCCGAAGCTGGTCCTGGCGGCCGGGCTCGAGATCGCAGCCGCCGCCGCGCTCGCCGCGCTCGTCATGCGCGAACCCGAACCGCCGGCAGCCGCGGGACACGTCCATTCCGGCATGACCGGAATGCATTCCGAGGTGGCAAGCTCCATTCACTGGTCGTTCGCCGACCTGGCCCTCGGCGCTCTGGCGGTGGGTGCGCTGATCTGGTGGGCGACGACCCGCACCCGGACAAGCGCCGGATTAACCGCCGCCGCTGCGGCGGCGTTCGCGGCGTCAGCGCCGGTGCGTGCCCTCGCGGCGACCTCGCATCTGGTCGCCATGGCGGCCCTGGAGGTGCTGGCGGTGGCGGCGCCCCTGCTGCTGATCGCCGCGGCGCACCGGGCCACACCCGCGAGCCCGGACCGCACCATCCGCCGGTATTCGATGGCGGTGATCACAGCGACGGCGGGCTACTCGGCGCTGCTGATCGCATTGCATCTGCCCGGAATGCACGATCGCGCCGGCCGGCTGGGGTCGATCCCGCTGTGGCTGGCGCCGGTGATCGCGGCCGTCGGGATCGCCTACTGGGGGGCGATCCTCGGCACCGCGGGCCGGGTCCGTACCTCGGTGCGGCGACGCGCTCTTGTCATCGGGCAGGAAGTGGGGGCGATCCTGGGCCTTGCCGCGATCATCCGTCCGACCGCCACGATGGAGCACGTCAGCCCGCTGGGCATCTCGGCCCAGCTCGACCACCGCTTGGGCGGTGTGCTCATGCTGGCGACCTGCGCGGCAGTCACTCTGCCCCTTCTGAAACGACTTGCGCCACAGCATGACGAAGCCGGAAGCGGGGCGCCGTCCGGTGTCGGCTGAGGCAGGTGCGATGCGAAGACTGCTCGACGCGCAGCGGGCGGATTTCCTCGCCAAGGGGCCGCCGTCGGCGGCGCTTCGCCGCGACCGCATCGATCGGTTGATCCTGCTGCTGACCGAGAACGCCGACGAGTTCTCGGCGGCGTTGAACACCGATTTCGGCAACCGGCCGCACGCCGTCAACCTGGTCTCGGAGGTCGCGGGCATCCTGGCCGACATGCTGGCGACCCGACGGCATCTGAAGGCGTGGATGCGCCCGCGTCGGATCCGGTCCGCGACAGCGCTCGGGCTGCCGACCATGGTCGAGAAGAAGCCACTCGGCGTCGTCGGCATCATCGGCCCCTGGAACTTCCCGGTCAGCCTGGTCGTGCAACCCGCCGCGTCCGCCTTCGCCGCGGGGAACCGGGTGATGATCAAGTTCTCCGAGGTCACCTCCCGCACAGCGGAATTGTTCAGCGCCAAGGTGCCCAACTATTTCGATCCGACCGAACTGACCGTCATCACCGGCGGGCCGGAGGTTGGGGCGGCGTTCAGCGCGCTGCCGTTCGACCACCTGTTCTTCACCGGATCACCGCAAGTCGGTGCGCTTGTCGCCGAGGCGGCCGGCCGAAACCTGGTACCCGTCACCCTGGAACTGGGCGGAAAGAACCCCGCTGTCATCGCCCGGGACGCCGACGTGGCCGCCGCGGGCCGACGGGTGATGGCGGCCCGCCTGGCCAACGGCGGGCAGATCTGCCTATGTCCGGACTACGTGTTCGTCCCCCGGGCCCGGGTGGACGAATTCGTTACGGCGGCAGCCGAACACGCTCGAATAGCGGCGTCTGCGCACGATGGCGCGGGCCTGGTCAGCATCGTCGATGAGAAGAACTTCAAGCGGGTATCGGGTCTGATAGACGACGCCCGTGCGCAGGGCGCGACCGTGTACGACACCGGCACACCGCCTGATCCGGAACGGCGGCGCATCCCTCCGACGGTTCTGCTCGGCGTCACCGACAACATGCTCGTGGCCCGCGAGGAGGTCTTCGGGCCGGTACTGACGGTGCTGCCGTATGACTCCATCGGAGAAGTCTGCGACTACGTGACGGCGCGGCCGTCACCGCTGGCGGCCTACTGGTACGGCCCGGATGGGCCCGGCCTGAGGGAGTTTCGCGCGCGAACGCTGAGCGGTGGGATGACGATCAACGACTTCGCGCTGCACTGCGCGGTCATGACCGCACCGTTCGGCGGCGTTGGTCGCAGCGGCTCGGGCGCCTACCACGGCAAGACCGGTTTCGACACCTTCACCCATGAGCGCACCGTCACCACCAGCCGGCTGCCGGTGAGCATGGCAGCGCTCATCACACCGCCCTACCCGGCGGCGCTGTCGCCGTTGGTGTCGGGTTACGTGCGCTTCGAGCGGTATCGGGCCCGGCGCCGGCGCAGGCGGACCCAGCGACATGTTGCAGACCGACGCCCAGCCTGAACGTCCCGATCCGGGGCACCGGGACATCGTGCGCCTCGACCCCGAACAGCGCCCGGGTCCAGCCCATCTCGGTGACGACGATCTCGGCGATGTCTCGGAGATCCTCGCGTTGCTCCGACCAGCGACCTTCGCGGCCGGCCAGTCGATCTTCAACGAGCGTGAACCCGGTGACCGGGTCTACATCCTCCACTCCGGCATCGTGAAGATCCGGCGGCGCCTCGACGGCGAACGCGATCACCTCATCGCGGTCGCCGGCCCCGACGACATCGTGGGCGAGTTGGCGGTGTTCGATCCCGGCCCGCACACCAGCACCGTTGTCGCGGTGACGAATGTCTCCGCCGGATGGCTGGACCGGGCGACCCTGCACAGCTGGATCGTCGAGCATCCGCAGGCCGGCCAGATCCTGCTGCAACTACTCGCCCGTCAGGTCAAACGCCGATATCACCAGCTGACCGACATGGCGGGCACCGATGCGGCCGGACGGGTCGCCCGCCAGTTGCTCTACCTGGCAGCACGATTCGGTGTCACCGAGGCGGACGGCGTGCGGGTCAGCGGCGTCCTCACCCCGTCCGAACTCGGCGACCTGGCCGGAGCTCCGGCACCGGTGTTGAACCGAGTGCTCGAGGACTTCGCCGGCCACGGCTGGGTTCGGCTTGTCGATGACGGGGTTCTCGTGACGGATCTCGCGGCACTGGACAGCCGGGCCACCCGGCCCACCGGCGGCCCTCGGTGACGGCGACACTCGGCGCGCCCTACCGTCGAATCACGCACAGGTCGGCCAGTACCCTGCGGAGAGGCTGACCTCTGGCACGACGCCGGGGTGCTCGAGGACGGTGATGACGCAGTCGAACGGCGCGGGCCGGCCCCGCGACCCGCTGGTGGTGGAGCGGGTCCAGCGCGCCGCCTGCGACATCTACGGCCGGGTCGGGTGGTCCGGCTTCAGCATCGACGCGGTGGCCCGCGAGGCCAAGGTCGGCAAGTCATCGATTTACCTGCGCTGGCCGGACCACACGACGCTGCTGCTCGAGAGCCTCGAGTCCCGCATCGACCTGCCCTACGACACCGACACCGGGACGTTGCGCGGGGACTTGCTGGTGCTCAGCCGCAGCATCCTGGCGATCCTGTTCGGCGAGTACGGGGACGTCCTGATCCGGTTGTCCGCCGAGGCGCGGGCGGTGCGCGAGCTCGCGCCGCGCTGGGAGGCGTTCATGGCGGCCAATGCGACGGCGATCCGGGCCATCGCTCAGCGCGGCATCGACCGCGGCGAGTTGCCGCCGAATGCGCCGGTGACGACGCTGCTCGACGCACTCTTCGGCGGACTGCTGATGCATCTGATCGCCACTCCACCCTCGCGGGTGAGACGCCTGGCCGCCGACGCCGACCGCTACGCCGAGGGTTTGGTCGACCTGATCCTGGCCGCCGTTCGGCCCGGCTGACGGTCCCGCTGTGTCAGCCGCCGCTGATCTGCAGCAGGTAGGCGGCCAGCACGGAGAAATCGGATTCGACCGCCGACGCCGGGTCCGCGCAGCCCGGCGTCGCGGGTCTGGCCTGACATCCGAGCGCCGACCAGGTGCTGGCCGTGTTGAGGATCCGGTCTGCGACCATGGTCGCGTCACCGACGAGTCCGTTCTCCGACTCGGCCTTCAGTTCGGGCTGAACCTGCTTGGTGAGGTCGATCTTCTGCCCGGTGACGCTCGCGCATTCGACCGACGTGACATCGACCGTGCAGGCACGATTCATGCTCAGCGGGCTGAACTGCGAACTCAGATCGGCAAGCCGGGAGACCGTCGGCGTGCTGCTGGTCGTGGCGGATCCCATCGGCTTGTCGGCGGTAGACGAGCAGGCGACGGCCATCGCCCCTGCTGCCAGAAGTGCCGCGGCCCGGGCCAGGTCCGCGACCCCGAACTGTCCGATCACCGGTGTTCCGCACCTCCCCTGGGTCGCCGCTAGATACTAGTCGCCCGTCCAGGACCCAGCTGACTTGGTTTACTTTGTAGCGATCGACGCGACGAATCGAAGAGGACTGTCAATGCGGGTCTTGGTCACCGGTGTGGACCGACGGTTGGGCCTGGCGGTGTCCCGCGAATTGGCGATGCGCGGAGTCGAGGTGGTGGCCTCGGCCGACGACGGTGCGGACCGGGCGGCGCTGGACGCAGCGATGGCGGGCGTCGGCTCCGACGACGTGGTGCTCCATCTCGCGGGCAGCAACGCGGCCGGTCATGACTACGTTCTGACTGCGGTGCGGGCGCACGACGTGGGCCGTCTGGTCCTCGCTGCGCCCGCGAGGGCGGGCTCCGCCCAGAACGAGCTCCTCGAACGGCGGGTCCGCGACTCCGGACCGGCCACCACGCTGGTTTGGCTGGCACCGCTCCTGGGCCGCGGCGTGCGCAGCGCCGTCACCGACCAGCTCGCCGGTCCGGTCATCATCTGCTGCTCGGATCAACCAAACCCATTGCGGCAGTTCGTCCATCACGATGATGCGACTCGTTTCCTGGCCGATCGGGTGATGGAGCCGATCACCGGTGTGGTCAACCTGGCCGCCGATGGCGCGCTGCCCCTCGACCGCGTTGCCGAACTGCTCGGCAAGCGACTGGTCCGCCTGCCCCGTGCCGCGGCCGCCCGATTGGCCCCGGAGTGCCTGGCACCCTGGCCGATCGCCGACACCACCCGCCTGCGCGAGGACTTCGGCTTCCACTGCGCGTGGACCAACGAGGACGCCGTCGTCGACACCCGCCGCTCACTGCTCACCTACATCCACCTCGGGCCGGTGAACCTCGCGCGTCGCAGCGTGTTGCCCCTCACCGAGCCGGGGTGGCGGCCCGACCTGTCGCCCTGGCCCGGACACGAACTGCGGGCGATCGGCCCGGCCGAGTTCCGCGGCGAGTTCGACGACGCGATCGATCCGCAGATGGGCACCTTCACCGCGACCAACGTCGGGGAGGCGATGGGCGGCCCGATGACGCCACTCTCGCTGCAGATCGCACTTCTGAGCCTGCGGGCCGGCTCCGAGGTCGCCGGCCGGCTGGTCGGGCTCGACGGGCTGTTGGCCCACGAGACCCAGGCCCGCAGCATGTGCAGCTTCGGCCACGGTGTCTTCATCAACGTCTCGATCATCCGGGGCGTGTACGAACGGATGCCCGGAAGCACCCCCGAGCAGGCCGACGCCCAGTATCTCGGCGTGCCATTACCCGAAGGTGCCGACCAGTCGGCCCTGTCCCTGGCGGACGCCAAGGCGGTCGGCACGATCGCGCGCAAGGGCGCGCTGGCCCTGGCCCGCCTGGGGCTGTCGGAGAAGTGGCTGTTGGGCGAGGCCGAACGGCTCGGCCGGCCCGCCGTCGACATCGCGGCGTTGACCGATCCCGAACTCGATGCCCGGATCTGGCTGCTCATCGACACCTTCGTCGACAGCCAGGAGATCAACGCCGGCGCTCAGATGGTCGGCGCCGCGACCCTCTCGGCCGCCGAGCGGCGCGGCACCGGCGGTGAGCTGACCGCCGGGTCGCTGGCCAGTGGGCGGGCCCTCGAGGGTGTGCAGCAGGTTGCCGCGCTGGTACGGACGAATCCGGCCGCGCGAGCGGCGCTGGAGAAGTACCGCCGGGATCCGGATCCGATGCGGGGATTCGCCCAGGACTCACCGGAACTGCACGCGGCCGTCTCGAAGCTGATGGCCGATGTCGGTCATCGGGGGCCCGGCGAATACGAGTTGGCCAACGAGATGTTCGCCGACCGGCCCGGTCTGCTGCTCGAATCGATCTACCAAGCCGCAAACGCACAGCGGTCCGCCGAACCCGGTGCCGCGGCACCCGCGCAGCGCGGCCTGCTCGAGAGGGCGGCCGGCTCTGCCCTTCAGCGCCGCGAGCGGATCCGGGACGCATCGATCAGGATCTACCACCAGCTGCGGCTGGCCTTGCGGGAGAAGGGTGAACGGCTGATGGCCGCGGGCATACTCCCCGATCGCGACGCGGTGTTCTACCTCGGCCTCGACGAGTGGGCCCACCCGCCCGCCGACGCGACCGAGCGCGTCGGGCGCCGCCGGGCCGAGCGCGAGAAGCTCGAGGGCATCGAGCTGCCGGCCATGGTGGAGGGTGACTGGACGCCGGTCTCCTTCTCGGCGGTCGCCGAGTCCACCCAGCTGACCGGCGCGGGGGTGTCCCGCGGCGTCGCGCGGGGCCGGGTGCGGGTGCTCACCGATCCCGAAGACGGTCTTGAGCCCGACGAGATCCTGGTGTGCCGGGTCACCGACGTCGGCTGGACACCGCTGTTCGCCGCCGCCGCCGGCGTGGTCAGCGAGATCGGCGGTGCGATGTCGCACACCGCGATCGTCGCCCGCGAGTTCGAGATCCCGGCCGTCGTCGGCGTGGAAACGGCCACCCGCAGACTCCAGACGGGCCAGCTCGTCGAGGTCGACGGCATAGCGGGAACCGTCACGGTGCTGCCCGACTGAGAGCGGCTCACCTGTCTTACTAAGTTAGATAGAAGCTGGTAGCGTGCGACCATGGTTTACGACCTGGCCCGCTACGGATCGGACTACGACTACCGCGTCGACGAGCAGTTGGCGAAGGACCAGGGCCGGCGCTGGGACGAGCTGCGCAACCAATGCCCGGTGCGGCTCAACGACACCGCGACACCGCGGCGGATCTGGCTGCTGATGGGCTACGACGACGTCCGCTCGGCCTTCCAGGACTGGGAGACGTTCTCCAGCAGATCAATCGAGGTCTGGGAGACCGACGAGATGATCGCGGTGAAGAACCCGTGGATCCCCACCGAGATCGACCCACCGCTGCATACCGAGTACCGCAGCCTCATCGCGGACTACTTCGTCCCCCGCGCGGTCAACGACCGCGAGAACGACGTACGGAAGTTCTGTGCGGAACTCGTCGCGGAACTCGCCCCCCACGGCCGGGCCGAGTTCGTCCGGGACTTCGGCAAGGTCTACCCCACCCGGATCTTCATGCACCTCATGGGATTACCGGTGGAGAAGTCCGAACAGATGCTGGAATGGGTCGACACGCTGATCCACACCAACCCGGCCGACGACCCCGACTACAAGATTCGCCACGGCGTGCGCGGGGAGATCTTCGGGTTTCTCGGCGATCTGTTGGAGCAACGCCGCCGGGAACCCAAAGACGACATCCTGACCACCATCGTCACCAAACAGTTGACGAGCGGCCGGCTGATGACCCAGCAGGAGGCGCTGTCGATGACCTTCCTGCTCTACATGGGCGGTCTCGACACCGTGGCCGCCTCGCTCAGCTACATCTTCCGCTATCTGGCCGACCATCCCGATGTGCGCCACCTGGTGATCAGCGGCGAGGTCGCCGCCCGCGATGTCGCCGAGGAGCTGCTGCGCACCAATTCGATCGTCAACCCCGGGCGGGTGGTGATGAGGGATATCGAGTTCGCCGGCTGCCCAATGAAGGCGGGAGACCGGGTCATCCTCGGCACCCCCGCCGCCAACCGCGATCCGGCCGAATTCGGCGCCGACGCAGCCGACATCGAAATCGGCCGACGCCCCAACCGGCACATCGCGTTCGGCGCCGGAGTGCACCGCTGCCTCGGCTCACACCTGGCCCGGTTGGAGCTCACCATTGCGATCGAGGAGTGGCACAAGCTGATTCCCGACTACCGCATTCCGGCGGGCGCCGTGGTGGCGGATCACCCCGGGTCGATCTGCACGCTCAAGTCGCTTCCCCTGGAATGGGACGTCCACTGACCGGCGAACAGGACATCACGGCGTGACCACATCCACATTGGCGATCTCCGACGAACACGCCGAGCTCGCCGAGGCCGCACTCGGGCAGCTGCGGCGGGCCAAGACGCTGGCCTCCGCACGCGCGACCACCGGGAGCGATTCCGACTCCACCGCGATATGGTCTGCTGCCGCCGGTCTCGGCTGGCACGGTCTGGCCGTGGACGAGCAGTACGGCGGCTCGGGCTTCGGGTTGTCCGAGTTGTCCATCGTGCTCGAGGCGATGGGACACGAGTTGTGCCCGGGCCCATTCCTGCCGACCGTCGCATTCGGCGCGACACTCAACAGCTGCGGAGCCGTGCCGCTCGCCGCGCGGTACCTGCCGGGACTGGCCGCGGGTTCGACGGTGGCCGCGGTAGCCGTACGCGACGGAGTCCGCCTGGACGCCGATGGCGCCGCGACCGGCACCTGCCCGGCCATGCTGGGGGCTCCGCAGGCCAACGTCATCGCCGTCGTGGCCGGCGACGACGTTCTGGTGCTTGATGTTTCCGATCCCGGCGTCACCTGCACGGCCGCGACCGCCGCCCTGGACACCACCCGCGGCATCGGGGAGGTGATCCTGTCCGACGTGCGGGTCGGCGAGGACCGGATCATTCGTGGTGGTGCCACCCGGCTGCGGACGGTCTGGCGGATTCTCACCGCCGCAGAGGCGCTCGGTTCCGCGCGGGCCGCCCTGGAGATGGCGTGCGACTACGCGAAGATGCGTGAGCAGTTCGGCCGAACCATCGGCACGTTCCAGGCGGTCAAGCACCATCTGGCCAACCTGCTCGTCGACATCGAGATGACCACCGCTGCGGTGTGGGACGCCGCCCGCGCCGAGGACATCGACAGTGCTGCCTTCGCCGCCGCGGTGGCCGCCTGGCACGCGGCGCGCACCGTGGTCTCGGCGGCCGAGATGAACATCCAGTTGCATGGTGGCATCGGCTTCACCTGGGAGCACGACGCGCATCTCTATCTGCGGAGGGCGCGTACGGTGGCCGCGGTGCTCGACCACGGCGATGACGCCCTCGCCGAGATCGTCGATGCCCAGCGGTGCGGACAAGCTGCCGGTCCGTCCTTCACCCTGCCGGCCGAGGCCGAGGCGTTCCGGGCCGAAGCGCGATCCGTAGCCGCATCGGCCCGCGATCTGCCTCCGGCTGCGCAGCGCGAATTCCTGGTCGATTCTGGCTATTTCGTCCCGCACTGGCCCAAGCCGTGGGGACGCGACGCCGGTGCGGTCGAACAGCTGGTGATCGACGAGGAGTTCGCCGGTATCGCACTCCCGGACATGGGCATCACCGGGTGGGTGACCCTCACCATCGTCCAGGCCGGTAACGACGAGCAGCGCCGCCGCTGGGTCGAGCCGGTACTTCGCGGACGCGAGCAGTGGTGCCAGCTGTTCAGCGAGCCCAGCGCGGGGTCGGATGCGGCTGCCGTGCGCACGGCGGCGGTCAAGGTGGATGGCGGCTGGCGGGTGACCGGCCAGAAGGTGTGGACGAGCGGTGCGCAGAAATGCCAATGGGGTCTGGCGACGGTGCGCACCGATCCGGACGCCCCGAAGCACGCCGGGGTCACCATGATGGCGATCGATATGCGCGCCGCAGGCGTCCAGGTGCGACCGCTTCGCGAGCTGACCGGCGAGGCGCTGTTCAACGAGGTGTTCTTCGACGACGTGTTCGTCCCGGATGCCGACGTCGTCGGTGCCGTCGGGCAGGGCTGGAAGGTCGCGCGCGCGACACTCGGCAACGAGCGGGTTTCGATCGGCGGCGGCAGCGGGTCCATCGACATCGGTCCCGACGACGTCGTCGCCCTACTCGACAAGGCACCGGAGACCACACGTCGGCATCTCTCCCGGCGGGCGGGGGAGGTGTTCGCCGAGCTCTATACCTTGCGGCCGTTGAACATCCGGATTGCGGCCCGGGCGCTGGCCGGTGCTGGCGCGGGACCCGAGGCCAACGTCACCAAACTTCTGAAAGCGGAGAGCTCGCAGCACCTGACGGAATTGGCCGTCGGGCTCGCCGGACCGGATGCGGTGACGGGTGATGCGCCGGTGATCGCCCACGACTACCTGTTCGCGCGGTGCCTGACGATCGCGGGCGGCACCTCGGAGATCATGCGCAACACCATCGCCGAACGGATTCTCGGACTCCCCCGCGATCCGCTGCTCAAGTAGGGAGCCGCAGTGAAGGCCACGAAACGATGAGGTCGTCTGCGCGCCTCGACCGCGCGTCGGTCACGCTGACCGCCCTGGCCGAAGCCGCGGCCGCGCTGCTCCCGATGAAGGCCGTTCCCGCCTCGTTCCCGATCGGCGCCGAGGCTCTGTCACCGGAGAGACTGACCTCACTGCTCTCGATCGCGTCGCCCGCCCGGGTCCGCTCCGCCCGCCGCGTCGGTGGCAGCACCGGGACAACAGATCGCGTGTTGCTTGAGTTGGAGTGGGACGTCGACGACCCGCGTCTTCCCGGGCGGATATTCGTCAAGAGCACCCCGCTGAGTGCGAAGAACCGAACCATGGTGGCCGCGCTGAGCCTGGCGCGCAACGAGATCGGCTTCTATCGGCAGATCCGTCCGGCACTGTCGGCGCGGGCTGCCCCGGCGGCCTATGCCGCGGAGTCCGCGATCGGGGCGCGGCACCTGCTGCTCCTGGAGGACATCACCGCGAACGGCGCTGAACCGCGGGCATTGTGCGACGAGATCGGGCCGGACTATGCCCGCGCGATGATGGCTTCGCTCGCCGAACTGCACGCGACGTTCTGGGAGTCGCCACGCCTCGGCCGCGACCTCCGATGGGTACGCCCGGAGCGGGGCCGCCCCGGGTTCGCGCTGTTGCTCCGCCAGTTTCGCCAAGTTCGTACGAAAATGCTGAATTCCCAACATGCTCCGTTGTCCCGCCCGGTCCGGGCGATGGCCGAGTTCGTCAACGCCAATGACTGGTCGCTGCATGCGCAGTGGGAACGTGGGCCACAGACCCTCGTTCACGGGGACTGCCATCTGGGGAACACCTACCTGCGCGACGACGGCGGTGTCGGAATGCTGGACTGGCAGGTGGTGCACCGTGCCCCCGGCCTGCGCGAGGTCGCCTACTTCCTGGTGACCTCGGTACCCACCGACATTCGCCGCGACCACACCGACGAGCTACTCCGGCTGTATCTGGACGAGCTTGCCGCCCGAGGTATCGATTCCGCACCGAGCATCGATGCCGCCTGGGATGCACTGCGCTTCTTCGCCTTCGACGCATGGGATTCCAGTGCGATCTGCGTGGTGTGGCCGGGACTGCAGGCCCCGGAGAACGTCGAGGCGTCCTTCGCCCGGGCGAACGCCGCCATCGAGGACCTCGACGTGATGCCGGTGCTGCGAAGGGCCGTCTGAAGCGGCCGCCCGATCAGAGGTCCGGATGGCCGGCGAGGCCGGCCCTCAGAATCTCCCGGTAGATGCGTTGGCTGCCGTCATAGGCGTCGAGATCCGGCGCCTGTCTGCCGAGCCGGATGTAGCCCTCGACAAGCCCGCGGAAGGCGGCCAGGGCCGGGTCGCTGAGCCGCTGCCCGCCGAGGGTGCGCCAGAAGTCGAGCAGCGTGGAATCGACGTCTGACAACTCCGCCAGTTCGGCGTGGACCCGCAACGCCGCCTCGACACCGAGCAGCAGATCGACCAGGTGTGGATGTGCGCGGTACACCTGATCGATCCCGGCCAGCACGGCGTCGAAGTCCTCGGCCAGGTTGCCGCACCCGGTTGCCCCCGCGTCGCGCATTCGGTCGCGGAGTTCGCCGACGCCCGCCTCCACCACCGCGATATAGAGGTCGGCTTTGCTTGCGAAGTAGTGGTACATCGTCGGTGTGGTGACGCCGGCGGCACGCAGGATGTCGCGGATGTTGGTGGCGGCATAGCCGTTCCGCGCGAACTCTCGCGCTGCGGCCAGCATAAGGGCGGTGCGGCTGTCCCGTTCACCGAGACGCGGGCGGCCTGGACCGCGCGGCGCGGTGACGGCGTCCGCAGAACCCATGGACGGCCACCTTTCTCCCGATCTTGCCGAAATATATCGCGCGTTCTATTGTCGGTGAGTGCCCATGCAATCGTCAACCAGACGTGAACTCCCGCGCTTCGGGTCCTTCGGATTCCAGACCGTGGTCGATACCTACGATCCGGTGCTGGCCGAGGTCCACCCGGCTGACACACATCTGGGAATGAACCTGCAGGGCCAGTACTTCTACGGCGGGCTGCGCAACGCCGAGGGCGTCACCTACATGGTGGAGCGCAAGTTCGCTGCGGCGATGACCAACGGGCTGTGGCTGATGAGCGACGAGTCCGGCGAGACCGCGCTGCTGCCCGAGGCCATGCTCGCCACTCGCGGCGAGGCCATCCGCCGGATCACGCCGGAACGACGTGAGTGGAAGAACCACCTGTTGCGGTCGGTGGGCGCCGAGGTGGCCGCCTCCGACGAGCAACCGCTTTCGCTGGTGCTGGAAAGTGATCGACTCGAATGGTCGGAGGGACGCCTGCTCGACCTGACCGGCACCGTTCAGGGCCCGGGATTTCAGATCTATGCGCCCGATCGCAGCGAGCCGGTGTTCTACACGAGCCAGTTCTACTGGGTCACCGGAACGGTTCTCGGCCAAGCCGTCGAGGGTTTCATCGGACTGGACCATTCCTACTTCGCCGCGGGCTCGGAGTGGAAGGAATACCGCGTCTACAACGATCTGGAGATCGCCTGGACGGTGTTCGCCAACAAATACTCCGACGACTCCGTCGAATACGGCGTCATCGTCACCGGCAAGGGCGGCTTCGGCGGGGCGGTGGTCTACGAGTCAGGCGTCGAGATCGCCAACACGAACCGAGTGAATAGCCGTTTCTCCCTTCAGGAAAGCGGCGACATCGCACTCGGTACGTCCGACCTGGAAACCGCAACCTACACGTTCACCGCCACACCCACCGGTTCGATGCCACACTTCAGCAAGGCGCGGTGGGCTGGTTATCGCGCGCAGGCGGGCATCGCCCGCCGGGTCGGCGACGACCGTGAACCGGTCAACGCGTTCTCCTGGACCGAGTTCTTTCCCGAACGCATGGCCGGCGAAGGCCTCTTGGTCGACTGACAGTGACCCGCTAGGAGGCGCGCGGGAAGTTCAGCATGCGTCGCGCGTTCTGCTCGACGATCAATTCGCACTCGTCGTCGGGAACGTCCGCCAGCACCTCCGCGGCCCGCTTGCGCGAGTTGGGCCAGTTGGAGTCCGAGTGCGGGAAGTCAACCTCGAGGGTGATCCGGTCGACGCCGACGGTGTGCCGGTTGTTCAGTCCGTGCTCGTCGTCGATGAAGCAGCCCCAGAAGTGCTTTCGGAACAGGTCCGACGGGCGGGCGTCGAAGTCGATCGGCTGGTAGTAGCGGTGCCGTTCCCATACGTAGTCGGTGCGCTCCAGAATGTAGGGCACCCAGCCGATGCCGCCCTCGGCCAGCGAGAACTGCAGTTCCGGGAACTTCTGCAGCTTGCCGGAGAACAGCAGGTCCACGGTGGTCCACATCAGGTTGGTGGCGAACAGCGCGATGGCGACGGCGAAGGGCGCGTCGTTGACGGCATCGGGGTTGGCGCTGGCCGGCAGCGAGCTGAACGAGAAGCCGGGAACGTAAGCGCCCGAACCGAAATGCAGCGAAACCGGCATCCGGGCCTCCGAGCACACCCGCCAGAGTCCGTCCCAGTGGTCGGAATGGAACGACGGCATACCCAGCGGAACCGGGCTGTCCGGGAAGGAGACGGTGCGGGCGCCCTTGCCGGCGACCCGCTCCGCCTCGGCGATGGTGGCATCGATGTCCCAGGCCGGCAGCAACGCCAGCGGGATGTAGCGCTCGGGCGCCACCGCGCACCACTCGTCGATGTAGAAGTCATTCCAGGCCTTTACGCAGGCCAGCGCCAGCTCTTTGTCCTTGGCCCGGTGGAACGTACCGCCCGCGAATCCGGGGAACGACGGGAAGCACAACGCGGCCTGAACCCCGTCGAGGTCCATGTCGGCGACGCGGGCCCTGGGGTCGTAGCAGCCGGGGATCATCTCGTCGAAGCGCACCGGGTCCATCCCCCACTCCTCGCGGGGTTTACCGGCCACGGCGTTCAGGCCGATGTTGGGGATGATCTGGTTCTCGAACATCCAGACATGTTTGCCGTCGTGCTCGATGATGCGCGGGCCGGCTTCCCTGAACTTCGCCGGTAGCCGGTCCTGCCAGACTCGAGGATGCTCGACCAGGTGGTCGTCGACGGAGATGATCTGCATGTAGTCCTGGAGGGGCATCCCATCCCTGCTTTCTGACGTGCCGTCTTGATTCTGACGCCGTGTCTCACCATGCTAGTGGGGAGAGTCCGCCGAAGTCCAGAGATTGGGGTGCACCATGCAGAGCGATCAGCCGAGCGGCGAGGCCTCGCGGGACAAGCTCGACGAGGACGATCAGGATCTGCTGACGTTCACAGAGGTCGGCGAGCGGCTACGGCTCGAGGTGGTCGCTGCCGCATCGCTGGTGGCACAGTTGGAGGCGGCTGGCGACGAGACCGCCGCGGCACCGGCCCGCGAGCGTTTGTCCGCGCTGCGCGCTGCCGTCCGGCGTAACTCCCGGCAACCGATGAACGACGAGCACTTCGAGCGGTTCTTCGGCTATCCACCCGATCGCGGCTAGGGTGACCCCGGTGACGAGCCCCGAGGCCACGCGCCGCCCAGGCTACGCGCCGAGCACTGCGGCCGTCGGCCGCCGCGGCCGCCGCACCAGGGACCGGATCCTCACGTGCACGGCGGAGTTGTTCGTGGCCAACGGAATTCACGGCACTTCGATCGATGCGATCGCGAAGGCCGCTGGCGGATCCCGCGCCACCGTATATCAGTACTTCGAAAGCAAAGACGAGATCTACGTCGAGCTGGCCGAGGCCAGCCGGTCCACGGTCCTCGACCACGCCCGCAGCCTGGGCCGGCTGGGGCCCGATGCCGCGGGGCTGGCGGAGCTGCGCCGCTGGCTCGGCCGTTGGTGGGAGCTGTCCGACGATTACGCGTTGACGTTCTTGAACTTTCCCGGGGTCGGCACCATCGGGGGTGCCGCCGAGGCGGATGCCGAGGCCGCGACCGCGGCCTACACCGCTCTTGTCGCCGAAAAGCTCGCCGCGGCCGGTATCACCGGCATCGAACCCGGCCCCGCCGCGGCCGCCCTGCTGCGGATCGCCCACATGCTCAACCTCAGACTGTTCCGCGCGATGTTCGGACTCACCGACGAGCAACGGACGCTCGATTCCTTGTCGATCGCGCTGCAACGCCTGCTGTTTCCGGGCACGCCGCGCGCTGTTCTCGGCACCATCGGTGATGCCGCGCCGCGCGATGCGGAAACGCCTACGGCGATATTCGTGCCGGACGAGCCGGACGCCGCCAGGGTTTCACCGCTCCGTCAGGACATCCTGGCCGCCGCGTCGTCGCTGTTCGATCGAAGCGGCTTCTATTCGGTGTCGATGGACGAGATCGCGGCGACCGCCGATGTCAGCAGGGCCACGCTCTACCGGCACTTCAGCACAAAGATGGCGATCCTCGAAGAACTCAGCGAATGGTCGGTGCTCGAGAGCCGCCACCTCAGTGCCGAACTCAGCGCGGTCGCTACCGCGCCGGCCGCCGGAGAGTTGCGCTCCTGGCTGAGCCGATACGTCCATTTCCACCGCACCTACATCGGCGTGATCCGTGCCTGGTACGACGGCGCGGTCCAGCAGCTCGAGGGAGATTCGGTGGCTCGGGGTATGGGGACACTCCGACAGGCCGCGCTGACGTTGCTGCAGCGATGCGACCTTCCGCCGAACGTGGACCTGTCGGTCGCCGCGGCGATATTCCTCGCCGCCCTGGGCCGGCTCACCGAGCACCTGGTCGTGCGCGACGACGACGGCAATGACTACGAGGCCGCCGGGTTCATTCTGCTGGTCCTGCAGCGCGCGCTGCTCGGCCCGACCATCGAAAGCCACCCGTCTTCAACGTGATTGGCGGCCAAGACTGAAACTTGTCGGTGCCCGCTGTCATGATGGGGTCATGTCGTCGACCGGCGCGGTGCTCAGCCCGACTGAGCGCCTTGATGTGTTGTTCGGGGAGTTGGCGGAGTTGGCCGGGCAGCGCAATGCCATCGATGGGCGCATTGTGGAGATCGTCGCCGAGGTCGATCGCGACGGGTTGTGGGGTGCCACCGGGGCACGGTCGGTGGCGGGGTTGGTGGCCTGGAAGTTGGGCGCCTCGGAGGGCAATGCCAAGACGATCACCACCGTCGCGCAGCGCAGCGCGGCCTTTCCCCGCTGCGTGGGCCAGTTGCAGCAGGGCCGGCTGTCGCTGGATCAGGTCGGGGTCATCGCCGCCCGCGC
>WBZP01000338.1_pt1 | contig 64384 bp, 70 predicted proteins | sample 5204301 | NCBI WGS metagenome assembly WBZP01 (sample SAMN12412401, study PRJNA552823) | activated sludge metagenome | isolation source: activated sludge from nitrification reactor of wastewater treatment plant... | place: USA: Pennsylvania | collected 2017 | reverse complement strand
AATCCCAAAAAATCTCAGAGGGGGAAATATAAAAAATATACAAAGAAGTTTTCTGGTCGGGCGCAGGCTTGCATCGGTCAGCCATTTTGCTCGAAGTAGGTTCGAATTTCAGCGTACAAGGGAGCCAAATTGCAACTTACGCGCCGCACGAGCGGCGACTGACGGGCGGCACGCAGTGCCGTCCATTGGTTTTTCAGGGGGGAAGAAAGCGATTTGGGGCGTGCGGAGCACGCTTTTTTGTTTTGCAACCGCCTACGGCGGTATATAATAGAAAGTGCACACAATCAAATCAGAAGAATCTATTTTTTATGGCTTTAATAGCCGTCTCGTACAATTTAGATTTTTCTGGATTGTGTGCAACGAGGCGGCTATTTAAGTTGGGAGGGAGTCGATGAGTGAGAAATATTTTCTATACGCCAGAAAATCTACTGACGTAGAAGATAAACAAGTGCTATCTATCGAGGCACAAGTAACCGAGCTGCGAAAGTTCGCGACAGATAATGGCTTGCAGATTGTCGATACAATCATTGAGAAGCGCACTGCCAAGACGCCGGGTCGTCCTAAGTTTGGCAATATGCTCGCTCGTATTGAGGCAGGCGAAGCCAGCGGCATACTTGCGTGGCACCCTGACCGACTCGCTCGCAATTCCATAGACGGCGGACAAATTGTCTACTTACTCGACCAGACACGTCTGACCTTTCTCAAGTTTCCGACATTTTGGTTTGAAAATACCTCACAAGGCAAATTCATGCTTTCTATCGCGTTTGGTCAATCGAAATATTATGTAGACAACCTGTCCGAGAACACCAAGCGAGGTTTGCGTCAAAAGTTACGGCGCGGTGAATATCCCAGCCGCGCACCACTCGGCTACATAAACGACCTGCGCAACAAAAATATCGTTGTAGATAAACGGATCGCGCCGATTATTGTCGAGGCTTTTGAGCTGTACGCCCAAAACCAAAGTCGTTATGAGGACGTTGCTGATTTTCTAGCAAGTCATGGGCTTGTTACGCGTGGTAAAGGTACAAAATACAAAAAAGATAGAATACGACGTATTCTATCTAATCCGTTTTACTACGGACATTTCTTGTATAAAGGCGAGGTCTATGAGGGCACGCATAAACCGATTATTTCCAAGAAACTCTTTGATAAAGTTCAAACGGTACTTGCCGAACGTGGACGACCTCGCAAGGCAAACCATAGCGAACCAAAAATATATTGCGGATTGTTGCGCTGTTATTCGTGCGGTCTGATGATTACCGCCGAGAAACGTGTCAAAAACCAAAAAAACGGCAACCGTCATGAGTATGTCTATTATCACTGCACGAAAAAGCGCAAAGACACAAAATGTCTTGAACCCGCTGTGCGAGAAGAAGCGTTAGACGACTGCTTGACAGAATTATTACAGGAATATGCTTTACCTGACACATGGAAAGCAGATCTACTCGCACGACTGGAGGAGGACGAGAGAAACGAGCAAAGTTCGACGCATACGTTTGTGGCGACTGCACAAACGAGGATTGCTAGTTTGCAAAGCAAACTCCAAAGACTTCTCGATAGCTACCTCGACCAAGATATTGACCGCGACACCTACCTAGACAAGAAAGCCGAACTCATGAGCGAAAAGAAGTCATTGGAGGAGCAATCCAGCAAGCTCACGCTTACCGCGACTGCGTGGGTCGAACCTATGCGCCGATGGCTCAATGAGGCTAACTCTATCTCTAAATTATCGCTTGAGAGCGACAAAAACGAGAAAAAGGTTCTTGCCAAAGAGATCCTTGGGTCGAACCTTTTTCTGCAAAACAAAAAAGCGTGTTCCGCACGCCCCAAATCGCTTTCTTCCCCCCTGAAAAACCAATGGACGGCACTGCGTGCCGCCCGTCAGTCGCCGCTCGTGCGGCGCGTAAGTTGCAATTTGGCTGGGGTGGAGGGATTCGAACCCCCGAATGCATGGACCAAAACCATGTGCCTTACCACTTGGCCACACCCCAATAGTTTGCGAAATACCATGCGATTGAGTTGTCGCCAAGAAATAAGGTTTTGTTCCATGGACTCTTTTATTTGACTCGCGCATTGGCGCTCAAACAGCCATGCACCTTACCACTTGGCGACACCCCATTAGCGCAACAGCAAATTGCTTCAGCAGTATACCACGAGAGGCGTTACTATTGCTATCCCCCGCTGCTTAGCATATGCTATAGCTATAAACGAGGAGGATGTATGGTAAAAAAATATATGCACGAGAGGCCTGTCCAAAAATCAGGTAATTTTCTGAGAACCTTGTTGATCTGGCTCGGTATCTTGATCGGTATAGCGACATTTGTCGTTGAATACGTTTGGCCTGGCAATGAAAAAATAGTCCTCTACCTATTCGCTGTGTTGGCAGTAGTATATGGTGTGGTGCTGCTTGATTTCGATGTTGATGACGATGATTAGTTAACTACCTATAGTGTTCGTTGTGACCTGCTTTTGCTTTTGATCTGCACGTCTGACGCGTACAATAATGACAATAGCAAGAGGAGTGTTGCGAATGACCAAAGAAACCTTTAGGGAGCGAAATTGGGATGTTATTCAGGGTGGCATGGGGGTAGCTATCTCTGGCTATGAGCTAGCACGAGTGACCGGACGGAGTGCGGTTGGCATTTTCTCGGGCACAGCGATTGCTGAGGTGCTTTCGCGGCGCTTACAAGATGGCGACCCCACTGGCGAGATGCGTGAGGCTTTGGCGACATTTCCCAATCAAGCGATTGCTGATCGTGCACTCAGGTTGTTTTTTCAGGAAGGCGGTGAACGACCACACGGTCAGTCACTCTGGTATCGACAACTACCGATGTTCAATCACAACACGCGCGAGACCAGCATCACGGTCGATATGACGGTGTTAGGAGCATACGTCGAGGCCTATCTGGCGCGTATCGGTGCTGGCCCAAATGGCAAGACTGGGCTCAATCTCCTAACGAAACTCGATCGGCCAAATATGCATGTGATCGCTGGCGCAATGATGGGTGGTATCGATGTGGCCATCATGGGTGCCGGCATACCCGATCAGATACCAGAGCTGATTCATAAGATCAAACACAATCAAGGCGAGCCGATCTTGCATGGTATTCATACACAGGGTCAGGGGCCGAGTCGGTTTGCGATGCCGCTCGATCTCGGTCGGTACGCGCCTGACCTTGATACAATGAATCATCCGGCATTTCTCGCGATTATTACTCATCATGATCTGGCGCGCCGCATGAGTGAGCAAGAATTTGCTCCCGACGGCTATGTCATTGAGGCGCCAACGGCAGGTGGACACAATGCGCCGCCGCGCGGCAGTGCCAAAAACGAGCGCGGCGAACCGGTTTACACCGAGCAAGATCTTGCCGACCTCAGTCAGATGCTCGAAATGGGATTAACATTTTGGCTAGCTGGCCAGCGCGGAACCCACGAGGATTATGAAGATGCACTTCTGTCTGGCGCGCGCGGCGTGCAGGTGGGTACCGCCTTTGCGCTCGCTCAGGAGTCGGGATGGGATCCTGAGCTGAAACGGCGAATTATCGATGAAATTGCGAGTGAAAGCGGCCTTGATGTCTACACTGATCCCAACGCTTCGCCGTCTGGTTTCCCTATCAAAGTCGGGCGAGTACCAGGAACAGTGAGTGATGCCGACGTATATGCTGCTCGCCAGCGGATTTGCGACATCGGACACCTGCGTACCGCTCATCACGGAGTTGATGCTCACGGAAAGCCGACTATCGGGTATCAGTGTACCGCCGAACCCATGGAAGATTATCTACGAAAAGTTGGTGCCGCTGAGTTGCCGCCAGAGCACCCCAAGCGTCGTGTGGCGATGATGCGGACTGATGGCAGTGTATGTCTCTGTAATGCGCTTCTCGCCGCGGCAGGCTTTTCGCAGGTACGCGACGGGATAGCAGAGCCCGCCATGGTGACCATTGGCGATGATGCAAATCGCTTCCTGCACCTTATCAATACTGATGAATCGGGCCACTTCGACCCCTATAAGCCCGTCACGGCTGAGCGCGTGCTGCACTATATTCGCACTGGCGAAAAAGATATTGATTACGGTATTTGACAGAGGTAGTATTACAGCGTAAGCTAAAGCTATATGTCACGATTCTTTTTGCCTAGTTTTGAGGGCTATAAGAGGCGGTATGTCAAATCTGACCTACTGGCGGCACTTGTCGTCACTGCCATCGCGGTACCTGAATCATTAGGATTCGCTGCGATTGTTGGGCTTCCGCCCCAAGCTGGACTTTACAGTGCACTTTTTGCGCCGATCGTCTTTGCCATTTTCGCTCATACCAGGCGGCTTGTTGTCGGGGCTGATTCGGCAACGGCGGCACTTGTGGCGTCGGGCGCCGGTCTGGTGGCTGCCGCCGGAAGCCCCGACTATACCAATGCTATTGTCCTCCTGGGACTATTGACAGCGGTCTTGCTGATACTGATGGGTGTCAGCAAACTCGGTTTTTTGGCAGATTTGATTTCGCGCCCCGTGCTGGTAGGCTTTTTGGCTGGTGTTGGTGTGCAATTGATACTCGGTAAATTGCCGGAAATGCTCGGTATTGAGCAGTCTGGCAATTTACTGCAAAAAATAACAGGAATCATCGCTCACGCGGGAGCGATCAATACTATGACAGTAACCATCTCGGTGCTTGTGGTAGGACTTATCCTCATCCTTAGGCATACACGCTATCCGGCGGAGCTGTTGGCCTTGGTTGCGGCAACGATACTCAGCAGTAGTTTTGCTGTCGCTGCCTACGGCGTCAAACTTGTCGGTGCGCTGCCTGCTGGCTTGCCGACGCTGACAGTTCCTCAATTTACACCAGGACTCATCATGACGCTGTTTCCGGCAGCACTGGCCATCGCGCTGGTTATTTTGGCACAAAGTTCGGCAGTTATCCGTTCACAGGCTGCTGAGCATGATGACAAAATACGGCTTAACACCGATCTCGTTAGTCTTGGATTTGCTAACGCAGTCTCGGCACTCACGCGCGGATTCGCTATCAACGGTAGCCCACCGCGTTCTCAAGCTGCCGATATGGCGGGTGGCAAAACGCAGCTGGTCAATGTTTACATGAGTATCATGATCGGACTTCTCTTGCTCTTTGGATCGACACTGTTTGTCCATATGCCGGTTGCTGCTTTGGCTTCGGTTGTTTGCATGGTCGGTTTTCACTTGATTCGCGTGCAAGAGCTAGTCTATATTTGGCGAGCACATCGCACCGAGTTTTTCATCGCAATGATTGCGCTTGTCGGTGTGGCGCTCCTAGGGGTACAGCAAGGTGTGTTGATTGCGGTGATTGTATCATTGATGGAACGTCTCAGCCGCCAGTATCGACCGAAAGACGATATTTTGCTTCGTGATGGCAAATTGTCAGACTGGGCCCAACAGCGAATTGATTCTCACCATCGCTTTCGGTCAAGCCCTGATGGGCTGCTCGTTTATAGTTTTGATGGTTCGCTCTTTTTTGAGAATATCAGCTATTTCGTATCACGTCTCAAGGCGGCCATCAGGATCGCAAAAGAGCCTGTCCGCCAAGTAATTGTTGATGCGGGTGCGATTGAGAGTATTGATTATACTGCTGTTGAGGCCATGAAACAGCTTCATCGCCACCTGGGTATTGACAATATAACGCTCGGTTTTGCCCACGTTTCGCCGCAGCTCCGAACGCAGTTTGACGAGTATGGAATGACAAATCTGCTTGGTAAAGAACAGATATTTCCGACCCTCAATGCGGCTATTGAAGCGCATCCAGGAGCAACGAGGTCAGTGGTCGAAATGGTCAAACGGCTCGAACTCAACTCCGATCACTACGTCGTGATTGGTGGTGGCGTCATGGAAGTGCTGGGGCTGCGCACAACCCGTGATACCGATCTTGTCGTGAACGACGATATATACCGATTTTACCGTGACGAAAAAGGATGGAAGGAATACGTCCAGGATAATGGCAAAAAGATCCTTTCACACAACGGCTACAATCTCATGCGGTCGTGGATGGGGCGCGACCTAAAAGCACTTAGGAAGGATGCATTCCAAAAGGATGACGTATCGTTTATGAGCGTCAAACAATTGATCGAATGTAAGCATCACCTTGGCCGCAAAAAAGACTTTGCCGATATTGAACTACTCAATTCATCTCACCATGGGCGTGAACGATAGCGACTAAGCATGTCGATAATTGGCGGCAGAGGATGGCGCGCAACCAGCGTTGTCGGGTCAGTTGTCTTATACACGATATCGTAAGCTGATTTCGTACATTCTGATAGCACGGTGGTCTCTCTTGGTGGCAGGTGGCGACTGAATCGATCGGCCTCTTTTGCTGAGGGCAATAACCCTACCGCGTGAGCAACGCCAGATACAAATGCATGAGTGTCTCGCGAAATATACTGTATCGAGATTCCTTGCTGTTTGGCATGAGCCAGTGACTTGTGAATTGAGGGATATGGTACGACATCACCTAGGACGAGTCCCAAAAACTCTGCTTGATGAACTGATGCTGTAGCGAGGTCGGCAGTGTGCGTTAGGTGAGCTACCGCTTCAACACGACTGCCTCTAATATGATGCTGGCGGGCGGTCAACATAACGCGCTCTCGTTCGTTTTCAGTGAGTGATGTCGCTAGGAGGATGGCGTCAACATCGCCAAAAAGGATACTCGCAAACGTATCTCCGTCATGCCGGGTGTAGGCGGAAATACTGCCATGATGACGCACGATGATAGAGGAATCCTTTGTGCTTTCCCACTGCTTACGTTTGCCGAACGCCTGTCGAATTGTATCAAGCTGTTGGGGATGAATAGTCCAAAAAGAGGGTTCAGACATGTTGGTCGTAACAAGGTTTTCGGTATCGACAATGATTGTGGCGATGCTTTTCGCCTGCTTTTTTCGCGCACCCCTACCACCTATGCGAGGAGGAAAGTAATACTCAAATAGTTCGGCAGTAGTCATAGAGGTAGTATAGCATAAGCAGGTTGCACTGATTTGATCGGTAGTCTACACTTAGGTCATGGCTACAAAATCAACCTCAAAGAAATCTGCCTCCTCAAAGAAAGTATCAGCAGCCAAGAAAGCGCCCCAGAAAAAGCGTGTTTCGCGCCCAGTTGTTTCTGACAAGGTTGACTATTATCCCAACCGCATGACGGTAGCTATCTCCATGCTGGCCGGCAGCCTCCTCGTACTATTGGCGCTGATTGCCGTATTGACATAGTTCGGTGATAATAACTGTTATTCGCATCTCACTACCAACGGTGGTATAATCATAGGCATGAAAGTTCGTATTGAGATTGACACGAAAACATTTGTACGATTTTGGCTGGTTGTAATTGGGTTTGCGTTCGCCATCCTCGCTCTCTATAGCGCTCGCATGCCGCTATTTATTATCGGAACAGCTCTATTTTTGGCGTTGGCACTAAACGGTCCGGTCTCATGGATGGCGCGCCGCTTGCCTGATCGGAGCCGAACACTTAGTACGGCGATAGCTTTTACGGCAGTGATCGGTATGCTGGCAGTAGTCGTGTTTTTGGTGGTACCACCTATTGTCCAACAGACAGCGAAGTTCATTGATTCGGCACCAACACTAGTGAGAGAGATGTCAAATCAATGGCGTGGGCTTGGTAATTTGATCGAGAAATATCATGTTCAGCCTCAAATTGATCAGGCTGTTGCGGCAATTCAGGCAGATGCAGGACGCTTTGCAAGAGAACTTGGCGGTAATTTTATATCAGGTATTGGTTCCGCGTTTGGGTGGATGATGGCGGCTATTCTGACCCTCGTTTTGACGTTTTTGATGCTGATTGAAGGCCCGATGTGGTTGGATCGATTGTGGTCAGTTTACAAGGATGACAAAAAGATTGCTTCACACCAGCGTCTTCTCCGCAAAATGCATGCGGTCGTCGAAGGCTACGTAGGTGGACAGTTGACGGTCTCTGGCATTGACGGACTGTTCGCTGGGCTAACAGTGTTTATTTTGAGCCAGTTTTTCCCTGAAGTACCTTCAAATCTAGCACTTCCAACTGTCGCCATGCTCTTTACGCTTTCACTTATTCCCCTCTTTGGTGCGCCGATTGGAGCGATGGTTATCACCCTGCTACTGCTTATCAACAGCGTGCCAGCGGCGGTTATCTTTGCCATCTACTTCTTGATTTACGCGCAGGTCGAGGGAAACTTCATTGCACCTACTATTCAGTCGAGACGGATTGAGCTTTCGCCGCTGGCGATTCTTACCGCCGTAACTATCGGTATTTATGTCTTTGGGATTGCCGGAGCGATTATCTCTATCCCCGTGGCTGGGTGTATCAAAGTACTCGTCGAAGATTATTTGGAACGTTCACGAGATCACCAAAAGCAGCAACAAAAACCACTCGCCAAGTTGGCAAAAAAACTTAGTGGTGAGGATTAGTTGCTCGGCGCGACGAACGCCGTACCAGCCTGTATCCTAAAAGACTCATGAGTACAACGACCGCGATGAGCCACGACATGGCCACATTTGCCTGTGTGATACCCTTGCTGAGAGAAATACTATTGAACCACCAAATAAGCGGAATAGCTGCAGCATTGGCTGCGAAACTGACTGTCGAAAAGACACTGGCGCGTACCTTGCTGGGGGTGTGGTGTTGGATTGCAGCGTCGGCAATCGTTTCCAAGAGACCAGTAATTGCATAGATAATGACGAATAAGCCGATACCAACCCATGACTGTATGAGGGCAAAGGCAACCAAAAAGATAATGAATACGAACGAGACATGCGCAATACGGTCTTCGACCCAGTGCGATGTAAACTGCGCCAGACCTGAGATGAGCGCCGTGAGTGCCCAAAGTAGCCCGAGTACAGCGGCACTGACCCCAAAGGAAAGAATGTACACCTGGCCAAATTCGCCGACTGTCAACCAAAACGCGTTGGCTGCAAAAAATATCAATCCAAGAACCCAAATAATTGGACGCGATGCAATCACGGTGATGATATCTTTTGCGTGAGCACGCCAGCCACTGAGCTCGCTCTCCTTGTGACGTGACGGTTCGCGTAGTGTCATGATGGCTGCAAGTGCGACAAGAGCTGGCAAAATTGACAGTAGATACGGCACACGGAGGTTTGAGTATTCGGCGATGATACCACTGAGTGCATTAGCAACACCTGCTCCCAGTAGAAAGAGAGCGCTGGCTTGGCCCATATAGCGTGCATAACGTCGTTCACGACCCTCTGACAACAAGTGATCATACAAAAAGGCCTGGAAGGCGCCGTTTTGAAATGCCGTGTAGAGTGCATAGAATGCCGCGCCGATACCATAGACTAGGAGTGACGGGCTGATTGCCAGGATGCAGAGTGATAAAAGTTGAAATATACTGGCAGTGATGAGGGCACGTTTGCGTCCAATGCGGTCGGCGATAATACCGCTCGGGATATCAGATAAGAGAAACGTTACGGCCCATACAGTGGTGACAACGGCGCGAGCCGACGGGTCCTGGAGGATATTGTCAAGGAATAGCTGCTCGATTCCGTACCAAAACATCAGCCCAAAACAAAAGTAGATAAGTCGCAGGCGACCTAGTGTTCCTAGGCCCATTGCCATCTAATACCGTGAGGTGTGTCGTTGATAAAAATCTTCTTTTCGGCTAATTGGTCGCGCAATCTGTCGGACGCTTGCCAGTCTTTTGCATCACGGGCACGTTGTCGTTCGATGATCAGTCGCTTTGCGTCGTCGTCGATATCTGGCGTAGACTGCTCAAGCTGCAAGCCAAGTAGCTCATCGATGGCTCGAATGAACTCGATTAATCCATGGTGGTGAATATCATCAAGACGACAACTATCAAGTGAACTAAAAGCTTGGTCGATAACCCGCAACGCTTCGGGCGTGTTTAGGTTGTCCTGCAGTGCTTCGCGCAGTGCTCCACTGGCCGCTAACAGCGAGATTGAGCCGCGCTCAGCGTCGTTTTTTTGACCGTCATCGTCAAGTCGATCGTGCGTTTGATGCCGCAATACCGCGTAGGAACGCCATTTCTCGAGACGATTTTTGGCCGAGGCAAGGTTATCGAAGGTAAAGTTGCCTTCGTTTTGGAATTGACCCTGTAGCACAAAAAGCCGCAGGTCCATGGCAGAATAGCCGTTCTCATGTAGTTGCTGTAATGTGTAGGTGTTGCCAAGGCTTTTGCTGACTTTTGTACCATCAATTTTCAGGTGATTATTGTGCAACCAAACAGTTGCAAAGCGCTGACCGCTCGCGGCTTCACTCTGCGCAATCTCATTGGTGTGATGCACTGGTATATGGTCGATGCCACCAGTATGAATATCAATTGTTGGGCCCAGGATACTCATGGCCATTGCCGAGCACTCCAGGTGCCAGCCAGGAAAGCCCATTATCTTGGCGGAGCCAGTTGGTAATTCTAACAAATCGTCTGGTGTCGGCCACTGCATATCACGGTTTTCGCCCGCTGGAGTAAATTTCCATAGTGCGAAGTCCCAGGGTTGGCGTTTTTGGGTGTTTTGTTCTACCCGAGCGCCGGCCTTTTGTGCCGCGAGGTCGAGGTGCGCAAACTCAGCATAGCTCGGAAACTTTGCGGTATCAAAGTAGATACCATCGGTTGTTTGGTAAGTAACACCCTTATCTTTGAGAATACGCACGAGATCGAGCTGTTGATCAATAAACTCTGTTGCTTTGACGAGATGTTCGGGAGGGAGTAGCCCAAGTTTTTCCATACCCGCCACGAAATCCTCAGCGTAAAACTCGGCAATTTCCCAGGCTGTTTTGCCTTCGCGTCGAGCACCCTTTTGGAGTTTGTCTTCTCCCTCATCGGCGTCGCTGACAAGATGGCCGACATCAGTAATGTTCATCACTCGCTCAACTTGGTAGCCGCTGGCAATAAGCGTACGAACCAGGGTATCCCAGTAGATATAGGCAGTCCAGTTACCGACGTGCAGATAATCATAAACCGTTGGGCCGCAGGTGTAGAGCGTCACCTTTTCGCTATTCAGCGGCTCAAATACTTCGACCTGCTGCGTGCGAGTATTATGAAGTCTGAGTGTCATGGTATTCCCTTAGCGCTTTGTCGGTTGCCGTAAGTAGCTCGTGTAGCGCGGTATCGTAGGCATCATGTATCTTGTAGCCAGCAGCATAGCTATGTCCGCCGCCGCCGAAATAGCCGGCGATCATAGTGGCAACGGGTGTATTACAGCGCAGTTTTCCCGTTAGTTTGCCGTCGGGATAGGTTTTTATAGCGCAAGCTACTTCGACGCCCTCGACCAGACGCATCTCGTCAAGCACGAGAACGCTTGGATTGTAGCGGTCGCTATATTCGGCAATATCTTCCCAGGGAATGTGGACGGTAGCCAGCTTGCCATCCAAATGGTACTCAATGCGTTCGATGAGCTGCGCCTTGTAGGTGAGGATGTCGGCGGGTTTTTTCATATACTCACGGCGGCGTAACTCGATCTCAGCCGGAATGGCGCCCGCCTTGACCAAATCGGCGACAGTTTGAAACGTCGCAGCAGTTGCCGACTGAGTCGTCATGCCGAGCGTGTCTGCCGCGACGGAGATATAGAGGTATTCGGCTGCTGAGGGAGTGAGCTGCCACGAGGCTTCTCTGGCAAGTTCATAGATGAGTTCACCAGTCGAAGCCGCAGAGGACGACATGACGAATTCGTGGCTAAAGGAAAGATCATTGAGGCTTTCGTCCTCATCATTTTCACCATGGTGGTCGAGCACAATCACCGGATGTGTCTCGAGATAGTGTCGCGCCCCTGGTACGGCCAGACATTTTTCGAGTAAGGCCTCGGCGGCGGTGTCGACGACGATAGCCAGGTCGGCATCAAAAGGAAACTCATTGACCACTCTATCCCAGCCTCTGATATATCGGAGGTACTTTGGCATATCGATCGCGCAGTACATCGTAACACGCTTGTCTTGCTCGCTCAGCAGCTCTTCGAGTGCCAAGCTCGAAGCCAGCGAATCCCCGTCGGGGTTTTCGCCTTGAATGATGACGATCGAGGCTGCATCTTGGATGCGGGGAAGGATTTTGTCGAACATTGTCTTTATTGTAGCAGATTTGAGTGCTGGCGTGGATGGTCGGGTTGGAAAATAACGTTCCTTTTTTAAAGGACCAAACAACCTGCTTTTAGCGCAAAAGTAGGGCAAAACAGTTCTTTGTTACCCGGCAAAGAACCAAACATGACCAGGGATATCCACTCATCACCTGAAAGGTCTGAGTGCGTTAATCGGTTGCTATGGAACTCCCTTCTGTCGGTCATTGTATAATCAATAGTTATGGATGAAATGACAAGTCACACCCCGCGACCCCGAAGGTCAGTCACACATGAGCATAGCCTATGTGTGACATTTCCTTGCGAAGTGACCACGGTCACTTTTCGTTCAGACTGCAACTAGCCAAGCCGCTATGGCCGCAATTTTCTCTCGCGTCGTGAGATGGGATTGCGATGCAATCGCATAACCAGCTGGGAGGGTGTATTTGCGGTGGTAGTAATAGCATTAGCACTGCACTAATGCTCGAACCCACTTCTCTGTCCAGGGATTCGAGCATAGTAGCTGCCTGGCTGTTTTTGTCTTAAGGAGTTGTAATACTCTCTCTCGATATTGATTTGCTGAGTGGGCGTTATGATATCTTTTCCCCTTATAAGCTTAAATACTGATTCAATCGTGCGCAGATCTTTATCTCGACCAACTATGGAGATCCATTCAAGAATTATATGGAGTTTCAGTACGCGTATACCTGCAATTTGTTCGGAAAGGTCGACAGCTTCATCGTACGAGATACTATACTGAGTGTCGAATTCTTTGTGCGCGCTGAATGGTACTATACCGCGCCGAGCTGCATGCGCAGTGGGTATAATGTCGATCGAGACATATGCAGACCCCATGTCACGCATTTCTTGTTTTGGATGCCTAATTTGAAACTTATAGCACTCTGGTAAATTAAACGCTTGCTCGTAAAGCTTCCTACAGAAAGCTTCTGATGCAATTACATCAACATCGTGAACCGCTGTAGTCGCTAATCCATAATTTGCAAGATGCAGTGTGATGGCTGCCCCGCCGACCAAAATTGATTCGTGATTGGGGTCACGTAGCGCAAGCGTGTCAAAAATTACTTGAACATTTCCGTCGGTATACCTAAGGGTTGTTTTGTCTATCATAGTACCCGTCTGCCCTCAAGCGCATGGCTGAGGGTGATTTGGTCGGCATACTCGAGGTCGACACCGACAGGAATGCCGCGGGCGAGCCGTGTCAGTTTGGTATCTAGCTTCGCCTCTTGGATTTGACGCTGAATGAACAGAGCGGTCGATTCGCCCTCTACACTGGCATTGGTGGCAATGATAACTTCTTCAACGTCATCAGTTTTGATACGCTTGAGGAGCTCGGGGATATGCAGTTGCTCGGGCCCAACGCCATCAATTGGTGAAATTGCGCCTCCTAGGACATGGTAGGTCCCCTTGAATTGTCCTGTCCGCTCTAGGGCAACAATATCAAGCGGTTCCTCGACGACTGCGATGAGTTTTTTGTTGCGTTCTCGTCCGTCGTAGAGTGGCGATACTTCTTGGTTCGCATCGATAAGAGCAAACGTTACTGGACATGTCTTGACGCCGCTGTGAAGCGCTGCAATGGATGTTGCCAGGCTGTCGGCTGTCCGCGTGTCGGCACGAAGCAAGAAATAGGCATACCGTTCGGCAGTACGGGCACCCACTCCAGGGAGCCGTCCAAGTTCATCGATAACACGCAGCAGCGCCTCAGGCAATAGTTGCGCGCTCATGCGGGTTACAGACCGAGATTTCCGAGGCCGCCCATGAGTGGTTTCATGCGTTCTGCAGCAACTTCTTGAGCTTTTGCCATACCATCACGAATAGCAATTTCGATCCAGTGCTCGAGTTCGCTGATATCGTCGAGATCGACGTATGCTGGATCAATCTTGACGCTTTTTACTTTGAGTTCACCTGTAATTTGTACAACCACTGCTCCATCACCTGCCTCTACTTCGATAATTTCTTTGGCTAGGTCTTTTTGGGCTTTGCGTAAATCGTTGAGCATCTTTACTTGGTTAAATGCCATAGTTCTCATTCCTCCCCGTGGATTAACATGTCTTAGTATACGTTATTTTGAAGGTGTTTGATAGATATAGAAGCGGTTGCCGTCGGTCGCTCGCGAGTTGGTGACAATTTCTTTTAGTTCGGTACGAGGCGGTATATGAGTACGAGCGTCGTGGGCAACGATGACTATTTGATTTGAGGCAGTAAATGAGCGGTCAACGCTAAAACGCTTATCATAGTGCGCTACCAAGGTATAAAATGCAGCCTCAGACGGACCAGCATACAGTATTGTGTTGGAGCTGGTTGACTTGAGATTGGTAAGTTGCCGCCTTAGTAGCGTCAGATCTTTTGAATAGAACGACAATATGCTTGAGTTGTACTGATAGTTTCCGATATAGCGCAGCACGCTCAATGACATGATACCGATGATGACAATCGTCAGCGGTATAAGTCCCGCAACCCTGGCATAGGGATTACGGGGAAAGAGCTTGTACCAGTCAGAGATGAGAGTGGCGATGCCGAGTGACATCAACAGCGCAGCGAGAGGAAATGTTTCGGTGACACGTTCGGGGTTGAGGATAATGAGCGGGATAAGCAGGGTACCCCACACCATCGTGATGTAGCTTCGCGCCGTATATTTATAGGTGATCAGTTTGTAAAGCCCGATACCAGCGAGCAGCACGATACTGAGTGAATAGAGTGGTCGAACGAGAGCACTAATTGATTGCGAGGCAAAGCCGGCGATATCTGTACCGACTTGCGTTGTATTGTGCCAGAAATCGATCGAGTGATCTGGTACGCCGAGTAGAGTGCGAGCAACGCCTGGGTCGAGGATAGATGCATAGACAAGAGGAGTAATAGCGATACAACCGAGAACGATCGCGAGAATAAATCGAAGACGTGAAAATCGCTTGATAATATGGCGAATATGCGGATGAAAGAGCGACGTGGTCAGGATGGCTAATACCAAATAGCTGCCGAGCGGTAAGTAAAGTGCAGTACCGATGAGTACAAGTGTGATGACTTTCCAGAGTGTTCCAAAGAGTTTTTGGCGCGTGACATATGTCGCGGCAAATAACAGCCAGACGGCGACAAATGTGTGCATGATTCCTGGAGTGCCGTCTTGTACCAAAAAGAGAAATTGTGTCGAGGTAACAGCGATCATCGTCCCAAACACGGCGACATTTCGGCGGAACCAGGTGCTTAGCAGTAAAAAGAGGCCCAATACCGTTCCAACACCGAGGATCAGCGAGGGTAGTTTGATCGTGAAGGTCGACACACCAAAGATATTGAAGATGACGCGTTGCAATACATGATATGGAAGATCGATAACCATCGACGGAGACAGAGACTTGATAGAGAGCGTGCCGCTCTGAACACTCGAGGTAAGTTCGGCTTCACGCAGTTCACCAGGTACATAAAAGCTTGCGACGAATAGTACAAGTCCGACGCAGACGATCAAGAAACCATAGCTGACAATATATCGCCAGCGGTAAATCAAAAAATCGGTGACGCGAACTCGCATAGATATCACCAGTATATCACGAATACCAAATGGGCTTAAGCGGCTTAGTCCCGACGTTTATCGAGCGACATAAAGCGTAGCCGCTCTGGGTGGAAGTAGAGCTGGATCTTACCAACTGGTCCGTTTCGATGTTTGGCGATAATCAGATCGGTGATATTTTGGACGTCGACATTGTCCGGCTCATAGTACCCAGGACGATAGATAAATGACACGATATCAGCATCCTGCTCGATCGAACCCGACTCGCGCAGGTCGCTAAGCTGCGGAATGGGCGGATTACGGCTTTCGACCGAACGGCTCAACTGGCTAATTGCGATGAGCGGGACATTGAGCTCACGTGCAATGAGCTTGAGCCCACGGCTGATTTCGCTCACCTCCTGTACTCGGTTACCGGCATAGTTGCCATTTGTCTGCATCAACTGCAAATAGTCGACGATGATGAGCCCGAGTGGCTGATCATGGGCGGCGCGGCGAGCTTTGGTACGCATTTCAAGTACAGAAAGACCAGGAGTATCATCGATAAAGATGGGTGCTTCCGCCATCTCCCCCATCGCTTCGCTGATTTTGCTAAAATCTTCGTCACTCAGGTTGCCGGTGCGAATATTCCAGCTATCAACCCCACTAGCGTCGGCGAGCATGCGGTCGATGAGCTGTTCTTTACTCATCTCGAGACTAAAGAAAAGTACCGGAAGCTTTGCAATGGTCGCGACGTTGTAGGCAAGATTGGTGACCAATGTCGTTTTTCCCATGGCTGGTCGAGCGGCGATAATGACGAGATCGCTGCGTTGCAGCCCGGCTGTCATGTTGTCAAGATCGCGATAGCCGGTGCGGATGCCGCGAAGCTGACCTTTGTTGCGGTGAAGCTCTTCGATGCGGTCAAAGCTCTCGGTCAAGATACTCTCGATACTCACCAGATCTTGCTTGAGTGATTGATCGCTGACACTGAACAATTCGGCTTCGGCTTTTTCAAGCAGTTCCTCAGTGGTCGTCTCTTCATCATAGCCAAGTTCGGAAATATCGGCACTGGCTTTTATGAGGCGTCGACGGACAGCTTTTTGGGCGACGAGTTCGGCGTAGGCGGCGGCGTGTGCAGCAGTTGGGACGTAGTTTGTGAGTTCAGAAAGATAGGCAGAGCCGCCAACTGCTTCGAGCTGGTCTTTTTTGCGTAGTTCCTCGGTAAGTGTCAGTAGGTCAACGGGTTTGTGCCGTTCATAGAGTCGCATCATTGCTCCAAAGATGGTGGCGTGGCGCTTATCGTAGAAATCTTTTGGAGTAACGTGCTCAGAAACATCAGCCAGAACTTCTTCGTCAATCAGCACTGCGCCAATCAAACTCATCTCCGCATCGAGATTTTGCGGAGGGACTTTTCCGGCACTGACCTCTTTTTTAGCCATCGACTGATACCTCTTCTCCTCCCCCCATCATAGCAACAATAGCTGCAGTCTGGCCATCTTTGGGGGGTTTTGTGTTGGGGCTAATGACAATGTCGTGATCAGAAAGCTTCATTTGTTCGAGGATTTCCGCAAAAACCGGCAGTGATTTTTCGAGTTGTTTTTTGTTGAATTCGCGGCCCGCGTAGAGGGTGAATGTATTTGCCGAGAGATCATACCCAGCTTTGCCGAGAAGGCTATATGCCCCCGGAGCCTTGTCTTTTACTCGCTCGAGAAATGAATCCCACTGGAACGGTGGCGAACTGGTTGGTGGTTCTTGCTTCGCGAGCGACTTTGAGGTCTCTTTTTTGGCTGGTTGAGCTATATCAACAGGGGGCAACTCCTCTAACGTTGATGAGTGTGATGGTGCCGGTACTGTCGTAACTTTGGGACTGCTTTTCGAGGGTTGGTTGCTCATATCAGCCGTGAGCGCGGTAAGGAGTTTTATGTACGGCCAGGCACTTCGTCGCACTTCCAACAGACGATCTAGTAGAGGAAGGAGTGACGGCTGATCGATAATACGCTGGCGGAGGGCAGCGATGAGCTGATCTGCCAAAATGACTGCAGGAGTACCGTAGGCCTCAGTGTGATCGACAAGTGCGACGATTTGCCCGAGGTCATCCTCGGCGTAGGCGTTGAGTAACTGAGCGACGATATCGCTGTCAGCGAGACCCAGCACCTGCTCGACAATCTCGCGGCTAATACTGTCATCACTTGCGTGACGCAGTTGGTCGAGCAGACTGACGCTATTGCGAAAACTACCATCACTCCGCTCAGCAATAAGGGTCAAGGCATCGTCATCGATAGCAACACCCTCGGCGTCCGCAATTGTCCGCAGATGTTTTGCGTTGTCAGCAGGAATCGCTGCCCGAAAGTTGAAGCGCTGGACGCGACTCAGTATAGTGGCCGGCAGTTTGTCAACATCGGTCGTTGCCAAGATAAAAACGACATGCTCAGGGGGTTCCTCGAGCGTCTTGAGCAGGGCATTAAATGCCGACTTACTGAGCATATGAACTTCGTCAATGATATAAATCTTTTTTTCGGCACTACTCGGGGCTATTTGGACTCGCTCGCGTAGGTCACGGATATCCTCGACACTGTTGTTGCTGGCGGCATCAATTTCGACAATATCGAGGTGCGAAGATTCGTCGCTATAGGGCAATTTGTTGATTTCGTGTGCCAGGATACGCGCGATTGAGGTCTTGCCAACTCCCTTTGGTCCGGTGAGCAGGTAAGCGTGTGCGATGCGGTTTGCATCAATAGCCCGCTTCAAAATAGTGGTGATATGCGATTGCCCGACAATTTCATCGAGCGATCGTGAACGGTATTTACGATATAACGCCTGCCCCATTAGCTCTATTTTAGCGTGAATTGTCGTTAAAAGCTGTTGTAGTTTTCTATGCTAATTGGTTTCTTCGAGATAATGGGATCGACAGAGAGCCGAATAGGTGGCATCGATTCCGTCGATGGCTTTTTGTGGACCCTCAGTGGTCACGACGCCGTTTACTAACCGCGCGTTGACCACGGCAACTTGCCCACAGCCGCCGCGCTCACAGGCAGAGGCGATCTGTATTTTGCGATCAGCCCATTTCAACAGTGCGGCACTGCCAGGAAACAGCTCGCCGCGGAAATCGTTGAGAAGACCATAGGCCTCGATCGTGGCAATATCGGCATCAACGACCCCTGTTGCCAATTGCTTCACTTGCTCTGGTGAGAGAAACTGAGCCTCATCGACGTAGATGAGCCACGGGTGCTCCCAGACAGCTCTGGCACCCAGGCGATTTGCGATTTCGCGTCGCAAAAATTCACCGGCGTCACCTTTCTCGGGGATTAGGAGTGCCGGTGCTTCCATGCCGCCAGCAATGCGGGATTGGATACGAGTTCCGGCTTTACTATCTCCCTCTGGTTTCGCGATGATGGTATTCCAACCGCTATCACGTTTGCGATATTCATCGAGCAATATTTCGGCAGTTTTGCCCCCTGCCATGGTGCTAAAGTGAAAATTTAATTCATGATGTCGACTTGGTCGTCCCGGCATAACACCTCTCCCTACTCTCTTTGTCTATAACTTGTTTTAGTATAGCGTACCCGCATGCTTCGCTTCGGCGTAGATTTTACAATACGAAAAAGGCCACCGAAATGGCTCAGGCTGAGATGCTCATACTTAAGCTATCTCGGCGAACCTTTTTCGGTGGCTCTATTATTTTTGTTACAGTGCCGCTTCAACCGCCGCCCAGGTTGCGTCGGGATTATCCTCGGGGATGATGATAGTTACTTGGTCGCCGATATTGATGCGGAAGTACGTCACGCTAGCGAGCAAGATACGGTATTCTCTGGCCTGAGCCTCGACATAGTAGGCGCCATCGTGCTGTGTCAGTGTGCCGATGATTTGTTTACGAGGGATCGGGCCGATTTGTTTGTAGATAAAACCGCCATCGTCTGCGATGGTGAGTTTTAGGATATCGCCTTCAACGAGCTTTGATTTGCTTGCGTAGTTTGCTGGTACGGGGTAGCTCTTGCCGTCGGGACCGATCATAACCTGTCCATCAAAGACGCCTTCGACTACTTTACCGCTCACCTCTTCGCGGCTATTGGTTGGTGTGACGACGTTGCCGTCATCACCGATGATGCTGATGAGGAGCTCTTTGGCGGCGGCAAGGTTTGTTTCCGCCTCTGTAATAAGCGACTTTAGTCGCTTGACTTGTTTTTCTGGTAACTCAGACATATTAGTTCTCGCAATCCTTGTCTGTTTTGGGTAGTAATACCCTCATTATATACTGCGTGGCGCGCGTAGTGTCAAGACTTTTTCTTTCCACAGGCCACTGAGAGGTCGTGATAATTTCGTTGTAAGAAAAACAAATATAAAAATATTGATACGAAAGAACCGCCACCGATGAACAACCGAAGGCGGTTCTTTCAAGGGCAGCGGCGAGTGACCTAGGGCAGCATATGCTCGTATCGCTGCTCTAGCCAGTAGATGCCAGACGCGACGCTATTGCCGGCGACAAGGCCGGTCGCAACTCCGATGAGGAGCGCGATAAGCCAGTTACCGACACAGTCAATGCGGCAGACGAGCTGGTAGCCGATAGCGATTGCTGCCACTAGGGCGGTTCCGTCGACAATCCAGTCGTCTCGCCACAGCAGCCATCGGACAAATCGATGATGCATGACGTGCACACTCCTCACCTTCTTCTGGGCGATCGAACAGATATACTTACTATATCATGAAATAGTCACTACACAATGTCGCTTATAGGAGCATTTTGACCGGTTCCTAGGACTACTACATTGGTGTATTCGGCCGCCAACTGGCCCAGGCCAGCGACAGCGACGAGCGTTGTTGGTTCAAAGTTAGGTGTGTTTTGGCGCAGAAGATCTTGTCTGCTCTGCTCATAGAGCTCTGCTACTCCAAATACCGCCTGATCTGGAACAGTATAGACCGTCAGGTTTTCGGCCCGTCGACAGAGGTCAAGCGCATACGTGCCGACGTGGGTAACAGCCGATCCGCCATAGCGCTTATTTGGTGCGGTAGCCTCGACGACATGTCCGGTAGCCAGACTCCGGCTCAAACTATCACTGCCAGCTGCTTGCATGGCGTGCACTTTGACAGTCCCTTTTCCTAATTCTGTCAGCCGCGATACAACTCCGGCGGTAAGACCAGCACCACCGACGGGTAACACGATATGTTCGACCGATGGTTTTAATTGCAACAAATCATCGACAATAGTGCCCTGTCCCGCAATGACCGAGGGGTCATCGTAAGGGTGTAGTAGATCACCGCTAAAAGAATCAACATACGGCAATGTATCGTCAAAGTGCCGCCCCCTCGCATAGACACGTAGCAGTGTACTATCCCAGAGTCCTCGAAGCCCCTGTTGCTTGAGTTCGGGCGCGGTAGTGGGAACGATAACGGTGGTGGGAAGCCCAAATAGTTCCCCGGCGAGTATGGCACCTCGGGCATGATTGCCGGCAGATGGTGCGATAAGCCCGGGTGTTCCCTGGCGTCTCAGGTGATCGGCACCGGCAAGCGCACCGCGCCACTTGAAGGTACCAGCGCGGTTTGCGCTTAAATCAAATAGTGTCACACCCTGTAGGCCTAACTCATGCGTCAGATACGGAAACTCATGGGCAAGCGGTTCAACGCTGGGGACATCAGCCATGTGCGATCGGTAGCGGCGAATGAGCTCGAGGGCCTCGTTTCCGGTTGTTGCGGGATGGTATTCGTGAACCAAGATGATCCTCCTTTCGTTGCCAAAACAGAGAAAAAACCTCGGTCGAGGACCGAGGCTCTGATTTGTCTTTTGTTGATGGTACTAGTTATGAGCCAACAGTCCCGAGGGGCGGGTTGATGAGAATAATGCTAATCACTACGCTCGAATAACTCATGCCTTTAAGCATAGCAAACGAATGCCATATACACAAACTACCCCGCATAGTGCGGGGTAGTTGAGAACAAAACAATGATGGTCGAATACGTGTGACTTAGGCGAGCTCGACAGTAGCGCCGGCTTCTTCGAGGGCTTTTTTAGCTGTCTCAGCTTCGTCTTTGCTTACTTTTTCTTTGATGGGGCTTGGTGCGTTGTCGACAAGTGCTTTCGCCTCGCCAAGTCCAAGACCAGTGATTTCTTTGACTGCCTTGATGACGGCAACTTTTTGAGCACCAGCATCCTTGAGGGTGACGGTGAATTCAGTTTTTTCGTCAGCAGCGGCACCTGCATCACCACCAGCAACTGGGCCAGCGGCAACGGCAACTGCAGCAGCAGCTGGCTCAATGCCATAGTCGTCTTTGAGGATATTTTTGAGTTCGTTTACTTCGAGGACCGTGAGCTTTGTCAGCTCCTCGGCCAATTTCTTTACATCTGCCATAACAGAGTTCTCCTTATCGTTTTATTCTGGTAATTCGCTTGGTAAGTGAATCTACGCGGTCGCTTTTGCCTCAACACCATCGAGAAGCGCATGAAGGTTGCCTGAAAGCGCGTTGGTAACATCGTGCACCGGCGAAAGTAGCTGAGCTACGACTTCGGCAATCAACTGATGTTTGCTTGGTAGGCTTGCAAGTGCAGTAACATCAGCACTGCTCTGGGCAATACCCTCGCCACTGAAACCGGCGACTAATTCAAGAGCCGGATGAGTTTTTGCAAACTCGTGCAATACCTTTGCGGGCATGACTTCGTCGTCAGTGCTAAATGCATAGAGCAGTTGACCAACAAGCGCACTGGTGTCGGCGTTCTTGTAGATGTCCTGTGAGCCCATTGCGACACGGACGAGGCGGTTTTTGACAACCTTGATGGTAACGCCTGCTTCGCGAGCAGCACGCCGCAAGTCTTGGAGGTCTGCGACGCTGATGCTTTGGTACTTGGCGACAGCCGTCCCCTTCGCGTTTGCAAAAAGCTGACTCATTTCACTTACCAAAGCTTGTTTCTTGTCTTTAGAAATTGCCATGTGAGTGGTCAATCCTTTCAGAAGTAAGATCAAATCAGTGATTGGTTAGTGAGCAATCACGACGAGATCATACGTATTAGCTTTGATATTTTTCGACCATATTGTTAAGTTACGACAACCTAAATCTCATCAATTCCCCACTCCAGACAACCGGCCCGCCGCTAACTGAATCAGCCTTCGCTCTTGACGGGCCTTGGCCCATCAGGGCCAACTGTCTGTCGGAGGAACTGTTGAGATTTAGGTACGACATTCAGGTAATGAACTAAAAAAGCTTTGGTTCATCACCAAAGACTTGCGGAAAAAGATGAATTTCCCCTCGGTAGCGAATTAAGCAATTTCTTGCGGCCACTGTCTTTAGGTAATGTCTAGTCGCTAGTATAGCATGGACGGAGCTACTTTTCAAGTTGCAAAAACCCGAGTCTCATCACCTCCCCGCTCCAGACAACCGGCCCGCCGCTAACTGAATCAGCCTTCGCTCTTGGCGGGCCTTGGCCCGTTAGGGCCAACTGTCTGTCGGGGGAGGGGTTTGAGGCTTGGGTGTAATATGTGCTATACTACACTTAGAAATGAGCGCAAGTCGACTAAGCTCCCCAGAGGAGCCACTCCCTCGTTTTTTTCCGAATTCTGCTCCGGAGACGATAAAAGATGTCATGCGTTCCCCCTTGGTGCTCGATAAACCACCCTTTAAATATCACCACTTATCGCCGACGCCACTCGATCCTCATCTTCTCCAGATCAAAGGCGGACCTCGCTATAATGAACATGCATTGACGTATATGGTAAATGCACCGCGTCAGGTGGGCACGAGTCGATTTGCTTCAGATGAGCAGATAACCTCATGGATAGCCTATCGTCTTGCAACGGTGCCAAAAGGAAACATTGATAGCCTGGGTTCCGATGTCGTAGATACGACGTGGTTATCCGTTCTCTCGGAGATTATGGCTCAACATGAGCTGAAGCAACATCGTAATGATGCAGCAGTGCGGCTGCTTTTTGATGATACGACCCCTATTACTCGAGATGAGGCTGAGGAATTGATGCAGATCAGGGCCGGTATTGCCTCGCCAGAAGTAATCCTCAGGTTTTTTGCCCGGCACCCCGAACTTGGTGGTGTGGAGTTGATGAAAGCCACCCGCGCCTTTCAACCAGAACTGATACAACAAGCGAGAAATAAGTTTTTGGGTATGCTGGCCACATCATCGGAGGCACTCGACATTGAGTTTCTCGATGAGTCTCCGTACCGTCGTATCCGGATTGAAGACCCGAGAATTATCGTGCTCAAGACTCGACTAGCAACCGTGGCATATAACGGTATGCTGATGGAAGTTGTGATGCGCGATAGCGGCGTGATTCTTGATCAAGCTCAAGACGACCTTACTACCTCCTACATAACATGCCGAGACGAGGAGGGGCATCCTCTAGTGTATGTCGCGCCCATCGCCATTACTGCTTACGCAAGGATGGCGGCGGTACAGGGTCAGGATGAAGCGAGTAGTTGAGATTTTTCTAAACGACCGACGATATCGCTGTGAATAGCCTCGATGGAACGGCTAGCGTCGAGTAGAGGAATCTCAAACTCTTTGGCGATTTGTCGATACCCCTCTTGGACACGTGTCTGAAAATCCGTTGTTTTTGACTCAAAGGTATCTGGTTTTGCGAGTTTGCCCCGGCTTGCGATACGTTTTTGGCGTGCGGCAATGTCATCAAATGCTAACACAACACTGAAATCGGGCAACATATACTGCTTACCAGTGAACGTTGCAGTGATAGCCGAAATAATTGATAGATCCATGCCCTCTCCGTAGCCCTGAAATGCCAAGGTTGACCAGTAATTACGGGTGCAAATTACCCATGTGCCGCGTTTGAGCGCAGGTTGGATAACCGCATGCCATAGCTCATGACGATTTGCAGTGAAGAGCAAAGTATTTGTCATAGGAGTGCGCGGCAACGTTGCATCTAATATCACACCCCGAATGGCTTCGGCAACTGGTGAGCCGCCTGGTTCCTTGATATGGATTGTATCTACGCCGCGTGAATGGAGATAGGCGGCAAGTAGATCAGCCTGCGTCGTTTTGCCAGTGCCATCTTGACCTTCGATCACAATGTAACGTCCTGCTCTCACTAGTTCACTCCCTTTGGCAGCCCCTTGATGGGAGTGGGCATGACACGTGAATCTTTGTAAGCGCGAGGCAGCATATCCTCGGGTTTCCAGTTTGCAATCAGCTCGTCTAGATTGTCGGTGGATTGATATTTCCCACTCATCCCCTTTCGCCCATCGGCATAACTTCCAGCGACGGGGCCAGTTTTGATGAACACCAACTGACCCATTCGCTCACCGACCGGTAGCACGACGGCCTCATGTTTGTTGAGATTGTAGATTTCGAGGGTAATACGATTGATGTAGCCAGGGTCTACCCAGCCAGCATCAAAACAGACGGCGACGCCGTTTCTTCCCCAGGTACTACGGCTACGCACTTCGCAGGCACCACCATGTGCGCGGATGCCGACAAACTCGTGGGTATGTGCAAGGATGCGTTCACCGGGGCGCAACACGATGATGGGATGGTCGAGGGGGATATTTTTGAGTGGCGTATAGCCATACTGCTTGCACCATTCACCGTGTGGCATGGCTTCGAGTGGGCCCTTGAAATAGCGAGCAACATCATCTTTGTCGAAGGGATTGTAGACTGAAACGCTCTCATCTACTTCTTGTTTGTAAAAATAATGCCCCAAGGTAAAATCAAGACTGGCCTCACTGACGTGGTTTTTGTCAAATGGCACGCAGACGATTGTCCCGTCATTGATTGCCTCAAAAATCTCTGTGTTGCTATACACACTCATACGCATACTCCCCTGTCTTTTATCTTATTGTAACATGTGTTTTAAGGACGACGATCGAGTGGACTGGTGATGGGGTGTGGAACCTCAGCTCCCTCACGAATGCGCCTGATAATGGTGCTTGTTTTCCAATTACCGCCAGTTTGGGGGTTGAGAACGTAGGGGTTGTTGGCGATTAGTACTGGGCTGAGACCGCGATCTCGCGCTTCTTGGACAACTACGGGCTGTTCGTCAAAGACGACCAGTGTATCGAGCAGCCCGTGACGTGCCAAAAACTCTGCGAGGATAAGGGACGATTCGAGGCAGGTTCCTTGATGGACCGGGTCGCCCTCGACGGTGACTAGGTCGATTACGGGAAGAAGTCCAATGGTGCTATCAAAGCTATAGCCTGCGACCCGGTTGGCGCGCGTCTCCCATGGATAAATCGGACGTGGAACGCCGCCCTTTTCTTCAACGCCACCCTTTTTTGCTGCAACTTTGTAGTCAGCATCGACGGTGACGGCAAGTGAAAGTGCGGGTTGCGCAACGGCAGCCTGTAAACTTTCGACCGTGACAGGGTGATTGTGCGCCTGCAAAAAAGCCCGTGCACCGAGCAAGCGGACGTGCCGTAAATACCATTCATGATTATCGTGCGGGACATCAAAAGCACCGTCAACCAGCGTAATATGGCTATGACGTATGTCGCGAAGTTGTCGAAATGCGGCAAGCACTAACGCATGCGTATACTCGGGTTCTGGGTAGAGCAGACGCTCGGGCGCACGCAGCGTCGGCCCAAATACTTCAAATACATCTGGATTTCTATCACCTAACTCACGCGCCATAGCAGTCCCCTCCGGTCACTCTGTCGATAGTGCTATGGTACAGATGATTGGTCGTTTAATCAAGGGGGCTGGTGATGGGATGTGGTACGGGTTCACCTTGAGCACGACGAATAAGATCACTACTGCTCCAGGGCCTATCGGTTTGTGGATTGAGCCCAAATGGCATGTCGTCAGGGTTGATAACGATGGGGTTGAGTCCTGCTTCGGTGGCTTGGGTCAGAGCTGCCGAATGTTCCCCATTGATGACAACATTGTCGAGGAGGTCTCTCTCAGCGAGAAATATAGCGAGAGACACAAATGACTCGAGCGCAGTGCCTCGGTGAACGTGATCGCCCTCTACCGTTACTAGGTCAGTGGTGGGCACATAAAGCCCTGATGCTGGCGCAGTTTCAAACGTATAGCCAGCTACCCGATCCGCACGTGCCTGCCATGGATAAATGGGGCGCTGAACACCTCCTTTTTCGGCAAATCCACTTTTTACATGGGCGACTTTATGATCTGCGTCGACGGTGATTGCAGTGATAACGTCAGGAGAAATAAGCATATTGCGCACCATATCGGGGGTTGGCTCAATGCCTCGTGCTATGAGTGATGCAGCAGCGCCAAGGGCTCGCGTATGGCGAACCATCCATTCGTGGCCGTCGTGTGGTACGTCAAAAGCTCCATCCGCAAGAGTGATATTGGTATGATCACTGCGTCGACGGAGTGAAGAAAAAACAGCCGTAACAGCTTGGTCGGTCTCTTCTGGTCTTGGATAGAGTAAACGATCTGGCGAACGAAGGGTTGCGCCAAATACCTGAAATACATCCTGCTTGTCAGGGGTACCACCAAATGCCATAACTACTCCTATCGGCTCATCAATATGTGAGGTTTACGTAGGTATAATACCATATCTATCCGCTTTTTGTCAAGTTTTAACAGATGAGTATGGAGATGCGGCACGGATTTTGTAATATTGTCCGGCGAGCGAGTATATAGCGAGTACCCATCTGATTCATAGGCGCATACGAGATCGATGTATTCGGCACGTTCGTCACGGTTCATCTCGTCCATTGAGAGCAGATGGCGCTTGGGTACAATCATGTATTGTTCTTGTACTTTGCACCCCTCCCAGATGTCGTAGCCAAATTGATTATGAGTGAGGCGAAAATGCTCAAATTCTCTGACTACCTGGGGACTTTCTGCGTTGAATCCACAAAATGCACAGGAGTTGGATTTGACGGTTTTTTTGTATGCCTGGTAAACGGCCTCGTTTTTTGGTTTGCGCGTCATGGGACCGGCCTGGAGAAATCGTCGTTTCATTGGCTCCATTGTAGCACTTTTGGTACACTAAAGAGCGACTATGAAAGAACTCATTGTGGCCTACGATCAAAAACGCGGCATTGGTGCCGACGGTGATTTGTTGTGGCAGCGTGATTTGCCGGGGGATTTAGCCCATTTCAAACAAATGACGATGGGAAGCTCACTCGTCATGGGTCGTACTACTTATGAGTCAATCGGCCGACCACTGCCTGGAAGAGAGATGATCGTCGTGACACATCGTCCTCTCGATGACGAAGGAATTATTGCGGTTCATAGCCTTGCCGAGGCATATACGAGGGCTTCTAGGGAGCGAACAGTGGTGATAGGTGGAGGTCAAATCTATGAGCAAGCGCTTCGAGAAGGCAGTATTGAGCGTATCCACGCCACCGAGGTCGCGGCAACGTTCCCCGGGGCGACGGTATTTTTCCCAGTACTTGACGCAATGTGGCATGAAACGACTCGCGAGCATCACGGGTCGAACGAACATGACCGCTATAGCTACGATTTTGTTACCTACGAGCGACGCTAAATCGCTACTTGGCCCTTGATCGCAGGATGGTGCTTGTAACCGATAATGGTGAAGTCGTCAGCTTCGAAATCACCGATATCAGTAACGCGTGGGTTTATTTCTAACCGAGGGGCTTCATAGAGCTCGCCCTCCCTAGCCAGCTGCGCTCGCACCTGCTCCTCATGGTTTTTGTAGATGTGGGCACTGCCGAAGGTGTGATAGAAATAGCGTGGGGTGCGGTCGGTAACATGCGCCATGGCCGAGAGTAGCATCGCATATTGCGCCATATTGAATGGTACGCCCAGAAACCAATCAGCGCTCCTCTGGTATAACTTCATATCCAAATATTTTTTACCCGTCGTTGGGTCGGTTTTATTTGATGCGTTAAATTGAAATAGCGTATGGCACGGCGGCAATCCGGCTTTGTTCATTTCTTCGAGATTGCCGACATTCCAGGCACTGACGATCAGGCGACGTCCCATACTACGGTCGTTGGTGCGCAGTGCTTCTTGCACCTGACGTAATTGGTCGATCGGCTGCCCGTGATAGCCTTCCCAGGCGCGCCACTGATGGCCATAGACCGGCCCTAGATCGCCATACTTATCAGCAAATGTTTTGTCGGTTAGTATTCGCTTCAAATAGGTGTCTTTCTCTTGTTTCCACTCGTCTGAGCCTTGCTCCGGTACCTCGATGCCTTCACTGCGCAGATACGACACAAACGGCCACTCGTCCCAGATGTGATTGTCCTGCTCCGTGAGATAGCGGAGGTTGGTATCGCCGCGTAGCATCCAAGCTAATTCACTGCGCACGAGTCGGTGCGCGACAAGCTTTGATGTCAGCAGGGGGAACTCCTCGCGTAAATCAACCCGCATCTGCGGTTCACCGAAGAGGTCGATGGTACCGACCCCTGTACGATCATCAGTTGGCTCTCCTTCGTCCAAAATTTCTTTTGCCCAATGAAGATATTGCAGTTCGGCTCGTGGTTTTTTCATGTTTCTCCCCTATTTCTATTCATTATAACAATTGTGAGATAGCCAATCCAGGGCGAGTAGAGTCAAGAATTACTTGAGGAATGCCATCATTATTGTATAATAGCTTATGTACAAGAGTACGTCAGGTACCCAGAACGGGTGGTAGCCATCACTCGTTATACAATCTGAGGAGGAATTGAGGTGGATAGATCGCTCCCCCGCGCCTTTGTGGTGCTCGGCGACGTTGGTCGTGTCCATTGCGATGCGCTCATCACCGCGGTGATGGCGCCTGAACCCTGGAACAGTCTCACGGATGAGGTCATCTACCGCACGCGCGGCCAAGACTTCCATCGCATCTTGCGACAGCATCTGCGCACGAGCCGCTTCGCCGACGCCGTGGTGGTTTCGGTCAGAAGGCAAGCTGGATGGTCATGGTCGACGATCGTGTTTGTCGTCGACCAGCGAGACGACTCAGGCGCGTCGCTCCTGCTCCGTCGCGGACTCGTCACGGCGAGTGATCATGGTCTGACGCGCGTGGTGGTCCCCGTGATGGGAGCCAACTACTGCAACATGTCGGACTCCTCTCTGGCAGAAGCGCTCGGCGACATCGCCGGTCCCATCGTCAGAGAGTGCAACGACTTTCGTTCGCGGCTCCGTGAGATCGTCGTCGTGACAGACGACGTAAGGGTCGCGTTAGTGTTGGAGCAGTTGCTGCGCTAACCTCTCATCCCTGTCTTACTACTCCCCCGCACCCCCATGTCGAAGGCACTCCGCCTCCGTGAGGTGTGCGGGGTGTTTTCGTTTTACTACGCTTATTTGAACCAAAGAACGTGAGGGAGATAGTTGTAGTACAATGTCTTGATCTTTTTGTTGTCAATCCGAATGAAATGACTATGTTGGTGAGGGACGGACTTGGCGGCCGAGTTGGCGGGACGCGCATAGACAGCATAGCCTTCGTCTTCCATGCCACTAATGATCTGGACGTACTCAGTGCTTTCTTGAGGAGTTAGTTCGCTGAGTGATTCAATGTGGCGTTTTGGAGAAAGTAGCAAGTGTTCAGTAACGCGACATCCATCCCAGAGCGCATACGGAAAGATGTTTTCGACGAGCCAGAAATGATCATATTCGCGTCGGGTTTGGGATGACTTGAGTGAAAAATGACAGAAATCACAATGATCGCCGCGTACACCGCGATGACTTACATAATGACGTTCCATCTTGCGCGTACGTACGATTGGTCCGGACTGTAGTTTTGGTCGTACCATGAGTCTATAATAGCAAAAAACGTTTCTTATCGACTCGTGAGGCGGACTGCCGTATAGACGCCGTGGGCTGCGGTATTAAACACTGTATGCCAGCCAGGGAGACGGCTCATATATGAACCCAGGAGAGCATCTCTGCCGAGCGGAATGACTGCGCGGCGCTCACGAGGATCTTGGGCGATATCATAAATGGCTTCAGCAATAGTTTCTACGGGGGTCCCAAAGCGTGTTCGCCACCACTCATTGACTGCTTGTACGGCACGTGCGGTATCGGGATTACTTCCATCAATCCATTCACCGCCATCGATGTCGGTTTGGGTATTACCCGGCTGAACGTCGATGAGTCGTATTGAGGGCGGCAGTTTTGTACGCTGAATCGCCATCGCTTCAGAGAAACGAGCTTTTGCGAGCATATACTCTTTGCGGTACGGGTCGGGAAAATCGGCTTTAGAGGATGAAATTCCGATGACACACCCACCCTTTTCTTGTGCTGACAGTGCGCCAACAGCCTGCGAGACAAAGTGAATCGCGGCTTGCCCATTAACTTCGCGCAGGCGCCTGACTTGCTGTCTTGCGATTTCAGTCGGGTAGTCTCGGACATGACGATGATAGTCGGTACCAGCAACAATATGACCGGCGGCGTGAACGACCGCATCGAGTGGTTGCGGGGCTGCTACCACCTCGCCAAATAGCTCTTTTACCCCTTCTGTATCACAAATATCGAGCTGAACCGGCCAAAAGTTCCGTCCCTGTCGTTCGGGAAACTGTTCCACAATATCGGGGTGATTGTCGACACCGATCACCGCAGTGTTGTATGACTGGAGGAAACGATCTGCGACAGCACGACCAATGCCGCGTCGCGCACCTGAAATAACGACAAGGTTCCTGTATGACGGATCGATGTGTGTTACAAGCTCTGAGTTTGCCCCCATGCGGACGCACCTATCTATCGTTAATTTACTTGATTTTCGACTTTGATACCTGGCCCCATAGTAGTGGCGATGGCCGTTGACTTCACATAGATGCCCTTGAGGCTCGATGGTTTTTGGCTCTGGAGGCTACCAAAGAACGCTCGGGCGTTTTCCTCGAGTTTGTCGGCGCCAAATGATACCTTGCCAATACTGAGGTGGATTGTTGCTTGTTTGTCGACACGGTATTCTACTTTTCCGGCTTTTGCTTCGGTCACTGCCTTTGCAACATCAGCGGCAACTGTGCCGCTCTTTGGATTTGGCATGAGGCCTTTTGGCCCGAGGAGACGGGCGTATTTGCCCAGTCGTGGCATATAGGCAGGGGTAGATACGAGAGTATCAAAGGCTATTTCACCCTTATCGAGCTGCTTGAGGAATGTTTCGTCACCGACGATATCGGCGCCGGCTTTTTTGGCAGCGTCGTGTTCGGTTTCGGGAGCAAACACAGCCACGCGAACTGTCTTACCGGTGCCGTTTGGCAGTGTCACAGTTGCGCGAATGTTTTGATCGGCCTGGCGAGGATCAACACCAAGGCGTACGTGCACTTCGACACTCGCATCAAACTTACTTGGGTTGGTCTTGGTGGCAAGCTCCAATGCTTCGCCTAGGGTATACACTTTTGCGGCTTCGACGAGTTTGGCGACTGCTTGAAACTTTTTGCCACGGCGTTCGATGAGTGGTCGAACTTTTGGTGCAGGACCCTTCTTTTCGTGAGCAACTGCATCACCCTGGGCGCTGGTTTCGCGTGCTTCTTTGCGCGCTTCTTTTACAGCTTTTTCTTCAGCCTCTTCGAGCGCCTTTTCGCTGCGCTTACCAGCTTTGGCAACGTCAGCTTTGCGTTCAGCAACTACTTCTTTATCTGCGGCTGGCTTCTTTGTCTTTGCGTCTGCGATTAGACTCTCGAGATCAGCGATAGTCGCCTTTGCGGGCACCTCGATCTTTAGTTTTGCTGCTTCTTCAATAAGTTCGGCTTTTTTTGCCATATCAGTATCTCCTGCGGTAGTAGCGGTGATTCGATCACCTCCCGACATTACAGTTGTATGATGCTAGTATATCACATTGCTGAATGATTGTCAGCACCGACCGCAGCCCTCGCCCGTTCGTGTTTGAGTAACAGCTCAAGACAGTGCACACCTGTACTAACTACTCGTATATGCTCGTCTATTTCGGCACTATGTGGTGCACGGTTACGATTGTGGTGAGTAAACACATGAGGCGCGATCATCGTTTTGCCGGCGGTAAAGGCGTGTTGTTCAACCTCAGTTGCTGCGGCTCTAGTTAACTCGTTGTAGGCACGCTTATCCATCCATTCGAGCTTTTTCATATCGTCAATAGCACTCAATAGCGATGATCGGCGTAAAAATTCTATCCCTATCTCTCTTGCCCGACTAAGCTGTTGTTCGGTAGTCGGGGACATTTCTGGGTCGGCCATGAGTATGTCACCGAGTGACCTCTCGTCGATGCCCTTGGGGTATCCCTCTGGGTGAGCCAGGCGTAGATTCCAACCGTAGTAGGCGTAAGGAAACATCTCGGGCACTTCCTGCTCATCAAGTTTTCCACGTAATACCTCTGCTTGTGAGGCTGCGTCTATCAGCTCTAAATCATCTGGTGTTTCATAGACACTACGGACAAAAACTTCATCATCAGGAGCTGGTCCATAGTGAACGGGTGCTCCTGAGGAGACGTAGTTGTTTTGAATATCGTAGTTTGCAAAGTCAAATGTTCGTGGTAGCACGACTGAGTATGCGGCAGCCTGTTTGAACCCCTCGCCGTGTGGTTTATACGTAGTACCTCCCTGGCTGTACTGTCTTAACTCTGCGCCTTTGGGTCCCACTGTTGCCGAGGCGAGCTCAATCCCCACCCATTGGGGACTCGTTGGCCTCACGTCGACCCATGCCACGCGCTTGCCGGCATCTTCTTCGCTATATCTCCTTAAAACTCGTTCGGCCATTCCAGTAGTACTCCTTACTTGTGTCTATGTAATTGATTGTTATTTTACTATGATGTGGATAGAAGTCAATAACACTATATTGACAAATATGCTCAAAAATGCTATTATGATAATAACGTCTACAGTCCTAGAAGTACCTCTCATGGAAGGAAAATTTGATGAACACGTCTCGCCACAAGGTTGGTCGTTATGTTGTCCTTGGGCTTGCTCTGGGCATTGTTGCGGCCATCGTGTTCTGGGTGTTGTTCCAGCCCCTGCGTGGGGCCAATACCCAGAAGCCGCCGCTCGGATCGGTCACGGTCACGCAAACCATGACCCCGACCACCGGGGTCACCACTCCGGTGGCGTCCTCGGCTGCTCCGGTGAGCACTTCGCCGACTACCGTCACTGCGACGCCGTCGCGGGCAACGGTTGCTTCGACGACGTCCGCTCCCCCGCAGTCCGCGCCGGTCAGCACCGCTCCGGTGGTGTCGCGGATGTTCAACCGCTACACCATCCAGCTGCCGCCTGGCACGACGATCGTCAGCAGCCAGACCGGCAAGGGTGGTGAGGTGCGAACCACCTACAAGACGCCGGCCGGCGAGCAGATCATGACCATCGCCTTTTCCGCCAACTTCCGTTGGCGGGACTACAGTGAGGAGCTGACGACCAAGTGCCCCAGCGCGACCGAGGGCCCGCAGACCCCCATCAACTGGGGTGGGTCATACAAGGGCGGCTACACCGCCTGGGATCGCTCCGGCTGCGGCCAAGGCCCACTGGTGACGTTCACCACCTTCTCGGAGGTGGAGAACGTGGCGGTCGTCCAGCTCAGGGTGGCCAAGCCGGCCCCCTGGCTGGTCAAGGCTGTCGAGAAGGCCGATTGGAAGGAGTAACGTCCTTCCCGGGACGCGCATCATCACTCCTTCCGCTCACCCCTCGTCCGTGTACTCGGACGAGGGGTCTTCTCGTATGATGGGGTATATAAGATCATTATAGCGAAGAAACCCGTCGAGAGACGGAGCGAGCCGATGGTTCGGCGGGCTTCTTCGTCCTTCGACGGGTAGGGTCAGTTACGACGCTTGCTCCAGCGGCGATGCCACTGGGTGTTGACAAACCGTCTGACCCATTTCGGGCCGTACTCCGTCGTCACAAGGAGTATGACGTAGATGACGAACATGAACACGGCCACTAGTACGCTGACTTCGACAGCGGTATCCAGCCAGCTCATGATGTTGTCTTGTCCGCGAGGCCTTCGGCGCTTCCCCGCGTTTGCTCCAGCAGGCGAAGGTTACGCTCGATCGCGCTCTCCCTCTGCCGGGAGAAGCGGGAGTAGCGCTGACGCAGCAGGATGGCGGTGCCAGCTGCCACGGCGGCACCGGTGCTGACACCGATGATGACCTTGGTACGCTTGCTCATGAAGTGTTCCTCATCTCTCTGCTCGGAAAAACTGACAAAATATATTGTAGAACAAAAGAAGTATATTGTAAATACTACACCCGACTCTCAACCCCTCCCCACTCCAGACAACCGGCCCGCCGCTAACTGATTAGCCTTCGCCTTGGCCCATTAGGGCCAACTGTCTGTCGGGGGAGGGTTTTGAGATTTAGGTTCATACGAAAAACGCCTCCGAAATCTATCGGGGGCTTTTTCGTCCTCACTATCTCGAGCTAGCACACGCTGAGAAGTGTCCAACCACTTCCCTGAGCTCGCAGACAAAAGTTTTGGCTGCCGTCACTCATGGTGACTGTACTCCAGATACGTTCACCGCGGCGGATGGTGGTGCGGATACCCCTATCGATAAAACAATAGGTGCGACCTCGCCATTCCATGCGTGTGGGGTAGGTGCTCATACCGGGCCCAAACCCTACTGCGGTAATAGAAACAGGACTGTTAATTGATTTCATAGCATACTCTCCTATGGATTAGTGTTTGATAAGTGGTGGAGTATGAACGACAAGGCCTTTTGTCCGCCCCACTTTGTAGCGGTACAATCGTCTGCCTGAAGTCGTGAGTTTGTGGAGGTTCACCCGCGTGGATGAGCCTAGTGTGATAGACGGTTTGGCTGTGGAAACGCTCTTAGCTAAGAACGAGTATAACCATAACCTATATATAGTATAGCGCGGCGATTAGGTGCGTCGTCAACACTAGTAATTTATGGGTTTTGTGGTGAAAACAAATCGCGAAAATGATTAGGAATAATCGCCGCCTGTGATGTCGTAATATGCCTCGAGTGTTTTGAGGTTTTTGGCTTTCATATCGAGCGCAACGGTGCGGCCAACATATCGCCAATGCCACGGTTCGGGTGAATAGCCAGTGATTGGGGTCATGCCCTGTTGATATCGTTCAATGAACCCATACTCAGCAGCGTGAGCTTGCAGCCAGGTATACGCTGGGGTGCTGGCAAAACACTCCAGCGCGCAATTTCCCGCCTTGACGTCTATCGCCAGCCCCGTTTGGTGCTCGCTATAGCCAGGGCGCGCGCGTGTACTATCGGCCAAGGCCGTAGTTCCGGTGATATTAACACCTTCATTGTAGGTCGCTATCTGGTTGTCATAAGAGCGAAACGCACTGGTGAGCGAGATAGTTGCGCCAGTTGACCTGATAGTAGAAAGAAGTGACGTAAGTTGCTCGGCCGTCTCTTGGCGAACGAAGAAACCTTCGATAAGTGTAAGGTTTTGTGGTGTCCAGGACTGAGGCTCTATACAGTGCTTTTTGTTTACTACCACCGTGAGTGTCGCCGGTGATGAGATATCACAGGGGGTCTCGGTTGGTGCTACATCGTGTGCGACGAACTGTTGGGGTTGAGTTGCCGCCTGCCTCTCGCGCGACTGGGCTTTGGCGAGTTTTTGCTGCAAGAGCGTCCGTATATTTGCATCGATGAGGGCGAAGTCTCGTTGCTGAGCTTCATGACGCTGTGCATCTCGTGCACGTTCCCATAGATCGAAACAAAAAAGTCCACCAAGCAGAAGTGCGGTGAACAGTACGAGCGCTATCGGAAGCCGTGGGATACGGTGAGAGGTGGTAGATTTCTTCTTCGTTGGCATTGTTTCTAGTATACAGCTTTTGGCAGACACAAATCAGTACTCATAGTGGTGAGTTATGTGATAATGCCGTTGCTAAGATTTCTAGTAAACATACTGATTATTTAAAGGGTGCAGAAAGATCGCGTCTCTTGGCTGCCGCACTGTGCCCGGCGTGGTGCTACCAATACCAATTTGTCCATCACTATTTGCACCCCAACAATAGCTAATATTGTTCGCGATAGCGCATATGCGCATCGCGCCACCTGTGAGGCCGTATATCCTATTGTTTGCGAACACACTGGGAGTATAGGTATCAGTGACAGCGACCGGCACAGCCGTACGAACCGATGCCCCATCGCCACGCGTGGATGACGCGCCCCAGCAGTAGGCTCGACTGGTGTTTATGTCGCCGCCCGTATAGGCGGTGACGCAACCACCTCCCGCCGACGTACCAAGCTCCACGGGCGTTCTGCCCGACAGCACACCCGATGTTGATACTGCTTGGGGTGCGATGTATAACCACGCAGGAAACGTATTGCCGCTGAGGCCCATAGTGCCGTTGTTTCCCAGGCCGCCGTCTAGATTGCTGCCCCAGCAGTAGGCGCGGGCATCGGCAGTGGTTGTCGTGTAGGCGATCGCACAAGTGTGTGCGTTGCCTTGTGCAATACCTCCGTTCACCCCGGGTTCATAGTAAGCATTGCCATCGCCAGTGATGGCAATGACTTTTTTACCCGACAACGCCCCTCCGGTGTAGACAGCAGTGGGGACGATAGCCTTGTTGGTGGCATTAGTTCCTGTAGGCATCACATTTATTCCGAGCTCACCGTCTTGGTTGCTCCCCCAGCAGTAGGCCACGAATGAGGCGATGGCACAGATGTGGTTGTTGAAAGCTCCTGAGGGTGATACGTACGAGATAGTTTTGTTGGCAAGGGCACCATAACCTCCCGAGGGGCCGCCGATGAGCACAGGAGTTAGCACCGAAACATTTGAGGATTTATTATTGCCCACCTGACCGCTAGAGTTGCTCCCCCAACAATAGAGCTCTCCGCCGTCAGTGAGCGCACACGCTGCGTTGCCGGTTACCCCTAATTTAAGGACATTTTTGCCCACTAGACCACCAACTTTTACTGGCACTGAACTATCGGTTGTTGAATTGTTACCCAGCTGACCCTGGTTGTTCCTTCCCCAGCAGTATGCCTCGCCAGTTTCAATAACAACACAGTTGAAATAGCCTCCCGATGCCATCTGTGTGACTTTGTAGGCGCCAATGCCGCTTGGATACGGATCGCGCTTCACTTTGACAGGAATTAGGCTGTCAGTTGTTGTGCCATTGCCAAGCTGGCCATACTGGTTCCTCCCCCAGCAATATGTACTGTAGGAGAGCACGCCGCAGGTGCGCAGCGTGCCACTCGTAGACTGTTGGCTCGAAAGCGTTGGATCCCAGGTGAGAGTTTTTTTGACAAGGCTCGTATATGTCTTTGTGCTCCCGCCCGTGCCAACGGTTGCAGTTCCGGTTGCAGATATTTGCACACTGTTACCAAGGCTGGCATCGAGGTCACCTACGCTATATGTGGTGGTGAGGCCTGTCCGTGTGTACACAGACGATGGATAGCCTCCGATCGTTGCCCCGCTACAGTCAGTTTGTGGTGTTAGGTTGGGTTTGCTTGCGGCTGGGCCCCATGTTTGCACATGCCCAGATGCTTCGAGGCAACTAGCGGCGTACGACGTACCCGCTTCAGCGGCTTGCTCAGCGAGCCGCATATAGTATCGGCTCTGAGTGATCGTAAGAAGAGTTGAGCTGTTTTGTAGCAATGATAACAAAATTGTGAGTACGACAATCGACAACACAAGCATAGCTGGCAGAGAAAAGCCCTCCTGAGATCGTACAGTCCTCATGGATGGTTCACCCGCGTGATACGCATTGTTGTCGTACTTGCTATCGGGGAGCTGCCCTGAGTTGCTAGTGTGAGTGTGATGCCAACGCTGTCCATCGTATCAAGGACCGCTGGGTCGCTTGACGAATAGACATCTGTAGGTGACGTGTCTGTGCCAGAGTAGTAATCGATGGCAAAGCCGGATACGTTTTCCGCGATCACCTCATCGGCAGCTTTGCATATGGCATTCCAGGGACTGACACTCGGAGGGCATGATTGTTTTTGGTATTGCGGTGGATTGCAGGTTGCCGTTGTTGAGTCGGTAATCGTGCGCCGAAACAGGGAGTTGTTACGTACAAAATATACAATAAGGTACGGTAACTTTGGGTTATCGTACAAGTTGGTTGCGCAGCTAAATGCCCCTTGCTTATAGACGGCCTGGCGCGTGTTGCCGAGGGCGTTAGTGGTTGTCGCGTACTGACTGAGCAAAAGTGATCGCGTAGTCGATGATGTGCCGCTATAGGTGACGGGGGTGCCGCCATTATCTCTGCCATATGGATCACTAAAACCTGCGGGCATGCTTGTAGAAAATGCAAAACTATAGCGCACATCATGTTCCAGCACCGACATCCCAAGCTGTGCTGTTGCATCGAGCGAAGCTTGAGTGACCATTCGGCTTGATTGGCGGTAGTTATCAATATATATCGTAAATATTGCAGAGGATAAGATTGCAAGTACGGTCATGGTGACGACGAGCTCAACAAGTGTAAAGCCTGGACTGGAATGCTTAGTATGCTTCATAGCCTGCATAGACAAACTCCGTGTTATTTGCTCCATATGTCACTTTCGACGTCACTGCTATTACACCAGGGCATCCGTATGGCGCCGAAGCGGTTACTAGCTGTGTGACCGGAGATGGTAACCCGCTGATGCCTGCAGTACTATTGAGGAGGGTGGCGGTACTACCAGCGTTACAGTTAAACCAGTTGCGCGCGCCGCTGCCATTCACATATTGACGCAAGTTGGCGTAGGATAGGTTGTCTGCTGTTGTTCGACGTGATGTACTGACCGAAATGGTTAGCGAGGAAATGCCCAGTCCCAGTATGCCGAACAGGAATATACTTGAAGCAATGATCGTGACGATGACCTCTACTAGGGTAAACCCTGACTGCCCGCTGCGAGCGATCATTGTTGCCTCATACTTTCCCTGACCATAGTGCTACCAGTTGCCTCGCTGTAATAATAGAGACGGTATCTGACACAGGGTGCAGTGCTACAGAGGGTGTCGGTTGCCGTAAATGGCTGGTAGATATAGGTATTTTGGGTGGCGGTTGCCGGCGAGGTTGATGAGGCGTTTACTAGGCTATACGAGGACTGTTTTGGTGCGATAAATATATCTTTACCATATGTTGCGGCAATGCTGTCAAGCGAGCTACTAATATCGCTGGTTGTGGGGTAGCCGGGACCACTTGTTGAAGCATTGAGTCGGTAGTAGTCTTCAAACGCACGCCCAATCGATGCAATATCGTTTTGTCGCTCAATATCTCTGGAACGATTTAGTAGTAAGGGGTCGGCGGCTATGGCAATCGCTGCCAATATCGTGACAATAGTTACAACCACAACGACTTCTACTACGGTATACCCACGCTCTATCATAGTTATATACCTATTGTATGCGAAAAACCAGAAACAGCAACCATGTAGTTACTATGTTTTGGCAGTGCTCCTCTAATAAGTGCTTCATTTGAGCGGTGTGCGCAGGAAGGGAGTTAAAGTACCTCCCCTCCTGCGCGAGAACAACCACGTGGGACTACACCATTTTCAGCCGGCGCTCCATGATGCCGATCGTGTTTCGGACCACCTGGATGTAGTCCAGGTAGGCCTGAATGGACAGAGTGACGCTCCGAAGAGCAGCGAGTGCGTCCATCTCGCTGTGAGCGCGCAGACACAGCTCGGTGCCCATGGAGGCAAGCTGTGCAACGATCTCATCGACGATAGTACTTGCGGTCGCTGGGAGGTCACCGACCTTGATGCGGTAGGCGCAGGCTCGCAGCAGATCGCGCGCCCGCGTCATCACCGCGTGAAGGTTGGTGAAGTAGCCGATGATGGCTGTGTCGCGCTGCGTATCGCGCGTCTGGGCGATGCGGTCGAGTGTCGGTGACATGGCGTCGGCTGCTGCAAGCAGAGTTTCTCGTTGCCTTGCGTTGATCATGACCTGCACGGACATCATCCCCTTCCAGGACGAGTCGATGGGTGGTTGCTCCGTCTCAGGAAGAGACGGCTAAAGATACTATAGAATATAACAAAATGTAAAGCAAATATTTCTCATTATGATGCGTGGTCGGTGCAGTTCCCCACTTGGGAGAACTACACCGACCACATGCTCGTCTCAGCTGGCGACGACGAGCGGCTCGTTGACACTGTCGATGAAGGCAGTGATCCGTGCCCCGATCGTCGACAGGAGCGTCCGGCGCTCCTCGGGCGTGGCGTGCGTTGCCCGCGCAGCAGCATCCATCACCTCAGTCTCGAGGTCATCGACTGCCTGGCGGAGAGTGGTGATGACGTCACGGAACGCATTGAGGACGTCATCGACATGCTGACGCGCCGTGCCAGCCTGAGCCTCAGCGGTGCTGAGGTCGTTGATCGCGGACACGACGGCGCCTGCTGCTGCCTGCACGGACTTGCGTGAAGGTAGGTTTGTCAAGGGAACTCCCTTCGTTTGGTGCTACGGACCGTTCCGTAGCGAGCAGGGGTAACTATATCAGATTAGACGTACTACGTCAAACAATAATTACCTGAGTCTCAAAAAACCTCCCTGCGACGGACAGTTGGCCGTGACGGCCAAGGCTCGCCAAGGCGTAGGCTAATCAGTTAGCGGCGAGCCGATTGTCCGGAGGGGGGAGGTTTTGAGACTCAGATATAATTGGTCGGGGTGACTGGATTTGAACCGGCGACCTCACCGTCCCGAACGGTGCGCGCTACCAAACTGCGCCACACCCCGATATGTTCACTATACGCTAGATGATCGTGAGAAATCTAGGTTCTCGCTAATCGCCGGCTTCAGATATAGCATTTTATGAAATATATGGTATAATTCTTCCAGCTCTTCTACAATTTATTCCTTCTCTCACGGATTGAGGTGAAATCTCATGAACAAGATGCAGAAGCCAAAGCTCAGCGGCTTCCGCAAGAAGGCGGCCGAGGGGTTCCTGCTCGGCGCCGTCGTGATCTCCCTCTTCCCGTGGGCGATTGCGCGCTGGGTGGTGGTCCCGGCTGTCTGGCTCCTGCTCACGGTGGAGTTGGTCAATGTCTCATCTTGGCACAACAAGCTCTGGGACAGGCTGCCGTGGCGGATGCGGCTCCTGATGGATCGACCCCAGTGGCCCGGTGCATCAAGCAGGATTCTGCCGCTGTTTGTCGTCATGACGACGGGGCTGGCGGCGTCGATGCTGTGGCTCTACTCTTCGTGGCAATTCCTTCTCGTGCTGTTGATCAACGCGGTCTTTACCGATGTGTGGGCCCAGGTGGGCGGCATGTTGGCCAAGAAGCGTGCCACTCGTCAGGGTCGCGCTGCTCCGAAGCAATTCTCTCCTGACTCGCCCAACAAGACATGGGCGGGTGTGGCGAGTGGACTTGTCGGTGGAGCCGTGAGCGGGTTCGCTGTCGCGTGGGTACTGGTGACGTTCTGCGGGCTGGGAATCCCGTGGTTCGTCTACGCACTCATGCTGGGAGGCCCGATCGTGGTGGTCCTGGGCGACCTCTACGAAAGCCGCCTCAAGCGCGAGGTAGAAATCAAGGACCTGAGTCGGTTCTTTGGCTCCCATGGCGGGGCCTGTGACCGGCTTGACGGTCTGGCTTCCTACCTCGCGACCGTGGCTTTGACTATCTACGCGCTGGCGTGCTGGCCGTGGTGGACCTGGCTGCTCGTCGCTGCCTGGGATGCAATCGTCACTCGGGAGCTCATGCGCCCGCGGCGCCGCACGACCTGAGGAGGAAACAAGAAAGAGCAACTCGGGTGTCCCAGCACCCGAGTCTTTCTTTTGGTTGACAAAATAATTATAAGAGTATACTATATATTATACCTAACCCCCAAGTAGAATGAGAGGCATCCCTATGGGACGTTTCGAGGCTCCGAATGGGCACGACTTCTGGTTCGTCCAGGAAATCTGCTTCAATCCAGACAACCCAGGGTCATGGAACTTCATGTACACACTGTCGGCCACCCCGATGGCCGCCACGGAGTTCCAGGGTGGCCGACTCGAACGAGAGCTGGCGGGTCTGCGCGCTGAACACGCTGACGAGTTCGTCATCGTGGGGGCTGTCATCAGCGTTGCGGATGTCAGCCGGACCGTGTTCCTCGTCTGCCCTATCCGGGCCCTGCGTGGGCTCGTGGACGATTTCGAGCAGTGGTTCAGGGATCCGACGGAGGTCATCCACCGGACCAAGGTCCCGACCCGGTTCGGACACGCGTTCCTCGATAGGCAGCACCTCCACGGTGTCAACGCAGTCGACAGCGGATCGTACAATGGCCGCGCCGTCGCCTGGTGGTCGCTCGAGGACAAAACCTTCTGGACGCTGCACCCCATGATCGCACGCCACATCTGCTCGTGGCTGAACAGGGAGGTGCCCACTGAGGGGTAGAAAAACCCCGCACTGCATTCAATAGCTCATGATGAGACCCCGGATGCGCTGCGGGGTCTCATCATGCCCAATGTCAAAACTACCTCTGGTATAGAGGTAGTTCTTTTTTTGAAAACGAACTGATTAGTCGGTGACTTCGACACCCATACTGCGGGCGGTACCAGCGATGACCTTGACCGCACCATCCATGTCGATGGCGTTGAGCTGTTTCATCTTGGTTTCGGCGATTTCCTCGAGTTGCTTACGAGAGATTTTGCCGACTTTTTCGGTGTGCGGTTTGCCGCTGCCTTTTTTGATGCCGATCTTTTCGCGGATCATGTCGTCAACGGGTTGGCCGAGACTTTTCCACGCAAAGGTGCGATCTTCGAACACCTGAATGTGAACGATGACGTCCTTGCCCATCATATCTTTGGTTGCTTCGTTGAATGGATTGATAAAATCCATCATGTTGAGGCCCCACTGACCGAGTGTGCTTCCGACTGGAGGACCAGCGGTGGCGCGACCTGCGGGGATGCGGAGCTTCAAGTTACCGATAACTTGTTTTGCCATAGTTTGATTAACTTTCCTTGATTACTAAATATAATGTGAAGCAAATATTTAGTGCGTAACAGATGAATTATACCTGATCGGGGTTATTTTTGCAAGCGTGACTGGGAGATGGCTCGCTCGGCGTTTTGTCCCAATACGAGGCAACTGCGATCGCGCGGAAGTGCTTCGAGCGCTTTGTCCATCGGCCAAAATGAGGGACTGCTCTGACCGAGGGTGGTGTTTTCGAAGCAGCCAAGCTCAGCAGCAATCCGAACAGGTCCCGCGATGCCATGTGTTTTTGCCGCCAGTTGGTCGTAGCGTGCGATGAGGCGCTGAAGGAGAGGCACAACAATGCTACCGCCATAGTGCCCCACTGCCGATAGATCATTGCGATCAATTTCGGGGTATGGCAACTCGATGCGAAACTTTTGGCCATCGCCATTGCCGAGTTCCATACTTTGTCCGCCGACACGCGCAACTTCCTCGTCAAAGACGGCGCGAATTTGATCGAGAAAATCGCGCAATAACGGATAATCTTTTGCCGCCGCTTCGGTCGAATGGCTCATATCCCACATCAATATGTAGGTATTTGGTGTGGTGGGTACGTCCAGCAAGAGCTTGTCGGCGAGCGAGTAGTAGCCTTGCCCGAGGGTATCGAGTCGCGTAGTGGATGCCTGAATTGCTTGGTGGTACTGCTGCCACAACTGGCGAAGCTGTAGCTCGCTCGGAAGCTTGCCATGCTCAGGCGAAAAAGCAAATTGAAAGACAGCCTCACCTTCACGTTCTAGCGCAAGCGGCATGCCAAAAACGATATGCTGCTCTGGGTTCATGAGACTCGGCGCAAACTCAGATCGACCAGTACGAAATGTCTCACCGACCCGAGAGGCGACGAGGTCGACGCGTCGACCGTTGATATTGGTTCGCTGGAAGTCAAGTCGTGCATCATCGATCGCGGGTGCATTGATGGCGGTAATCGTCGCAGCCGAGTCACTATACCAGCGGTCACGCATAAATAGCACCACACCGTCAAATGCAGCGCATTGTCCGAGAGAGCGCACCACAGGATCGACGGCAGTGTAGATATCGCCGACCGCCTGGACGAGATCGGGCCGCTCGGCCCGTAAATACTGCTCGTGACGGTTCGCTCGCTCCGGATTATTGGTGTCTGCTGACCAAATCATAATACAAACTATATCCTAAAAAAGGATATTTTGCAAGCTAGCGGCGTTTAACGCGGCCAGCAATAATCGACCCTGCCGCTATCCCGACCGCAATAGTAATGGCTTGTCCAGCAGCTTTCCCGAGACCGATCAAGGCATCTTTGGCTTGCTCACGTCGTAGTCCAGCAGCTTTCTTACCCTCAGCGTCCTCTAGATCTGGAGCGCAATCAAAGATTTGTTCAAAAAGTTCATTGAGTTCAGCCATTTGGCCTTCAACAAGCACGTCAACAATTGCTGAGGCACTCCTCGGCGTCGATTCATGCAGATAGGTGTCGAGCAAGTCTTCGACAAATGATTCGATTTTTTCTTTTGTGATCAACTCGGTTGAATCATACTTGTCCGAAAGCGCCGCAAAATACTCATTGATATCTGAGAGATTACTGTAGAGAATTGTTGTGAGCTCACTAAGCAATGTTTCGGTACTCTCGGATTGTAATACGACTTCAGCAATTAGTTTCGAAAGAGCGACGTGGTATTGCTTTTTCATAGCAACGGCATGTCTTTCGAGTTCATCGATGTGCTGCATGTCCGGATAGGCAAATCGGTCGCACACCACTTCGCAAATGGTAGCTCTCGCTTCATCAAGTTCTGCCAAATACTGCGCATACCGAGACACTTCCTCGTCAGTGATAGGAAGCTCGATCGGATCCTCAAGATCGGTGATAGCTTCATGGATTCCCGCAAGCGGACCTGACGTAATATTGACCGGCTCTTTACGAGTTATCGGCTCCTCTGGTTTATCAGCTGGAGGGGGCATTTCTGCAACCGTCATGATGGAACTCCTTTTGCTCCACGATACCACAGGCAGGCTTATTTATCCACAGCCACTTGACAAAATGGCAAAAGTGTGCTAGCATGGATCCAGCGTTACATCTTGCAAATCAACACGTGTAGTTTAATTTGAGCAATCAGGCGACCCCCGCCCCTGTTTCTTGGCCCTCGGCCAAGACGTTCATTGACGTATGCCAATATAAAAAGTCAAAGGCACGAATGAATCGTCACTGACAGACTCCTGGTGGGTTTTCCTGATACTCATATAGCTACGCGAGATGAACGCAACATCACACCAAAAAGTTGACTCACCGCATGTCAGCTTGCACCTCAACAAAACTGCAAGGTGTAATGACAATAACGTTAATGGAAAGGATTTAAGTCGGATGTTAATTACTACATTTATGTCAGCGGGCAAGTAAGTCATCATTTGTGAGGTAATCTCAATCTCGCAAATGTACTTTGCCTGCTAGCACTATAGAGGCCTATCACGTTTTCGAAATTGATAGTAGCTCCAAAACCCCCGTGGTTCCCTGCCCTTTGAGTGCTGGCGTTTTTTTTGGCAGCCGAATTTGGCAGGCAATCACCCTGACAATGAACCAAACAACAAAACAGAAAGGAGGAGGTATGCTTATCGCAGACCTGAAAGCGATTTTGGCGGAAATGCGTCAAGATCCGACCGTTGCTCCTGAACTACCCGTGGTAGCACGTGCGATTCGACGTACGTTTGCCTGGGAGGTTCTCAGCGAGCTGCTCCAAGTCCTTCAGTCCGTACCAGTGATGTTTTTTACGAATGAACTGGTTCACCCGGGACCGGAGAGCCCTCGAAACATCGTGCTTGTCGCACTCAGTTTCGCCGTTCTTTATAAAGTAAATCAGCTTGTCGCCAATCGTATGGGCCTGCATCGTAATGATGTGTTTTGGGGCTCATGGCGCGTTTGGTGGGGCTATGGCAATCGTCGACTGCTCCGCCAGAGTACCGACTGGCACACAGCTCACAGTACTGGTGAGAAAGATTCGTTGATCGGCAAAAATATCGGACGGTTCCAAGAACTGTTTGATGAAGCGCTGTTCAATACGATCCCAGTACTGTTGCGTATCAGTCTGACGACGGCGTTTATGTTTGTGCTTGGCTGGCAATTCGGTCTCGTGGCTATCGTGACGATGGTGCTCTATGGCTATGTCCTGACACGGACAGAGCGAACCATGCACCCTCACCGCGAAGAGTTTCAGACACGCATGAAGCAAGTCGAGGACAACGGCAGTGAATTGACGCGCAACTGGCGGACAATTCGGACGCTTGGTCTCGAGGAACACTTCAGTGATCGCAACGAAGTACTGCTGCGCGACTTTTGGCACGATGAGTACCCTCGTCACCAGACCTGGGCTCGTTGTATCTCGCGTCAGGACGATGTCTTGATAGTGAGTCGAGCGTCACTCTATCTTGTGCTGGGCCTTGTTGCTCTACGTTCAGGCAGTAGTGAAGCCATCGGTTCGCTGATCCTGGCAACGACATGGATGGAGCGTGCCTATAGCAATTACTGGCGTCTGAGTGACTTCCAGCGATTGCTTGGACGCGGACAAGAGGCACTCAGAGAGCTAGTCGTGTTTTTGGCGCTCAAGCCGAGTGTCACCAACACTGATCAGCCACGCTGGCCGCGCCGCGTACGCGGAACCGTCAGTTTCCGAAATGTGTCGTTTGCCTATCCAGGTGATTCGAGAGAATCGACTATTTCACAGTTCGATCTGCGCGTTCCTGCACACACCTCGCTGGCTTTTGTTGGCGAGAGTGGCAGCGGCAAATCGACGCTGATGCGTTTGCTCGCACGTGAGTACGACCCCTGTGTCGGCAGCATTACCGTCGATGGTATCGACCTACGTGATATCGACTATCGGCGCTATCGTCATGAGTTGATTGCTGTCGTGAGTCAGACGATCGAGCTATTTGATCGCACCATCGCAGACAATATTCGTATTGCTCGGCCTGACGCGACGATGGACGAAGTCATCGAGTCGGCGAAGGCTGCCGGTGCGCATGAGTTCATCATGGCGACAGATCACGGATACAACAGTCGGATCGGTGAAGATGGTTTGACACTTTCGGGTGGTCAACGCCAGCGACTCGCGATTGCTCGCGCGTTGCTGATGAAGCCGGCGATCTTGATTTTGGACGAAGCAACCTCGGCACTTGATGCAATGAGTCAGGCAGAAGTCCAGGCCACGATCGACGGGCTGATACAGCAACGAGTGTGCACGGTGTTCATCATCGCCCATCGTCTTAGCACTATTCGCGATGCTGATCGTATCGTGGTGATGGACAAGGGGCAGATGGCTGCCAGCGGGACTCACCAAGAGTTACTCTCGCACAGCGCCATCTATCGTCGGATGAATGGTCTCGAGAACGGTTCTCACTCCTAAAGTCTAGTGTGGTTCGTGTCAGATAATCGAAGAGAGGAGCCTGCAAGATGCCTCCGTGGACTGAGTTCCACGGAGGCTATTGCTTGGATAAATAAAGTGGTAACGATATATCAGTACTTGTGTTAAACTTTTTTGACCTGCAGCGCGTCGAGCTCGACGGGCGTGTCGCGGCCAAACATGCTGACCATGACCTTGAGCTTACCTTTGGCGGTGTCGATTTCACTTACGGCGCCATCAAAGCCCTTGAATGGTCCATCGGTGATGTTGACCACTTCTCCAGGCTGGAAGTCGATCTGATGCTTGGGGTCTTCGACACCCATGCGTTTTTTGATCTTTGAGATCTCTGCGTCTGAAACAGGCGTTGGCTCGGTACCACTACCGACAAACCCAGTCACACCAGGTGTATTTCGGACAATGTACCATGTCTCATCGGTTAGTTTCATCTCGACGAGTACATAGCCTTGGAATATCTTGGCCTCAACGACTTTTCGTTTGCCGTTTTTGATCTGAATTTGTTTTTCCTTTGGCACCATTGCGTCAAAGATTTTATCTGCCATATCGACAGCTTGAATACGCTGTTTGATTGCATCAGCGACTTTTTCTTCGTAGCCGCTATAGGTGTGGATTGCGTACCATTGACGAGTACCATCATATCGATTCTTGTGTGCCATGTTATTTCCTCAAAATAATGTTAAACAAATATTGAAAACCCGCGTCGAGTAGTAGGATAACAACCACAAAAAACGCGGTAAAGAGTAATAGCGCGCCCGTCATCGCCCAGGTGGTGCGCCGGTCTGGCCAGCGAACTTGACGAAGCTCATACCATGAACCCTTTAGGTATCGCCAGATAGCAAAAAATGGATTGCGAGTACGTCGTACTGGCTTGTCGCCATCGTCACCCGCTACCTTTCGCGTCTTTTTGGGCGCTACTGTTTTTTTTGATTTTTTTGGACCACTATCATTCGCTGTAATGCGCGTGATCTTGGGTGTTGATGATTTTGCTGGTGTCGCCACGATAGATTTCCTGCTCTCCCAATTAAATAAGTCTGCTTTCTGGCAGACTGTCAAGAGTAGTATATGTCACCTCGAGAACTTTGTCAATAATAAACCGGTAATTCTTATGGTTGCATGTCCTGAGTTTTGTGATGTATACTAGCCGCATGACAAAGAAAACCCACGAGACACTAGCAAATGGAATTGATTTTGAGCAGCGCAACAAGGCGATTGCTCGGTTGCGTGCATTTTTGAGCCTCGAGACCGATGAGCTCCTCCAGCATCCGTTGACCGACGACGAGAAAGTAATGCTCGAGAAATGCAACGTGTGGCGCACAATGGTAGAAACAAAAGATACGCCAAATCGCCGTCTCGCGCTGGCAATGCTTGGGCTTGAAGAGGCCGTACGCGTTCTTTATGAGCAGGCGGGGTGTGATGTAACTCGGGAGCGCATAGTGATTAATAGGGATGGCGAAGAAGTACCATATCGTTTTTCTGCATCACAAGCTGGCTCTGATTTTGGGATGGTTCTCGGCTGTCGATTTACCCAGCCGAAGCAGCTTGATGCGTACGGTAGGCCACACGACAGTATGGTCCACGTATTGCTCCCTACTGACGGATACCTTTACGAAACGCTTGCTCATGGCGACCCCCATGAGCCGCAGTTTTTTGCTTCGGAGCCAGACATTTATTCTGCGGAATGGTCTGAGGATGAAAGAGAGAGGTTGCCAAATGGCGGTGTTACCTATCGAGAGATCAATGGAACTCGTTCATTATACGATGAGAACGGTGCATACATATCAGATCAAGCAGACCGGCGCCGTGACGTGTATCATCGTGATCGAGTACATTATCGACCACTCTACACAGAAGATGCCCCAGGTATCGAACGGTATATGCGTATCACTCAGACCCTTGTAGCCCAGTACCTTGAGGCCATTGAGATAAAGTAAACGGTCATCGTCCTAGCGACGTGACATACTAAACCCAAACGTCGACCCGTGGTTGAGTCGAGAGGTCATTTCGATAGTAACCCCGAGTTTCTTGGCTAGTTTTCTTGCGACGTACAAACCAAGACCCGTACCGCCCGTCTCCCTGGTACGGTAATCTTCACTTCGCCAGAACTTCTCGAACACATGCTTTTGGTCTGATTTGCTCATGCCAATGCCAGTGTCCTGGACGGAAAACTTGAGTGTAGCATCGACTGCCTCGACCGATACAAGCACACTGCCCTCTTTGGTGTATTTGATTGCATTGGTAACAAAGTTTTGGAGGAGTTCCTTGAGGTAGAGCCGACTGGCTACCACTTCTCCGAGGCCAGGATCAAGGTCAAGATTAAACTTCAGCCCCTTTGTCTCGGCTTGAGGCGCGTATTCATTGTAGAGATCGTGGATGAGATCGCTCACATTGATAGACTCGGGCGCATCCGCGACACCACGTTCGGCACGGCTGAGGGTGCTGAGGTCATTGACCATTTTTGCGAGAAATAGCACCTGATCGTGGGCGATGGTGACATTGGTTGTAAGTGTGGCTTTTGGAATGTCCTGCCTGGTCATCATGAGCTGAACATTGCTCAGAGTACCCTCGGCGATGGTGATAGGCGTACGTAGCTCATGGCTCACTACCGAGATAAACTCGTCTCGCTCTTCCTCGAGACTTTTTTGTTTTGTTATGTCGCGCAGGATAACGATATAGCCATCGGTTTCATCGCCACTGTCGGTTCCTCTGATAGGCGAGAAAATAACCGATAGGTGGAGTGTTTCCTCTGATATGGTGGCGCTGAGGTCGTCTCTGGATATGACTCCGCGTGCAGATCGAAATGCACTCGAAAACTTGAAGCGTTTGTTGTCTTTGTCAAGCAAGCGGATCACATCATCAATGTGTTTGCCGTTAAGACTTGTGTTGGTATCGAGCAAATTGAGTGTCGCGGCGTTGAATACCTGGATAACACCGTGATTGTCGGTGCTCAATATACCATCGGCGAGGTTATTGACGAGGGTCATGATACGATCACGTTGGTGGGATTCCTCAGATTGACTACGCGCTAATTCGTCTCGGTCTACGCGTTGGATCGACATAATTGTCGCTGCAACGTAGCCGACCAGAAGCGTACCGAGAAAGTACATGATATCGCGCGCTATATACTCGGTCTGGTCCATAGTGAGCAAAATATCGGCGAGCATGGTGGCAAAAAGCGCCAGGATGCTCAGGTTGAGCCCTTCTCTGCCCCAAAAGGTAAATGATGCAAGGAGCAGGACTACCCAGGTTGCCATAAATGGCATATCGAGTCCTGATACAAACAGGATATAGGCAACTGAGAGCGCATGGTACAGCACAAGCCGCACGGCAGTATCAACTCGTGTTTTTGCTGGGACGAGAAACTGGTACACACTCAATATAGCCCAGCCAACAGAGATATACGCAAATGCTGTGAGATTAAACGGATGCTCGTTTTTGACGGCGCCCATCATGAGAAGCAGCCCATAAAACATCAAAATAAAGGGCACCAGAAACCCAGCAAATCGGATCAGTTGCTCGGTACGCGCGTTGACATTTGGCAGGCCACCCTCGCTCATCATCCTTTAGTATAGCCATAAGCGAGACAAATGAAAAGCTTATACTGAAGGTGTCTCGCGGGCGATCTGTCGTCGATGCAATTTGTAGTGCGGATCGTGCTGGCCGACAAGCTGCCAAAATGCCTTTGAGTGGTTCATATGTCTCGTATGGCAGAGCTCGTGGATGATGACATAGTCGATGAGCTCGTCTTTTAGCTTCATCAGGCCAATGTTGAGGCTTATCGTGCCCGTTGAGCTGCAGCTACCCCACCGAGTACCGGCATGAGAAAAGCGAATCCGCTCGTAGCTACATCCAAGACGTGCTCCAAGCGTTGCTAAGCGAGTAGTCAAGTATTGTTTTGCTTCTTTGCGCAGTACTGTCACGATGGAGTCACGAATTAACTGCTGAACGGCCCTCGATTCGAGTGTATGACCAGGGGGTAAATAGACAAGCAGCTTCTTGCGTTCGATTTTTACCTTCGGGTGATCTACCATCCCTGTTTTGATAACAGCGATAGTATGAGTTTTTCCGATAATCGTGCCATCTTGGTAGGTTATTTTTTTTGGCTGCTTAGCTAAAAGTTCGCGTAAGTCACCGCGTGATGATGCCACAACGCCTCTTAGGTAGACGAGCGGCGTCATGAGGGGTGCTTTGATCGAGAGTTTACCTGAGGTATCGACGTGAATACGGACACTACGCATGCGTGAGACGCGGGTCACGCTGATGTCACCAAACTCTTTATCATGAAATACCGCCATAAAAAGTAGCTACCGCTTCTGGCTAATAGATGCGGGTGCGGGTTCGTCGCGAACAGCAATGACCCTTGAAGCACGTTCTTTTGTCAATCGACTAAGCACGGCTTTGACTTGCGTCGCGTAGGTGTGTTTACCACTGATGACAACAGGTGTTTCAGACGGATGCGGCGGGCTAAACTTTCGAGCAATTTCGTCGTAGTCACCTGGCGTCATATCATATGCCTTGAGAGTACGATCTTGGGCTGTTTCGCTGTCAACCTGCACCCATACAATGATAGGTTTGTAGCCGTGCTTCCGCACCCATTTGCAAAACTCGGTGCGGACAGTTCTCGAATCGGTAAATCCCTCATACACAAAACTCTGACCAGTTTTGACGATTTCGTTGGCAACAATTGCAGTGATTGCCTGTAAGGATGGCGTATCTTTGGTAAAAGAAGCAAAGGCGCGGCTATCGATACACGGCATATGAAACGTCTCAGCAAACTGTTTGGCAAAAAAGCTTTTTCCACTCCCAGGAAGCCCTACCATCATGATCGCATGAGGATCGGTAAGATGTAATGATTTCATACGATTTAGTATAGCAGATTTCTCTCAGGTGTAAGCATGAGCGATATAGTTATTATATATAGTTGACTGTACTCAAAGAAAGTGAGAAAATGATAGTGATATCTGTACATGATAGCGAGGAGGCATGTATGAAACTAGCAAGAGCAATTATTATTGGAGGCATCGTAGCGTTGTTGTCGCTCGTTGCACTCGGACATCTTGAGGGTGATAATGCCCTAGCACTCAACCCGAGTGCGAGAGACTGTGACAACAATTCAATTATCTATTGCGGTGCTATTACGCCCGGTGAGCTAGCCACGAAATATGCCCAAAATAAAACCGGCGATTTGCCCGCTCTGTACAGCCACTATGGGATTAGTGGAGCAATGATCAACGCAAAGTCTCAAAAACAAGGCTATGTTACAAAAGCCGGCGATGTCTACTATAACGGCAAGGTTGTTGCAAAAAAAGCCATCAGCGTGGGCCGGCAGTACAATACCGGTAGTTGGGCAGTTGGTATCGGCGGTCACACCTATTATGAGCGCTATACCGGTACACATTACGCTGCCGGAGTTGATGCAATTGCCGTTCATATTTGGTTCGATGCAAATGGCAAGTTTGTCGCCGCGATTATGTACTCATGTGGCAATGCGCTTATCGCAACGCCTGTCGAAGTACCGACCGTAGCCTGTGACACGCTCACTGTCGAGAAAATCAGCCGTACACAATACCGTTTGACTGGCAAAGCACACGCAACCGGGGGTGCTAGCATCAACGCGATTCACTATTATGCATTTGACTCAGCTAGCAAGCCAGTGGTGGGAGTAGCAGGTCCCGATGGACAGTCGACAAGCACCGTGACAATGACCATTCCTAATCCCGGAACCTATAAGCTCCAAGCGATTGCTTTCACGAGTATGGGCAATACATCGAGCGATGGGTGTACCAAATCTGTCGTTGTCGATCAAGAACCCTGCCCTATTCCGGGCAAAGAGAATTTGCCAAAGAACAGTCCGCAATGTGTTGAGGACAAGCCCGGTGTTTCGATCACAAAGATGGTCAACAATGCCGAGCATCAAACGGTCCTTGTTGGTAGTATCTATGAGTATGAGATTTCAGTAAAAAATACCGGTAATGTGCCCCTCAAAGATGTTGTTGTGACCGATACGGCGCCGGCGGGGGTCGCCTTTATTTCAGCCAGTAGTGGTGAGATAAAGGGCGGCACGTGGCGCAACACGCTACCTACACTCGCTGTTGGCGAGTCACGCAGTTTCACCATTGCGGCAAAGATCGCCGCGTACAAGGCTGGTGTCATCAAGAACATTGCTTGTGTTGAAACGCCGACTGTACCTGGCGGCAATCCGGATGATTGTGACGATGCGACGGTCGAGACAGTTCGCATGATTGATGTGTGCGATTTGCGTTCACACACGATTGTTCGGATTAATGAAAAAGACTTTGATGGCGATCACATGACAAAAGACGTGTCGCAATGTGAAGACCTCAAGGTCTGTCGACTGAGCGACAAGACGATCGTCACTATCAAGAAAAGTCAATTTGACGCTCAGCTTTACTCAAAAACGCTCAGTGACTGTACGCCTAAGCCTCAGCCTACTCCCCCCGTAACTCCACCCACTACTGAACTTCCTCGCACTGGTATCATCGATACCTTCGGGAGCAGTCTCGGACTTGGAAGCCTGGTCGGTGCAAGTTACTACTACGTTGCGAGCCGTCGATTGATACGTTAGTCTGGAGGCAGAGGGCTATACGATTCCTGGGTTGTTATCCAGGCGGTACCATCACCATAATCGTTGTAGACAGTAGAAACCCACAATTGCTTCTCGTTGCTCCAATAGCCGACACATATCCAGAAGCCATTAAGATCATCGGTGACAATAACAAGTTTTGACTTGTCGAAATCCGGTGGATTGGACCAAATCGCACTCCAGAAGTAGACATTTGCCGCAGAAGGTATCAACGAACTTGCGCCATATGTCGTCGCAAGCAAGGCTTGAGTCGTGCAAGTCGGACAAACGTAATTGTCGGTCAGCGTCTTTTTGTTAACGATAAGTTTGTTTGCTTAGCGATACTCTGCAGCGTGGCGTGCGTCGAGTGCGCGGGACTGTATACCATTATAGGCGACTACTGTGATCGCTGCGAGTATCGCAATAACGACGATAACAATCAGGAGCTCAACAATAGTGAATCCTTTTTGCTTATGCATGTCAATAGTATATGGCAAGCGACACATTACCGCAACAAGATTGCTAACATGTGGCAGGGGAGACAGGACTCGAACCTGCAACCAACGGTTTTGGAGACCGCTACTCTACCATTGAGCCACTCCCCTGTACGAACACATATTGTACCAGAAAACCCCCAATTCCACTAGCTGAGATTTCCACAGATTTAATAATAGCTTAAAAATTAAGTCATATTTTTGTACAATCTGTTGCAAAAGATACGACGCACGGCGTATACTGGTTATGAATACTTCTAATCAAAACGAGAGGGGTACGTTAGGCAAGCTGTCTAATCTATAAACATGAACATACTGATGCTAGGGTGGGAGCTTCCACCTCATTATGTCGGAGGTATGGGTGTCGTCTGTGACCAACTCACCAAACAAATGGTCGCCGATGGTGCTGATATCGAATTTGTCTTGCCCTTTAGGGCTGATTTTTCGTCTATCACGCACATGAAGGTGACGGCGGCAATAGATCAAGATGCGGAAACCTTGATGAAAAGCGGCGGTACCTACGATTCGACGAAGTTTGAGGTGATTCGAAAAGACGGATCGAGCCAGATACGGACACTGTATGAGCAGGTCAACGCCTTTGCCCAAAACATCGGTCACGCTGTCGATTTCGGACGATTTGATGTCATTCACGTTCACGACTGGTTGACGCTTCGTGCGGGTATCGAAGCAAAGCGCCAGAGCGGGCTCCCCCTCTTTGTGCATATTCACGCTACCGAGTACGATCGTGCTGGCGGTACGGAGGGTAATCCACTGGTACGTGAAATTGAATATATCGGGCTACATATGGCAGATTATGTCTTTGCCGTTAGTGAACGCACCAAGCAAACCCTCATCGACCAGTACGATATTCCTGCCGAAAAGATTACGGTCGCGCGTAATGTCATGGAGATATCGCCCAAGCTCATCAACGAGTCACGTGAGACCTATCAGTACATCCAGGCAATGCGGGATGAGGGCTATAAGGTTGTGGTAAATGCAGGGCGGATGACTGTCCAAAAAGGACTGGTGTTTTTGCTCCAAACGGCACGACAAGTGATCGATCGAAACCCCAAAACGCTTTTTCTCTTTGTTGGTGGCGGCGAACAGATACCGGAGCTACAACAAATAGCCAGTGATCTTGGCATCGCAAAAAACGTTATTTTCACGGGACGAGTTGAGGGAATCGGCAAAGCATGGCGAGACGCCTTTCGGGTATCAGATATTTACGTCATGCCTTCTGTCTCTGAGCCTCTGGGGATGGTCCCCTACGAAGCAATCTCCTACGGTACTCCCGCGCTTGTGTCGCGACAGTCTGGTATCAGCGAAGCGCTTGTCAATGTGCTCAAGGCTGATTATTGGGATACTCACCGCATGGCCGATCAGATAATAGCTGTTCTCACCCACCAATCGCTCCATGATACCCTGCTCAAAAATGCGCAGGAGGAGATCACGCGTCATACGTGGGCCCCTGTTTCAAGCACAATCCAGAGACAGTATCACCATGTCATCAACCTCAGGAAAGGACAACCATCATGAGTCAGCGAGCGATTGTGCTTTACATGCACGTACATCAGCCGTTTCGTATTCGTCCCTATAGTATCTTTGACGCAGGTACTGATCATAATTATTTTGATGCTCCCGACGGGTCGCGAACCAGCAACCGCGATATCTTGCTGAAAGTTGCTGAGAAATCGTATATTCCGACGAACGAATACCTTATGCGGATGATCGAAACATATCCGGAGTTTCGTTTATCTATCTCTATTACTGGTACTATCATCGAGCAATTTGAACGCTATGCTCCTGAGGTTTTGGAAAGTTTCCAGCGTCTGGTTGCAACGGGCCGTATCGAAATTGTTGCCGAAACCTATTACCATAGTCTGGCTTTTTTCTACGACCGTGATGAGTTTCAGCGTCAAGTTGACATGCATCGACAGAAAATTGAGGAAGTATTTGGAGTGACACCAACTGCGTTCCGAAATACAGAGCTTGCCTACAATAATGATCTTGCAGCATGGGCGGACAATGCTGGATACAAAGTAATTTTGAGCGAAGGGTGGGATCCGGTGTTGGGTTGGCGTAGTCCGAACTTTGTTTATCGCCCGACCGGCACCCAGACTATTAGACTGCTGACAAAGAATTACAAGCTAAGTGATGATATCGCCTTTCGATTTAGTAACCGCGAGTGGAATGAGTTTCCGCTGACAGTCGATAAGTATATGGATTGGGTGAACGTGTCGTGGCGAGAGCCGCTCATCAATCTATTTATGGATTATGAGACATTTGGTGAGCATCAGTGGGCGGATAGTGGCATTTTTGAGTTTATGGAGGAGTTGCCAAAACAATGGTTAGCAAAGCATGACCATACATTTATGACAGTAAGCGAAGCCGCTGAGGCGTTTGAGGCAGTGGATGTTGTTGATTGCCCCGAAACCATAACGTGGGCGGATACAGAGCGTGATCTGACGGCGTGGCTTGGCAATCAAATGCAGCAAGAAGCGATGAAATTTGTCTATGAACTTGGCCCAAAGGTGCTTGCTAGCGACAACCTCGAACTCATCAGCGATTGGCGTAAATTGCAGACGAGTGATAACCCGTATTATATGTGTACAAAATATTTCAAAGATGGCGATGTGCACGCCTACTTCAGTCCGTATGAATCACCCTATGATGCCTTCATGTATTATATGAATACCCTTCATGATGTGCAGGCACGGCTGAGTCAGAGCGTAGAAGAGCTAAAGGTGGAAGAGACGGATGGCGAGACCAATCGTACTGAGTAATGGTGAACTCCATGTTGGTATCAATAAGTACGCGCTTGTCCACGACTTCTATTACCCATATGTTGGGTTAGAAAACCATGCTGCAGGACGCTCGCTGCGCCACCATGTCGGCGTATGGGCGGATGGCACGATCTCATGGCTCGATGACGATACGTGGGAGTTTGACTATAGCTATCCTCACCAGGCACTTATAGGACACATCGTGGCGCGAAACCACACGTTAGGTATCATACTTGAGTTTGATGATACCGTTGATGCTGAGATGAGTGTATTTATGCGAAACGTGCATATTATCAATATGCGTGAAACTGTGCGTGATCTCCGACTATTTTTCCATCAAGCGTTTGTGATCGGTGACTCGCGTAGCAATACTGACACCGCACAATATTTGCCGGATGCCGATGCGATATTGCATTATCGCGGACGCCGGGCGTTTGTTGTTTCAGCGCAGGACGACAATCATGTGGCCTTTGATCAGTACAGTATCGGGCTATTTGATATCGAAGGCAGAGAAGGTACGTTTCGTGATGCTGACGACGGTGAACTTAGCATGTGCCCAGTTGAGCACGGTCGAGTTGACTCAACGATACGATTTAAGCTTGACCTGCAACCACATAGTTCGCTACGTGTGCACTATTGGATTGCGTGTGGTTCGTCTACGCGAGAAGCCCTTTATATCCATCGTCAAGTGGCAAAACAAGGCATCAATGCGCGGCTTGATCGCACCAACAAATGGTGGCATGAATGGCTCAAACCAGCCAAAGCTACCGCCGAAAAAATTGATGCTGCGCATCGCGACATGTTCATTAAGTCGGTGATGCTCGTCAAGTCGCATATCGATAAGCGCGGTGCAGTCATCGCTAGTACCGACACGGCCATACTCAACTATTGGCGGGATGCGTATGGGTACTGTTGGCCGCGCGACGGGGCCTACGCGCTCTGGCCATTAATCCGAATGGGTTATAAAGACGAGGCTTACCGTTTCTTTGAGTTTTGCCGCCGTGGGCTGAGCCCTGGCGGCTATCTGATGCATAAGTACCGTGCCGACGGTGCACTGGGGAGTAGTTGGCATCCCTATCTCCACGAGCATGGCGTGGTTGCACCACCAATTCAGGAGGATGAGACTGCGCTGACGCTGTTTGTATTTAGCCAATATTATCACCTTCATGAAGATGAGAATCTGCTCAAAGAGTTTTATGAACCAATGATTTTGCCAATGGCAAATTTCTTGGCATCATATATCGATACTCGGACTGGGCTTCCAAAGCCGACCTATGATCTGTGGGAGGAAACATTTATCACTTCGACATATACGACGGCCGTGGTTTATGCGGCACTTCAGGCAGCCGCCGATTTGGCTGAGAAGAGTGATGATGCGGATAGTGTTGTCGCCTGGAGGGCGGCGGCCGATGATATCCGCTCGGCTGCAGTGAAGCATTTGTACAATGCCGACGCTGGAGTGTTCCGAAAGGGTCTTGTAGTAAACGAAGCCGATGAGGTTGTATACAATGAGACAATTGATCTATCGAGCTTTTTTGGATCATTTATGTTTGGGCTATTCGCAGTTGATAGCGATGAAGTAAGTCAATCAGCCAAAACAATTCAGCGTGTCTTTGGTCTCGATCAAGTCCATCCAGGTGTACCTCGATATCAAAACGATAACTATCGTCGTGCCCATGCGGAGACACCAGGAAATCTTTGGTTTGTTACCTCATTGTGGATGGCTCAATATTACCTCGAGACAAGTTTGCCCGACGAAGCGATGAATGTACTCAACTGGGTACGCGATTCGGCGTGGGCAACAGGCGTGATGACGGAACAACTCGACCCTCTCACACACAAAGAAGTATCGATCGCCCCCCTGACATGGAGTCAGGCTGAGTATCTGTCGACTCTCCTCGACACTATTCCTGAGGCGGCCGTATGAAGCTCAGCAAACGACTTTCGCTCCGAACCAAGCAACTACTACGTCACATGACGCCGAGACACGTCGTTCGTTCACGTATTACCCGATCTACGCTGCAACGGTTTGCCGAGAAAGTTGGACTTGTCTATTTTGGCTACGTAGATCAACGCGATGATGATCATCGACTGGTACGTGGGCACACTGTTTCTTCTACTCATGCTGACAACCACTACTGTGTAGGGTCAATTCGCGGCTATGATGTTGTCTTGGTGGCTCGCAACGATACTATTCGCGTCAAGCATTCACAAGCGTACGAACGCTGCCATTGGCTCATCGCTACCGTCGACCTCCATACTCGTTATGAGCTTCCTCACTTTTATATCGGGCATGGATCTCGTCGGTCAGCGTTTGAAGCATCATTTGAGCAGCTGATCCCCCTGCAAATCGGTACATTCGGAACTTACCCGCACGATTTCACCTCAAATTATACGGTCTACGGCATGGCTTCACATGCGCTGGAAATTGAACAAATTATCGTGCCGGGCGTTGCGGGCGTTATCGCATCGCACTTTCGAAGTGCCAGTATAGAAATTGAAGACAACTGCCTCTACCTGTATATCGAAAGCCAGCACCCCTCAGAAGAAGTGCTGGAAAAGCTTATATCAAACGCATTATGGCTTGCGGACACGCTCGACACGGCACTTGCGCCGCGTCTCGATGAATCTCCTACCCCTTACGCGGCTTGACTTCGTTTCGACCCAGAGATTTCTTTGTCTCGACGTAGGTGACGTGCTTGCGGGCCTTTGGGTCATACTTCTTGAGCGTTAGTTTGTCGGGAGTATTTTGGGTATTTTTGCGTGTCACATACGTGCGATGACCCGTCAGGTCGCTGACGAGAGCAATGATCTTTCGCTTGGTATTCGTTTTCTTTGCCATAAAATCCTCTTATAGAAACTGCTATTACAATTCAAGTACCAATTTTAGCACTCAACAGAGAAAAAAGCAACTAGAGAGGTATGTCGCTAGCAGAAAAAACTGCCTGACGCGTGATATTGTCGAGGTTTAGTTTTGTGAGATCGTGGGGCTCACCCACTGAAATGCAGAATGTTCTTCACTCAGAGTTGGAACGAACCGTGCGGCAGTAAGCCGATACGTGAGACGAACAACATGGATATCCCTCTTGGCAACAAAAATATCCTGCGCGGCGATTAGTAATGGTATTTCGTCTGGTACTATCCCAATTTCCTCGCGTAACTCTCTTTTGAGTGCCGTCTCGAGAGCGATTCACCCGCGTTGATCCGGCCCCCAGGGATATCCCATGTCTCAGCAATATCATGCTGATCGCTTTTTGCGCGTTGAAGGACGAGTGTACTGCCAGACTGATCGGTGATAATGACTTTGACGCCGATTTGGAGTTGCATAGTAGTTCCGTCTACCGGTAATTTGTAAATACTAGAGGAAAATCAAAGTCGACTGCGCGCAGTGTTGACATGATAGCCTGCAACTCATCTTTGCTCGCGCTTGTACAGCGTACCGCCGGCCCCTGTATCTGCGTCTTAACTTTTGGATGAGAGTCTTTGAGCAATTTTGTGATCTTTTTGGCATCATCTTGGCTCAGCCCATCGCGAAACGGTACATCTTTCCAGGCTCGTAAGTTTGCTTCCGTCACCTTGCCGCTGAGGTCGAGGACTTTGCTGGTCATGCCGCGTTTGGCGAGCTGTTTACCGATCATATCAATGATCGTCTCGAGCTGCCACTCGTTGCTCCCTATGACTTTGAAGCCCTTTTTGTCAGCCAGCCACTCAACACCAGCTGGTGTACCTTTGAAGTCGTATCGACTAGAAATCTCTCTCACGACAAGTTGCTCGACATTGTTCATCTCGGCTTTATCGTACGTAGATTCGATATCAAAACTATAGTTCGCCATTGATCCGCCTTATTCCTGCATACATTTGCAGCTCCAAATACCTATACCACGATGATATCATATGCGAGTAGTTCTTGTTAGATATGAGATATCTGGCAGGGAGAGCGTCCCCATTTGACAAAAATCATTCCGGCTGAGCATGCCGGTCTCAACCCCCATGAAGGAACCGCCGGCGCCAGAGATAGCATGAAAAATCATTCGTTTCATCGCCTACGTAGAGTAGTTGATTTGCGGTGATAGCGAGAGTTGTCATGAGTTTATCAAAGGTGCGTGGATCGGGTTTCTGATAGTTCCACGAGTCTACCGTTTGCCAGTAGTCAAAAAGTTCGTTGAGATCAATCCCAACACGGTTTGCATCCGCGGTTAATAGTTCAGTTGTTAGGTTCGTAACCAGTGCGGTTCGCCTACCCAGTGCTCTCACCATTTTTATAGCATCGATTGCGAATTCGAGTGAACGCTTGGCGTAGAGCGAGTTATCATAATCGCGTCGGACGATGGGCATGATTGCATCCATGTCGTCTGTTCCCGTCAAACGGTGCATCAAGTCTGGAAACCCAGATGCTTGGTTCCATACAGCACGCACTTCTTCAAGTGTAAGGTTATTTCCAAACTCCGCTGCGATCGCTTGATTCTGCAAGAGCTTTGGGCCGACAGAGTCAACCACGGTACCATCCCAGTCAAAACATACGACCTCTATCGACGGAGGGAGTGCGTACTCTGTTTGTGACATATGATTACCTCAGGATAAATTAAGAATTGACTGGAATAGTAATGTAAACAACAAATCAATCTGGAGCGATTTTACGCGCTCGCTAGAACCAATTTTAAGAGATGACGACAGATGGACTAAGCCCCGCCGCCTAGCACAGCGGAGCTGTGCTGCGCCCCGCCAGAAAAAACCAACCTTTGCATTTTTTGAATTTTCCCCCGCCGAATTTCTTTTTTAATTTGGAAAAGGTTGGTTTTTTCTGTCGGGTGCGCTGTCGCTTTAGCGACTTGCGGCGTTGTCCTTGATAATCTCCAGCAACTCAGGAAATGCTTTATATTGTTCGCTTATCTCTGTATTGAAATGCCCTTGTCCCGATTTTATGATAAGTTCGCCGCCGACTTGTTCAGCAAGATACTTGGCGTGGTCAATGGGGCAGTAGGGGTCATTGTCAGAGTGCAGAAAAACAAATTTGTCTGCTTTTGTTCTGATGACTTCAAAGTCAAATGGTTCGATAAATAAGTCCGTCAATGCGTCCCAGCCTAAATCATCTCTAAATGCACTTACTAAAAAACAGCTCCCGACTTTCTTGCCCTCTGGTAAGTGCTGCAGTAAACTTAACACCTCTACCGCTCCAGACGAATGACCAATAATGATAGTTTCATCATTGAAGCCAAAATCCTGATTTGATAATAAGAACTGATTGTAGGTTTTAGTATTTGGCTTGTCGCTATTTGGTAGTTGCGGCAACCAGACTTTGTAGTCGTCTTGCTCTAATTGTTCTTTGAGCCAAGTAAACCAGTTTCTTGCTGGTGTTGCGTCTGTTCCGTGTAAGATGAGGGCTTGCTTCATAGAACTTGCCTCCAGTTGATAAGCTGTAAATCTTTGTCTGCTAGGTACTGTTTAATGCTTGGGTCGCAAATTGACGCAAGTTCCTGTTCTCGTGGGTCACTGTATGAGCTATGCTCTCGCAAATAATCGTCAGCATAGCCACAATGCGTCATAAGTTCGTTGTTTTCGTCAGTTGCCTCGTCAATACTTCGTTTCAGTTGAGCAACAGAAGTGTCATTTGAGTTTACACCAAATGAGCCGATATGTTTGGCGTTAAAATTGCGAATAGGCACATTGTTAGTTTTGGTGTATGCTTCCAAAACCTCTTTTATACCCTCATCAGTGGTGCGTCTTTTGTGCGTGTCTATGTGGTCAGGCTGGCGACCAACGATAGTAACAAACTTTTCAATTTGTCGTTCTAGTTCTGCTTTAACATTGACGACTTCTTTCAACTCAAAGTGTAAGCCAATAGATAAATTAGGGTATTTTGTCAGGTCTTTGGCTTCATTTGCGGCGATAGCGTCCACCATTACTGATGTGCTGGTAACTATGCCACTTTCTACGGCTTCAATAATACCTTTGTTTATGCTGTGGCTGTAGCCGAAGTCGTCAGCGTTGATGATGAGAAACTTCACTACAAGCCTTTCCAGTAGCAAGTGTAATCGCCACCTTTTGTGAAACCAAGCTGCTCATAGCGGCTATTCAAGTCTTGATTGCCGACTGGCGTATATACTAAGACTTCAGCGTGTCCGCGCTCTTTCAGTATCCCAACCGCTTTATCGTGCAATGCCTGCGCTATTTCAGGATTGCCTTGCGGTACAGCAAACCGAAACAGCCACGCCACGCGCCCATCGTCAATCAGCGATACAGAGCCTACGATTTTACCGTCTTGCTCGGCGATAAGAATTGCATCAGGATCTGCCTCAATCTTCTTTTGCAAGCAGTCAGCAGAATCTCGTGCCTCGTCAAATTGTCCGCCAAAGGTTGAGCTATCAAGGTAGAGTGCTTTGAGTTGCTCGTAGTCGGACGACTTATAGTTGCGGACAAGCATAGCTACGATTGCTCCATAATCGCCTTTAATTTCTCTAGCACTTCCTGTGAGAAAGTATCATCAAGCTCACCCTCATCCACCCATTCGTAATACTCAAAATCACAGCCACCATCACTGGTCAGCGTAAATGTATAGCGTACGTGATAATTACCGTTAAGCCGCGTCAGTGTAAATGTTTTGTCGGCTTCAAACTCGGTCATCTCATATTCGTTCCACGTGCCATCTTGACCTTTGTTTCTGTAGATCGTGCCTAATTTTGGCGGTGTTTCGTTTGTTTCTTCTGCAACAATGCCGTCAATCCACTTAGCAGTATTTGCAGGGTTGGTCGTAAAATCAAATACTTCATTTACTGGCTTGTTAATTACAATGCTAAGTCTTTTATCCTTCATATACTTATTTTAACAGGTTTTACCTGTTTAATGTGTCGCTTGCGACACATAGCAACTTTGTTGCTCCGAGCCACGCCGCCTCTGCCATTTATGGCAGGCGAACCGACAGAAAAAACCAACCTTTTCCAAATTAAAAAAGAAATTCGGCGGGGGAAAATTCAAAAAATGCAAAGGTTGGTTTTTTCTGGCGGGGCGCAGCAC